>Ga0310813_10002132_pt1 | contig 12045 bp, 10 predicted proteins | sample YN3metagenome_FD_203086 | JGI IMG/M metagenome (GOLD analysis project Ga0310813, IMG submission 203086) | Soil microbial communities from experimental microcosm in Duke University, North Carolina, United States - YN3 | ecosystem: Engineered > Artificial ecosystem > Soil microcosm > Unclassified...
CGCGAAACCGGCGTCGGCTCGCACGTCCTCGGCCGACAGATCGAAACGGGCGGCCAGCCACTGCGCAACCCCGGGGCGGATGTGCATACAGGCGCTCCTAAGCAAGGCGTGGCCATCACCGGCTTGCAGGGCCCTGGCCGGTAGACCGGAGCGGCCGGAAAGCCAGCACGTCAGCCCCAGATGGCCATGCATGCTGGCGTTGTACAAGAGGATGTTGTCCTGTATGTCCTCGGCGAAGCGCGAGACCAACCAGCGCATCGCCCTCGGATCGCCGCACGCGCAGGCACCGCACAATATGGCAGCCCTCTGCATGACCCCGACTGTCAGGCCGAAATGGCTGACCAGCCAATCCACCACCTCCTGGTGAGCATTCATGCAGGCGGCGCTCAGGGCGCGATTGCCGTCGGCGACCACGTCAGCGGATGTCAGGCCGAACAGGGCGGCCAGGCGGCGTGCCAGGTGCAGCTGGCCCAGCCCGCAGGCCGCGCGGAACCCCTCAAGTGCGCCGTCGCGGTCGGTGGCGTAGACGAGCACCAGCAGCTCGGGCTCGGGCGGCAGGCGGAAAGGGAAAGCCTCGTCCATGGTGCAGGGAGAGCGGCGGTTCAAAAGAGCCGGTTCCGCCCGGGGGACCCGCCTTGCCCGCGCCGCGAACCACGGCCCGCGGGTGCGTTCACGGTATAGTTGCTCTCCAGCCAACGCACGACCTCCGGGTGGCCGTTGACGCGGGCGCGGTCGAGGGCCCAGTCGCCATTGGCTCGCACGTCCGCCCGTGTCAAGCCGAAGCGGGCGACGAGCCAGCGCGCTGTTCCAAGGTGCCCCATCTCGCAGGCACCGCACACCGCAGAATTGTCCTCCGCTCGCGCATCTTCGGTGGCCATGCCAAAGCGGCCCGACAACCAGCATACGATCCGGAGGTGACCGCGCCTGCTCGCAAGATACAAGGCGATCCTCTTGTCGGCTCGCGCCTCGGCGGGCACCAGGACGCAGTTGCCGGCCCGCCAGCGCGCCGGCTCCAGGCGATTGTGAAAACCCACGAATCTTAACTCATAGCTGTCGCCCCAACCGCGACTGTCAAGGCCAAAGCGGCCGGCTAACCAACGTGCCACTGCCACGTGGCCCCGCCTGCAGGCTAAATCACGGGGGGTGTACTCCCCCTCATCGGCCGGACGGCCGGAGAGCCCTACCGACCAGATCGCCGGCCCCAGGTGGCCGCAAGAGCAGGCGAGGCTCTGCGCGCCGGTGCGCAGGTCTTCGGCGGCCAGGCCAAAGTGACGGACCAGCCAGCGCGCCACCTCCTGGTGGCCGTTCTCGCAGGCGACACGCAAGGCGTAGTTGTGGTCGGCCCTGGCGTCCTCGGTTGTGAGGCCGAAACAGTCGGCCAGCCAGCGCGCCACCTCCAGGTGCCCGTTCCTACAGACGGCGCCTAGAGCGAGGTTGGCGCCAGTTCGCGCGTCGGCCGGCTCCAGATCGAACACCGCCACCAGGCGGCGCGCCAGGCGCAGTCGGCCCTGACCGCAAGCTTCGTAGAGCCCCGCGAGGACGTCGGTGCGGCGGGCCGCGTACGCGAGCACCAGCAGCTCGGGCTCGGGCGGCAGGCGGAAAGGGAAAGCCTCGTCCATGGATGTGCAGGGCCGGCGGTTCAAAAAGGGCTGGCCGGCGGCTTGGCGAAGCTCGCCAGCCAGCGCGAGAATCCCTGGCTGCCGGCGCCGCGGCGTGGGATATACCTCACGTCTTCGGTGGCCAGGCCGAAACGGCCGACCAACCAGTATGCAACCTCTGGACGGTCGCCCCTGCAGGCGCTACGCAAAGCGCGGTCGGCGAAGTCTCGCGCGTCTTCGAGAGTCAGGCCGAAGTGGGCGAACAGCCAGCGCACCAGCCTCAGTTCCCCGTGCCCGCTGGCGAGGAACGGAGCGCTGCCGACCGCTATTCGTGCGTCTTCGGCGGTCAGGGCGAAGCGGCTCGCGAGCCAGCGCGACACCCCCCGATGGCTGGCGCTGCACGCCCTGCCCAAAGGGGAGTCCTCGCCGGCCCGGGCTTCCCCGACAGTCAGACCGAAGTGGCCGGCCAGCCAGTGCGCCATCCCCAGGTGGCCGGCCATGCAGGCGAGCTGCAGGGTGCCATCTCCGTCGGCATTGCTGTATTGCGCGTCCTCGATGGTCAGCCCGAAACGGCCAGCCAGCCAACGCGCGACCTCAAGGTGGCCGTTCTCGCAAGCTCCGCGAAAGGCGAAACTATTCACAACCCGCGCATCGTCGACGGTCAGACCGAAGTGGTCGGCCAGCCAGCGCGCCAGCTCCAGGTGGCCGCTGTAGCAGGCCATCCATAGCGCGTAGTTCTCGTGCGCTCGCGCGTCCGCAGGGCCCAGGCCAAAGTGGTCCACCAGCCAGCGCGCGAGTTCCAGGCGCCCCTCGGCGCACACTTCCCCAGGGTGTAGTTGTCGCCGGCCCGCACATCGTAGGCGGTCAGCTCGAACACCGCGGCCAGGCGGCGCGCCAGGTGCAGCTGGCCCTGCTCGCAGGCTTTGTCGAACTCCCTAAGGACGTCGATGTGGCTGACTGCGTAGGCGAGTACCAGCAGCTCGGGCTCGGGCGGGAGACTAAAAGGGAAGGCCTCGTCCATGGATGTGCAGGGTTGGCGGTTCAAAAGGGGCTGGCCGGCGGCTTGGCGAAGCTCGCCAGCCAGCGTGCGGGCCCAGGGCTGCTGGCGCCACAGCGCGGGATATACCGCGCGTCTTCAGATGCCAGGCCAAAACGGCCGACCAGCCAGTAAGCGATGGCCCGGTGGCCATTCCAGTAGGCGCCGCGCAAAGCGACACCGGTCTCTTCTTGGGCGTCCGCAAGAGTCAGGCCGAAGCGGGCGAACAGCCAGCGCGCCAGCCTCATATCATTGCATCCGCCGGCGAGGAACGGGGCGCTGCCGATCGCCGTTCGCGCATCCCCGATGGTCAGGTCGAAGCGGCTCGCGAGCCAGCGCGCCATCCCTCGTTGGTCGGCGCTGCATGCCCTGCCCAAGGGGGTGCCCGGGCCGGCTCGGGCATCCTCGACAGTCATACCGAAGTGGCTGACCAACCAGTGCGCCACCTCCAGGTGGCCGGACATGCAGGCGAGCTGCAGGGCGCCTTCCCCGTCGGCGTCGCCGCACTGCACGTCCTCGATGGTCAGCCCAAAACGGCCGACCAGCCAGCGCACGAGCGCAAGGTCGCCGACCTCGCAGGCTCCGCTCAAGATGAAGCGATCCCAGGCTCGCGCATCGTCAATGGTCAGGCCGAAGTGGTCGGCCAGCCAGCGCGCCGTCTCCAGATGGCCGCACAGGCAAGCGCCAGCCAGGGCGCGGTTGTCGCCGGCTCGCGCGTCCGCCGCGGTCAAGCCAAAATGGTCCACCAGCCAGCGCGCGAGCTCCAGCTGGCCGTATTCACAGGCGGCGCTCAGGATGCTGTTATCGTCGGCCCGTGCGTCGGCGGCAGTCAGCCCGAACACGGCTGCCAGGCGGCGTGCCAGGTGCAGTTGGCCCTGCCCGCAGGCCTCGCGGAACTCCTTGAGGACCTCAGTGCGGTCGGCGGCGTACACCAGCACCAGCAGCTCGGGCTCGGGCGGTAGGCTGAAGGGGAAAGCCTCGTCCATGAGCGGCGAGGGAACTGTTGCGAACAGCTGGCCGTTCAAAAAGGGCCGGCCTGCGAACCGGCGAAGCTCTCCAGCCAGCGCGCGAGCCTCGGGTGGGCGGCCGGGCTGGCGGACCGCTCATGGCCTGCAAGGCCGAAGCGAACCGCCAGCCAGCACACCACCGGCAGGTGGCCGTTCTCGCTGGCGTAGCTCAGAGCGGAGGCGGTGCCCGCCCATGTGCCGGCGGTTGACGCGCCGAAGCGACCGATCAGCCAGCGCGCCTGCTGCAGCTGACCGTGCTCGCAGGCGCATGGCAGGGCGTCGCTTTCCTCGGGCTGTACATCTGCGGCGGTCAAATCGAATCGGGCGACAAGCCAGCCTACTACAACCCCACGGTACCCGTCCTCGCCGGCGAGCGGCGCAGGACGATGGAACCACACATTCGCCGTCGGGCCGATCCGGCCGGCTAGCCAGCACACCAGCCCTGGATGGCCGGATGCGCAGGCGATGCGCAAGAGCACGTCTCTGGCGGTTGGGCTGGCGCGGTCCAGCAGCCAGCGCGCTGCACTCAGATGGCCCTCCGCGCATGCGTAGCGCAGGGCGCAGCCGTCACTAGCGCCCATATCTTCGGCTGTCAAGCCGAAGCTGCCGACCAGCCAGCGCATCGCCCCCAGGCGACCGTCCAGGCGAGCCAGGGCGCAACTGGACCTCGCGTCCCCGATAGTCAGGCCGAAGCGGCCGGCCAGCCAACACGCGACGCCCAAGTGGCCCTTCCAGCAAGCGATGCGCAAGTGGCAGTTGTCGTCGATCCGAATGTCCTCGACATTCAGGCCGAAGTGACCAACCAGCCAGCGCGCCGCTCCCAGGTGCCCGTAATCGCAAGCGAGGTATGTGGCGTCGTTCTCCCCCATCCGCACTTCGCCGGTGGTTACGCCAAAGCGCCTGACCAGCCAGCGTATGACCTTCTGGTGGCCGCTCGTGCAGGCGGAGTCAATACAAGGCTCAGGGACCGCCCGCATACCTTGGGGCGAAATACCGAAGCGCCCGGCCAGCCAGCTCACCGACTCCAGGCCACCATCCTCGCAGGCATCCTTCAGGATAGCACCGAGCCTCGCACTGTCGGCCGCCAGATTAGAGTTGCCGGCCAGCCAGCTCGCTATCCTCAGGTGGCCGCCGTTGCAAGCGTGCATCAGGGCGTTGTCCGCCTGGGCGACAGAGGGTGCCAAACCGAAATAATCGGCCAGCCAGCGCGCCATCATCAGATGGCCGAATTCGCACGCGGCGCGCAAGGCGCTGTTGCCCCCGGTTCGCGCATCCGCAGCTGTCAGGCCGAAATGCCCCGCCAGCCAACGCACCACCGCCAGATGGCTGCTGTAGCAGGCCATTCGTAGCGCGCAGTTCTCGCGCGCTCGCGCGTCCGCAGGACCCAGACCGAAATGGCCCGCCAGCCAGCGCGCGAGCTCCAGGTGGCCCTCGGAGCACACTTCGCCCAGGATGTAGTTATCGCCAGCCCGCGCGACGCAGGCGGTCAGGCCGAACACCTCGGCCAAGCGGCGCGCCAGGTGCAGCCCGCCCTGACCGCAGGCCTCATAGAACAATTCGAGGACCCCGGCGCGGTCGGCGGCGTAAGCCAGCACCAGCAGCTCGGGCTCGGCCGGGAGGCGGAATGGGAAGGCCGGGTCCATAGCGCAGTGATGGGCGGAGGCGGCGGTTCAAAAAGGGCCGATCGGGGCCGTCTGGGCGCCTCTGGTTGCCGCAAAAACAGGCAGGAGCTAGGTGAGCCGCACGGGATGGGCCGATTTCGGCCTCCCGCAGCGGGCGCAGGTGGGGTCGGTGCCGCGGCCCTCTGCCGAGTCGTGGGCCGCGGGCTCGCGGCTTTGGCCCGGAGCTTTCGGCGCGCCCGCGGGCGCGCGCTCGTCCTCGCGCGGCGCGCTTCTCGTCCGCCTCGACCTCGGCGAACTCCTTGAGGCGCTGGGCCCGGCCCGGCGCCGTGTCGACGCCGAGCTCCTTGCCGCGGGCGTGATAGGCCCGCCAGTACTGGGCCTGCAGCTTGCGCGCCTTGGCGCACTCCGCGTCGTAGCCCTTCCGGTCGATCTTCGCGAGGTCGATGTCGACCTTCTGGCCGGCGAGGAGCGCGAGGGTCGCCGCGTGCAGCGCCTGGGCCACGGGCGGGGGAATGAAGTACTGGACGTCGCCGCCCGGCGCCCAGCGCCCCTCCCCGTCGGTCTGGGGGGCGCTTGCCCCGCGGAACAGCCGGATTCCGTGGGGCACGAGGATCCAGGTCGCGTGCGCGCCGGTGTTCCCGTACTTGCGGGCGAGCAGAGCGCTGCCGAGGCGGCGGCTGAGGTCGAGGCGGCGAGCGCAAGGATTCGAGTGCCAGAAGCCGCCGACCTCTCCGGGCTCCGACTGCACCCGGCCCAGCGCGATGAAGGCGCCGCGCTGGGGCGTCACCATGTAGTAGCTGCCGGCGAAGCTGGCGGCAAGCCCGCGCGGGCCCTCGACAGTGCTCTGCGGGAGCGCATCCAGAGGGCTGAAGTCGCTCGGTCGGAACAGCCGGAGGAACTGCGCCGGCTTCGCGTTGAGGCCCGCCGCGAAGGCCTCCGCTTCCTGGTCCGGCACGAGCGGCGAGGTCACACGAATCAGGCCCTGGTCGTTTCCCATTGCTTTGCTCTGTCCCGATTCAAAAGCGGCGGTCCGTTGATGATCGCGAGGGTCGCCAATCGAAGCCCGGCCTGGTCAATCGCGAGCGGCGCGATACAGGGGCCTGTACGGGGCGTGGGCGGGAAGCTGAGAGCTCTGCGACCCGGGCCGGCCCAGAGCGGTGGCTAGCCGCGCGGGCGGCTTAAGGAAGCTCACCAGCCAGCGTACCACTGCCCGGTGGCCGTTTTTGCGGGCGCGGCGCAGGATCCACCTTCCGTTCGGTCGTACGTCCGCTCGCCCCAGATCGAATCGGGCCGCCAGCCAGCGCGCCAATCCCAGGTGCCCGAACACGCAGGCGCCGAGCAGGGCATGGCAGGCGAAAGCTCGCGCATCTGCAGGGGTGAGACCGAAGTGGCCGACCATCCAGCACACCGTTCCTTGGTGGCCGTTTCCGCACGCGCACCGCAGAGCGAGGTTTTCGGCGGCTCGCACGTTTCCTATCGATGAGCCGAAGCGGCGCACCAGCCAACGCGCCATCTCCACATGGCCGGCCCCGCACACGCGAACGAGAAGCCGTCCGTCATAGACATCGATGTGCCTGAAGCGGTCCGCCAACCAGCGCGCTAGCTCCGGGTGGTCGTGGACGCAGGCCAGGCCCAGGGCGCGGGCTCCTAGTCGGCTCTCCGCGGTCAGCTCGAATACTGCGGCCAGCCGCCATACTAGGTGCAGCTCGCCTCGCTTGCAAGCTTCGATGAAGCCCTGAACGACCTCAGTGCGGTCGGCGGCGTATGCGAGTGCCAGCAGCTCGGGCTCGGGCGGGAGGCGGAAGGGGAAGGCCGGGTCCATAGCGCGGGGATGGGCGGATGCGCGCGGTTCAAAAGGGCTGACCAGTCGCGGCCGTCCGGGGCGCCGCGAACGGCACACGGCTCCCGACGTGAGACGCGCGGGAGGCCGCCCGCGCAGCGGCGCAGCCGGCGAGCCGCTGGCTCAGTCCGCCGATGGCTTGCCGACCGGAAAGTCGTGACAGAGCCCGCGGCCTTCCCGCTGCGCTGAGCCGGCGAAACGAGCCAAGACCCAACGCGCCGATCCTTGGCGACCGCGCAAACGGGCCGCGGTCCGCATGGTGCCATCGCCGGTCCATGAGAGCGCCGGAGCGTAGCGGGTGGCTAGCCACTGCACTGCCCCAGGGCGCCCGACCTTAAGAGCTTCGATCAGGACGCGACCGCGGATCCAGAAGTTGTCGACCGCCCTGTGCAACCAGTTCGCTAGCCTCAGGTTACCGCGCAGGCAAGCCCAGAGCAGAGAATAGTCGCTCTCCGCTCTCATATCCACGGCTGTTAGGCCGAAGCGCAGGACCAGCCAGCGCACCGACGGGAGCTGGCCGACCCGGCAGACTGTGCGCAGAGCCAGATTGGCCTTTGATCGCACGACGACGGCCGCCAAGCCGAAGTGGCCCGACAGCCAGTGCATCATCCGGACAGAGTTTTCCTTACAAGCCCAATCGAGGGCCAGTTTGGCCCTGTACATCGTGTTCGCGGCTGTCAGGGCACAGTGGCCGGCCAGCCAGCGCGCCAGCCCCGGGTGACCGCATCTGCTGATCCAGCTCAGAACGACGTGTTCCGCCCGCATGTCGGCGGCGGTCAGGCCGAAGCGCGAGACAAACCAGCGCACCCTCACGAGACTCTCGTTCGCACGGCCGTCGCACAGGATGTCATCGAAAGCTCGCAAGTCTACTACGTCCAAACCAAAGCGGCCGGACAGCCAGTGCGCCGGGCCCAGGCACCCGTGCGCGCGGGCATAGCGCAGAGCCCCTTTGGAGGCCGCGCGCACGTCCGCTGCGGCCAGGGCGAAGCGGTCGGCCAGCCAGCGCGCCACCCCCAGGTGGCCGTTCTCGCACGCGCTGAACAGAGGACCGGCCCCGATATCAAGAGAGGTCAGGTAGCAGTGGTCGGCCAGCCAGCGCGCCATCTCAAGGTGGCCGTTCCCGCACACACGGTCCAGGGCGGCTTTTCCCTTGGCGCGCATTCCTGCCGCCAGGCTGAACAGCTCGGTCAAGCGCCGCGCCGGGTGCAGCTGGCCCTGGACACAGACCTCCGCGAACCACACGAGGACGGCGCGGCGGTCGGAGGCGTAAGCCAGCACCAGCAGCTCAAGCTCCTGCGGCAGGCGGAAAGGGAAGGTCGGATCCATGGTTCGGAGGCCGCGGCTGTTCAAAAGAGAGCCGCACTGGGGGCTGTTCTGATGCGAACCTCGATCCTGCGACACATCGCCCTCCACGCGGCCCGGGCGCTCGGGGGGTCCCCGGGTCCGTTTCAGGCCGACCGGACCGCCGCACCAGCCTGCGCGTGATCCGCCGGGCAAGGGCCGGATCGCCAACGTAGCCAGCGCAGGTTAGCGCGGCAGACGACGACCTCCTTCGCATCCGCAGCTGTCAGACCAAAGCGGGCGGCCAGCCAGCACACCACCTCTAAATGGCCGTGCACGCCTGCCAGGCGTAGAGCGTAGTTGTCGCGAGCTCGCGCGTCGTCTGCGGTCAGGCTGAAGCGTTCGGCCAGCTGGCGCGCTTGCGCGAGGTGACCGCCCGTACAAGCGCTCCTCAGCGCGCAGTTGCTGTCTTCCCGCGCGTCCGCCGCGGTCAAGGCGAAGTGAGTGAATAGCCAGCGCAGTTGCCCTCTGTCTTCTGTCACGCATACACTGCTCAGGATGTAGTTCTCGTCCGCTCGCACGTCCTCAACGGTCAGTCCGAAGCGCCGGACCAGCCAGTGCGCGATCCCGGGCTGGCGGTTTTCGCAGGCCGAATACAAAGCGCTGACGTTCCGTGCGTCCGCCGCGGTTATTTCGAAACGGTCGACCAGCCAGCCCACGGTGCCCAGATGACCGCTCTCGATCGCGCAGAACAGTAAACGGAGGGTGTCCCTCCGCGCATCCTCCGCCAGATCGAAGCGAGCCGCCAGCCAACACGATGCCTTTTGGCGCCCGCGCCCGACAGTGAATCGCAGAATATCGCCGTCGGCGTCCTGGGCGTCCGCGACCGTCAGGCCAAAGTGGCCGGTCAGCCAGCCCGCCATCGCCCAGTGCCCGTGTTCGCTGGCCAAGTGCAAGGCGGGGAGGGTGCTGGCCTGCAGATCCTCCTTGGCCAGCGCGAAACGGCCGACCAGCCAGCGCACCACGTCCGGATGACCGTTGTTGCATGCGAGAATCGGGGTGCAGCTGTCGTCGGCTCGCACGTCCTCGTTCGTCACGCCGAAATGCGCCGCCAGCCAGCGGGCCATCTCAAGGCGGCCGTATATGCTGGCTCGGCGGAAGGCGAGAGCGTGGCCGATCCATTTGTCTGCGCCCGGCTCGAACAGCGCCACCAGGCGGCGCGCCAGGTGCGCGGAGCCCTGGCCGCAGGCCCTGCGGAACATCTCGCGCACCTCGCCGCGATCGGCCGCGTACGCGAGCACCAGCAGCTCGGGCTCGGCCGGGAGACGGAAGGGGAAGGCCGGGTCCATGGGCTATGCCGAGCGGCGGGCGCATCAAAAAGAGCTCCCGGTGATATCGTATGCGCGTCCGCGAGCCCTGCGGCGCCCTGCGCCTCGGCCAGGGTCCGGCGGTCTTAAATTGATATGCGCCCCTTCGATATGGCAGATGGAGGCGAAGGATTTCAAAAGAATCAGGGCCTATGTGGCAGACTGGGACGGGGCGATCGGCTGGACCGCGTTGTATAGGGCCCTTGCGCGCAGCTCTCCAAAGACCGATATGCTGGTGGTCACAGGGCATCCGGATGGCCGCGATGTGATAGTTGCCGAAGAGATGCGCGTATGGGTCGCGGGTCTGGCTCCCCGAGTGAGGAAAGGGGTCGCGGACGCTCTTCGGTCTGTGGCGGGGGCAGGCACTATCCCGGTTATGTTCGTCTTCGAGGGTCACATGCGCGCAGAGGCGGTCACGCTTCCCGATTGTCCTTGCGCGTGCGCTTGGGGTCAGGGTGCTCCTGGGTGCCCTTGCGTGTGCGCCCTGCGGTGGGGCATCGAGGCCGCGCAGGGTCAAGAGAGTGGCGACCGCAGGTCCGGGGATCTCGGGCTGGGCCTGGACAAATGACCCCGGTCCAGACTTCCTTTTGCTCGGGCCCCAGGCCGCAACCCCGCCGCTTGGCGCGGAGGGGCGCCAAGGGCCGCCCGGTCAGCGCGCTGCGGGCCCAAAAACCCCCGCGCCAGTGGCGCGGATGATTGGCCCCCCTCAATCGAGGACCCCGTCGCACACCCGTGTTAAGGCGGCGGCCCAGACGAGCTCGGCCGGTGTTAGCATGCCTTCTTCCTTCGCGTCCCATAAATGGTTCACGATTCGGTTGGCTTCCTGGCCGGACGCTTCCTCGAGCTTACGCAGGTCCTCCGGCGATGCTCTGTCTTGCTGGTCGAGCTGCGGCGGGTACTGGCGCAGCAGGGCAACGGCAGCGATCGGCGAGAACGGGGGCGGATTGGGGCGCCGCCCTGGCGGCGGCGGCACTGGAGCTTTGAGATCCCGGGCGGCGGGGAGGATGCTCAGCTGAGCCTGCAGGAAGGGGGGCGCCCCGGGCGGCATAGAGCCCGGGGCGACAGGGCCCGGAGCCTCGCCCGCTGGCGGGCCGCGGCCAGCCGCGCCCTGGTCCGGCTGCGAGCCAGGCTCCGCCGAGGACGGCTCGGGGCCGGACACTAGTTCCCCGAGCAGCTCATCCAGATCATCCAGCGCGGCCGCGATCTCCGCGGGGGAGCCGACCGCGGCCTGGTCTGCCGGAAGCTGCGGCTGCTCCGCGGCGCGCGCCGCTCCGCCCGGCCCCCTGTCTGTCCCGCCTGGGACACGCGAGGCCTCGCCGGGGCCTCCAGTCTCGGCTGCCGCGCTCCGGCCGGACGGCGGCTCGGTTGTGAGCGCCGCGAGGTGCGCCGCCAGACGGCTCTTGCCCTCGCGCTCGTACTTCTCGGGCCGACACCGATACGCTTGCGACATTAGCAGGGATGCTGTCTGTTCGATCGGTGTCAGCTTCAATGCGGATTCGGAGGCGAGCGCGAGGCCCACCATCCGCCCAGCCGCGTCGCGGAACAGCAGCCTGACCGCCTCGACCAACGTCACTATCTTCCAGCGCTCGCCGCCCTCCCGCACCAGCACCTGCACCTGGTCGGCCCGGCTGGGGTTCGGCCGGATGTTCTGGCACTCCGGCGAGCGGTGCGCCTCGCGGATGACGGCCATCAGCGCCTCGAGGACGTACGTGTTAATGAACGAGGGGTCGAGGCGGTTCCTCTCGGGCAGGGTGCAGTACTCGCGAAGCATCTCGTTCTCGCGGAAGGCGGCTTTCAGGAGATCGAGGCTGACGACGAGGCGCTCCTTGCTGTCCCACGCGTGGATCGGCGACTGCACGATGATCGTGTTCGTCGAGCCCGGCCCCTGCACGACCGCCTGCTGTATGTTCGCGGCGGTGTTCGTCCCGGGCGGCGGAGCCCGTTTGACCTGCTTCGCCAGCGAGGCGACCTGGTGCTGCAGCTGGACCACGAGGCTGGACTGTTTGGCCAGTATATCTTCCAGTCCTGATGTCTGCGGGACCGACACGGTTCCAGCGCATTTTTCTTGGTGGCGCGCGAGGGCGTCGGTCCGACTGAAGGACTTGTGGCATTGCCCACAGGTTGTCCTCTCCTGCCCAATACAAGGGAATTTCCGACGGACATGTCGGGCGAGGTCCGAGGGTCTGGCAAAGGCCTTCCCGCATTTGTCGCACTGTAGAGTACGGAGCATTTGTTTACCATGCCGAGTGTCTAAGAGTCTCCACATTTCGCGCGTAAAATGTGGATTTTTTACG
>Ga0310813_10002133_pt1 | contig 12041 bp, 9 predicted proteins | sample YN3metagenome_FD_203086 | JGI IMG/M metagenome (GOLD analysis project Ga0310813, IMG submission 203086) | Soil microbial communities from experimental microcosm in Duke University, North Carolina, United States - YN3 | ecosystem: Engineered > Artificial ecosystem > Soil microcosm > Unclassified ...
CCTACGTGGCCCCCGGCCCATGTGAACTTTAAGATTTTGAAAAAAATATTGGGTCGCAAACCCGGTTTTATTTCTCTTTTGGGGGGCCGGGGCCCCCGGGGGGGGGCCCGGCCCCACGCCTCTTGCGCAGCTACGCGAATGACCATGATCCCCAGCAGCCCGCAGCCGGCGACCACGCCGAAGATCCCGATTTTTCTAATGCCAAATAATTTGCTCATGCAAACTCGTTTTCACACCAACCAACAAGGAAAGAACTCATCGTGCCGTAGATGTCGCACAACTTCCGCAGTGACAACATTTTACTGGCGTTCCACTGGCATAATACGCCCGCGCTAGGGGGGTGTCAAGAAGTGCTGCCGGACGGTTCGGACGATTGACGAACCACGCCATGCTTCCGAAAACCGCGACGGCGAGCGCGATCTAGGATCCACGGCTGGCGAAGGTTCACGTCGAAAAGAGCCGTCGGTACGTTTGCAGTCGGGGCACGCGAGTCACTCGAGGCGGCATCAATAGGCTTCGCGATGCGAGACCACGGTGTCGCGTCATCGTGGACGATCAATAGTTCGACAAACCGCTTAGTTCGGCTTTTTCGTGACGAGAATATGTTTGACCTTCTCGCGATCGGGTGGGATCTCTGATTCGCCCGCCTGCGCCTGGTTTGACTGCAGCAAGTACGCGATGATGTCCGCGGTGTCTTCGGAGCTCACCGAGCCTGGATCGTCCTTGGGCATGTAATCGTCGATCTTGATGAACAGATCAGACAAGGAACCGTTCCACCTCAAGATGAAATAGACACCCTTTAGATCAGGCGCCAGCTCGCCGGCGACTTCCCCGCCCGTCAAGCCAGGGCCGTGGCAGTAGCTGCACGTTTGGGTATACGTGGCTCTTCCGCGCTCGGCTTGTTCCTTGGTGTAGACGCCGTCCCAGATGGTCTTTTTGGGAGCTTGCGCAGCGACGGCGAGAGCCAAGAAGCACACGGTTTTGTAAGGCCAGGCGCGCCGCACAGGTCGTCTCTTCATCCCATCCTCGGTATAGCTCATGCCATCCTCGTATAGCTGACAATCATAGCCGGATTTCAGGGGTTGCGGACGACTGAGGACACAGCGGCCTCTCGCAGAATTGATGTTGTAATCGGTGACTCGAGTGACGTGCCCCCGAATCCGTCCAACATCGTAGCGGAGATTGATACCGCTTCAGTCTGCTGCTTCGCCTTCATGGAAGATCCTCTCCACGCGGCCGGTTCTGGGTCAAGGCCGGAGCCGGAGCGAGCGCGACGGCGGAGCCCGAAGGGTTAGTTCAAACGCCCAAACCGTACAAGTGCCCGATGTGCAGCATTATCGGGAGTGAGTTGGCGGCATTTTGCGAGCCGGTATCGCCAACGATCATCCCACGTGCTGGCGGCTATAAAGGATTTTGACCTTGTTCCCCTTCCAAGCTCGCAGGGTAACGCGGTTTTGCTCGCAGCAGCCTTTGACATCGACCTTTAGCTATGACACGATTCCCCCCATGATTAGCCTCAAGACTTCTCTGGCAGCGCTAAGGGAAACGGTCGTTGTAACTCCGTTCGATACGCGAGTCGGTGTAGGATTTGTCGCGCTCATTGCCGTACTCGGGATCGGCTCCTTCGTGCTTGAGAAGCGGCCCGCCGTCGAGGCAGCCGGAGTCCAGGCGCCCATCTTCGAAGTGGACCCGATGTGGCCCAAACCGCTGCCGAACCATTGGGTCATGGGTTGGACGGTTGGCGTCGGAGTGGATGCCCAGGATCATGTCTGGGTCGTCCATCAGGCCAGTAAGCTCGAGCCCCCGGAACTGCTGGGATCCAAGAACCCAGCCGTCGGGTGCTGTGCCCCGGCCCCGCCGGTACTGGAGTTCGATCAGGGGGGCAATCTCATCGGACACTGGGGCGGCCCAGGCACGGGCTACGACTGGTTGGATCCCCACGGGATCACCGTCGACTACAAGGGTAATGTTTGGATTGGCGGTAACTCAGCCAAGGACAATCAAGTTCTGAAATTCACGCAGAGCGGAAAATTCCTCATGCAGATCGGTCATCCGGAGCAGAGCAAAGGCAGCAATGATGTCGAGAATCTCAATAAACCAACCAAAGTAGTGGTCGATAAAGCAACCAACGAAGCTTATGTCTCGGACGGATATGGCAACAAACGCGTAATCGTGTACGACGCGGACACGGGCCGCTATAAGAGGCATTGGGGCGCCTACGGTCACAAACCTGACGACACTAATCCCGGTCCGTACAACCCGGATGCGCCGCTGGATCAGCAGTTCCGCAATCCAGTGCACTGCGTGGAACTTTCCAATGACGATTTGGTTTATGTCTGCGACCGTGTGAACGACCGGCTCCAGGTATTCCACAAAGATGGCACCTTCGTAAAGGAGATGTTTGTGGCCAAGACGACACTAGGGGATGGAACCGTATTTGACATCGCTTTTTCCAAGGATCCACAGCAGAAGTACATTTATCTTGCCGACGGGTCTAACGACAAGGTGTACATCATCCAGCGCGATACACTCGACATCCTGACAAGCTTCGGCGATGGCGGCCGCCAGCCGGGTGAATTCTATGCCGTGCACAGCATTGCCTCCGATTCAAGAGGCAACGTATTTACTGCAGAGACTCGTCGTGGTCAGCGTGTCCAGAAGTTCATTTACAAAGGCCTTGGACCGGTAACGAAGAAAGACCAAGGGGTCCTGTGGCCAAGAACGACCAGAAGTCCGCTATAGTGCTTGATCCCTGTAGCTATGAAGTGCGAAGCAATGTACGCGTGCTTCGTGATGATCAAACAAGGGCAGGACTGTAAATAACCGAATTTGGCCGTCTATAATCGAACGTTAACGGTAGCAAGCCGCGGCTCCCTGGTACGTGAGAATGGGATTATGGCTGGCGTGAGAATGGACAAGTGGCTATGGGCCGCCCGATTCTTCAAGACCCGCTCACTCGCTGCACGGGCATGTGAACTCGGCAGAATTGAAGTTCACGGACAACAAGCTAAGGCTTCGCGCGAGGTTCGGGTCGGCGACGTGCTGCAAGTGAAAAACGACAGCGGAGAGTTCCAGGTTGAAGTTCTGCTTCTCAGCGAGATTCGCGGCCCGTCAGTGAGCGCACAAACGCTCTACCGTGAGACGGAGGCGAGCCGGGAATCGCGGCTGAGGTTGGCGGAAGAGCGAAAAGCTATGCCACATTACGATGCATCGCGGGAAGGCAAACCATCGAAACGCGATCGCCGCAAACTAGACCGGCTCCGCAGCGGAGTGTGAGACAATCGCCCAGTTGTGGCTTTCCGCCCCTTATCGAACATTATCGGAAGGTATTTCGGTCGCAATCTGTAACTTCAGGCCGGCGTGTTGCTCGAGACCAATCCGGCGCCGGCGCCTAAATCCACGCATGAGCGGCCTGGAATGCTCAGACTGGCACGCACGTTATGCTGTATCTCATGATCCGCACCGTCGCTATTCAGAGTCTTGGCGCGCCATCCATCAGCGTCGGGCAAGCTGAGCTCGGGCCGTTGACGGCGGAACCAGTCTTTTGGGCCTTAAGGTAAACCACAATGTTGCCATAATGCTCATCATTGTGGGTGGTGTTGAAGATAAGAGTCGCGCCGCGGGTCGTCGCTGTCGGTTTGTTGCCAAGGCCGGCTAAGCTGTTCCGCGGGCATGCTCTCGGCGGCATCGGCGAGGTTCCGCCGAATGCTGGTATGCATGGCCTTGGCGGTCGCAGAGAGTGAGGTTGAGAGCGCCTGATCCGCCCCCGCATCGCTCGTCTGAGCAACCGCCGAAGTCGCTAGATTCGCCGAGCATAGTACTGTTTTCATAGGTTATACCTGCCAACGTTGCAGACACTATTGAGATCGTGTTGATGCCGGGCCTAACTACTTAGCCATCTGATGGGGTACGTCCTTCTCGCTTCGAGGCGTAATTAAGGTTCCACCGAGAATGCGATCAGCACATTTCCCGGCAACGCGCCGCGCGATGGGTAGCCGGACACCGCATACATCATTCCATTTGCCACCACCGGCCCCGCTACATCGATGGCCCCGCCATGGCCGGGGATGCCGTTGACGGTTTTGAACTCGCGCGCGGTGTCAAAGTCCCAGATGATCTTACCGGTGTCGGTGGCATACGCCCGCAAGTGTCCGTCCAGGGAACCCGAAAAGACGGCGCCGGGAATCCCCGTTACCGCCGACGATTGCGCCGGGCTACAGGCGGGCTTGCCGCCGCATCCCGGTGGCGCGGCCTGCCAAACGCGCTCGCCGTTATCGACGCGGAACGCGAACATGCCGCCGCCCTTGTCGGGGTCCAGTTTATACTCACGATTGCCGGTGCCGGGCAGCATGGTTACCTGGAAATCGATGTCGGACAATGCGGCATAAAGATTCCGGCCGTCGCTGGCCACTCCCCACTCGATGCCGCCTACGGTTCCGCCCTTGCCGGCGCGGGACTGCCACAAGGTCTGGCCCTTGCGGTCGGGATCGACGGCGTATACCATGCCGGACTTCTGACCCAACAGTAAAGCACGGCTTCCGTTGGGAAGCTGCACAAGAACGGACGACGCGGCGAAATCGAAATCCGGGCCGTCGGAGTCCGGGCAATTTTTGTTCCCTGCCAGATAACAGGCGCCATTCCAGGAATCTTTCGCGGTGAGCTGCTTCGACCACAGAATTTCACCCGTGGACATGCGGAGCGCTACCACGGCGTCACTCAGCGAGGTGGGCGGATCCGAATAGTTGTCACCCGTCGTAATGTACAAGGTGTTATGCTCCGGATCGAGCGTTGGGGCAGTCCACACTCCGACGCCGGAAGGGCCCATCACCGCCGCGCCGCGTTTGGTCTTGCGTTGGGGCTTTGCCGTCGCGGCGATCATGTAGCGTTTCCAGATCACCTTGCCGGTGGCGGCGTCCACGGCCGATTCACTCCCGCGGAAGGTACAGCACACATAGCCGGGTGAAACCGCAAGACCCTCTTCAAGCGAAGACACGCCGATATACAACCGTCCCTGGTAGAACACCGGCGTGGCGGTGCCTTTAGTAGTGGGGTGATCGTCGGGCCGAAGGTTCCACAGTTGCTTACCAGTGTCGCCGTCTAAAGCATAGTAGTAGCCCGAGGAATCACCAAAAAATACCGTGGGTTTTCCGGCGACTTCTGCGACGGTCATGCCGGAACGCACCTCCGCATTGACGACGGTGCTCCAGTGCGTACAGCCGGTAGCGGCATCTAGCGCATAGACGGTGCCGTCCTGGCTGCCCACGAAAATACGCCCCCGGTAAACCGCCGGTTGCGAGCGCAGAAGGGTGGTGTCCGGGAATGCGAACACCCACTTCGGCTGGAGCCGCGGCACGTCTGCGGCGCTCAGGCCAGCGTCCTGAACTGACTGGAATCGCGTGTTGACTAGGCCGGGACTCCAACCAGACCATCCGGGAGTGTTCTTCCACGCCGCGCCTGCTGGACACGAATTCAAGATCTGTTCGCGCCGCACTTCCATCGTGACCGGCTTGCCCAGCCAGTTGGCCACTAGCTGCCGCTCGCCCGCGGAGAGCACGGACGCCTGCTGTATCATGGCTCCGCTTTCGAGCGTGCGCAGAATTGAGTTCGGCGTCCGCGTCTTGAGCATCGCAATCTGCGGGATGCGCGCAGCGACCTCACCACCCGCTTGGTGGCAGGTGGCGCAGTGTTTCTTGAAGAGCGCCGCGGCATAGGGATCGTCGGCGGCGAAAGCGACGGCAGAAGCAATCAACAGAAGGAAGCTATGTTTCATCGGGATATACTCTCCGGCACCCGGTTGGCCCTGGGGGGAGTATACCGCTTGTCTCATTTGGGTTCCGTAGTTCCGAGGTGCCGTAGGTCCTTGTTATTCTCGAGGCAGACATATTCCAGCAAGTCCCAGCCTGGTTTGAAACTCACCTTAAAGCTGGTCGTCCACGGCTTGCCGTAGGCTTTAGAGTCGTCGATCGTCGCTTCGTAAGCAAGTGTCAGGTAGTCGGGCCGACGGAACTTTTCCACGACATGTAATGCTTCGGTGGATGGGTGTCCAACATAATCGAGCCACGTTCTTCCATTAAAGCCAATCGTATCCACCACGAGCGTGTCGTTCCCTTCCCAGAACCCAATCGATTCTCCCATCCAGGTCGGGTTCGGATCCTTTGAATGTTTACGGCCGTCCATGAAAACGGTGCGGTACATATGGCTTCCGCCCTCATACAGAATCACCACGCGGCACTCCGGGCGGCAAGCAGTATCCTTCCGGATCGTCCTTCGAGAGATTCGCCCGGCGTTCTTTGAACGTCGCCAGCCCCCACGTCGTAAAGGGTACGTCGACGGCCTTATCCACGTACTTAGGATCAGCCCAGTCCAGCACCCAAATGGGAGCCCAGACTCCTTTGCCACCAAAATCTACCTTCCCGTCCGCGAGCCGCGGAGTTTTTTGGGCAGCTCCTTCCGTTGCTTGCGCGACACACATTGCTGCTGTTCCCGCCATTAAGAGCAGGTTGATCACTACTGGTTTCATGGAGCACGCCTCCCGAATCTGCAGCCGAATATATCACGGAATGCCGCAAGAGATTAGCCCACTGGTGTTGTTAGTAAGTCAATCTGTCCGGTTTCATTCACACGTGATCTGTCCGGTTTATCATTTCAGCCCGTGGATCCGCGTCGGCTTGCCGATGGGGGTTTTCGGGTTTTAATTCGAAAGATAGGAATCGCCGCCGGAGTTTTGATAGGAGGGTCCGCCTTGCGTGAAGGTTCGGACTCTGCCCAGCAGGAAGTCGCTCATTGCGTAACCGGAGAGATCGCCCGAAAAGGCGAACGTGCCATTTACGCTCTTGGTAAAGTAGGGGAAACGGGCGCGCTCAAACGAGCCGCCGATCGCCAAACTGTGCCGGCCCTTGACCCAACGCAATGTGTCGTACCAGTCAAAAGTAGTACGCGGAAATACCGATTCTCCAAGTCCGCCGAAAGCAAAGAGTCCGCTTACAGTGAACCCTTCGATTGCCTTGGTTGGCGATTGGTACATATTTTGAACGCCGAAGTCCGTCATGTTCGGAGTGCCGGGGGGCGGATGGCGCGTGGTGACTACGCGAGTCACTGCGAACCGGGCGTCATTCAGAAGCGTGGGGCTAAAAATGTGGGTCTCCTGCAACGCCGTATTGTAGGAAGTGTCCGGCGTGCCCAGGGCATACGTCAGCAGGTTATTGTTGGCAAAAATACCCGGCTGATCGTACCAGTTTTTATTGAAACGATAATTGAAGCGATCGCTGCCCGAGAGGCTGTAGTCAATGCGGGTGATAAATTCGTCGTAGTTTTGAACGACTGGCGTGCTGAAAAATACCTGGCCGTTCGGGTTCTGGCTGGCGGGCAGGAATGGCAGGACCTTTAGGGCCGAGGAATCAAAGCGGTTTGTCGGAATCTTGTTATTGGGAAACGGCTGTTTGTTCGTCGGATCGATTAACTGAACAGCGCGTCGTAACGGATTGGCCGGGTTGGTGGCACTGAGCAAACTTGAGAAGTCACCGTTAAGATTGGCTGCGGTGGGCACATAGGCGCTGAGGCCTCCCTGGGTGCTGCGAATTCGCGTGCCCTGATAGCCGGCAAAGAAGAATAGCTTATCTTTCTTAATAGGTCCGCCTATGTCGCCGCCGTACTGGTTGCGCTTCAATGGGTCCACCGTGGAGGCGAAAAAATTCCGGGCGTTGAATACTCCATTCCGTACAAACTCAAAAGCGTCTCCATGGAAAGTATTCGTGCCGGATTTTGTCACTACGTTGACTACGCCCGAGGAGTTCTGACCATATTCGGCGCTGAAATTGCCGGTCTGGAAACCAAATTCCTGTAGTGCATCAGGCATCGGCAATGGCTGGTTCACGTTGCTCATCACGTCCTGGGTGCGCACGCCATCCAGGTTAAACACCACGTTGTTGGACCGGCCGCCGTTCACGGAAAGCGGAACGACCGCCCCCGGGAAAGTCTTGGCCGATCCCATATCGGTGTTCCCGCTGGGGGCACTGACCGCTCCGGCAACCAGCGTCGTTAAGGATGCTGCGTTGCGCCCGTTCAACGGAAGCTCCACAATGCGCGCCGAATCGACCACTTGCTTCAGAGTGGCGCTGGTGGTGTCGACCTGGCTACCCACCGCGTCCACGCTTACGCTCTCATTTGCCGCACCAACCTCCAACTTAATATTGATGGTGACGGTAGCGTCGGCCTGCAAGGTGAGACCAGTCTGGTTGAACTGGCGGAACCCTTGTACCGCGACACTCAGCGTGTAGCTAGTAGGCCGGAGTGCACTGAGCACGTAAATCCCATCCACGCTGCTGACTGTCTCTCGCGTAAGACCCGTGTCCACTTCAGTGGCGGTGATTCTCACTCCCGGTATGACCGCCCCCGAGGGATCGGTAATTGTGCCGTTGATCGAGCTGATGCCTTGACTCCAGGCTGCGACGCAGAACAGCGACGCAGCCAGAATTGTGAGAGACGTGCGTGCCGCCATTAAGAACCTCCCGCAAAACAAAACTAATAGATACTATTGCCGGGTACGTGCGGTGTCAAGGCCAAAAAGGGAGGGCCAAAAGGAAGGGAAAAAGCGAGCGCAAACAGTATCATGAAGGAATACGAATCACGATTGCAAAAAACTTTTTCCTTCGATCCCCTCTGGCAAGCAGCTCAGGAGGGATGAAACGGACGCCCTGTGCGGAATCTAAGGCTGCACCGTCACGGTCACATCCAGAGGAACGGCCAGCATTCCGTCATCGCCGTAGGCCCGCACTACGTAGGTTCCGGCACGACTGAAGGTCATCTTGGTGGTTGCCTTCCCGGTTATAGTCTCCGCCGCAGTGACCGAGCCCGGCGGGCCCGCGGTTACAACCGGGACTCGCATCGGATCGAATGTCACCTCTCCGGGTCCGGATCGGTACACTACCCAGGTCACTCCCAGTCTCACTCCGGGATCCAGCTTTACCACTGCCTGCGTAATCGGCGTTTCGAGTTTGGGACCGATGCCTGCGTATTCTCGAGCAGCTTCACGAATCATCGCCCCTCCGCCGGGCCGCCGGGCGCGCGGCAGCGGATGCCCGTCGTCGGTGACTTGGACGGTCACCGTGAGTGGCTCCCCCACCTTTATGGTTCTTTGCGAGGAGCCAACCATCTCGATGGCCGGAGCCGAATTAGGCTCGCCGGGGTAAGATAAATCGCCAGCGCTGCCGCGATTTTCCTGGTACACCATGTTCGAGATTTCCCAAACCGGGCGGAGTGTTCCGTAGGCTTTGTTGGTCCTGCCCGCCGAGGTAAGTGTCCACGTCAGATCCTTGTCGCCCCAATCCTTGGGAACCTTTACCTTGAAAACGAATTCCTGACGACGGTTATAAAAGTGTGTCGGTTGACCTTGGTCGGGGTCGCCCGGCTCGAACATGTTGTTGGGACCGATCGGAATTTCCGGTTGCTCCTCATAATTTCGATTCATGTATCCGAATACCATGTTGAAGGACCCATCGGGGTTTGGCTCCCACCCTTCGAAAACGGGTGACACGTCTTGCCCGGTCGCATATTTGGTTTGAGCGTTCGCGTGCGTTGCGATGATTAAAAGAAACGCCAGCAGTGCACACTTCAGGGCACGATCCATCATGAGTAGAACTCCTTGGTCAGTACCGGACTGCGGAATCGTCTATCGCAGGCTGGTTAACTTAGGCGTTTTGGCCTTGCGGGCCTCCACTTCCGCCTTGAACTCTTCTTCGGTTAGAGAGTAGAAATTCAACCACGCCCGGGACATATCTTCGGTGGTCCTCTCGCCGTATCCAACCCAGCTCCTGGGATCGGGATTCCATGGATTCTTAGTCGAGTTGTCATGCCAGGACGTCAGGTGGATGATGGTGCCGGCAGGCAGCAGGGGCGCAACGTCGTCGGCGTAGTTGTAGACGATTTGCCACCCGAAATTGTACCGGTTCACGCAGTTCAACTGCTCAACTGTCATGTTGGGATAGATCGCTTCCATGCATTGCGCTTTTCCGCGATTGTGCATATGCGGCTGATAGGCGGTAAGGCGGGCGGGCGTGGCAATTCGATAGTAGGCATCCGACCGGACGTTGTCCGCACCCGGTGGGATGTCGATATCTTTGGTCTCGGCAATCACGGTTGTTATCAGGTGTTTGGGCACATATCCCCTGGGGTAAAACACGAAGGCTACGCTGGTTCGATCTGTAATCTCCTCGCCGATCGAATGATAGTGCAGATTGAACCGGATGCGCGCGCCCGCCTTGATCAATTTGCCAGCACCATCGGGATAGATGTCCCCGTTCTTGCCGACAGCGTACTCGTTCAGCGTACCCCCCTCTGAAACTCCGTCGTCGCCCAGCAGGCTGGTCACCGCATGGTGAACGACTCTGATGCCGCCGCCCGACGAGGGCTTGGTTTCAACGGCCTTAATATAGCGATCCTCGGTGAGTCCCGAATCCGCTATAAAGTTGCCCCACCAATCGGAGTTCTTAGGCTTGACCGTGAAAGACACCGGCATCGAAACGATCAGATCGGGTTTCCCGATGTGCCACTGATCTGTATCCTGGAATTGCCGCGGCGGGGGCATATCGGCTCGATTTCCTTCGGGCGCTCCATTGTCTACCCAGGCAGCAATCGTTTCGATCTCTTTATCGGAGAGGGACGGGTCGTCCTTGAAGTCGCGGATCCCAACAGTATGGTCGATGAACCAGGGCGGCATGTCGCGCCGGATCACCTTGGCCTTGATCGAGCGGGCCCAGGGTCGCGTCTCCTGATACGTCATGAGCGACATCGGTGCAATGTTGTTTGGCCTGTGACAGTTTTGGCAGGAGCGCTGGAGTATCGGTGCGATGTCCTTCGTAAAGGTGACCTGATGGTCAGCCGTGGCCTTCGCATGTATTTGTGACGATGCCACACGAGCGTTTCCAAATAGCATTGCAATTGCCAGCAGGCTGACCCGGGACGGGGACAACCAACGGCGGTGGTTCCGGTTCATGATCGTCATGCTCTCCTCCAACACTTTGAAACTGGCAGGATGGTCTGGAGCTACCTGCTTTATTCTCTACCCGCGGGATACCGCCGTCAATCACCAGAGTATTTGTCCACGCCTCCAAAAGAGAGATTGATGAAACAAAGAGTTGTGACATACGTAAAAACATGAAAGTGCACGGGAAGAACATTCTGTACTTTCCAGCCGCCGACATTTCTCAAGCTTCCAAGACACCCGTTCGACACCACCCTAGGTGCCCACACCGAGTCATGGATTGCTGACTACTTCCGAGCGCTGGCAGGTCAGTGAAGTGGGGGCCGACGCCAAGTCCGCGCACGGAACCAGCAAGCTTTAGTTCTAGAAAATCCGGATTTGATGGCCAAATGGCCGTTCGCGCATGAATTCAAGATCACCCAGCGGCTTGCTGGCGGAGTCCTTGGGGTTAGTCTGGCCCACACCAACCGGCTGATACTCTCTATAGTCCCCTCGAAGCGGACAGCGTGATCTGTCGTTGCGCGCGTCGATCCTGAATCACGATGCGGCCATTTTCCAGCCTTACGTCGTCCACATGCTGGAATCCCTCCGGCACGCGCGCGTAGAACAGTAGAAAGTGCGATTCGATCTTAGACTTCGCCGGAAGCCACCGGTACACGGGCGTGCCGAACATCGGGCCATCCGTGATGATCTCGCGCCGCGGCAGGTCATACGGCTGTGTCCCGAATTCCATCCCGCGCACGACTTGAGTATCGGCCGGGTAGCTGCCCCAATGCTGGACCCAAGGGTATTCCTCACGTTTGAAGACATAACCAAGAATGGCCCGTTTCTTCGAGTTGAACGCCGCCACCCATTCCAATCTCCGCGAAGGATCGAGCAGGGTGGCGGCGTGATCTAGATAGTGGGGGTGCTCTGGGATCGCCCGAAGGTCAATCGTTTTCCCGTCCAGGCCTGGAGCCATGGGCCACGTGAAGTCCTGCCCGGAGGTCAGCCGCCGCTGGATCGGATTCTGTCCTTTCCCTTGCGCGGGGCTCTCAACATACGGCCGGGTTTGCGAGCGCGA
>Ga0310813_10002135_pt1 | contig 12038 bp, 8 predicted proteins | sample YN3metagenome_FD_203086 | JGI IMG/M metagenome (GOLD analysis project Ga0310813, IMG submission 203086) | Soil microbial communities from experimental microcosm in Duke University, North Carolina, United States - YN3 | ecosystem: Engineered > Artificial ecosystem > Soil microcosm > Unclassified ...
GTATCTTCGAACGCCGAGGCGGTGCCGGCCCACGTGCTGCTGTTGAGCTTCTTGCCGACCAGATGCAGACGCAACGGTTCGCCGGACAGATGGACCTCGAGTGTGAGGTGCGCGGTGACGCCGGTGAGGCGGCGGATCTGCGCGGCCTGATGCGCGGACAAGGCGATTGCCGCGGTGGCTGGCGCGCTGCCGGTGACGGGCGACAGCTCGAGCGCGTTGCTGTCGTTCGACAGACGCCAGCATGGGCTGTTCGTGCCGAAACGGACAAACAGCACCTCGTGCTCCTGATCGTAGCGGTCGTCATTCATGAAGGCGTTGTCCGGGCAAAAATTGCCGCCTGTGCGCAGGCGTGCAGCGTTTGGGATGGCGCAGATCGTCTTCCGTGAAGCTGTCCCCATTGTATCGAAGCGCGCGGATTTTCGGGCTCCGAACAGGTTAACGGTTTAGCTCAGAACATTCTTTATGGCAATTGGTGCGTTGCCGATAGTGGTCATTTCGTAGTCAACGCAACGATTTTTCTGCAATCGTGCATAAACGATGCCGCTATCCGTGTGCCCAGTCGAGGCGAATGCGCCGTTGCGGTGCAGTGCACGAAACTGAATCCGCGAACGGACTCGACGTCGCCTGTCCGCGTTTCGAACATGTCGAAATTGCCGCCGGTTCTATCCTGCTGCGCAGCGCGGAAATATTTTCCGCCAAACGCAGCGTCGACATTCAACGCCGCCGCGCCAGATGCGTGCGCATCTGCTCACGGGTCGCAGCATCCGGTTCGCCGAAGAACGCGAATTCGCCGGCGCTCAGTGTTGCGACCGGTACGCCGTCGCGAAACAGCACGCGGTTGCCCGCCACGGCCGGCACCTTGTCGCCGGGCAGCAGCGTGCCGAGCAGGTTCAGCGGATCGGTCGCGGCGATGCCGACGTAAGCGCCGTCATGCGCATGGCGCCGCGTTTCGCGCAGCAGTGGAATCGCTTCTGGCAACGCGAACTGCTCGCCTGCGAGCCCGTTGACGAAGCGTCCGCCACGCACCTGGCCGCGCGCTTCGAGCCGTTGATAGACGCGCAGCAGATCGCGCCACGGCGGCAGCCATGCGGCCTCGCGTTCGAGCAGCCGCCAGAACACCACGCCATAGCGGCGCAGCAGGCTCAACGCGATATGTTCGACGACCTCGGGTGCGAACGTGGCGCGGCGCGCGGCGGCGGCGGTGCGCGCTACGGCCGGTCGTGTCGCAACGGATGCTGCGCCAGCGGTGGCGGCTTGGACTTCACCGCTCGCCGTCTTGCGCCGCTGCACGAGTGCCCAGCGCCCGGCGTCGTCCATGCCGCCGATCAGCGGCTGCATCGCGCGGCGTCTGCCGAAGTGCGACGCGGCACGTTTCGCGGCGGGTCTGAGCAGCGCACGCAGACCGGCAAAGCTGTCCGAGTTCACGAGGCCCGCGGCGACCAGTTCGCCCAGGGCGGTTTCCAGTTCGACCGGCAGCAGATGCACGTCGGCGAGCAACTCGTCGAAGAACATCGCGCCATGATGGCCGAGCGCATCGAGCACGAGCTGTGCGCGCGACGAAAGCTCGGGCTGCTGTTGCGGATCGAACAGCGCGCCCCACAGCGCCAGATGGCGACGCGGCAGCAACACCACCGGCGTGCTGCGTACCGGTGCGCTGGCCGCGCGCGCGCGTTCGGTGAGCCGCGTCCAGACGATCTTGCCGGCGCGGCACAACTCGTCGAGCAGCAGCGGCGAGTAGTCGGTCAGCCGGGCCGGCAGAATGTCTTCTTCCCACGCGCCGGCCGCCGCTTCATAGCCTTCCAGCTGATCGAGCACAGCGGCGAGCGCGTCGCGGCCGGTACCGCGCGTGTCGGCGGCGAGCCGCTGCCATGCGAACAGGAAGCGCATGAAGTCGTGCCGCTCGACCGGCTCGATCTCGCGGCGCAGCTTGCGCACCGTATAGCGATGAATGCGCGCGAGCAGATGACGTTCGCACCATTCTTCGTCGGCACTGTGCGGCGTGAAGCGGCCACGCATCACGTAGCCTTCCGCTTCGAGGCGCGTCAACGCCTGCGCGACTGTGGCAGCCGGCAGTGCGAGTGCGCGCGCGATCGCCGGCACCGGCAGCGGTCCAAAGCCCGATAGCCGCGCGCGAATTACTTCGACCAACGCGTCCACTTCGTCCCACGCATCGTCGAAGCCCTTGGGCACACGCAGTTTCGGCGCGACCGGTGCGTCCGGATAGAGCGCGCGCGCGCAGCTCAGCCGTTCCACCGGTACCCATAGCGCGTCGTGCTGCGCGATTTGCAGGCGGGTCGCGTGGCCCGATCGCGCGAGCTGCGCGAGCCACGCCGGCCAGCCTTCGTTGTGTTGCGCCTCAGCCTCGGTGATGCAGGCGAGGCCGGTCAGCGCTTCGTGCATTTCGTCGGCGTTGCGGACCTGCGGCCATGCTTCGTCGCGCACGCTGGCGATCGCTTCGGCATCGAGCGCGCCTAGATCGTCGGCGGCCGCGGGGTCGGTCCAGCGGCGATTGAGCACCGCCTGGGTGCGACGTTCTTCGATCGGCGCGTCGTCGAGATAGGCGTACGGTTTGGCGGTCAGCACTTCCGCCGCGAGTGCGGACGGCGCGGGCAAATCGCGCGTGACGAGTGTCACTTCGTTGCGCTCGATCCGGCGCAGCAGCTGCAGCCAGCCGTCGCAGTCCAGCGCGTCGTGCAGGCAGTCGTCGAGGGTCTGGTCGACCAGCGGATGCGCGGGCAGTTCGCGTTCGCCGACGAGGTTTTCCGCACAGGCCACCTGGTCCGGAAACACCGCGGCCAGCAGGTCTTCGCCGCGCATCCGCTGCAGTTGCGGCGCGGTCTTGCGGCCGCCGGTGTAACGCGGCAGCGCCAGCGACGTGGTCGCGTTCCAGCGCCAGCGCACGTTGAACAGCGGTGCGTCGAGCAATGCCTGGATCAGCAGCGGCCCGGCGCTATTCGAATGCAGGTAGCGCCATACTTCGCCAAGCGGAAAGCTATGGCTGCCGGTTAGCGAAAGAATGATCGCATCTTCGGTGGCCGCCGCCTGCAGCTCGAAGTTGAAGGTGCGGCAGAAACGCTTGCGCAGCGCGAGGCCCCACGCGCGATTCAGACGGCTGCCGAATGGCGCGTGGATGACCAGCTGCGTGCCGCCCGATTCGTCGAAAAAGCGCTCCATCACCAGCGTGTCGTGAGTCGGCAGCGCGGTCAGCGCGAGCCGCGCACGCGCCAGATACTCGACGATCTGCCGCGCCGCGGGCTCGGGCAGGCCCAGTTCGTCGACGAGCCAATCGGTTGCGTGTGCAAGCGGTGCGTCGTTGCGCGGGCGTTCGAGTACGGCGACGCCGGCCGGCGCGCACGCCGGGTCGATCGGAGCTGCCGGGCTCGTTGCGGGCACAACTGCTTTGCCGCCCGTCGCGCTGTTGCTGGCGTCGTGCGCTTCGTCATGGATTTCACCGCCGAGGCGCCGGTCGATTTCCTTGCGCAGCCGTGCCACGCCCAACGACAGTTCGTCGCTGCGTCCCGGCGCTTCGCCGAGCCAGAACGGAATATTCGGCGGCTGGCCCTGCGCATCTTCGACGCGCACGCGGCCGCTTTCGACGCGCATGATGCGGTACGACGCGTTGCCGAGCTGAAACACGTCGCCGGCCAGGCTCTCGACCGCAAAGTCTTCGTTGACGGTGCCGACCTGGATGCCTTGCGGTTCGAGGACCACCGAGTAATCGGCGTTTTCCGGAATGGTGCCGCCCGACGTCACCGCGTACAGCTTGCCGCCGCGCCGGCCGCGCAGCGTGCCGTTGACGACGTCGCGATGCAGATACGCGGCGCGCAGCCCATGCCGCGTGGTGAAGCCCTCGGCCAGCATCTTCAGTACCGCGTCGAACTGCTCGCGCGTCAACTGCGCATAGGGTGCCGCATGCCGGAAGCGTTCGAACAGCGCCTGTTCGCTCCATGGTTCGCTGCATACTTCGGCGGCGATCTGCTGGGCAAGCACGTCGAGTGGCGCGCGCGGCATGCGCAGCGCGTCGAGTTCGCCGCGCCGCACGCAGTCGAGCAGCGCTGCGCATTCGATCAGGTCGTCGCGCGACAACGGAAACAGGCGTCCCTTCGGCATGCCGCCCACCTGGTGTCCGGAGCGGCCGACGCGTTGCAGGAACGGTGCGATCGCGCGCGGCGAGCCGAGCTGGCAAACCAGTTCGACGTCGCCGATATCGATACCGAGTTCGAGCGAAGCGGTGGCGATCAGCACCCGCAGTTCGCCGCGCTTCAAGCGCTGTTCGGCCTCGAAGCGCAGTTCCTTCGCGAGGCTGCCGTGATGCGCGGCCACCGCCTCCTTGCCGAGCCGTTCGGTCAGATGCCGCGCGGCACGCTCGGCCATGCGGCGCGTGTTGACGAACACGAGCGTCGTGCGATGCTGCGCGACCAGTTCCGCGAGCCGGTTGTAGACGAGTTCCCATGCGTCGTTCGACATCACGGCTTCGAGCGGCACCGGCGGAATCTCGAGCGCGAGATCACGCTCGCGCACATGGCCGACGTCGACGATTTCACACGGCGCGGGCGTGGTGTCGTCGATGCTTGCGCCGCCCACCAGAAAGCGCGCGACCGCGCCGATCGGCTTTTGCGTGGCCGATAGCCCGATGCGCGGCAGGCGCCGCTTGCACAGCGCATCGAGGCGCTCGAGCGTGAGCGCGAGATGACTGCCGCGCTTGCTGCTCGCGAGCGCGTGAATTTCGTCGACGATGACCGTGCGCACCGTCGACAGCATCGTGCGTCCCGAGTCCGACCCGAGCAGCACGTACAGCGATTCCGGCGTGGTCACGAGGATGTGCGGCGGCCGTTTGCGCAGTGCGGCGCGTTCCTGCTGCGTGGTGTCGCCGGTGCGTACTGCCGTGCGGATGTCGAGCGGCGGCAGCCCCCGCTGCGCAAGCTCGCGCGCAATGCCTTCGAGCGGCATCTGCAGATTGATGCGGATGTCGTTGGACAGCGCCTTCAATGGCGACACGTAGACGACCAGCGTCTGATCCGGCAGCGCGCCGCCATTGTCGAGGCCTTCGCGCACGAGTTCGTCGAGCGCGGACAGGAACGCGGTGAGCGTTTTGCCCGAGCCGGTGGGCGCCGCGACCAGCGTCGGGCGGCCGCTGCGGATCAACGGCCAGGCGGCCGCCTGCGCCGGGGTGGGGGCCGGGAAGGTGCTCGCGAACCAGCCGGCGACGACCGGATGAAACGCGGCGAGTGGGTCGGCCGCTGTGAGGGGCGCCGCATCGGCCGATACGTGCGTCGATGCCGGCGCGGCGCCGCCTGGCGCAGCCACGCTCGAGTAAGAAGTCATACGGCCGTAAGTGGGGGCGCGGCGTGCCATATCCAGAGGGCGGGATGCCGCCCGTTTGCGTCTTCAAGCGCAAAGTCTCGCAGGTTTTGCGCCCGGCTGCTACGCGCGCGATGAAGGGGCGGATCGCGCGGTTTCACCAGTTCCAGCGCATTCCCGCATCGCCGCCGACGCCCCGCTGATGCGAACCGCCGAGATTGATCAGCCAGCTCGCGGTGGCGAACAGGCTGGCCCGCTTGCCGATCTGCGCGACGATGCCCGCGCCCAGCTGCGCGGCCGTCTGTCCGACTGCGCCGGCGATCGCCGTCGTGCCGCCGAAGGTCGTGCGGTCGTCGCTGCCGAATGCGCGCAACACGCTCGCGCGCAGCCACGGCACGAGCGTGCTGCCGGCGGCGTCGACGTGGCCTTGCAGTCGCACGCCGAGCCTCGCGACGAAAGTATTGCCGCGGTTGAACGTGACGTTCGACACACCATCGTTGAGTTCGTCGAGCGATAGATGCTGGAAGACCAGTTGCGCCTGCGGTTCGATCGCGAGCGCCGTGTTCAGCGGTACCGGCAGTCCGCCTTCGAGCGAAGCGCTGAACGCGGCGCCGTGTGTGCCTGCGCCGACGCCGTCGCGCGACGATGAGTCGATCGTCAGTACGCTGCCCATCAGCAGTGCATCGGTGTACCAGCCGGTTGCGCCGACATGCGTCCAGTAGCCGCCAACGTTGTACGCATTGAGCGCCAGATGCCCGGCCTGCAGATCCGGTGTGCCGAGCGCGAAGCCGCTGACATCGCCGGTGGCGTGTGCAAAGCCGATCAGGATCCCATAGTGATTGCGCGCGCCGCTCGCGTCGTGGCTCGCATACAGATCGTGGCCGATCTGCACGCCATACAGCGAACCGTCGAAGCCGGTATCGGCCGCGCCTTCCTCGTGCAGCACCCCATGGCCGCCCCACACGCGGCCCCATGCCGCAGGCAGCATGTCGTCGCCGGTCACGCGGGTCTGGTCGCCGTGGCGTTGATGGAACGTATCCATCTGCAGCAGAGCCAGCTGCCGCGCGACGCCCGGCGCTGCGGCATAGAGCGGCACTTCCGGCCGATATAACGGTAGCGGCGCCGCGCCGGCCGGCGGCGCGGCGGGGAGCGGTGGCGTGCCGGCGGCTGCGAGCGGCACGGCGGCGGCCGGCTCACCGGGCGCGATGGCCGCCGGCAGTGGCGCTACGGTGTTGCGCAGGAACCAGTCGGCGGCGCTGCCGGGCGTCACGCCGCCCTGCGCGAGGTAGTACGTGTAGGCGCCGGCCTTGACTGGCGCAGCGAGCTGAAACGCGCAAGCGTCGCCGCCCACGCCATTGCTGACCGCGACGACCTGAATCCCGCTCGCCCCGGTCTGCGCGCCGCTGCCGCCGACATTGGCGATCTGCAGATGCGTGACGCCGCGTGCGCTGCCGCCGGCGATCACGAGGCGATCGGATGGCGCGTCGTCGGCGCCGACCGTCGTGTTCAGCGCGAGTGTGCCGCTTTGCCCGACATAGTCGCCTGCTACGTGCAGCACGTTGCCGGGCGCGGCCCCATTGCCGCCGAGCCGCACCAGCGCCGCATTGGTCAGCGTACCGTTGACGGTGAAGCTGCCGCTCGGGCCGCCGGCAAACGCGGGCAGCGCGTTCGCGACCGCCAGCGTGCCGCCGTTCGCCACCGGCCCGCCGACGGCGCCATAGCCGCCGAGGGTCGCACCGCTGGCGACGGTTACGCCGCCGTTGCCGGCCAGTGCGGCATTGGCGTGCGCCGCGTCGCCGAGCGCGAGCGTGCCGGCGGCCACGGTGGTCGGACCGCGGTACGTGCTGACGTTGGTCATCAACAGCATGCCGCTGCCGGTTTTGGTCAGCGCGCCGCTGCCCGTGACGGGCTGCGCCAGCGTGGTCGCGAACGACTGCGTGTCGAAGGTGCCGCCACCGGCGGCGACCGAGATCGCCCGGGTCGGCGCGAGATCGAAGCGCTGTGCGAACTGCAATGTGCCGCCATCGAACCTGAGGCTGCCGCTCGCGGCACCGATCGCGTTGTCTGTGCCGATGGCCAGCGTGCCCTGCTGCAGCGTCGTGCCGCCGCTGTAGGCGTTGCCCGCGGCGGGCGCGAGCGTGAGCGTGCCTGCGCCCGATTTGTCGAGCGCGCCGCTGCCGGAAATCGTGCCGTGATACGTGCCGTCGAGGTCTTGCTGGAAACGCACGAAGCCGTTGTCGGTCACGTTGAGCGGCAGATTCTGTGCATTGGCCTGCAAGGTTGCGCCCGCATCGATCGTGGCCGCCACCGATGCTGTCGCGCCGAGCGTGCCGGTCAACGCGAGCGTGCCGCTTTGCACGCGTGCCGTCGTGAAGTTGCCGCTGCCGCTCCAGTTCCATGCGGCGCCCTGCATCAGCAGCGTCTGGAAGTTCGTGAATGCGTTCGCCGCGCTGCCGCTGCCTTGCAACGTGACCGTGTTGGCGCCTGCGCCGCCGTCCGCGGTGCCGACGATCGTCGAGCCGGTTTGCAGGATCAGCGCGTCGTTGCCGCCGCCCATCGCGATCGCCGTGCCGGCATTGCTTTGCACGAGGCCCGCATTGATCACCGTGCTGTTGCCGTTCAGCGTGCGGATGCCGGCCGCGCTCTGCGACACGATTTGTGCACCCGCGCGGTTTTCGATCAACGCAGTAAACGACGCGCCGGCCGTGTTCGAGAACACCGCATCGGCGCCGTTGCCGCTCGCGGTGATCGAGCCGGTGTTGATCAGATGGTCGTTGTTGCCTTGCAGATACGCGCTAAAACTTTGCGCGCCGCTGGTGGCGAGCGTGCCGCGATTGTCGATGGTGCCGCTGCCACCGAGAATCGATGCCGCACGCGCATTGCTGCCGGTCGTGCTGACCGAGCCCGCGTTGAGCAGCGTGTTGTTCGACTGGCCGGCGTTGGTTTGCCCCCAGGCTGCCGTCATACCATACGCGTTGGCGCCGGCGGTCGTGATGGTGCCGAGGTTCGTCAACGTATTGCCGCTGCCGTTGGCAGCCATGGCGTCGTTGAACGCGCCCGCCGTGCTGATCGCTGCGCCCGCCGCATTGGTCAACTGATTGCCGTTGCCGGTGCCGAGCAGCACGGCGCCGCGCACTGTGCCGCTACCGCCAGCGCCGCTCAGGCTCAGCATGCCCGCATTGTTGACCGTGCTGTTCTGCTCGACGCTGAACGCAACCGGATTGGCCGTACGCAGGAAATTGCCGGACGCTCCTGCCGCAATGCTGACCGTCACGCCGATGCTGCCGGCTTGCGCGAGCACCGGTGCGAGCCTGTTGCCGGTGCAGGTTACGGTTGTGCCAGACGAAGGCGCGTCGCTCGTGCAGGCGGCCCGCACGTCGCCGAACGTGTCGGCGAGCAGCAGAGCGGCACCGATGCCGACTGTCAGCGCCTGGTTCTTCACGAGTATTCGCCTTCGCCGCGCAGATGCGCGATGCGTTGCGTGATGAGCGGAAGAACATGCGTTGCGTGCGCAACGATCGCGGTCGTGCGGGCGTGTCCGGCGCTCTCGCTTTACGTCGCGTGGCGGCCGCCCGGTGCGGCGCCATGCTGGGCTGATTTATATGACACAACCGCGCCGTCAGCAACGAATGGAGACCTCGCGGCGGGTTACGCCCCTGTCATTGCGGCGTGGCCGCGCAGTTTCAGGGCGCGCGGCCGAACGCCTCGCGCAGTTTGCGTTTGGCCTGCTGCAGCGTGTCGCGACGCCCTTTGGGCAGATTGCGTCCGGCACGGTTGATATAGAAGTTCAACATCGACATCGCCGACTGGAGCGGCGTGCCCTTGCGCCGCTTGCTGTGGGTCGACGAGCGCTTGAGCGAATCGGCGATTTGCTGCGCGCTGCCGGTCTTGAAGATGTCTTTCTCGATGTCCATCGCATCGCTGGTCTCCATCACATGATGAGACCAGCGTTTTGGCGACTGCTTCGATGTGCCGCTCGCTGCGGATTTTGCATGCTGCGCGGCATGCGCGTGGCGCTGCCGCGGCGGGCGGCCGCTCTTGCTGCGGGTCGACGGATGAGCGGCGGTCATAGCTTGACTCCGCCTGCCTCCGGTGCATCCGACGAGGCCGGCGGTACATCGCCGACGCCAAACCGCGCCGTCGTGCCGGCGCCCCAGTACGGCTCGCGGCCGTAGTACTGGTGAACCGAACTGGCCCATGTCGCATCCGCCATTGACGGCCAGTGGTCCTTGTCGAAGCCCGGCGCATTCTTCACGCGTTCCGCGCTCATATCGAGCAGAAAGCATTTGCGGTCCGCGTCGAGCGTCAGCGCGCTCCACGGGATCGCCAGCAGCTTGTCGCCGATGCCGAGAAAGCCGCCGGTCGACAACACGGCATACGCGATACGGCCCGCACGGACGTCGAGCATGATGTCCTTCACCTTGCCGACGTCGTTGCCGTCCGTGCTCAGCACGCGGTCGCCGTCGAGTGTGGCGGCGGCCATCACTTCGGGGCCGGGGCGGGCCGAGGCATCGCGGTCCGAGCCGACCATGCCGGTGCGTTGGTTTGCTGCGGGATTCATCACGGTTCTCCGAACGATTGCGATGCCAAGCGCGCAGCAACCGGTGTTCCTCACGTATCGGCACACCGCAGCAAACCGTGCGGCGTCACGGGCGCGCGGCGATCTCGTCCAGATGCAGCAGCAGATCGGCCGGGTCTTCATAGACGCGCAGCGCGCCGGCACGCTCCAGCTCTTCCTGGCCGTAACCGCCCGACAGCAGACCGACGCCAAGCGCGCGACAGCGGCGTGCGGCGAGCATGTCCCAGATGCTGTCGCCGACCACCACCGTCTCCTCGACCGGCACGTTGAGCCGCGCGGCCGCGGCGACGAACAGATCGGGATCGGGCTTCGCGTATTTGACGTCGTCGCGCGTCACCACGACCGACCGCGCGGGGTCGACGTTCAATGCGGCGAGATTGACCGACGCCGTCTCCATCCGGCCGCTGGTGGCGATCGACCATTGGGTGCCGCTGGCGTTCAGCGCATCGAGCAGCGCCCGTGCGCCGGGCAGCGGACATACCTGCGCATGCAGGCGGCGATACGCCTGCGCATGCGCGTGGCGCAGCCGCTCGACACGTTCGGCCGTCATGCCGCCGCCGGTTTCGCGCAGCAACTGATGCGTAAACAGCCCGCCGCTCATGCCGATCTTGCGATGGATGCGCCAGACCGACAGCTCGATACCTTCCTGATCGAGCGCCTCCTTCCATGCGAGCACATGCTGATAGACGCTGTCGACGAGCGTGCCGTCGAGATCAAAGAGAAACGACGTGGTTAGGCGCATGACGTGATCCTCAAAAAGAAGGGCAAGGTGCTGCGGCGATGCCGCGGCGCGAAAGAATTACGTCGCATGGGTAATTTTCATGCGGCGCGTCAGGTCGTCGCGTGCCCTTCAAGTGTAGCTGTGCGCGCCGCGCAGCGATGCTGCACAACGCTGAAAGCGATTGCCGCTGTGCAGTGCGGCACAGGGCTTGCTGAATCGATAGCGAGTCCGGCAGGGCGACAGCAGCATCGCTGCCGGCCATTTTCAACGACGATCAATGGAGAATCGAATGAAACTCACGAAAACATGGCTTGCCGCAGCACTCGTGGCGTTGTCGGGCGCGGCTTTCGCACAAGGCGCGGGGGGCGGATCGACCGGCGGTGGCGGGGCAGGCATGGCGACCGGCAACGATACGGGCGCGGCAAAGGCCGGTCAGAACGCTGGCGGCACGAATGGCATGAGCAACAGCGGCACGAACAACAGCGGCACGAACAGTATGAGTCATTCGGCGAACACGCAGCATCACCCGATGAAGACCAAAAAGAAGCCGATGAACGATACGACCAACATGCCAGGCGCCGATGCAAGCAGCGACACCAAGGGGCAGTAACGCAGCGGCAGTGACGCAGGGCGATGGTGTCCTGCGCTACCCGAACGGTCGGACGGCCACGAGGGAGATGAAACGATGAATACGATCTTGCGCAACCTGCTGATAGCGGCGTCGGTGGTGACGCTTGCATTCGGCACGGCCGCCTGCAAGAAGGCGGACAACAGCAGCACCGACACAAGCGTAGCACCCGCGGGCGCGGCGCCAGGCGCGAGCGGCGCGATGAGCGGCAACGCCGTGACGAACGGCCCGATGGGCGCCAGCGGCGCGGCCGGTGCAGATGCAGCCTCGGGAGCCAGTCAGTAACAGGAACTGGCCGGCGCGGCATGCATCACAACAGCGAACGCGTGACGATCCGCAGCAACGCAGGGCATTGGATAGATGCCAGCGCACTTGCGGCGATCCACCGAAGCCGCCTGCAGGTGCCGAAGCACTTGCGGTGGCCGGCGGCGACGCACGCTTCGCTTTTGTGGAGATAAACCATGCAGTCAACTGTTCACTATCAGGCCAATATTTGCGGCGGGGATTTTCAGCACGTGAAGGAATGTTTCGACGGGTGGAAGCAGCAGCCGCTCGTCTATCGCCGCAACCAATACATGTTCGAAGGCAAACGCGAAGTGCGGCCGCTTGGCGAAGGACGGGTATTCGACAACGGCGAGGTCGCGCACAACGTGCTTGCGTCGACCTGCAGCCCGCAGGATCCGTATGCGCTCGCCGCTGAAATTCACGATGGCGAGCGCGACCTGTGGCTGGTGATGGCCGCCTATGACGAGTAGCGCGGATACCTCGCGCCGGTGGGCGCAGGGCGCGCGGCTGTGTGCCTGCCCCGG
>Ga0310813_10002139_pt1 | contig 12028 bp, 11 predicted proteins | sample YN3metagenome_FD_203086 | JGI IMG/M metagenome (GOLD analysis project Ga0310813, IMG submission 203086) | Soil microbial communities from experimental microcosm in Duke University, North Carolina, United States - YN3 | ecosystem: Engineered > Artificial ecosystem > Soil microcosm > Unclassified...
CTTTGGACACCACTTCTCCGACGATGTTCGCCATGGATTGCGGCGGAAAGGCGACCGGCAGGTCGAACGTCCGGTCGTAGGACGTCATCGTCGCAACGTGAAGCTTGGGGCGCGACGACACATCGAAGCCGTCGAAATTCGGATCGGTCAGCGCTCGAACGATCTGGCGCATTCGGTCCGCGCGAAAGTTGAAACAGATGACCGAGTCGCCGTCTCGCATCGGAGCGACGGCGTTGCCGTCACTCACGATCACCGTCGGGACGATGAATTCGTCCGTTTCATTTCGCTCGTACGATTGCCGAATCACGTCGAGGGGGTCGGTGCCCGTGGGTCCCTCCCCGTCGACGGCAACGCGATACCACTTTTCGATGCGGTCCCAGCGCTTGTCGCGATCCATCCCGAAATACCGTCCACCAAGACTCCCGACCACCGCTCGGCCCTGCGCTCGCTGGAGCAACTCGCGCATGTAGCCCAGCCCCGAGCGCGGCATCGTATCGCGGCCGTCGAGCAGCGCATGTACAGCGACGCGCGGCACTCTCCGCTCCGAGCACAGATCGATCAGCGCGAACAGGTGCGCGTCGCTCGCGTGGACGCCGCCCTTGCCGACGAGCCCCATCAGGTGGACGGTGCCGCCGGTGCGTTTCACGTGATCGCACGCGACTGTGAAAACGGGATTCTGGTAGAACGATCGGTCTTTGATCGCTTGTCCGATCCGAACGAGGTCCTGCATGACGACCCGACCAGCGCCGAGGTTCAGATGGCCGACCTCGCTGTTCCCCATTTGCCCCTCCGGCAGGCCGACGGCGAGTCCCGACGCATCGAGCAAGGTGCCGGGATGTTTCGCGACCAGCGCGTCCCAAGTCGGAGTGTTGGCGAGGGCGATCGCGTTCCCCTCGCGCTCGGGACGATAGCCCCATCCGTCGAGCACAACGAGGACAACCGGACTCTTGGGCAATTTTGAAGTTGAAAATGGGTATCGACCCAGCCGAATGCCGGGCTCGAGGCGGCAGAAATCTACAATACCTGGACGCTGGCGGGCCGGACGCCTATCATGGCGGCATGGCAGAGCGGGAAAAAGGACGCTGGGGCGCGTTCGTGGCGATCGTCGCGGCCGCGCTCGGTATCGTCCAGTTCTATCGACCGGCGAGTCCGGCACCAACAGAGCCTTTCGCGGCGATTCGCGCGCGCGCTCTCTCGGCGGGCGCGTCGTTGAACGCGTTCGGCGACAGCCGCGAAGTCCGGCTGCGCTTTGCCTTGCCCGCCAGCTTGGTCGAGTTCCCCCTCGAAGTCAGCGGTGACGTGACCTCTCTGGCGTACGAGTGGATCGCGGCGGACGATTCGACGCAGGGAAGCGGGATTCACGCGGTGAGCGGTGCTTCATTCGTCAGTCCAAGCGCGCCGGGCTATTACCACTTGGCCATCGTTCGCGGGACGCAACGCCAGATCATTGCCGAGCCGACCCTCGCCGTCATGGTTCCGTTTCGGGACAAGATTGGCGCGTCGTTGAACGGCTATCGCATCGGCACGTACCTCGCCGAACGGTTGACCGGGCACGACCATCCGCCCGGCTTCCTCGAGGTTAATCGCGGTGATGTCGATCGCAGGGTCAGCACGCATCTTCGGCTCGGTGATTTCCTGACGCGCGACCATCAAGAAGACGTCTGGCCGAAGTACGTCGCGCTGAATCCCCGCCTGCTCGACAAGTTGGAGTTGGTGTTCGCCCACATCGGCGCACAAGCGCGATTCAGGCGTGCCGCCAGCGATTCGCGCGAGCTGGCATTTGACGTGCACAGCGGTTTCAGGACGCCGGCACACAACCGCGGCGTCTGGCGTGCCGCGAGCGACAGCCGTCATCAATACGGCGACGCGGCGGATCTCGCGATCGACGCCGACGGCGATGGACGCATCACAGCGCGTGACGAGGCGCTCGTCGTTCGCGCGGTGGACGAGGTCGAGAACGAACACCCTGATCTCGTCGGCGGCCTTGGGTTGTACACGAGCGCGGCGTACAACACGCCGTACGTGCACATCGACGCCCGGGGCAGTCGGTCGCGCTGGAAAGGTTGAACGACGGGACACGAATGAACGAGCATCTGCGCGACCGAATTCTCAGAAAGCTGGAGACACTGTCGGATGAGCGCGGGTATCAGGTGCTCGACTACGTCGAGTTCCTCGAGTCGCGTTACGCCGAGCGCACGTCGCCGAACGCCAGCGTCTTCACCCGGTTCACCGAAGCGATCGAAGACAAGTTGCGCGCCGGCAAGGTTTCGGCGAGCGCCATCGCCGAGACCGTCGGATTCATGAATCGCGCGGCGAATGTCTTGAACAACGCGGTGGAGACCGGCAAGAACATGGCGAGCGAGTTGGTGAACACGGCGCGACCAGGTTCGCAATCGGGTTCTCCCCCCGCCACGCAGCCGCCGCCGTCGACGTCGACCAACGCATCGTCGCCGGCGCACGACATCAAGGACCCCGGCGGATCAGGAGAGACACTCTAATGGCCACGCAAACGGCGGCGCGCGCGACGCGGCGTCGCGCCAAGGAGAGCGCAGCCGCGGGCGCGCCCCGAACGGGCGCGAAGCGCACGGTGATGTACTACATCCGGCAGCTGCCGCAATACGTTCGGCTGCTCGGCGGATTGATCACCGACCCGCGCGTCGCGCTCGTCGACAAACTTTTCGTCTTCGGCGCGATCGCGTACATCGTCATGCCGATCGACCTGATTCCGGATTTCATTCCGTTCTTCGGTGAGATCGACGACGTGTACCTGCTCGTGCTCGCGCTTCAGCGGTTGATTTCCAATGCCGGTCGCCCCGTGCTGCTCGCGCATTGGTCGGGGGAGCCATCGGATTTGGCGGATCTCAATCTGCGTGGGGCGTTGGCGGCCGCGGCGTTCTTCCTGCCGAAAAAAATCCGGAGACGCCTTCGCGTAATCGGCAGGTAACTCGCTGGGCTACCGCGGTGTAGGCGACGAGCCTACATTTCACCATGGCAACCAGAACTCGAGTATCAGCCCGGCCCGCTATCCCCGATAAATCGGGTAGCGGGCTTTCGCGTATAGAGGACGCGTCACGGCCTTCCCGCGTTCGCGAGGATTTCGCACTCACCTTCGACGACGTCCTCCTCGTCCCGCGTCATTCCCAAGCGCACCCGAGGGACGTCTCCGTCGTCTCCCGCTTCACCCGCGGGATCGACCTGCGAATTCCGCTCGTCTCGGCGGCGATGGATACGGTGACGGAGTCCGAGATGGCCATCGCCATCGCCCGGGCCGGCGGAATCGGTGTCCTTCACAAGAACATGTCGATCGATCGGCAAGCCGCCGAGGTGGATCGAGTGAAGCGGTCCGAGAGCGGCATGATCCTCAAGCCGATCACCCTTCGGCCGACTGATACGGTGCGCGAGGCAACCGCCTTGATGCACCGTTTTCGCATTTCGGGCGTTCCGATCGTCGACGACGAGGAACGGCTCGTCGGCATCATCACGAACCGTGACCTTCAGTTCGAGCGGAATCTCGACCGTCCGCTCAGCGAAGCGATGACCAGCGACGGACTGATCACGGCGCGCGAAGGAACGACGCTGGACGAAGCGGAACAGATTCTCGGGCGCAATCGCATCGAGAAGCTTCCTGTCGTGGACGGCGCCGGCGTGTTGAAGGGTTTGATCACGATCAAGGACATTCACAAGCGTCGACAGTATCCCGACGCGAACAAGGATAAGTTTGGCCGCCTCCGCGTCGCCGCGGCGATCGGGGCGGGCGGTGACTTCCTGGTACGTGCTCGCGCGCTCATCGAGTCGGGCGTGGACGCGATCATCATCGACACCGCGCATGGCCACGCCGAGGCGGTGCTCGAGGCGACCGAGAAGGTTCGCGAGACGTTCCCCGACACGCAGCTCGTCGCCGGCAACATCGCGACGCGTGAGGCGGCGGAAGCGCTCGTCGAACGCGGCGTCGACGCGGTGAAGGTCGGTGTCGGACCAGGGTCGATTTGCACGACGCGTGTCGTCACCGGGGTCGGCGTACCGCAGCTGACTGCCGTCTTCGATGCGGTCGAGGGAGCGGGGGATATCCCGGTCATCGCCGACGGCGGCATCAAGTACTCCGGCGACGCCGTAAAAGCGCTGGCCGCGGGTGCGTCGAGCGTGATGATGGGATCGATGCTCGCCGGCACGGAGGAAAGCCCAGGCGAGACGTTCCTCCTCGAGGGTCGCCGCTTCAAAATGGTCCGCGGCATGGGCAGCCTTTCGGCGATGCAGGATGGAAGTGCCGACCGATACTTCCAGGAAGGCGAGCTGTCACCAAAGAAGCTCGTACCGGAAGGAATCGAAGGACGCGTGCCGTATCGCGGGCCGGTGGGCGACGTGCTGTTTCAGATGGTCGGTGGATTGCGCAGCGGCATGGGGTACGTCGGTTGCGGGACGATCGACGAGCTCCGCTCGGAAACGGAATTCGTTCGCGTAACGAGCGCGGGTCTGCGAGAGTCGCATCCGCACGACGTACAGATCACTCGCGAGGCCCCGAACTACTCGGTGTGATCGCGTAAACAGATTTGTATTCGCGCTGCCCTCTGGACATGGGGGTGCGCGTGCTCTACTTCACGAGGTTGTCCCGGGAGGCCCCGCTCGATGGGCCGATGGGGCAAAGCGGTTCGTGGGTGTCAGTTGACAGGGCGCCCCATGAAGTGAAGATTTGCATACAATTCTCGCCAACCCGTTTTCACGGGCGCAACAGATGAATCATCCACGAACCTAGGAGGGGTGGCGTGGCCGGCGAACTAACTCGGACGAAATCGATCGATCGGTTGATTGCGGAGAGCGCAGCCGAAGGCGAAAGCGGCAAGGGGTTGAAGCGTACGCTCGGACCGGGCGCCCTGATCGCCCTGGGCATCGGCGCCATCATTGGCGCCGGTCTGTTCGTCCGAACGGCCGCCGCCATCGCCGAACGAGCTGGCCCCTCCGTGACGCTCGCGTTCATCGTCGCGGGCATCGGCTGCGCGTTCGCCGGCCTGTGCTACGCGGAGTTCGCGTCGATGATCCCGATCGCAGGCAGCGCGTACACCTACTCGTACGTCACGATGGGCGAGCTGGTGGCCTGGATCATCGGATGGGATCTGGTGCTCGAATACGCGGTCGGAGCGGCGACGGTTGCCATCGCATGGAGTGAGTACTTCAACAAGGTGCTTGGCTTCTTCGGGATGGCAATTCCGTATCAGTGGTACCATTCACCATTCGAGTCGAGCGCGGCGGGGGTTCATGGCATCATGAACATTCCCGCCATTTTCATTTTGCTCGTTCTCTCGCTCCTCCTCGTGCGTGGTACTCAGGAGTCGGCGTGGGTGAACAACCTGATCGTGATCACCAAGGTCGCCATCGTGATCATGGTCATCATGTTCGGTTGGCACTTCATCAACCCCGCGAACCACACGCCGTTCATCCCCAAGGACTCGACCTACACGACGCCCGAAGGCGTGAACCATCCGTTCGGCGGCGTGATGGGGATTCTCGGCGCCGCGGGCGTGGTGTTCTTCGCCTTCATCGGATTCGACGCCGTGTCCACGGCGGCACAAGAAGCGAAGAACCCGAAGCGCGACATGCCGATCGGTATCCTCGGCTCGCTGGTGATCTGTACGGTGCTCTACGTGCTCTTCTCGTACGTGCTGAGCGGCCTGGCCGACGTCAACTTCTTCCGCACGCAGGGCAAGGAAGCGTCGGTGACCGCGGCGATCGCGGCGTACATGCCGGGCTATGCATGGCTCGCCAATTTCGTGACGGTCGCGATCCTCGCCGGTTTTTCGTCCGTCATCCTCGTCATGCTCCTCGGACAATCCCGCGTGTTTTACTCGATGAGCAAGGACGGGCTAGTCCCGGCCGTGTTCTCCGAGGTTCATCCGCGCTTCCGCACGCCGTACAAGTCGAACATGCTCTTCTTCGTGCTGACGGCGATCTTCGGTGGCTTCATCCCAGGCGACATCGTCGGCGAGATGACGAGCATCGGAACGCTGTTCGCGTTCATCCTCGTCTGCGCCGGCGTGTGGATCATGCGTGTTCGTCGCCCCGATCTGCCGCGCGCCTTCAGAACGCCGGCCGTGCCGGTGGTCGCTACGCTCGGCATCGTTGTCTGCGGCGCGATGATCTACGGCCTTGGCTGGACGAACTGGATGCGCCTCATCGTATGGCTGGCGATCGGCCTCGTCATCTACTTCGGGTACAGCCGTAGTCACTCGCGGCTGTCCGCGTACTCCGGCGCTGGTGAGCCGGTCGCAGCCGACTAGCCGTCATCCTGAGCGAACGAAGTGAGCGAAGGACCTACTGTCCCTGGTCACTTACCAGTCAAGGACAGTAGGTCCTTCGTCGCGTAGCCTGCCGTCGAGGACCGATAGGGACGAACGGCTCCTCAGGATGACGTTAGTTTTCGCTGCGCATGTCATACACAGTCAGCGAGTACCTCACGATTCCCGAACCGCGCCGCGCCGCGATTGAGCGGCTGGCCCGCGAGTTCATTCCAGGCCGCCGCGTGGCGCTGTCGACGCACATGAACGCGGACGGCGACGGCTGCGGCTCCGAGGCGGCATTGGCGCTCATGCTGGCGCAGCGGGGCCTCGACGTGCGGATCGTGAATCCGACGCGCTGGCCGGACCTGTTCGATTTTCTGCTCGAGGGTGTGACCGATCGAACCCCCGACGGATCCGCGGCCTTTCGCGACATCGATCTCCTGATCGTGCTCGACATCAGCGACGTGAAGCGACTCGGCTCGCTCGCCGAATCGGTGCGGCGCCTCAACGTCCCCAAGATGGTGATCGATCACCACATCGCCTCGGAAGACCCCGCGGGCACCATCGTGTTGACCGACGTGGCGGCGTGCGCGACCGGTGAGCTGGTGTACGATCTCGCCCGCGTGCTCGACTTCGAGATCACGCCGGCGATCGCGCGCGCTCTCTACGCGGCCATCCTCACCGACACGGGAAGCTTCCGGTTCAGCAACGCGACGCCGCGCTGTCACGCGATCGCCGCCGATCTTCTCGCCGCGGGGGTGGATCCGGAGGAGATGTACGTTCGCGTGTACGCCTCGGCGCCGGCGGGACGTCTCCGTCTTCTTGCCGAAGTGCTTTCCACGCTCGGCGTGGATGAAGCGCTCGGCTTGTCATGGCTCTCGATGAACGCCGGCGCGCTCGAGCAGTATCGCGTGCGCCAGGAGGACCTCGACGGCATCGTCGAGCACGCGCGGTCGATCGCCGGCACGCGCATGGCGCTCTTCTTTCGCGACCTCGGCTACGGCAAGGTGAAGGTCTCTTTCCGAAGCACCGGCGAAGTAGACGTCAACGATTTCGCCCGACTCTTCGGCGGCGGTGGCCACGCCAAGGCTTCGGGTGCGCTCATTGCCGGTTCGCTCGACGATGTGCGCGAGCGCGTCATCGCGGCGGCGCACCAATACCTGGCGCGGCCGCCTCGACCGGTGGCTGTGGGCTGAGCGACCGCTCACTGATTCATCTTTCCAATCATGACAACGCTGCAGGGTCGAATCGCCGAAGCACTTGCTCGCGTGCGGAATCCGCGCACCGGCGCCGACGTGCTGTCGAGTGACGCGGTTCGCGACATCGCTACGACGACGGACGGCAAAGTCAGGCTGACACTCCTCCTCGCGGCCGGCGACGACCCGGCGCTCGCGCGGTCTGTTCGCCAGGCGGTCGAAGCCGTCGATGGCGTGTCGCACGTGGCGGTGGACGTCGGCGACGCCGCCGGCGCGGACGCCAAACCCAAGGCGGCGAGTCGCGCGCTACCGGTCATGGACGCGCAGCGGCCGGCGCAGCAGCAACGCGTTCCCGCGCCGACGCCGGTCGCCTATCCGAATCTTGGTCAAATCCTCGCCATCTCGAGCGGCAAGGGCGGCGTCGGCAAATCCACCGTCGCGGTGAATCTTGCCGTCGCGCTGGCGCAGAGCGGAAAGCGCGTCGGTTTGATGGACGCGGACATTTACGGCCCGAACATCCCGCTCATGATGGGCGTGAATGAGCCGCCGATGGTGCTCAACGAGAAGATCGTTCCGCTCGAGGCGCACGGCGTGAAGCTCATCAGTTTGGGCTTCCTCATCGACCGCGACCAGCCGGCGATTTGGCGCGGTCCGATCATCATGAAGATCATCACGCAGTTCCTACGCGACGTCGCGTGGGGTACGCTCGACTACTTCATCGTCGATCTGCCGCCGGGAACCGGCGACGCGCAGCTCACGCTCGTCCAGGCGACCAACGTCAACGGCGCGATCATCGTGACGACGCCGCAGGAAGTCGCGATCGGCGACGCGTTGCGCGGTGCAAAGATGTTCGAGCGCGTGAATGTGCCGGTGGTCGGCATCGTGGAGAACATGAGCTGGTTCGAGTGTCCGCACTGCGGCAAGCCGTCGCCGATCTTCGGCGAGGGTGGCGGCGAGCGGCTGGCGAAGGAGCTCGGCCTCCCACTGCTCGGACAGATTCCGCTCTATCCGCGCGTTCGGGAGGGCGGCGATATCGGCCGTCCGATCGTCGTCGCGGACGCGCAATCCTCGGCCGCGCGCGCGCTCGTGTCGATCGCCGAGCGCGTCTCGGAGCAGGTTCCGGCCGCGACCCGCTGACCGACATGCTCGAGCCGACGCCGACCGCGTCGCTGCCGCTCGAGCCGCACGAAGGAATCGCGGCGGTCGCCGTCGCGGACGCGCGCGAAGGCGCGCATCTCGTCACCGACTCGATTCGTCGAACGATCGTTCGCGTCGCGTTGCCGGCGGTCGCGTCATCGCTGCTCATGACGCTGTTCTCGTCGGTCGACGCATTCTGGGTCGGCACGCGCATCGGCGCTTCGGGCCTGGCCGCGGTCTCGACATCGCTCTTTTGGATCTGGATGATCATCTCGCTCGCCGAGATGGTCGGTGTCGGGTTGACGGCGGTGGCAGCGCGCCGCCATGGCGAAGGTCGGGAGCGGGAGGCGTCGCGTCTCGCGGGCGACTCGCTCGTCTTTTCGCTCGTCCTCGGGATCGTCGTCGCGGTCGCCGGTCTCGCATGGCTGGACCAATTGTTCGCCGTCATGCACACGCCGGCCGATGTCACGATGCTCGGCCACACGTATCTGAGCACCTACCTCGTCGGCACGCCGCTCATCTACGGCTTTTTCGCGATCGACGCGACCTTCCGTGCGGCAGGCGACACGAAGACGCCGTTTGTACTGTTGCTCTCGTCAGTGGCAATCACGCTGTTCCTCGATCCGGTTCTGATGCTCGGAATCGGCCCGTTCCCGCGGCTGGGCATCGAAGGGGCGGCGATCGCCACGGTGGGGACACGCGGCGTGGCGTTCTTCCTCGGAACGGCCATAGCGGCGCGTCGTGGTCTACTTCATGTCGGTCGCATCCGAGCCGAATCGGTGCGGGCCGTGGCGCGCGTCGGGATGCCGACGGCGCTCACCGGCGTCGCGTTCAGCGTGATCTACGTCGTCCTCACCCGCACGACGACGCGGTTCGGCACGCCGGCGCTCGCCGCGCTCGGCATCGGCCATCGCGTCGAAAGCTGGCTGTTCATGATCGGCGTCGGATTCGGCGCCGCGACGGCGGCGATCGTCGGACAGAATCTCGGCGCCGGCAGAGCTGATCGCGCGGCGCGAGCGGGTTGGCTGGCCACGGCCTTCTGCACGCTGCTCGGTGTGGTCGCGTTCGCGCTGGAGCTCGGCATTCCGGCTCAATTCGCGTCGTTGTTCACGAGCGATCCGGCGGTCATTCGCGAGGCCGTGAAGTATCTGCGGATTGCATCGGTGTCGCAGCTTGCGGTTTGTGCGGAGGTTGTCTTGGAGGGGGCACTCGGCGGAGCGGGGGAGACCGTACCGCCGATGATCGCGTCGACGGCGCTCACGGCGTCACGGATTCCACTCGCCGGCCTCGCGGCCGATCGATGGGGTTCGAGCGGGATCTGGTGGGTCATCTCACTCACGGCGATCGGTCGCGGCTTGGCGATGGCGGCCCTCTGGCGTTGGGGTCGGTGGAAGCGCCGGTCCATCTGAGGCGTCTGGCGTTGTGCTTGCCTGTAGTCTCCACCATGCCCGGCCAACCCGACGCAGATCCCTCCGCGCTTCGCCAAGCGCTCGACACCATCAAACTCCCGCTGTCGAGCGAGGCGCGGGGGCCGTTGCGCGAAACGGTGTTTGACTACGTCGACGCTCTCAAGGCCGCGGGGCGACCGCCCGAGCACGTCATTCTCGCCGTGAAGAAGCTCGCCTTCGACGCAGGCTACCAGACGACGAGTCACATCGTCTACAGCGAAAAGGTCTACGGCCCCGACGCACTCATCGTCGAACTCGTCAGCTGGTGTATCGAACGTTACTTCGGGGAGCGCGGCAGGCAGAGTTAGTCGTCCACCTGCCTGCCGTGGCGCACAAGAGGCTCGATGACGTAGGATTCGAGCGATGCGACCGATCATCACGCTCACGACCGACTTCGGTACCGTCGACGGATATGTCGGCGAGATGAAAGGCGTGATCGCCACACACGCTCCGGACGTGCAGATCGTCGATATCACGCATGACGTTCCGCCGCAGGATGTGGAACGGGCGCGGCTCACGGTGGCGCGCGTCTGGCGACGCTTTCCGGTGGGAACGATTCATGTCGTCGTCGTCGATCCCGGCGTTGGCTCCGCGCGTGCGGCGCTCGCCGTGGCGAGCGACGAACGCTTTCTCGTCGGACCCGACAATGGTGTCCTCTCTCCCGCGCTCCTCGTCGCGGGTATGCGGGCGGTCGAGCTGCCCGTCCCGCGCGGCGCATCGGCGACCTTCCACGGCCGCGACGTGTTCGCCCCTGCCGCGGCGGCGCTGTCGCGCGGTACGTCGGTGGACGCTCTCGGACAGGAAGCGTCTTCGCCGATCGTTCATCGCACTCCGGAGCCGACGCGTCGACCGGACGGCTCGATCGAGGGCGAAGTGATCGTCGTCGATCGTTTCGGAAACGCGGTGACGAATTTGATCGGCCGGCGCGGTGGCGCGCTCGAGGTGGGGGCGCACCGCGTGGTGTTGCACGGGACTTATGCCGAAGGAGCGCCCGGCGAGGCGATGGGCGTCATCGGCTCGACCGGTTTCATCGAGATCGCGGTTCGCGACGGCAACGCTGCCGCATCGCTCGGGCTTTCTCGTGGCGCCCGCGTCGTCCTGCATCCCGGCGAAATCGTCGCGCGCTAGGACGTGCCGCGTCCGACCGACGCGCTTCCCGGCCCAGAACCGGTCACGATGCGGCCGAGCAGGCTCTCTCCCTTGTTCGGGGCAATTGCGCCCGTGCCGTGGTGCAGCTCCGACGCGAGCTCTCCACCGATCAGCACCACGAACATCGTGTAAAACATCCACGTGAGCAGGATGATCACGCCGCCGATCAAGCCGTAGGCGGGATTTGGCGGGAAGTGGTTCGCGTACAGGCGGAAGAGGAGCGTCGCGAGAATCCAGAGAAACGTCGTCAGCAAAGCGGCAACGAGCACATGCGTCTTGTGCTGCTTGACGTCGGGGAGGAAGTAGAAGGTCGTGAAGGCGAGTCCGACCAACCCGGCGATCGCCAGTGGAAACTGAATGAGCTTCCAGACGAACATGAAAACGGCGCCCAGCCCGAGCGCGTTCCCGATCCAGTCCGCGATGCCCTCGCCGTTGAGGAAGACCAGCGTCGAGATGACGACGATGACGCTGCCGAGAACGAAGGTGGCGAGCCGAATTACCTGCTGCTTGATCCAGGAGCGCGTTTCCTGAACGTCATACGCCGTGTTCAGCGCGCCCATCAGCGTGCCGAAGATGTTCGATCCCGACCACGCAGCGAGCAGCAGGCCGATCGACATCAATCCCGGGGCGCTCGGCGAAAACACCACCTTTTCCAGCACCGGCCGGATCGCCTCCAACTGCGTTGGCGGGAGGACCGACGTGAGCTCCGACATCAGCCACCCCACCGTGCGCTCCCTGTTGCCGGCGAGACTCAACACCGGCGCCAAGAACAGCAGCAGCGGAAAGAGCGAGAAGAAGAAGTTGTAAGCGGCGGACGCCGCGAGGGTCG
>Ga0310813_10002141_pt1 | contig 12026 bp, 13 predicted proteins | sample YN3metagenome_FD_203086 | JGI IMG/M metagenome (GOLD analysis project Ga0310813, IMG submission 203086) | Soil microbial communities from experimental microcosm in Duke University, North Carolina, United States - YN3 | ecosystem: Engineered > Artificial ecosystem > Soil microcosm > Unclassified...
TATTAGTAGTTCCGCACCTATCCATCTCAATGATACAGCTTCAACATTCTCAGTAAGAAAAGTTTCTCCTGAATACGCTAATACTGGTAAGGTTGTTATAGGCATAGATAAAAGAACTATTTCAAATCCTACATCAGAAGATGATGTAATTCAATTAGATTGGGTAGCTCTAACCAGAGAATCTCTTTCTGAATTTATTCCTTATGATGATAATATTGACGTTATTAAGATTAAAATTGAAACATAATGCTAGATTTATTTAACTATCCAAAAAATAATATTATAAGATCAATAAAATTACCAATTGTAACTGGTAATAATACTCGTTTCGTTCTTTTATCTAACGAGATTCTTATTTATCATGAAAATCAATGGATAGTATTAGATCAAAAGACGTTAAATGTTATTGATCAATTTAAAGTAAGAAATTATAGCTATAAATCAATTAGCTATAGTGATGATCAAGGCTTGTTAGCTTTAATTAATAATGAGCCACTAACCTCAATAAGTCCATCTGTTTATCAATCAAGAATTGCAAAATTAAATGTGATTGATGGATCTATAGATAAATTTATTGATGTGTCCGGGTTCACTCAAAACGAAGTATTAATTGATATTGCCTCAGATAATCGTTATTATTATTTCTTAACAGATATCCAAGGCAATAAACAAATTAAGCAATATGATTTGTTTACCAAGCAAATGTTCTTATTGACTGATAATTTGAATAATCAAGTTAAGTTCAATAGAATGAAGCTAGAAAATGATAAATTATTGCTTTTAGATAGTTTAGAAAATTCAATTTATGAAATTAATAAACTAAATGGCAGGGTAGTCCTTTTTAAAAGACAGTTTCCTGAGTCTCAAATTGTTGATTTTACCATTAAATTTAATAATTTATTTTCTCTTTCAAAGTTCACCGATAAGCTTGATCAAATATCTCTAAGCCTAGAGTTTTCTCACGTTGCCTTACAGACTAATGTATATGAATTGGCAACTAATGGAGTAAATCAATCTCTTATTAGAGGAACAGTATTTGATGAAGCAGAAGAATTTGAACCAAACCAACCCCTTAAAGTTAGAATTCTTAAGCCTTTTGATTTAATTACTCTATATACAAATGGTGATATGGGTAAAGTAATTACTCAAAATACAAGAGGGGATGAATTTATTCCATTTCTTGAAAAAACCGATGAATATCTTTTTATGGACCCTGGCTCATCTTGGGAATTCACCTTAGGTAATTTTATTGATTTAGAACAATTAAGAGTTAGATTTGCTCAATTCCGTCCAGGTGATATAAGAATTGAGCTTTTAACAGAATCTGGTTGGCAAGTATTGGAGTCTACCCCAGTACCATTACTCCTAACAAGAGAAGATATTGTTTTCGATAACTTCTTTGAGAAAACCACTATTAAAGCTGCTGGTTTACGCATCGTAAATACTACTAGCAATACTTTAGCCTTAGTTAGGGCAATGTTCCTAGTAGAAGATCCTAATATTTCTGAAAAAGAGATAACAAATTACGCCGCAGATACTGGTCAAACTTTATTTTTTATTGCTTCTCCAAAAACAACTTTAAACGAAATCCTAAATCCTAGATTTGAACAAGGTCGTTTATATTGGGAATTTGAGGGAAGATCTGAACTAGTTGATGAAACTCTAATTGTTGGAGATAAAGGCGCATTTCTACATAGTATCGGTGATAATGAAGCTACTTCTATTAAGCAAAAAGTAATTTTAGACCAACCAACGTCTAGGGTTATTACGGCGAGTCTATATGTTCGCCCCAATATTACCCATATTAATACTGCTGAAAAGAATTGTGGCTTGCAACTAACCATTACAGATATTGATAATAATACAGCAACTTATTATCAAACTTTTACAACCGAAAACTCTAGATATAAAAGAGTTAAATTAGAAGTTATTCCACCATTCCCCATATATGATGTGGAATTAAAAGTTATTTGTCAAAAAGATACAGTTGGATCTATCGAAGTTGATAAAATCCAATTAGAACAAGATTTACTACATGATTTTGTAGGTCATCAAATTCCCAATATCTTTGTTAAAGCTATTTACGAGTTTTAGTTAATAGTAAGAATTAACTTCTCATCTGCAATTTGTGCATCTTGAATTCTTTCTGGTGAAAGATTTTCAGGGATATTCGAAAAGGTCGACTTAATCCATTCGACCAATTTAGTTTTACTTCCATCAATAAGTAAACTATCTGCCTGATCCATCATTTGAACAGATAAAGGAAGCTGAATTATGGTATTAGCTATTTTTTTTTACTATTCTTATCAGAAGCGGTAAGTTTTACTTGATGTAAAGCTTTATGAATAGCATCTACGATATGCTCATTTGGGCTTAACATTTGAGAAGCCATTGTTTTATGAGTTTCGTTATCTATAATAGTCATAAATCGTGCGGGAGCAATTTCTTTATTCATCTTATAGAAGAATGAATATTCAGGATATTGAGCTAATACACCTTCAACGCTTACTGAACCACTTTGTTCGAAATGACTTTGATCAATATTTGCAATAGTAATCTTAACTAAGCCGCTATCTTTTAAAGCTCTGAAATCTAGAAGGAATGTATTCAATGCATTTTCCTGTTCTTCAGAAACTCCATATTGATATGGCTGCTGTTGAGCTGTTTTCTTACTTTCGTCTTTAGCAACTCTGAAAGGCTGTGGATAAACAGTTTTAAACGCAAATGGATGTTCTACCATATCTTTTCTAGTATTAGTTTCTGGGTGGATATGATAATTTTCCCTTGGAATATCGTGAGTTAAAGCATTATAATCAAAGTTTTGCATTTGAATATCTGCTTCTCCATCTGGAGATTTAATAACAAATGCTTGACAAGATCTAGCTTTAGAATCTTTTTCAAGATAAGGGCACATAACAGTACCAAATTTACGGCACTGACCGCATGCATGGCTGAAAGGTTCGTTGTTATCTTCGGCCACTTCTAATTTTTCGGGAGCTTCATAGTGTTTATAGAGGTTTTCTTCTTGAGTAACTGAAGATACACCTTTATAATCTACATTCTCAACTTGAACAGTGTAGCTTTTATCAAAATGTTCACAAGCTCTTGTTTCAGCTGTAGGTTCATTATCTGTACCTACGAATGGGCACCATCTTGTACCAAATTTAGAACAATTGCCACAATTGTATTTGTCGAATTCAGTAGTATCGGCTTTTTTTAAGAAATTCTTTTTCTTCATCGCGCTTACCAAGTGGCCTTAACGTTGTGAGCTTTTAAAACTTCGGAAATAACTTGATCAATATTCTTAGCAGAATTATGAATTCTTAAGAAGTAGTCTTTATCTTTAGATACTGGTTGGGCAAAAATTCCTCTTTCTTCAAAGGCTGCTTCTAAGGCTTTTGCTTTATCTGCACTTGAAAGTTTTACTTCAATCCAGGTGCCTCTTGGAGAACCTTCATCTAAAGTTCTTTGGGCTTGTTTAATTTCGCCATATTCCATAGTACCATCTTGAGTTGGTCTAAAGGCATTTTCTTGAGGATGACTAGTTGAAGAAGCTTCTTTAGTTTCTTCATCATCTTCATCGTCATCGTTTTCTTCTTCTTTATCATCTTCATCATTGTCAGCATCATCATCTTCTTTTTTGAAGCGATTAGCTGGCTTTTCTTCCTTGTCATCCTTCTTCTCAAAAGGATTATCAGATGATTCTTTATCATCTTTGTCGCCATCAGAATCTTTTTCTTCGTGAGATTTAAAGTGATTTGAACCTTCATCCAAATCTTCAAGATTTTCTTCGCTCATAGAATCATTGGCATCTAGGCCATCTTCTGTTTCTAGATCCATTTTATTAATTGCATCGCCAAGTACGTCTAGAAGATTTTGTTCAGCATCTTCTAAACTAGCAAAGCCTTTACCATTAATTGTAACTGTCCAAGAAACATCAGTATCATCATGGACAATTGTATAATCCATGTCATAATCGACGTTTGGTTCAGCTGCAGCTACGATTTCATCTTGACATTTTGGGCAATATCTGCAATTGCGTGATTCAGGACAATTATCTTCTGGCTTGCAGTTACACTCAACGTGCTCACCCATTGCCATATCCATGGTTTCCTGATCGCCTTCCATAGCTTCTGCTTCCATATAGCTACCGCATGTTGGGCAAGAAGAAGCTTCTTTATGGGCTACTTCTTGTGGATGATCAGTTTCTGATGCATCTTTCTTTTCTAGTCTAGCTCTTTGGCAAGATCTGCAAGCATCACATTTTGGGTCGTCTGGGCACTCAGCATCTCCACCACATGTACAACCAGGCAAGCAATTTGCCTTAATTGTCATACCTGCCCCAATTTCCCAACCTGCTTCAGAAGCAAGCTTAATGAATGTTTGATCAAAAGCTTTTAAAGTATTAGGACCGAGAGCACCTGTCTTAGATAGCTCAGTCATCATATTTGTGATATTATAAAGTAAAGCTTCTGTTTTTGATAATTTTTTAGCTAATTTAACAGCTTCAGAATATTCTTCAGATTCTAAACCAAAATTATCTCTAGCCCAGTTTTCAAAATCAGAACTAAAGTATTTGATTTCTTTACGAATTTCTTGGATAGCGATGAAACGCTTTGTCATCACTTCATCCCACTTCTTAGCGGGTTTCTTTTCTATGGAATTGCTAGCAGCACCAGGGTTAACGACTGGGCTATCAAAAAGGCCAGCTTGTTTACTAAATCTATTTTGCTTTTTCTTATCTGACATTAGCTAAGAATCCTTTTTAAGAAGGTGATCGATCATATATTAAATAGTGGTTAACCCGTCTTTTTTTGTTTTTAATAAATTCCCTATTTTGTTATTGATAGCAATCTAGAGCATATTATGTCATACGAACCGCAAATTTTTGAGATTCCTTGCGATTGTGTAGACTCCCCAAGAGATCTATTGGTACTTCCTGTGTGTCAAATTTGTAATGGCACTGAAAAGAAGGTTGATTGGAGTTTTAGCATAGATAATGAATTGATGGTTGTTACTGGAATTTCTAAGCTTCAGCAAGATATCCTTAAGATTATGCTTACTTGGCTTGGTTCTAACGAATTATATACTGATTATGGCTCAGATATTGATAAATCTATCGGGCAAAAAAACCTAGGTACTCATACTCAATTAAAAATTCAATCAGATGTTATTAATGCATTGAATTATTTAAAAAATCAACAGCAACAATTACAAGAAAAATATGGTAATTTAGATCCAGAAGAGGCGATTGATTCAATTCAATCAGTTATAGTAGAACCTGTTTCAAATACAGCTTATGTAGTATTAGTAACTTTTACAACTGTAGCTTCTGCAACCTCTAGTGTTGCAACAACAATTGGATCACCTGTAGATAAGGCCTTATCTCAAGAAGCAATTAGTCGTCTTCTAAAGACGTAAATACTAAGTCTTCTAATTTAATTTCGAAAATAATAGCTTGAGCTTGGTCTTTTTCGATAGGCTTTCTAATAATGCCATCTAGTCTTTGGAATTCACTCATTTTGGTCTAGCAAGCTTCATATAAGGAAGATACTTAGGGTCAGTCGTTTGTAATTCTTTCATTATCTGTTTAAGAATTTTCCATTGTACTTTCCAAGGTAATTCTCTAAGATTTCCCATCTTATCGCGAATGGCAAATTTAACAATAGCGATAGGATTTTGATATTTTTCTCCCAATAGATCACAAATAGCTTTATACTGTTTATTATATAAAGTTTCATAATCTAATGCAGGCTGACTTTGAGCCTTTATTTTTAAATATATACTTGCGTATTTTTCCATTAGCTAATTGGGAATGTAGGAGCTGAATTAACAACACCCCAAAAGTCAACATACATAAACATTGGACTTGGGATTGTTGGTGGAAATGGTAAGCTAATTGGAGAAGGACCAACTGAAGTTTGTGGAGTTGGAACGTTCGCAGGAGTTACTGTAATATTCGAAAGCTGAATTAATCCTTTGGCTTCTAATTCAACAATTTTAGGATTTAATTTACAATTGAGAATTTGCCCAGGATTTAATACGATTTCATCTTTATATTGATCTAAATGATCCAAAGGTAGTGGATCAGGATTAGCAACAGTTCTGATAGTAGCATAAGATAAAGAATCCGGGTATCTATCAGTTGAAGAAGAAAATCTTGGGTAGTCAAGACAAAACTCAGTAGGATTACCAGCAATAATTAATGTTACTGGGTAGTAATTAGTTTCAGGAGTTACTGTTTCTACACTCTGAGTAGTGACCCCGTCACTAATTGTTTTAGTAACGATTGAGTCTTGCTCTTTTTTAGGGCCGATTGGAACAGAAATTCTACCTTTGCCACTAACAACTTCAATATCAGCAAAAACACTATTTAGAGGAATGGCAGTTGTTGCTGGAACTTGTTCTACAAGACCTTTATCAATAAATTCTTGAACAGCAGATCTTCTTACTAATACTGGAATTGGAGTATTAGCTTTAACAGTCGTATTGTCCCCAACTATAACTTTAGATTGGGTTCCTGCATCTGTTAGTTGTATTTGAATAATTTCGTCTTGTGCCAAAGGTCTACCCTCTTTTTATAAGAATAGAAGTAAATAGTTAATTTGCTGGTTGTTTTTTACTAGAAGTCTTTTTAACTTTAACGGTTTTAGTCTTTTTTTGAGGTTTGAGAGAGCTTCGTGTTGCTTTAATTGCTTCTTTTGCTAAGAAGGTTTTAGCCTCCAAAGTCTCAGGTTTGATTTTGATGTAGTAATTTGGGAAGATATATTCGATATGAGCAATAGGAAATACTACTCTTTCAATCATTTTATCATCTGATTCATCAAGAGAATCAGAATCTTCTCCTGCTGTAATTTTATCGGAAAAAACATACATTTCGACCATTTCATCTTCGAAATCTGTAACAAAACCTTCAAATGGATAGCCACAAGTTTCAATGACGCAATAGTGCTGGGTTTCGATTAATTCTTTAAGAGTTTTTTCGATCATAACAGCGTCTTCCTTTTAATGTTTCTCTACTAATAAAATAGAATTTTTAATGCGTGTAAGATCCTGGTTCTGGATAATCTGTTGGGTTGATTTTTGGGATATCATGACCAATTTCTTCTCCATCTTGAACCAGCGGACTTCTTGGGTCATATGGCTTTTTATTAGGTTGTTTTTGTGCTGGGCCTCTTACAGAAAAGTCTCTCGGGAATTTTCTTTGAACAAGAGCAGTAGCTTTAGTAAAAAGATCTCCTTTTTTCTCTAAAGTTACATAGGTATGTTCATTAACAACAGGACCAATTCTTGTTAAAGTATCACTAAAATCTTGAGTACCTATTGGGACACTAGCAACAATTTCATTAATAAGAGACGTTGTATGGTCTGATTTATCTAAAGTCCCTAATATATTTAAGCCTAAAAAGCTGTTTTTCAATTTGTTAATTGAGCTCTCTATATCACTAACATTTTTACCTAAAGTCCCTGAGCCGAGTAAGTCAGTTATATGATTAAGTTTTCCACCAATTCCACTATCTAACATTTTCCCAACATTGAATAGATCAGCCGGGGTAGCTCCCTGGCCTAATAAGTTTGAAATCGCGCCATTAGGAATTTGCGATAAGTTTAATTTATTAATTTGTCGGGTTAATTTGGAAAGATCAAGATTACTTGAAAGTAATCCTTGTAATTCATGGGCAGCTAAGCCTTCTAACCCATATTTATTTAAATCCAAATTACCGAGTCCTAGCTTATTGGCATCATTAAGAAAGCCTGAAAGGTCTACTTGATTACCAATAATTTTACCAATAGCACTTTTAAGAATATTGTCTATAGGGGCTTTAGAAGCAACTTGGCCAATATAACTTTTAACTGTATCGGTTAAAGTATCTAATTTAGCATGAGAAATAAAATCGCTAACGTCTTTTTCTAAGCCAGATAAAGCACCGCTTCCAACCGCAATTCTAACGAATGGGGCCATTTCCGGAGCATAGATACTTAGTAGATCTAACATAATTGGAGTTGCTTTTTCAAAAGCTCCACTTGTCAAAGCTCCTGAAATTTGCGGATCTAATGTTGATAGATCTGTTTTTTGAATATATCCTGTTAAAAAAGCAGCAGGATTCCCAGAGTTTTCAATTAATCCTTGACTTAAATCAGTAGGCAGATTTACATTAGATTGCAAAAGGCTCAATAGTTCAGTAGGTTCTGTAGTAAAGTTTGAAGAGGAAATATATCCTCTAATAGTAGGATCTAATGAAGTAAAAGAAGGGTCGACAATACTATTAATTAAGGTTGGTTCTAAATTTGATCTACCATCACTTACTAAGAAGTCCTTAACAAAATCAGGAGCAGTTTGAATCGGACCAGTAATATGAGATAATGTTTGCCCTAATTCTTTTAAAACAGACCCTGTTCCAGGAACTGCATTATTAAATATATCTTTAATATGGTTATTGTCCAAATTAGACTTTAGTATAGGGTAAAACGATTTTACATCAGGATTGTTTTGAACAAGCTCCAAGGCACTATCCATATTGATGTTCTGAAATCCTGCCGGAATCTGTAATGTTTGAATATACCCATCTAGATGAGGCTGAAAGATTTGTTTTAATGCAGTAGATTCTTCGATTTTTAATCTTGAATGATCAAAGACAGATTGGACTTGTAAAGGAGCCAAATTAGTATCTACCCCAAAAATATTAGTCAAAAACTTTTGAATTTCTGACTTAATTTGGTTGATTTCATCTTGTAATTTTAATCTAGGCATAGAATCTCACTACAAATCTTTCATTTTAATTTTAAACGAAAAAATCCGTTTATAATTTTAAAAATGATTTGATTCCATAATTAAGTAATTGTTCTAATTAGAAAATAGGAGATCCTCTCTATGCCAATGCTTAAAAATAAACTATCTGGAACCTTGATTTTACATTGTTTCGAAAACCCAATGACTCTCAATCCAGGTCAATCTGCTCCTGTAACTGAAGCCCAATCTATGAATGCAGAAGTTCAAAGACTCGTTATGAAAGGTGCTTTAGAGGTTATTAAAGATAACGCTAAAGTTAAACCTGAAAAAGAAGCTAAGGCCGATAAAAAACAAGCAGAAACTGTTTTTGAAACTAAAACAATCAAAAGTGAAAAGAATAATGATGTTGTAGTAGTCGAGAAAAAAGCAGTAGAAGAAAAAGCAACCAAAACCCAAAAGAAAACCACTACATCTAAGAAAGCTACTGTTAAGACTCCTTCAAAAACAACTAAAACAACCAAGAAGACCACAAAAAAGAATAGTAAATAATGTCTTTAGATAAAGATTCTCGTATTAAAGAACTTGAAGATAGAGTCTCGACTTTAGAATATCATCTTAATATTAAAAAGAACGAGCCTGTATTCCCAATTTCATTAGAATTAGATAAAATTAAAGGCCTTAACTCAATGAATCAAGAAGTAACAGTTAAATTTGAGAGAACACATCCTGATGCAGTTATTCCAGAAATTGCATATCAAGGGGATGCTTGTTTTGATCTCTTTGCTGTAGAAGATACCGTTATTCCTCCTTGTGTATCTACGCTAGAAGTAATTGATACAAGAGCTGCTCAAGGTGTTTTAGCAGCAGGTGGTGTTGTAGTGGCAGATATGGGGAACGGAAGGGTAGTTAACGTTGAATCTATTCATGGCGATATAAGTGTTTTAAGTTATGAAGAATTCTTACAAGCTTATCCTGAAATTGATCAAGCCGTAACACTACAAACTACAACTGTTAAAGTAGGTAAGGCGTTTGTTCCAGTAGGTTTAAAAATGGAACTCCCAGAGGGTTGGGAAGCTACTTTCAGAACTCGTTCCGGTATGGGTGTAAAGAAAAATATGAGAGTTCATCCGGGTACGATCGATGCTGGGTATCGCGGGGATCTAGCTGTAGCTGTTTATAATATGAACAATAAGCCAGAGCTTATTAAAAAAGGCACTGGTGCTGCACAAGTAGCTATTCGTCCAGTTCCTAAAATTAATATTGTTGAAGGAACTGTAGATCCTAATACCCAAAGAGGAGAAAAGGGCTTTGGATCTAGCGACAAAGTATAAGATATTTGCATTAGCAAGTATCTTTTGTCTAAGTATATCTGTGCCTGTTTTTGCAGATACAGGGGTTTTATTAACCCCTCATTCAGATATGCAGATTCGACATAATGTATCGGATAAGAAAGCAATTACCTTATCCGATGCATTAACTCGCATGGAGATAGTCTCTCCTCAAGTAAAAGAACAGCAAGCAAAATTAAATCAATATTTGATCAAAGCAGAATTTAATCCTGATGAGTTTGCTACTCCTTTAACTTGGACTGTAACTCCTTATGAAGTTCCTGCAATGATGGCTTTGGAAGAACTTCGTAAAATAACTTTAGGGCGATTTGAAAAGGCTAGTATTAAGCTATTAAATCAGGCTTATGCTTTGCTGGAGTGGGATAATCTTCAATTAGTTAAACTTAATGCTAAAAATGATCTTAAAAAACTTTATATAGGCTTGGTTATTAATGATGATTATATTGATGTTTTAGAAAGCAATAAAGACTTTTTCTCTTCTGCTTATCAAGATGCTGTTCAATTAGAAGCTAATCATCTTATCTTGCCTTCTGATCTTTTAAAAATACAAAATTATAGAAATCAAATTCAAAGAGAATTAGATTCTAGAAAAATAAAAAAGAATGTTTATCAACAGGATCTAGGCCAATTAATTGATGAAAACAAATTTGTTTTAACGACAGACGGAGCCGTTATTGATACCCCTTACTCCTTTGATTTAACTCAAATACCTAGTGTTGTAGAAAATCATCCGGATCATAGAAAAAGCCATGATGCTTTAGCTATTTATAGAAGTGATAAGTTGTACCGTCTTATTTCCCAAAGAGTATCTCTTACAAGTGTTATAAGTATTACTATAAGAAGGGTTGTTTTTGAAGGGCCCTTTTTAATGGTTGCCCATCCTTCCTCTGAAACTTTAATAAATCTTTTTAGAGATGTGAATTATAAACAAAAAAAAGAATTAAGAGCAGCACAAATAGATGAGGCGGAACAAGAAATTAAAGCTTCCGAACAAGGTTTAGCTGCTAAAATTAGAAATGGATATTATCAGGTTCAACAAGATTATAATAATCTGCAAGATGGTAAAGATAATTTAGAATTTAATAAGAGAAATTTCTTTGAAAAGCAAAAATTATACGAAGCAAATAATCTCTCTCTTATGGATTTAGTACAAGCAAAAGTTGATCTTTATCAATCTGAGCTAAATTATCTACAATTGCTTGAATCTTACAATAATTCAGTTTCCGATTTACAATTTCTTTCAGGACAATATGAAGATGGACAAACTATTAAAGATCCTAAGTTTTCTTAAGCCATTCCTTTCAGTTGTGGGCTCTATTTTTGGCTGGCTATTCTTTCGCAGACTTAAAGGATTTATACAAAATATTAAGCTAATTTTTATTAAAATTAGTGGAATTTGTCTTCTTTTGATTAGACAAGTAAATCTTTTTATACAGAATATTAGAAAGAATCCCTTGAAATACGGCTTTATAGCCGTCTCTATCCTTTCTTTAGTATTAGCTTCCATAGTTATTAAGCCATATATTCACTTTGGTCCTTCCCCTTCAGATAGTCAGAATAATTCGTATGATATTTCTGCAGATACTATGAAAATTACTCATATTTTGGCTCAATCAGATGGGGTAATTAATAAAATTTCTGAGAAAGTAGCATTTTTTAATGCTAACCCAGATAAAACTGTTACCCTTAATAAGGGCGAGGCCATACTATTCTTTGATTCTGCCGAAATTGACAAGCAATTAAACGATTTGCAACAGAAATTCTACCAACTGAATGGCTCTAGGACAGTTATTTCCCAAGAAACTATAGACTCTCCTGATGAATCCGAATTATCCCTAATTCAATCTCAAATTGATGATTTAAAAATCCAAGAAGATCAACAAAAAGTAGATTTAATTAATCTAGAATCTAGATATTATCAAGCTAAAAGTTTATACGACCAGAAA
>Ga0310813_10002142_pt1 | contig 12025 bp, 11 predicted proteins | sample YN3metagenome_FD_203086 | JGI IMG/M metagenome (GOLD analysis project Ga0310813, IMG submission 203086) | Soil microbial communities from experimental microcosm in Duke University, North Carolina, United States - YN3 | ecosystem: Engineered > Artificial ecosystem > Soil microcosm > Unclassified...
CTCGATATCTGCCTCTGCCACGACCTGGAATTCGTCGAGATGAGCCAGATCGTGAACGAAACCCTGCCGGCGCTCCGAAAAATCCAGCAGCAGGGCAAGGTCCGCTACGTCGGCGTCTCAGGCTACCCCATGAAGATGTTCCAGTACATCCTCGCGAACGCGCCGATCGACGTGCTGCTCTCCTACAACCACTACACGCTGCAGAACACGATGCTCGAGGGACTGCTTCCGCTGGCCAAGTCGAAGGGGACCGGGGTCATGAACGCGGCCCCCTTCTCGGCGCGGCTGCTCTCGAACGCGCCGCTGCCGACGTGGCACAAGGCCACTCCGCTCGTCCGCGAGACGGCGAAGAAGGCGGCCGAGCACTGCTCGAAGCGCGGCAGCGACATCGCCAAGCTGGCCGTCCAGTTCTCCGTGCGGCACCCCGAAATCGCGACGTGCATCGCCGGCTCGGCCAGCCCCGAGCGCGTCGCCCAGTGGGCGACGTGGGTCGAGGAGCCGATCGACGAAAAGCTGCTGCGCGAAGTGCAGGAAATCCTGGCGCCCATCCACAACTGGTTCTATATCGAAGGGCGGCCGGAGAACAACGATGACCCGAGTGATCGACGCTCACCAGCACTTCTGGCAAAGGGGTAAGTTCAAGGACGCCTGGCTGGACGAGCCGCAGCACAAGCCCATCTCGGGCTCGTACCTGCCGGAGCACCTGGCGCCCCTGCTCCGTCAATGCGGCATCGACGGATCGGTCTTCGTGCAGACGCAGCACGACCTGGGCGAGAACCGCTGGGCGCTCGACTTGGCGAAGAAGCATCCGTTCATCCTGGGTGTCGTCGGCTGGGTCGACCTCGCCTCCGCCGACTGCGAGAAGCAGCTCCTCGAGTTCAAGGCCGAGCCCAAGTTCGTCGGGATCCGCCACATCACGCAGGGAGAGCCCGACGACGACTTCATCGTGCGCGACGACGTCGTGCGGGGCCTCAAAGTCCTGGAGAAGCACCGGGTTCCCTTCGATCTGCTCTTCTACGTCAAGCACCTCAAGCACGCGGCGACGCTGGCCCGAAAGCTGCCCGATCTGCCGATGGTGATCGATCACCTGGCGAAACCGCGCATCAAGGACCATCAGACCGACGGCTGGATCGACCATTTGAAGGCCGCCGCGAAGTTCCCCAACGTGTACTGCAAGCTGTCGGGCATGGTCACCGAGGCGGACTGGAAAGGCTGGACCCCGAAGGATCTCACCCCGTATGTCCAGGCGGCCCTACAGGCCTTCGGACCCGACCGCTGCATGTACGGGAGCGACTGGCCCGTCTGCCTGCTCGCGGCGCCCTACCCCAGCGTCGTCGCGGCGCTCCGCGAGGCGCTCGGGCCGATCAGCGACGCCGAGCGGGCGAAGATCTTCGGCGGCACGGCCGAGAAGTTTTACGGACTGAAGTGAGCGGAGGCCAGGAGTCCGAGTTCGGCATTCCCATTCCCGGCCGCGTCCTTCCGGGCGACCAGTGGACCAAGACCGGCTACCGCGACCCCGGCCATCCCTTCGACTGGGACGCGGTGTTCGGCCGCAGCACGTTCCGCGTCGTCGACCTCGGCTGCGGCAACGGCCGCTACCTGATCGGCTCGGCGCTGGCGCGTCCCAATCGCGATCACGTCGGCGTCGATCTCGTCCAGGTCGCCATCGACCACGCGGCGCACCGGGCGAACAAGCGCGGCCTGAAGAACGTCCGCTTCGTCACCGGCGACGCGAACGTCTGGATGTTCGAGCGCCTCGTGCCGGACTCCATCGACGAGCTGCACGTCTATCACCCGCAGCCCTACTACGAGGTCGCCGAGATCCAGCAGCGTCTGCTGACGCCGGAGTTCCTGGAGCGGACCTGGACGGTCCTGCGGCGGGGCGGGATCCTCGTGCTGCAGACCGACAACAAGTCGTACTGGACCTACCTGCTGAAGGCGGTCGCGAAGCACTTCGACCCGGAGATCGTCCCGGGCCCCTGGCCCGACGCGCCCCGGGGCCGGACGCGGCGCGAGATCATCGCCCGCCACAAGGGGCTGGCGGTCTGGCGCATGGTGGCGCGGCGCCGCGACGTCCCGCAGGCGATCGAGATCCCGCGGCCCGACTTCGACGCCAACCGTCCCCACTTCCGCAAGCCGAAGTGAGAAGACCGTTCACCACAGAGACACCGAGAACTCAGAAACCGCAGAGCTTTCTCTTGTGGAAGCTCCGCAAAGAGAATCTCCGTGCTCTCGGTGATCTCGGTGTCTCTGTGGTGACGTCCTATCGGAGGTAGGCGCCGCAGGATTCGCGGACGATCAGGCGCGGCGTCAGCAGGATCGAGCGCGGCGGCAGCGCCGGGTCGGCGATCCGCTCGCGCATCGCCTGGAAGGCCGCGATCGCGATCTCCCGGCAGGGCTGCTGCATCGTCGTGAGCTGCACCGACAGCAGCGTGGCGTAGCGGACGTCGTCGAAGCCGACGACTCGCAGCGTGCGGGGAACGCCGACCTTGAGGCGGACGAGCGACTGCATGAACTGCGCGGCCGTCAGGTCGTTGGTGCAGATCACCGCGTCGATGCGGCGTCCCGACACGACCCGCCGGACGAAGGCCAGGTCGGTCGGGTCGCCGACCTGGACGAACGGGTCCAACGCATGGACCCCGTGGGCCGTCAGGGCGCCCCGGGCCCCCGCGATCCGGGATTGCACGGTCGCGGCGGAGAGGGGCCGCGTCACGAAGTTCAGCTTCCGGGCGCCCAGCTTGATCAGATGCTCGGCCAGGAAGTATCCGCCCGCGAAGTTGTCGATGCCGACCAGGTCGTAGGGAGTCCGATGGGGGAAGGCCCCGAGGTCGCGGTCGATCAGGATCAGGGGGATGCCGGCGTCCCGGAACTTCTCGACGATCCGCCGGTTCGCGGGGTCGCGGTCCGCCGTGTGCTCGAAGGGGGCGAAGAAGACCCCCGACACCCCCTTCTCCACGAAGAGGTCGGCCAGTTCCTCGGCCTCCTGGGTGGTGATGTCGATGTCCGTCCGGGGCCGGGCGTTGCCACCCCAGAGCATCCCGAAGTCGTGCACGCGCGCGAGGCCGGCCAGCTCGCCGCAGATGACGTCGAAGATCTCGATCTTGCTGAGGCCGGGGACCAGCAGCCCCAGCTGACGGTTCGCGGTCTCCGGCGACGAGGACCGTGAGGCGCGGACGTAGGTCCCGGAGCCCACGCGCCGGTCGATCAGGCCCTGCTCCTGCAATTCGCGGAGCGCGCGCCCCACCGTCGGACGCGAGACCTTGAACTTCTGGCAGAGCTGCGCCTCGCTGGGCAGGCGCCCGCCCGGGCCGTACTTGCCGTTGGCGATCTCGGTCAGGAGCTCCCGGGAAATCTCCCGGTGCCGCGGTTCGCCCATGGGGCCTCCCTGACAACTTCTCCGGTTGTCATGACAACTATTTGACATCTGACCGAACTTGTCAAGACAACTTCGAGGGGCGCGCCGTTAAGGTGATCGGAGTCTTGAGGAGAACGGCGATGAAAACGGCGCTCCTTCGTTCGTCCTGGATCGCGGCCCTGGGCGGGCTGCTCTTCGGCTTCGACACGGCGGTCATCTCCGGCACCACCGACGACCTGCGGCGCGTCTTCGCGCTGAGCGACGGGGAGCTGGGCTTCACGGTCGCGTCGGCCCTGATCGGCACCATCCTGGGGGCGCTCGCGGCGGGCTGGCCCGCCGACCGCTGGGGCCGCCGGCGCACGCTGATCGTCGTCGCGGTCCTGTACTTCGTGTCCGCCGTCGGCTGCGCGTGGCCCTGGGACTGGAGCGCGCTCCTCGTCTTCCGTTTTGTCGGCGGCGTGGGCGTGGGCGTCGCGTCGGTCGTGTGCCCGCTCTACATCGCCGAGATCGCGCCCGCATCGCGGCGCGGGAAGCTCGTGGCCCTGGCCCAGTTCAACGTCGTCCTGGGCATCCTGCTCGCCTACCTTTCGAACTGGGGGATCGGCGGGGTCTTCCCCGGAGGCGAGGCGTGGCGATGGATGTTCGGCGTCGAGGCCGTTCCGGCCGCGCTCTTCTTCGGTCTCCTCTTCCTCACACCCGAAAGCCCGAGGTGGCTCGTCGCGCGCGGCCGACTCGACGAAGCCCGCCGGGTCCTGGAGGCCGTCGGCTCGGCCTCTGCCGAGGAGGAGATCGCCGCCGTCCACCGCTCGCTCCAGGAGGAGTCGGGCGCGGGTTCGGAGTCGCTGTTCTCCCGGCGCTACCGCCGCCCGATCCTGATGGCCGTGGCGATGGCGGCCTTCAACCAGCTCTCGGGGGTCAACGCGATCATCTACTACACGCCGGACCTCTTCCGGATGGCCGGCTTCGACCGGGCGAGCGCCCTCCTCCAATCGGTCGTGGTGGGCGGCACCAACCTGATCCTCACGATGGCCGGCGTCTCCCTGATCGATCGCTTTGGGCGGCGCACGCTCATGCTCGTCGGCTCCGTCGGCTACCTGCTCAGCCTGGGCGCCATCGCGTTCTCCTTCTATACCGGAAGAGGAGGCATGCTGCTCCTGGCGAGCCTGGTCGTCTTCATCGCGTCCCACGGGTTCGGACAGGGCGCGGTCATCTGGGTCTTCCTGAGCGAGATCTTCCCGAACAGAGTCCGCGCCAAGGGAACGGCCCTGGGCAGCACCGTCCACTGGATCATGGCGGCCGTCATCTCCTGGACCTTCCCCCTGATCGCCGCGCGCTCGGGGGGCCATACGTTCTCCTTCTACGCTCTCTGCATGGCGGGCCAGCTCCTCTGGGTGCTGATCGTCATGCCCGAGACCAAAGGCGTCCCCCTGGAAGCCATGGAGCGGGAATTGCTCGACGCGGAGCCGATCCCGGCCCGTCGACGGGTGGTAGAGTTGCACGAGGATTACCGATGAATCTCCTGCTCTTGCTGTCGATGCTCGTCGCCGCCAGCGACGACGTCCTGATCTCGACCTTCGAAGGCAAGGACTACGGCGCCTGGACCGTGAGCGGCAGCGCCTTCGGAGCGGGTCCGGCTTCGGGCACGTTGCCGAATCAGATGCCGGTGGACGGCTTCCTGGGCAAGGGACTGGTCAATTCGTACGTCGGCGGTGACGGCAGCGTCGGCACCCTGACCTCCCCACCCTTCCCCATCGAACGGAAGGCGATCAATTTCCTGATCGGCGGCGGCCGCCATCCCCGCGAAACCTGCATCAACCTGCTTGTCGACGGCAAGGTCGTCCGCACGGCGACCGGCCGGGACAGCGAGCACCTGGACTGGGAGAGCTGGAACGTCGCCGAGTTCATCGGCCGGACCGCGACGCTCGAGATCGTCGACAATCATCGCGGAGGCTGGGGCCACATCAACGTCGACGAGATCGTCCAGTCCGACTCCATGAAAGTCGGACCGCGGAGCCGCGACCTCGTCGTCGAACACCGCTACCTCCACCTGCCCGTCCGGACGGGCGCGGCCAAGCGGAGGATGACGCTCGCCATCGACGGCGCCGTCGTGCGCGAGCTCGAGATCGAGCTGGCGGAGCGCGACCCGCAATTCTGGGCCTTCGTGGATCTCGCCGCCTGGAAGGGAAAGACGGCGCGACTGCAGGTCTCGGGCCCGCCCGCGGTCCAGGAAGCGCTCGAGGCCGTCCAGCAGAGTGATGAGCTGAAGAGCGTGGAGCCGGTGTACGCCGAGCTCTCGCGCCCGCAGTTCCATTTCACCGCGCGGCACGGCTGGCTCAACGACCCCAACGGCCTGGTCTACACCAAAGGGGAGTACCACCTGTTCTTCCAGCACAACCCGTACGGCTGGGACTGGGGGAACATCCACTGGGGCCACGCGGTCAGCAAGGACCTGCTCCACTGGGAGCAACTGCCGATCGCGCTCTATCCGGCCCGCTTCGGGGACTGGAGGTTCTCGGGCAGCGCCGTCGTCGACAGCGCCAACAGCTCCGGCTTCAAGACCGGCGAGGAAGACGTCCTCGTGGCGGCGGGCACCAGCACCGGTCGCGGGGAATGCATCCTCTACAGCAACGACCGCGGTCGCACGTGGACCGAATACTCGGGGAGCCCCGTGGTGAAGCACCAAGGCCGTGACCCGCGGCTCCTCTGGCACGCGGCGACGAAGCAATGGGTGATGGCGCTCTATCACGAGGAGGGCAAGACCCGGAGCATCGCGTTCCACACGTCGCCGGATCTGAAGGCTTGGACGTACCGGAGCCGCATCGACGGCTTCTACGAGTGCCCCGACCTCTTCGAGCTGCCCGTGGACGGCGACGCGTCGAAGACCCACTGGGTCCTGCTGGCCGGAGACGCGCGCTACCTACTGGGAGCCTTCGACGGATCAGAGTTCAAGCCCGACGGCGAGAAGCACACCCTTTGGCACGGGAACTTCTACGCCTCCCAGACCTTCAGCAACGTTCCGGACGGACGGCGGATCCAGATCGGCTGGGCCCAAGGGACCGACTTCCGCGGGATGCCCTTCAATCAGCAGATGAACATTCCCGTCACGCTGGAGCTCAAGACGACGGCGGACGGGATCCGCATGGTCGCCGCACCGGTGAAGGAGCTCGCGACACTGCGCGAGAAGAAGCACGCCTGGAGCGGCCTCTCGCTCAAGCCCGGCGACAATCCCCTGGCCGGCGTCGACGCAGAACTGGCGGACGTCCGCGTCGCCTTCCGCCCCGGCGGCGCCGAGCGGGTCGTGCTGGACCTGCGCGGCCTCCTGGTCGTCTTCGATGCGCGGAAGGGAGAGCTGTCGGCAAAGGGCATCGTCGTGCCCCTCAAGGCCGACGGCGGCATCGTGACCCTGCGGCTCCTCGTCGATCGGGGCTCCGTGGAGATCTTTGCCGGCGACGGCGCGACGGCGATCGCGGTCTTCGCGCTTCCTCCGCCGGAGCGGCGCTCCTTCGCGCTGACGGCGATCGGCGGCACGGTCGACGTCGATGTCCTCGAGCTCTGGGAACTGCGCTCGACCTGGAAGTAGGAACGACTCTCACCACAGAGACACGGAGAGCAGCGAGAAGATCGCTCTGTGGCGACGTCCTAACGGACGCAACTGCTGCAGAGCGGCAGGCGCTCTTCAGGGCCGTTCATGTAGATGCCCGACTCGTCCATCAGGCGCCCGTGCTTCACCTTGCACTTGATGACGGTGCCCTTCTGGGCGGCGAGCGCCGGGCAATCCGGGTTGGCGTGCACGATCTTCTCGTGGCCCTTGACGAGGAAGACCTCGTCGTTGTTGAGGCGGGACCAACGCTTCTCGTCCGTCGACGTGGTGTGCTCGCAGGCCGCCAGGCCCAGCACGAGCAGCAGACCGATCACGATGCTTTTCATGGCCGTTCCTCCCATCCGCGCTGATTATTCCCTACCGGCCCGCGATTGTCGAGAGTCTCCGGCGCTTCGGCTGCGTCCAGAAGACATGAGGCTGAGGAGCGTGCTCGGACTGGCGTTGGGGCTCCTGGTTTCCGGGTGCCGCGGGATCCCGCCGATCGTCCGCGAAGCCGCCGTCGCGGACCCCGTGAGCCGCTTGCGCCTGCAGCTGAGTGCTCCTCTCACGTCGACGGCCAGCCTCGAAATCCTTCACCAGATCGCCCGCCGACTGCAGCGGGAGAAGCGGTATTCGGAGGCACGGGAGGCCTACCGCGACATGCTGGCGCTGCCCCTCGACCTGGAGGTCAGCGCCCGCCGTGGCTACGAGAGCAACCTCCGGCGCGGCGCCCAGAGCGGCCTCGCCGAGTGCTACGAGGCGGAAGGTCGTTGGGGCGAAGCCCTCGAGGCCTACGTCGTTCTCCATCTGAAGCATCCCGTGTATTCCGAGTGCGGTAACGGGATCCACGACGCGTACGAGCAGGAGGTCCAAAGCATCGCCCGCTGCGTCCGCGCTCTCGACAGGCCCTGAGCTACCCCAGCGGGATGACCCGCTCCACGCGGAACGGGTTCTCGCCGATGCGGGCGATCAGGGTGACTTCCTGCACCTTCACGTGCAGCGGCTTCCACAGCGCGCGCGCGTCGTCCAGGCGCCGCGTCAACTCGGGCGGACCGTGGGACTGTCCCAGGCTCAGGTGCGGCGTGAAGCCGCCGGGGTAGTTGCCGACGTCGTCGCAGTCCGGGAAGCGCGCCTGCAGCGCGGACTGCAGCGTGCGGAAGGACGTCTCGGGCTCCGGCGCGGCCCACATCGTATGGCTCTGGGCGTTGTGCTCGAAGGAGCGCACCTCGTTGAAGTCGGCGTCGAAGGGCGGGATCTTGGCGCACGCCTCGTAGAGCAGCGGCTCGATCGCGTCGAACTGTTCGCGCGGGCGGAACGGGTAGACCAGCGTCACGTGCGGCATCCAGCGCGACAGATGCCGGTCGTAGCGGCGCCGGATCGCCTGGATCGGCTCCCAGGCCGAGTCCGGCGGGATCCAGACGATCGCGGAGGTCGGGGTTTTCGGTCCGGCGTCTTTCATGATCGCGATCAAGATGATAGCATAGCCGCCCCGTGAAATTCCTCTTCCGCTGCCTTCCGGCCGTCCTCCTCGCGGCGTGCGCGACCCCGCCCCCGCCGCCCGTCCTCGAGGACCTCTCGCTGAAGGAGAAGTGGGTCTACTACCCGCTCGACCTGGCGCAGAAGAAGAACGTCGACAAGCTGATCGGCCTCATGGACCGCGCCGCAAAGCTCGGCTTCACGACCGTCCTGCTCGAGGACCCGAACTTCGGCCGACTTCCGCTGATGGACGAGACCTACTACTCCTACCTCGAGCGGATCAAGGCGGCGGCGGCAGAGCGGAAGATCGACCTCGTGCCCGCGATGTTCCAGGTGGGCCATTCGGAAAATCTCCTCTCGCAGGATCCGAACCTCGCCGAGGGACTGCCGGTGCGCGACCAGCTCTTCGTCGTGCGCGGTGGCGTGGCGCGCGTCGAGGCCGACCCGCCCGTGGCGCTCCGCCCGGAGTGGGATCACCGCGACGCGAGCGTCTCGGCCGACTGGGTCGTGCGGAATCCCGCCGGGAAGCTGGCCCGCGTCTGGCAGAAAGTGCGGGTCCACCCCTTCCGCCAGTACCACGTCTCGATCCGGATCCGCACGAAGGACTTCAAGGGCACGCCCCGCATCGTGGTGCTGGGCGACGGGCGGATGCTCAACTTCAACTTCCAGGGCGTGAAGCCGACGCAGGACTGGACCGAGCACCACGCGGTCTTCAACTCGCTGGGCAGCCGCGAGGTCCGCGTCTCCTTCGGGTGCTGGGACGGCGAAAGCGGCGAGGCGGCCTTCGCGGACCCGAAGATCGAGGAGACGGGGCTCGTCAACGTGCTGCGCCGCCCGGGCGCGCCGCTCGTGGTCCGGCGCGACGGCAGCGACGACGCGCTCGAGGAGGGCGCCGAGGTCCAGCGCATCGCCGATCCGCGGCTCGGCCGCGAGGACCTGCCCGGCGGCTACAGCGAATGGCACGAGGTGCCGGCGATCCGGACCTCGCTGCCGGACGGCACGCGCCTGCGCGTGTCCTACCATCACATGCTGCGCTTCCCCGACGGCGGCCAGGTGATGATCTGCCCGTCGGAGCCGAAGACCGTGGAGCTGCTTCGGGACCAGGCGACGCGCCTCCAGCGGCTCTTCCGGCCGAAGGCCTTCTTCATGTCGCACGACGAGATGCGGGTCTGCAACTGGGACCCGGCCTGCACCCGCCGCAACCTGACGTCGGGCGAGATCTTCGCCGACAACGTCCGCACCTGCATCCGGATCCTCCGCGGCCTGAACCCGGCGGCGCGGATCTTCGTCTGGAGCGACATGTTCGACCCCAACCACAACGCGCACGAGAACTATTACCTCGCGCGGGGCGGCATGGACCGCACGTGGGAAGGGCTCGACCCCGACGTGGTGGTCGCGACCTGGTTCTACGACAAGCGCGAGGAGAGCCTGGCGTGGTTCTCGTCCCGCGGGCACCAGACCCTGATCGCGGGCTATTACGACCAGAAGCCCGAGCGGGCGCGCGACTGGCTCGACGCGGCGCGGAAGTCCAAGGGCACGATCGGCATCATGTACACGAGCTGGTACGACAAGTACGAGGATCTCGAGACGTTCGCGACGTGGGTGAACGATTACCGCTAAACGCTGCGTCCTGAACGTCGCCACCGGCCCCTACGTGGCCCTGCAAAGCCGTCTGCTGAAGAGTCTCGGCCAGCAGGGCTGGTCGGGGGGCGTCCTGAGCTGGACGGACGCGCTGCCGCCGGGGAGCCCCTCTCATGAGGACGCCCCGTACGGGTTCAAGCTCTACGCGATCGCGACCGCGCTGCAGAAGGGGTTCACGTCGCTGCTCTGGCTCGATGCCCCCTGCGTCGATGCGGGCCCTCTCGACCTCGTCTTCGAGGCCATCGAGCGCGACGGCCACTGCTTCATCTCGGGCGGCGAGCGCCTCGGCAATTGGGCGAGCGACGACTGCCTCCGCGCGTTCGGGATGAGCCGCGACCAGGCGATGGAGCTGGCGCTCCTGAACGGCGCGTTCCTCGGGCTCGACCTCGAGCACGCGCGGAGCCGTGAATGGTACCGCCGCATCGTGCAACAGTGCGAGATGGGCCTCTTCAAAGGCGCGGCGCTGACCGAGCACGCCCCGGCCGAGGTGCGCGCCCGCAACGTCGACAAGGACACCGGGCACCTCTCGGACGATCCCCGCTGCTGGGGCCACCGCCACGACGAGGCCGTGGCGAGTCCTCTCGCGCACCTGTTGGGAATGGAGATCCGGCCGACGGGAGAGCTGTTCGATTTCGGCGCGGGCTCGTCGGCGATCGTCCGCCTCGTCCCCTGAGCCTGCTACTTGCGGACGGGGGACTGCCAGTAGACCTTGCCGACGAAGAAGGGGCCCAGCTTCTTGATGTACTTCGCCGTCTGCTGCGTCTTGCGCATCTCCTGGACGCACTGCGAGAGCGGCGTGAGGTCCTTGCCGATGAGGCCGATCACGAACTCGTTGTCGTCCTGGTCGAGGCCGTAGCAGGACACGCGCACGTCGTGGGCCGCGTCGGCCGCCCCGAAAGCCATCCCGATCGTCGCGTGCTCGTAGAGGATCTTCCCCTGCTCGGCCGGCTCGAGGACCGCGAAGGTCGGCTTGCGGCGCAGCGGGTACCAGACCGCCCAGGGCCAGTCGGGATTGGCGACCGTCTGACGCGGCTTCTGGAGCAGCATGAACTCGAGGTTGGGCTCCCGCCCCGTCGCGTAGGTGCGGCCGACCATGGTCAGCTCGGGCCGCCGCGTCAGCCCCGCGAAGGGCGCCTTGTTCTGCAGGTCGCGGAAGGCCCCCGCGAAGAGCGCGGGATCTTCCGAGAGCGCCAGCACCGCGATGCCGCGCGGATCGTTCACGTCGAGGTAGAGGACCGACTCGATCCCCGAGGCCTGCAGCGCGTCCGCCAGCGGCTTCGGGTCCGTGCAGCCGGTGTAGACCTGGAGCTGCAGGTAGAGCCGCTTCTCCGAGATCTGCTGCTCGCCCTTGTGGTTGACGGCCTTCTCGCGCAGGTCGGGAAGCTCGTAGCCTTTGGGTTTCGTCGTCGGTTCCATGGCGCTCACTATATCAAACACCCCGGAGCTTTTGATACCGTATTGGCTAGTGTGACCATTCTCCTGCTGGCGGCGCTGGCCTTGGGCGACACGGTCGTCGAGGCCGGCCAGACCCTGACCCTGACCGAAGACCTGGTCCTCGCGGGCGCGGACGCGCTCGAGGTCCGCGGGACGCCCGACCGTCGCTGCGTCATCGTCGGCAACGGCCACCGCATCCGCAGCCAGGAGAAGTGGACCGGTCGGGCGAAGATCACGGCGTGCGATCTGCGGGGCCTGGGCACGGACAAGCTCCACGCCCTCGAGCTCAAGGCCGCCGGCAAGGCGGAGATCCTCCTCGATCGCTGCAGCGTCGACGGAAGCGGCTCCCTCTGGATCCGCACGGACGACGCCGCCGAGGCGCGGATCACGAACTGCGTCAGCCTGGAGAACTCGGTCGTCGCGGTCGACAAGGCGCGCGAGAAGTCTTTCCCCTTCTTCATCGCGAGCGGCAGCTCGACGGCGACGAAGCTCTTCCAGGGCAATCGCGTCTACAAGTCGCACCTCCAGATCGACGCGCC
>Ga0310813_10002144_pt1 | contig 12019 bp, 10 predicted proteins | sample YN3metagenome_FD_203086 | JGI IMG/M metagenome (GOLD analysis project Ga0310813, IMG submission 203086) | Soil microbial communities from experimental microcosm in Duke University, North Carolina, United States - YN3 | ecosystem: Engineered > Artificial ecosystem > Soil microcosm > Unclassified...
CGGGCTGGGTGAAGTCCGGCGAGTTGCAGAACATCGGCAGCTCGAGGCCGCGGGAAACCGCGGCGGCGCGCACCTTTTTCAGAAACGCCGAGTCGAACGAGTCCAGGAACTTGGGATAGAGCTCGGCCCCGTCCAGCTCGAGGTCTCCGGCGTGATCGATCCACTGGAAGACCGTCATCTTGCGCTCGACGATCGCGTCGAAGAATCCCTTGGGAAAGGCGGCTAGAGGAGGCATGGGTATCTACTCTACGGAATCCCGAATCCGGAATCCAGAATCCGGGGAAGAGGGGTCCCTCCCCCTGGGGGCCGAGGCCGGCGCAGATTCCGGATTAGGCGGGACTTTCGGCGCGGCGCAGCAGATCCTCCAGAGCCACCTTGAGCTCCCAGAGGTCCTTCTGGGTGGCGTCGTAGGGGGAGGCCCCGACCTTCTCGCGCTCGATCGTCTTCAGGTTCCGCATCGCCGTGTCGACCTGCTGGAGCAGCTCCTGGATCTTGGCCGGCTCGATCGTCTTGCCGGTGCCGTATCGCTCGTGGAGCTCCTTGTAGCGCTCCTGGATCTTCTCGACGAAGGATTTCCGCAGCGCGTTGAAGAGGTCGACGAAGGCCCGGTGCTGGGCGTCGTAGGGCTCGGCCAGCTTCTTGAAGCGGACGTGCACGTCCGCGTAGGCGTCCGACGGAAGATGCTCCAGGCGGCGCACCGCGGAATCGAGCGCGGCGCCCGCATCGGGATAGCGCTGCGCCGACACGTGCTGCTCCGCCAGCGTGAGCAGCGACTCGGTCTCGTGCCTGGCGGTCGCCCGCACGAAGGCCCGCTCGAGGTTCTCGAACTCCGCCTTGGTCGACTCGCGCCCCGGCGGGAGCAGGCCCACGTCCTTGCGGAGGCCCTCGACCGTCTTCTGAACCTCGAGGTAGGCCTTCTTTTCGAGCAGCGACCATGCTTCCTGGATGCGCGTGTGGAGATCCGCCAGGTGCAGCCTCATGCTCAGGAGGAATTCCTCCCAGGCCAGCTCCTTCTTGCGCATCCGCGTCTGCCGGAGAGCCACGAGGATCTCGGTCTTGTTCTGCGGCGTGTGCGGCGGCGGGCCCTCGAACGCGAGGCGCGCGATCATCGAGTCGAGCCTCGTGCGGAACTCCTCGATGGTCCAGCGCTTCTCGGGATCCTTCTCCCGGCCGACCTCGATGAGCGCCTCGAACTCGGGAGAGATGTTCGGGACGTAATCGCGCACGCCCATGGGATGGCGCTTCGTGGCGTCCGCCAGCCATCCGAAGATCGTGGCGTAGTCGATGTTCTCGTAGGCGCCGTGGCCCGTCACCATCTCGAACAGGATCGTGGACAGCGCATAGATGTCCGCCGCGGGCCCGACCGGACAGTCGGCCTTCGCCTGCTCGGGAGACATGTAGCGCGGCGTGCCCACCCGCATGCCGGACATCGTCAGGGCCTGGGTGTTCGACTCGTCCGTCCACTTGCCGATGCCGAAATCCATGATGACGGCCCGGCCGTCGTCCTTGCGGATCATGACGTTCTGCGGCTTCAGGTCGCGATGGACCACGCCCTGCCCGTGGATGTAGTGAATGGCGTCGGCGATCTCGCGGACGATGTGGGCCGCGCGGGCCAGCGGGAGCCGCGTGTCGGGGAAACGCCGCAGGTGCACGTCGAGCGTCTCCCCCTCGATGTATTCGAGGAGGATGCACCAGCCCATCTTCTCGTCCTTGACCAGGCCGAAGCGGCGCACGATCCCCGGGTGGCGCAGGGACCGGAGGATGTCGTTCTCCTTGATGAAGCGCCGGATGGAATCGGCGACGATCTTCTGGTCGATCTCCGGATCGTTCTCCAGGGGAGGCCGCAGGACCTTGACGGCGATGATGCGGTCCTCGTGCAGCAGCGGGTCGATCAGGTTGAGGAGGTCGCGGTATTCCTCCCCGGCCTTCTGGCGGTCCTGCTTGCGCCGCTCGAGGTACTCGGTCCACATCCGCTCGGCGGCCTTGTAGATGCGCGCCCGCTGCGTCGCGTCGGTGACCGGGATGGGCAGCGAGGTCTTGCCCTCTTCCTTCGCGGGCTCGAGGTAGGGGACGTCATCGAGTCCCAGCCAGCGCGGGCTCTCCTCGCCCCAGACGATGCGCTCGGCCAGGAGACCGATCGGATTTAGGATCTTTCCGACGTAAACCTGGCCAAACGCCCCTTCCGCGATGGGATCGGGCGTCAGCACCGCCATGCGGTTCTTGAGGACGATGGGCTCCACCTGCTGGAGCACCCCGTCGGCTGCGGCTTCGCCCGCGGATTTTTCAGGATCAGCCATGGGAGGGCAAGAAGTATATCACGAAAGGTGGACGGGATCGACTGCATAACGGCGGGGGGTAATGGGGGATCGGCCGCCGAATCCCGGACTTTCCGAGGAATGCCCCGGCGGCCGATCCGATGGGGTCTAGTCGGCGGTCTTTCGTTGGAGGCGACCCTTGAGCTTCTTCTGCAGCTCCGACGGGTCGAGCTCCTTCTCGGCCCGCTTCTGGAGCTCGTCGGTCTGCTTCTGGATCTCCTCGACCGTGCGGGCAGGCAGCTCCCGGACGCTGTTCCGCAGGTTGTCCAGCAGCCCGGCCGGAAGGATCCCTTCCCCGGCCTTCAGGGCGGCGCTCGTCAGGGACTGCAGCACCGTCTGCAGGATCTCCCGAAGGGTCGCGCCCCCCTCCGCAGTTCCGATGTTTTCCAGCTGCAGCGGCGGCAACGTCACCGAGCGGGCTCCCCCGCTCAGGAGGTCCGACTTGAACGAGACCTTCCCCTCCTGGATCCGGAGCTTGTGGATCAGGAACTTCTTTCCGGAGGACGTCTCGGCGCCCGGCGCCGTCCGGCCCGCGGAAAGGTTGTCCATGAGGGCGGACAGGTTGTTCTTCGTCCCCATGAACTCCAGAACTACTTCGGGCTTGAGGATGGTGACTTCGCCGATATGGACCACGTGCTTGAGCAGGTCGCCCGGCCCGACGGCCACGTCGACCTGATCGAACGCGAGCGCCCGCTGCTCGGTGAAGCCGTGAGGATTGCCGACGTCGAACTTGCCCAGCGTCGCCCGACCCGACCAGCGGATCGATGCCCGGTCGAGATGGACCGGAACCTTCAGGGCCGACGCCGCGCCCTTCTCCACGGCGGCCCGGACGATCGGATCGATGAAGAGCACGGCCCCGGCGGCAAGGAGGATCGGGATCACGACCAGGATTCCGACGGTAATCAGGATTTTCTTTTTCATGGTGCAGGTCCTCCCCTTGCTGATGGGCGTCGCGGAACGGTGTTACGGGGGGTAGAACGGGCGGATCGGCGTTGATAAATATTCTATGGGCCTTATTTGCGGATCATCAGCCGCACGGTGTTGCTCCGGAGGTTGTTCTCGGCGCCGGGAATCAGATCGCGGGCGAAATACTCGACGCTGACGTCGTAGTCTCCCGCCGGGAACCCCTTGGCGTCGAGCACGAACTCGAAGCGGGCGCATTCGCCGGGACGCAGCAGGCGGGACGCGGCCGCGACGCCCTCGCCGCTCCGACAGATGGTCCGGCGCAACCCGGCCGAGGCGATGAATTTCTTCACCTGGATCCGGGCTTGGGCTCCGTTCAGGCGCAGCTCCTGATCCGGCAGATCCTGCTCCCAGCTCGCGATGCCCGGAAGTTCCCGATCATTCGCTCCCAGGTTCATGATGTCGAGCTGAAGGCGGAAGGGGCCGGACCCGAAGAAGCCGTCGCTGCGAAGCGAGGCGCCGAAGCCTCCGGCCCGATTGCCGCCGCCAAAGTCACGGATCCGTTCCTCCGCGCCGAGGCGGCGAAGAATCCCCAGCAGCCGCTCCCGGGTCTCCAGGTCCCCCACCGACCCGAGGGCATCCATCAGGAACCCGCGGAGCACTTCCCCCCGCCGATGAAGTTCCGCGGCGGCCCTCTCCCGGACCGTGATCGAATCGTCCGAGAGGTCGCGGAGGAGCAGCGAGGGATCCTCCCAGCCCAGCAGGAGCGTCCCCAGGAGGCAGAATTCAGCGACCATTACTACATTATAAAGGGGAGAAACTCCGGGGTTACAATTGCGGCACAACCTTCTACCAACGTGTCACAATCCCCGCGAGGACGACAATCTTCTAATAGAGTCAGGATAGGGGGTCCGATGAGGCTGCTGATTGGCGTGCTGGTCCTGGCCGGACTGGTCCAGGATCGTCCCGGCGTTCCCGCCATTCCGCCCGAAGACTTCAACCGCCTCCACGGGATGATCCGCCCCCAGCCCGGCGAGAGCCCCTGGCGCGACATCGAGTGGATGACAAGCATCCGCGGCGCCCGGGAGCGGGCCGCCGCCGAAGGCAAGCCCGTCCTCGTCTTCACCGCGGCCGACGGAAGCCCGCTCGCGCGGACCTGAGGGGCCTGCACGTCGAATCGGGCCCGGTGGTGCACCGGGTCGCAGGTCGACCCCCGCTACGTGATGGAGCATTTCATCCCGGTCGCACTCGACACCTACTTCCGCGGCGCCGGCGACGAAGTCGAGTTCTGCCAGCAGATCAAGGCGGGCGGGAACCACATGGCCGTCGCGACGGCCGGCGGCAAGGTGCTCGGACACGGCGACGCCCTGCGCATGCGCGAGAAGGAGCTCGCCAAGGCGCTCGAGGAGTTCCGCGCGCTGCCCGAGGAGGAGCGGAAGCCCAGGATCGAGGTCCCCGCGAACGTCGCTCCGCCCCGCCGCGCGCTGCCCGCGCCGCCCGCCAACGGCCTCATCCTGAAGGGGCACTGCGCCTACCTCCAGGCCGACCCGGCGGGAACGATCGCGCGCGCCAAGGCGTGGTACTACCGCGACAACCCGGACCGCTGGCCCGTCGAAACCCAGAGCGACATGCTCTGGCTCACCGAGGCCGAGTGGACGTCGCTCCTGCCGGCGGACCCCAAGAAGGGGGACCGTGCGGAGGTCGCCCTTCCGATCCAGCGGCGTTTCTTCTCCACCATCGGGATCGACTACATGGAAGGGAGCGTCAACGCGCTCGTTCCTCGCGAGACGGCCCTCTCGCTCACGGTCGAGACCGTCTCGCCGGAATCGCTGACGCTGCGGCTGGACGGCGCCGCGAAGCTGGGGAAGGAATTCGACGAAACCGCGAAGGTCGGCAAGAACACCCGCGGCAGCGACGTCCGGGTGCTCGGATACGTCGGCGTCGACCGCGCCCGCAGGACGATCACGCGCTTCGACGTCGTCGGGCTGGGGCTCGCGTGGGGCAACAAGATGGAGTACCTGCACCGCGAGATCCGCCTCGACAGCGAGCCCTGGCTGTACGGGATCGCTGTGGAGCTGGTGACGACTCGCCGCCCCATCGACGTCGTGCCGCCCTACAACATGCTGCACTATGGTTCGGGGTTGAAGTACTTCCAGAACTGAATCACGAATTACGAATCAGGAATCACGGCCGGACCGTACCCCCACCATCGCCCTCCCCAGCGGAGAGGGAGCGGAGGGGGAACTGTCTTCCCGCGATTCGTGATTGGGCTCAGGGCCGACTTGACGTGTGGTCGTGGACGATCTTCCAGCCGTCGTCGAACTTCCGCCAGATCAGCGTGAAGACGCCCCCCGGACGTTTTTCTGAGCCCGCAATCTCCAGCTCCCACGACCCGCTGACGACGGCGCGATCCGTCTCGAGCTGCTCGAAGGCGAGATTCGCGAAGCTGAGGCGGCCCATCTTCTCGCGAGTCGGGTAGGCCTCGCGGTAGCGCCGAGCCATTGCATCGAAACCGCGATGCACCTTGTCGCCCCCCGCGAAGACGGTCCGATCGGAGCGCCAATAGCCGGCGAGGAACGCGTCCAGATCTCCGCGGTTCCAGGCCGCGGCCTGCATCTGGAGCACGTCGAGGATCTCCTGCCGATCGCGCCCCGCGTCCGGGGTCGCGCAGCCCGGAAGCGCCAGCAGGACCAGCAGCAGCGCTCGATGTCCCATCTCCGCTGAGTTTGATCCCCCCGCGTGTTCCCGTCAAGCAAACGTGACCCCCCTTCCCGGACCTCGTACATAGCCCTAGAGGGGGAGACCCGTCATCATTCGAGGAGCGGGACGATGGGTGCGCAAACGAAGCTGATGCAGGCCGGACTGCTGTCCGGGAACCGGCTCTCGGGATGCCGGGTCGAGAACTCGGCGGGCGAGGTGCTCGGCAAGGTCGAGGACATCATCCTCGATGAGGAGCAGGGTCGCGTCGCCTACCTCCTCCTCTCGCTCGGAGGCTTCCTCGGCATCGGCACCAAGTTCTTCGTCTTCCCCTGGGCGGCCGTCCACCACGACCGCGGGGAACGGAAGGACATCGTCGACATCGACCGCGAGTCCCTCCGGAACGCGCCGGGCTTCGACCGCGAGACCTGGCCGGACCTGAGCGACCGCACCTGGGCCTCCCGGATCCGACGGAGCGCCCACGGCCGGCCCTGAGCCAGATTCCGATTTATCGGAATTCATTTCCACAGTTACGGACGCTTCCGGTGTCTCAAGGGAAAGGATCGGGGGTTGCACGGGAGGCGGCCGCCTCAGCGGCGGCCTCGAAGGAGACCTATTATAATGGCTATAGAAGCGCTGGGCAGGAGGAGAAGCATGCCGTCCGCTAGCCGGGCCCTCTCCGCAGAGACGACCGAACGCCTGAAGCGCGGCGACATTCCCCGCGCCAAAGTGGAGGCGTACGAGCGCCTGCTGGAGCGCATCCAGCGGGAACTGCTGCCCCACTCCATCATCGTGAACAACGAGTTCACCCGCTGGTTCAAGGCCGGCAATTTCGACACGGAAGACCTCCGCCACTTCCTCGTCCAGTTCTCCGTCTTCTCCAACCTCTTCATCGAGGCCCAGCTCAAGAAAGTCATCAACGCCCCGACCCTCGAGGCGATGCACGCCTCGAAGGAGATCCTGATGAACGAGCTCGGGGTGGTGTTCCGCAAGAAGGGCATCCAGTCGGCCCCGGCCGACGCAGGCGTGGACGCGGATCTCGTGGGCACGGAAGGCACCATCGACGGCTCGACGTTCCGCTTCCCCGCCGCCCACTTCGAGTGGCTCCTCCGGATGATCTCGCACGTGGGTCTCGGCTTCGCCGACGTCGGCAAGCGCCGCCACGGGACCACGAGCACGATCTTCTTCTGCGACGAGCTCGCGCGGATCTACGGGTCCGACGACCCGCACGTCGGGCTCGGGGCCAGCTTCGCCGTCGAGAACTGGGCCGCGGCCGGCTTCTGGAAGGAGTTGATCCAGGGGCTCGAGATCTACAAGAAGCGGGAGAAGTCGCAGATGCCCATCGCCTTCTTCACCTGGCACGACCGGGTGGAGGATCAGCACGCCGCCCACACCTGGACGGAACTCGAAGAGGAGTTCTTCTCGATGGACCTCAACGAGGACAAGTTCATCGCGGCCGGGCGGGAGATGCTCGACGGCGTCGAGGCGTTCTGGAAGGGCCTCAACCAGGACCGCTTGAAGCGCGAAGGGACCCGCCGAGTCTAACGCGACAGCTTCTCGAGCTCGGCGCGGAACGCTTCTCCGAGGCCGGGCACGGCCAGCGCCTGTCCGAAGTACTTCCGGGCGGACGCTTCATCCCCCTGCTTCCGCGCGATTTGACCCAGCGTGACGAGCGCCGTGGCCCGCCACTCGGGCCGCCCGGCGGCTTCGGCCGAGCGCCGGAGCAGCGGCAGCGCCTGCGCGTCCTGCCCGAGCGCGTGGTGGCAGAGCCCGCTGAAATGGACGACCACCGGCGTGCTCCCCGACTCCGGATCGAGGGCCGAGACCGACTCAAAGAGCCGCAGCGCGGCGGCATACTGCTGCCGTTCGGCCAGCGCGCGAGCCAGGTTGAGCCGCGCCTGCAGGAGCAGCCCGATCAGGCGCTGCTCGTAGCTCGCCGGCTTGACGATGACGTCGGTCGCCGTGCGCTGGACGCTCTGGCCGCGCTCGCGGCGGATCCGGGAGCGTACCTGCTCCGGCTCGATCGGAAAGACCCAGTAGCGGGGATCCAGCGGCGGCGCGGCGGCGCGGGGGACGAGCTTCCAGAGGGCGCCCGCCGGCAGGAGCATGAGGTCGGGCCGCAGCATGGACGACGGCAGCGGCCGGTCCGTGAACACGGGACGCCCGCCCCCCGCGTTCGCATTGAGGAACGCCGCCGTCGCCACGTCGGCCAGGTCCGCGTCCGGAAAGCGGTGGCCCGTGGCGTCGTAATCCGGCCGGACCAGGAAGGGGTGTCGCCGGAGCAGCGCGTCGTCGTACCAGTCCGTCCCGCCCGTGGCGCGATAACAGAGGAAACTGGCCGTCACGAGTGTGACGTCCGGCCGGATGCCGCGGACCCGCTGCAGGTACCCCGAGAGCGCGTTCGCGTCGTCTCCGTAAAGGATCAGGACCGCGTCCCGATCGACGGGCTCCAGGAGCGTGTAGCCGTAGAGCTCCGCGAGGTCGTAGCGGCGCTGCGAGACGCTGGTCCAGTTGACGCCGCCCGCCCATAAGACGCCGACCAGGGTCGCCGCCGCGACGACGACGGATCCGCGCGATCCTGCCTCCGTCGCGATCCGGCAGGCCCCCACGCCGAGCGCCAGCGAGAGCGGCAGCCAGGACGCGACGAACCAATGGTCATGCTGCCCCTCGGGCTTGAAGAGGATCGTGACGACGGCGTACGGGACGAGCCAGAGGAGGATGCCCGCGAGCAGCCTCCGATTCCGCGTCGCGATCGTGACCAGTCCGACCGTCACCAGCAGCAGACCCACGCCCAGCATCTCTTCCCAGAGGAAGAGCCCGAAGCTGGCGGCCCGGGTGCCGTCGATGCCGAAGGCGCCGTTCATCCCGACGAAGCGCTGCCCCGTGATGTAGGCAAAGAACTGGCCCGCGGTGTCGGGATGCCCCATCTTCAGCCAGGGGTCCCGCGCCAGCAGGACGGGAAGGATCAGCGCGGAAGGCCCCAGCGCGGAGGCGGCCGCCACCAGCACCCTCGCGGCGACTCCGCGGAGCCCCAGCGTCTTCGCGTGGACCGCGACGAACGCCGCGAGCGCGGCCCCGGTCAGCGCGGCCGAGGGATGAGCCTGCCAGGCCAGTCCGATCAGGACGGCCACGACGGTGAAGTCGCGCGGGCGACCGCTCTCGTGCGCCCGGATCATCCGCCCGATCAGCAGCGTGAGGATCAGATAATAGAGGGCGTAGCCTTTCGCGTAGATCGCCGCGGTCCAGAAGGTGTAGCCGCAGGCGAGCAGCACGCCGGCCGCGATGCCGCAAAGGCCCGCCAGTTCGCCCGGATCCTGCTCGAAGACGCGGAAGAGCGGCCCGCGGCTCCGGAGCAGATCCCGCACCGCGACCGCCATCGCGCCGGCCGCCAGCGCGGCGCAGAACGACGAGAAGAGGTGGACGGCCAGGGTGAAATCCAGGAAGCCGAGGGCGAGGGTCCAGAGCCGGCAGAGCACGAGGTAGAGGCCGAAGCCCGGCGGGTAGAGGACGCCGAGTTCCTTCACCGCGGTCAGGTACACGCCGGAATCCTGCCAGTAGGCGTGGCTTCCCACCGTCGTCAGCGACAGGATGAGAGAGAACGCGAACGGCAGGCCGGGAACGATCCAGCGCCTCATGCGGGATCTGTCATGGAAGAGCGCCAGTATAGCACGGCGACGGCCGCCCCGACAGTCCCGACGCGCGGACTCAGGAGAGCGAGAGGTCTTTCAGGTCCCGCTCGACCCCCTCGCAGATCCGTCCGCAGAAGAGGCGCAGGTACGTGGCCACCCGTCGGGCGAGGCGGTAGAGCCTCTTGCTGTCGATCGGCTTGATGTGATAGTCGCGGGCGCCCAGCTGCAGGGCGCGGAGCCGGTCCTGTTCCTCGCCCGACGTCGAGATGATGATCACGGGGATGCGCCGGAGCCCGGGCCGCGAGCGCATCCACTCCAGCACCTCCAGCCCGGAGCGCTTGGGGAGCTTGAGGTTCAGCAGCACCAGGCAGGGCAGCGGAGTCGCCGCCGGGTCTTTGCCGGACAGGTACTCCACGGCCTGGTCCCCATCCATCACGATCTTCATGGAAGCCTTCAGGCGGGCCTTCGCGAGCGCGCGCTGAAGCAACAAAAGGGCGTCCGGGTCGTCTTCGACGATCAAAACGACGTGATCGATCGGCGCCATGTGCTCCCCCTCGTGCTGGGACCTCCGGAGGAGACTCGCCCCCTTGGCGCTGTTCTAGAGCCCCGGAACCTGCGGACCGTTACTCGGAGAATCGGGCGGGGGCTGCACTATTGCACGGATCAGGCGGTCGACGCGAGGATCCGGTGGGCCTCCTGCTCCAAGGGCGTGCCGCGCAGCGAGTTGAGATAATGAAGGGCCTGGCTGGCCAGGAGCGCATGGTGGGAAAGGATGCCGAGCGCGAGGCGATCTTCGGGCTCCGAGAGCTTCACGGCTTCCGCCATCGCGATGACCTGCTCCGCGGGGAGCTTCGACCATTCGACGTCGAGCGGCCGTTCCCGCTGCAGGATGAAGAGCTTCTTCGGCGTCGCCTTCAGGACCTCCACCTCCTGGAGCTTCTCGCCGACGATCGCGAAGTCCTTGAAGAACGGGCGCCGTTCGTTGAGCCGGGCGACAAGCCGCTCGCGCAGCTGATTCATCAGGTCCACCTGGCGGCGCCGACCCTCGAGGCGCTCGCGGACGCGCGTCGCGTCGCGCTTCTGCGCGAGCACCCGCGTCTCCTGCATGGCCGAGTCGAGGTCGAAGCGCGTGATGTGGCCGTCGATCCGGTGGATTTCGGACCGCTCCTGCGCCTCGAGGACCCGCTGCGGCACCATGCCCGTCTCGCGACCGGCTTCGATGGCCGCCAGGACCGTGGACAGCTCCTCGGCGACGTCTCGCGTGGACGCGTAGCGTTCCTTCGGATCGCGGGCGAGGCACTTGAGGCAGACGCCCTCGAGCTTGGAGATCTTTGTCAGCATCTTCGTGGAGTCGTGCGTCCCTTTCGACGACGACTTGCGGACGACGTCGGTCGGCTTCTCGGGGAGGTTCCGCATCGCCTGGACGAGAATCGAGAGCGGCTCGCCGGTGAAGATCGGCCGGCCGGCCAAGAGCTCATAGAGGGTCGCTCCGATCGCGTAGACGTCCGTGCGGACGCTGATGTCCTCGGTGCGTCCCGAGAGCTGCTCCGGCGCCATGTAGGCCGGCGTCCCGCGGACCTTCTCGTCGCCGTCGCCGGTCGGAGGCCCGCCCAGGACGCGGGCGAGGCCGAAGTCCATCACGAAGGCGGTGCCGGTCTTGGCCATCAGGATGTTGCCGGGCTTCAGGTCGCAGTGGACGATCGGCTTCGGGAACGTGTGGGCGTAGTGGAGCGCGTTGCAGACGTCGCGGATCGCCCCCAGGTAGAAGGCCGGGTCCTCGTAGAGGGGCGACGGCAGCCCCCGCGACTGCGCCGCGTGGATGTGCTCGGCGAGGGTCCGGCCCTCGATGAAATCCATCGCGATGTAGAACTGCTGGTCGATGCGGCCGATATCGCGGACCGCGACGATGTGGTCGTGGCGCAGGCGCAGCGCCGCGCGCGCCTCCTGCAGCAGGTCCAGGATCTGCTCCTGCCGCTGCTTGCGCGCCTCGGGCGAGCCGGGCGCCTTCCGGTTGTGCTGCTCGCGGATGAACTTGAGGGCGACCATGTCCGCGAGCATCGTATCCCAGGCCTTCACGACCACGCCCGCACCGCCCTTGCCCACCTCGTCCAGAAGGACGTACTTCCCGAAGAGCCGGCCCGGGATCGTCCGGGCGAACTGCACCTCGGGCGGGAGCTCGTCGTGGGTGAGCTGGACGATGCTGTCCAGGTCGCGGATCTGGGCGACGATGGACTCCTCCTGCCACTGGACCGGCCCCATGCAGCGGGGGCAGCGCTCGCCCTCGGGCATGATGCGCGGGACGTAGACGGGCCCCTTGCACTCGGGGCAGAAGCGGACCCGTTTCTGCAGGGCCGCCACGGCGTCCTGCAGCTGGACCGGGTTGAGCATCGACGTCTCGACCAGGATCTGCTGCAGCGGCTTGCCGCTGGCCTTGCGGAGCTCCTGGGCCTCGTGGAATTCCTCCGGGGCCAGGAG
>Ga0310813_10002146_pt1 | contig 12011 bp, 9 predicted proteins | sample YN3metagenome_FD_203086 | JGI IMG/M metagenome (GOLD analysis project Ga0310813, IMG submission 203086) | Soil microbial communities from experimental microcosm in Duke University, North Carolina, United States - YN3 | ecosystem: Engineered > Artificial ecosystem > Soil microcosm > Unclassified ...
TTGGTTGGGCGTGGTGTTCAGATTACGGTTCCCCTGAGAATCCGGAAGAGTTTGAGGCATTATACGCCTACTCACCGTTGCATAACCTGAAACCGGGAACGGCTTACCCTGCGACATTGATTACAACTGCCGATCATGATGATCGCGTATTTCCTGCTCACAGTTTCAAGTTTGCTGCGGCTTTGCAAGCGGCTCATGCGGGTGAGAACCCTGTGTTAATTAGAATTGAGACAAAAGCGGGGCATGGTGCTGGAAAGCCAACGTCTAAGATTATCGAAGAACTGGCGGATGAGTGGGCGTTTTTGGTGCGCTCAGCTTCGCTTGTGCCCTAGGCAATCGCTGGATATTGATTTACCTGTGATGTATTCCAGTTATAGCAACCTTCTCGGCATTTAGGACGTAATGAATTCCTGAAACCCTTGATTCGACGCCCTTCTTCCCCTAGCCCCTAGCCCCTAGTCCCTAGTCCCTAGTCCCTAGCTATATACCAGTTTCCTTTAATGATGCTACAGATTTAGATCCCCCCTAACCCCCCTTAAAAAGGGGGGAACATTTTGAGGATTTAAAGTTTCCCTAATGCTGAGCGAGCTGATCGCGACAAGAATTACGGGTTCAATCGTTGTAAAGTAGCGATCGCCTGCTGGATGTATTTCTTCGCATGGTGTTGTATCAGCATTCTGTCTTGAATATCTGTTGCCTCTAATCTAATTTGACCTTCAAGAGCGTCGTTTAGCATCTCCTCAAAAATACTGCCCGGTTCAGGACTTAGGTAATTATCGATCGCCTCCAATGCTTCAATAGCGACTCCAATATCACCTTGCATTTTCGAGGTTGAGGGTTCGCCCAGCAGATGTTGCCCTTTACATTGCTTTTTGTTAAGCCAGCGAACTTGCTCCAGCAGGTTGATCATCGAGGTGCGACTGTGGCTGGAGGTGTTAGGCAGAATGATGAACACGTCTACAGCATCACCTACTGGCAATTCGGGGGAAGAGATTTCGATTTTTTTTCCGGGTAAGACTTGAGTGCTAATGTGTACAGCAGGTTGCATTGTGGATTGTCTCGTGTCGCTCCGGTTGACTTCTCTTTCTATTAGCGGGGATGGACTTATCGAAATCGGCTTAACATTTTTTTCCTGCATAAATCTCCTGATCTTCTCTGGATTTTGCCTAACAGGTTGTTGCGATCGCTGCTATCCCGCCTATGATCTCTAATCTTGATTAACTCCCTGCTTATCTGTGCCGTTTCGTGCAATGAAGCTGATGCCATTCTCAAGGGGAGCGCATCTCGTTGGTGAGTATCAGATGAGTTCGTTTCCCGTCTCGATTTGGCACCTAGGTAGCTTGAGACGTCGAAGTCGCAACTAACGGAACCTGCCATGCAGGCTTCAAAAGCCTGATTTTTTCCTAAGTCCACAGCAGCAGATACCCTAGCTGGGAACGTTTGCGAACGTCATTGGAGACGCAATTTCAATGGGTAAGGCGAGAAGAGTTAATGAGAGAGAACCTTGCTACCGATTCAGGGAGTTTATGTTCCTTCAAGAGCATATTTACACGTTTTGTCCTGATTTGGCACAAAAACGAGTGACGCTCATTATATTACTGCTTTTTGTGCAATTTGCAATCTTCTTCAATACTAAGCAACAATTACGGGAATTGTTGCCCGGTGTAGCAATGCTGAATTCGACCTAGAAGGATGAAGCCCGTCCCAATCATGCAACTTAAGGGCGCGACAGCTTACTACCCCCTTTTTGGGTAACCCGCTTTCACTTTGTAGAGACGTTCCGTCGGAACGTCTCTACGACTGGACTCCTATTACCGATTACCGGAATCCTCCGCCAAATAGTTCTTGGCGTGACTGTTGATGTTTGACTATTGACTTTTTACTTATTAAATGCTATTGGATTAACGACTGAACCAATACTCTAGCTGGCAGCAGGCTGAGCCGCTTGAGCAACGAGTTCTCGGAAGTGAATCACATCTTGACGAGGGTCAGCGTGACTAACTTGGACTTCTAAGCGATCGCCTAGTGCTACCGATCGCCTAAAACGCATCTTCAACTCCAGGCCTAAATCCTCTAAGAGAATTAATCCCTCGTTGTCCTGTTCTCGTAGCCAGCGCAGGACTAACGCCTGCCACACTTGATCCCCATTACGCCGCAGATATTCCAATCCCCAATAACGATTGGTCTGACGTTCCACCCAAGTCGCTTCATTTGCTGCTGTAGTAACACTCAGCATCGTTTCTTGCAGCTGTTGGGTGGTAAAAGGGAGTGGGTCACCGCGTCGATGAGCTTTGAGCTGGAAATGAGCCAGCAAGTCGGTGTAGCGGCGAATGGGAGAGGTGACCTGGGTATAAATTTCCAGACCCAAACCCGCGTGCCGCAAGGGTGTAATGCTCATTTCACTTTTGGGCATACACCGACGCATGGCACAGAACCGGACGGGACCGGCTGGTAGTTGCATCAGTTCTTCTTCTGAAGGGAGTTCCGGCTGTGGCTGCCCCCGATAAGGTAGAGGAATTTGATGCGTTTGACCATAGCGCCCTGCCACTTCCCCGGCAAGAATCATCATTTCCGCTACCAACAGCCGCGATCGCGAATCCTCTAGAACCTCAATCGAGATTTCGTCTTCATTTTTTACCTTAATCACTGACTCTGGCATGTGGATGCTGATTGCACCCTGCGCCCTGCGCCACTCCTGCCGCTTTTGTGCCCAGGTTGCGATCGCGGCGATTTCCGGTTCTGCCCGTACCCCTAACTCCAACATCTCATCTACGTCTTCGTAGGTCAGGCGATACGTTGGTTTAACTAGGCTGGCATGGATTTGATAGTCTTGGATACTGCCTGCTTCATCCAAGACAACGCCAAAACTCAGCGTGGGACAGACTTTACCCTGAACCAAACTCATCGGTCCCGTTGCCAGTGCCGGCGGGAACATGGGAATCATGCCTGTCGGAAGATACAAGGTCGTGCTGCGCCGTCGTGCTTCCAGGTCAAGTTCATCTCCTGGCATCACCAAGCGCGTCGGGTCAGCAATGTGAATCCACAGGCGCTCTCGTCCATCCTCAAGGACTTCTATACTCAAACCATCGTCGATTTCTTGAGTACTTTCGTCGTCAATGGTGTAAACCTTCAAACCCGTCAAATCCAAACGGTCTGAATCCGGGTCAGGAGGTGGACAATCCAGGCATTGCTGCGCCACTTCAATCACCTCCCGACGAAAATGAACAGGAATTTGACTACGCCGCAAAAATAAATTTTCGTGAACACTCCACCACCCCAGTTCCACTAACAAATCAAAAGTACTTTGAGGAGTCTGAGGGCGTCCTAGTGCGGCTAAAAGCTCTTGGGAAACACGAGATGCGTTCTCCGGATGGAGGACGAATCGTTCTAAGACATCAAGGCGAGAGCGATCGCTATCGGGCCACTCTACTGCAACACCTGCTAATCGCTGCTGTACCCGTGTCAAAAATTCTTGTTGCTCCCGCTGCTTTGATTCTTGCGCTGACCGTTGATGTTTGATTTCAGCGACCACAGTAGCGGGACGGGGTTCATAGCTGTCTGCCTTTTGTTTGAAGTAGACCTTGTCCTCAGACAGCAAGCAATGAGCCGCATAGCACAGTGGCGGACTCTGCTCAGAAAATAACAGCTGCGCCATCTCTTGCGGGGTCACCGCTTCCCCATCTTCCACCAACAATTCCCAAGCGACTTCCAGACTTGTTGGGTCTAGATATAGCTTTACTTTTTCGATAAAGCTAGGGATTTCTGATGGTTTCAAGGTGCATCCCGTCACCTCGTAAGTGATTTGCCGGGGATGAAGCGTATGAGATTGACCGCGTTCGTCTACGACAATCAAATGCTTTTTGCCCTCTGGACGGTCTACCGTAGCGAGACGGCTTTCTCCGCCGAGGCGAAATTCAATTAATGTTCCCTTTTCCACCAGTTTCGCTAACCCCGGTAGCGTTTTTCTAAACAACCTAACCCTAGTCTATCGGGTGGTCGGTGCGATGCCAAAGCCATAAGACAAGGGAGCAAAGCACGAATAACCCACCAAAGGCTCAAGTGTAAAGTGATCAACGGCTTGCGCTCCAATCCGTTTGCCTAGCATGCGCTCCAGCGTAGGGTCTAAGAAATAAAGACTCAAGCCAGAAGGAATTTTGGATTTTGGATTTTAGATTTTGGATTAAGAAAAACTTATGGGTTCATGCCCCGCTCAAATTTTTTTAAAATTGAAGCGCTGGCACCCGGAACCTGCGTCCGGGTTCTTGAAGCGCGTTGAGCGTCTCAAATCAAGTGCGGATTTACACCCCGATTGATTTAAATCCAAAATCCCAAATCGTAAATCCAAAATCGGTTTACACTCTCACTGCAACGTGTGTTTACCCTTCTTTGTTAATGAAAGGTAGCAGAGCAATTAAACGAGCTCGCTTAATCGCCTTGGTCAAGTCTCGTTGTTGTTGAGCCGTTAGACCTGTAATGCGGCGCGGTAAAATCTTACCTCGTTCTGTAACGAACTTGCGCAGCAGTTCGACATCCTTATAGTCGATGGGGTCATCAGGTTTGATAGGAGAAAGACGTTTCCGAAAATAAGCCATGAGCCGTTGTTTGTTGTTATTTGTTGAGTTGGGACGTTTTATTCGTCGTCGGTCATTGATCGTGGGTCAACTGACACCTAATCTAAATGACTAATGACTAAATCTACTTGATTTCTTTGTGAACGCTGTGTTTGTTGCAGTGGGGGCAGAACTTCTTCAGTTCTAGCCGCGCCGTCGTGTTTCGACGGTTTTTCATGGTTGTATAGCGAGAAACACCTGGCGATCGCTTATCAGGGTTGCTGCGACACTCCGTACACTCCAAGGTAATAATAATCCGGACACCTTTCTTGGCTGCCATAGTCTTATTTCTAGAAAATCAAATGGTTCGTTGAAATTACACACAAATTTCTATTTTTGCATGTGCCGTCTCACTTGAGCAACTAATTTTTTGAGACGGAGGTCGAGGGAAAAACCCCGACGGGTCTGTATAACGATGGTTCTAGCAATACGGTCATGGAACGCTTGCTGAGCTTCCTCATCAGCCAATGCACTGCAACAATCTGCCACTAGGGGAAATATCAGCACCAACATGGAGATGCCGTTCGCTAGACCAATATTGAGACCGATCATTGCCAAGAGAGCACAGAATCCAAGAATGCCTTCCCGCTTGGCTAACGTCACTAATCCAGGAATCTTGCGGTATTTGGCCTCCAGAAGTTTCATGTCTAAGGCCCAACGCCCCAGACTCTGACCCTGATTACCAGATACCATCACCACACGCAGAATCATCCAGAGTAGCATAAAAACTAGTATCTGAACGAATAGATTGAATCCCAAGAGTGAGCTGACTAGCCAAACCCCAACAAAATCGATAAAGAAGGCAGCAGCCCGTCGCTCAATCGGCACCTTGGGAAAGCGGGTGTGAACGGGTTCAAGACTCATGAGAAATTCACCAAGTACGGACTGGCTATCTCAATCTTAGCCTGAGCCTGCTACTGCCATTGGATTCGGTTCTTTAATAAAGGGAGAGTGGGTGAGGGGATGAAGATTTCCACTCTCCCCCTAAACTGAGTACTGTAGTGACACCTAGGTTGATGGCAATGCTGCCAGCTAAAGAAGCGGAGTCAATCATTCTCAGTTTGGTGCAACCGTTTGACCAACAGCTAGATGCACAACTCGTGGACTTATCAGCGGCTACAGGTCGGATTTTGGCTTCCTCAGTAACCAGTCAATGGGATTTTCCTCACTGGGATAATTCCGCAATGGATGGGTATGCGGTGCGCTATGCCGATGTGAAATCCTGTAATGCACAGCAACCCGCTGTTTTGCAAATTATAGAAGAAATTTCGGCTGGGATAGAACCTCAATGTAGGATTCAACCGGGGCAGGCGTCTCGCATCTTTACCGGTGCTTGTATGCCCAAGGGGGCGGATACGGTGGTAATGCAGGAGCGAACTAGGCGGGAGGAAAATCGTGTATTTATCTTAGAGGCACCAAAACAGCAGGCTTTTGTGCGTCATCGAGCCTCGTTTTATAAAGCGGGAGAGCCACTTCTTCAATCGGGAATCACTCTCAATGCTCCAGAAATTGCTGTATTAGCAGCGGCTGGGTGTACTCACCTCCCTGTCTATAGACGCCCTCGTGTAGCAATTTTATCTACAGGTAATGAGTTAGTTACACCCGACCAACCGCTGCAACCGGGTCAGATTGTGGACTCTAATCAATACGCCCTTGCTGCCTTTGTGACGCTTTCTGGTGGAGTTCCTGTGCCGCTTGGCATTGTTCGCGATGAGCCAGAGGAACTCAAAAGTGCGATCGCCCAATCCCTCTCTTCAGCAGATATAGTTCTCTCTACAGGCGGTGTCTCGGTGGGGGATTATGACTATGTTGATCGCATCCTAGCTGAGTTGGGTGCACAAATTCACATCCGCTCTGTTGCTGTCAAACCCGGTAAACCCCTAACCGTCGCCACATTCTCCCCCCTTTCTCAGGAGGTTCAGGGGGGATCGAACCGTTCGGTATTATATTTTGGTCTACCGGGGAATCCCGTTTCAGCTTTGGTCAGTTGTTGGCGGTTCGTGCAACCAGCCCTCTCGAAACTGTCGGGTTTACCACAAGAGGGTTGGAGGCCAGTGTTTGTAAAAGTGCGATCGCATCATGACCTCCACTCCGATGGACGCCGGGAAACCTATCTCTGGGGTCAGCTGCGCTTAGACGCCACTGGTAGCTACGAATTTCATCTTGCTGGTGGTAGCCATAGCTCCGGCAATCTAATTAACCTAGCGCAAACAACGGGGCTGGCGGTTGTGCCAGTAGGTCAAACCTTAATTTCAGCTGGTGAACCCGTGCAAGTTTTACAAGTTAGTTCACCCCTTGGGAGTTGAAAACCCATGACCCAAAAAATTTATATTTTAGATTTTGGATAATGGAATTGAAAAGTGAACTACTCCAGGTTGCGCTACGCTACACCTGGAGCTTCTGACTTCAAGGGGGAATGCCTCAAGACGGACTTGCGCCCTCCTGTTGGTCTTACTTCCCCTCCATCAGCAGAGATGGACGTTCCATCCACAATAAGCAATCTGATTCCTTCTGCTCTAATATTCGTCGCTGCATTACCGTCTCGGTCGTGACGGATACCGCAATGAGGGCAAATCCATTCCCTCACATCTAACGGCATTTCCAAAACTTGATGATAACAATTGAAGCAGAGTTTTGAGCTGGGGAACCATCTATCAATTTCTACTAATCTTCCACCCTTCAACTCTTGCTTGTAAGCCAAGAAGTTGGTGAACATTCCCCATCCCACATCAGATATTGCCTTGGCTAGATTGTGATTACGAACCATGCCCTTAACATGAAGATTCTCTACTACGACAACTTGGTTTTCGGTGACGAGCTTTCTTGAAAGTTTATGTAGAAAATCCGCTCGTGAGTTGCTCACACGTTCGTAAACTCTAGCGACAACTTTTCTAGATCTGTTTCGTGAATTACTTCCTTTTTGTTTTCTGGCTAGTTTCTGTTGTTTGCGCTTGAGATTTTTCTCATGCTTGGAAAGATGCTTAGGGTTGTCATATTTGGACACCTTGTTGCCATCACTGGTAACAGCAAAGTGCTTGAGTCCTAGGTCTATACCAATTACCTTCCCTTCTGTTGAAGGAGTAGGATTCTCACCTTCTGTCTCAATCAAGATAGAAGCATAGTATTTTCCTGATGGGTCAAGACTCACGGTGACTGTCTTGATTATCCCTTCAATCGTTCTGTGAATCTTGGCTTTTACTGTCCCTACCTTGCCGGGTAATTTGACAGCACTACCTATCACTTTGACGTTTTGAGGATACTGAATAGATTGTTTGCCATGCTTTGACTTAAATCGTGGGAATTTCGCACGACCATCAAAGAAGTTTCTATAAGCCGTTGTAAGGTTGAGAGTGACAGCTTGTAAAACTTGGCTATAACACTCTCCTAGCCATTCAGTATCTTTGTCATTTTTGAGCGCTGGTAGAAGTGCATTAAGTGCTGATCGTCCTAATCCCTTGCCTGTATCTCGGTAAGTCTCAATAGACTTATTGAGCGCAAAATTCCACCACCACCGCGCACAACCAAAGTGTTGAGCTAACAGCATTTCTTGCTCTGGCGTTGGATAAATACGAATTTTGACGGCTTTGTGCAGCACTTGTCTCACCTCCTAAAATTTATCTTATCACCCACATGGGTTGGTGGTAAAGTACTACATCCTGACCGTGCTTTCATCCCCACACTCCGAGTAAGGCTACGTGAGGGGACTTCCCGCACGGAAGAAGTTAAACGGTTTCAAGCTCCTAGTTTCAACTAGGGAACAAATACTCGCTACGCTGCGTCCACCTATGGCTATCGTAAATCTATAATCTCCAAGCCCCTGGCTTTAGACATAGAGTCAATCCAAAATCTAAAATCCAAAATCCAAAATCTAAAATCGAAATGACCTTCCGCTTGTCAGTTTTAGGCGTGTCTGTTTCGTTATTCGCTACCTCTACACTCGGCTTTTTTACTAGCCCCGTTGCTGCTCAGGTAAGAAATTCAGCAGAGCAACCAAAAGTAGCAACAGTCAAAAGCATGGTAGATGGCGATCTCATGTGCTACGTCACGTTAGTTGATGGAAACGGAGTTACATATCGAGAGGTTGGTGCGACGTTTGAAATCTGTGAAAACAAAAATACGTTCTTAAACAAGAAAGTGAATTTGGTTTACGGGAAAGTCTCAGTTAATGATTGTCAAAGCGCCGAACCTTGCGGCAAAACCCGACAGCAAACCTTGATTGTAAAGATGACACCTGCTGATTCCAACCAATCCAACTCTTGCTTCCGAGGGGCTTCAGCAGGCTACACTATTCCCCGACTAAAAGTTGGGATGACAGGGCACTCTGTAGCGCTGGTTAACCTTCAGGTTCGCAAGCAACCGGGTATCGAGAGCCAGAGTGTTGGTTCTTTAGCTCCCCGCAGCAACTTCAAGGTTTTACAAGGCCCGCAATGCGTCGGCAACTACGTGTGGTGGAACGTGAACACAGGGCGAGTACAAGGCTGGGTAGCGGAGGGCGATCCTGTTACGCTCAAGTATTGGTTAGCACCGAATTCCACTCGCAGATGAGTGCGATCGCCTACGGCACCAGCGCAGCTAAGCGCACATAGTTTAACTATAGCCCTTCTCGATTGGATGAGATACAGTCTGACCTCTCTCCAAACCTCTCTCCTACTCTCTTTGTGAGGCTTTGATTCTTACTCCCCTTCCCTATTCCGGGAAGGGGTTGGGGGTTAGGTTTTTCGCTCTGTACTTCACGCAACTGAGAACTGCTATAAGTGCCACTCAAATCATCAAGTTTTCACTGTCTCAACCAAGACATTACGAAATATCCAACCCGGACTAATTAGCAATCAGCCTTTCACCTCATGAAAATTTGTAGAAGCACAAAAAACAACCAGATGGCAAACACACCAAACCCCACAAAAATGGCTACAAAATTAGCGGAATTGGTGGGTTGATTCAGCGATGAACCTAACGTGGTTTCGGCTGTATTGATAAATGTGTCTCGATCGCGAATGATGGCTTGAGGCAGTAAGGTATCTGAATGGGTACCAACTCCTGGCATTTTCTTTACTGCTGTTCCGATCGCCAAAAATTCAATAATTCCACCGCCCAAATTGTAGACATAGGTCTTAATCCCAACCACCTGATCGGCATTACACCGACGAGCATCTTCAGCAATATGGGCAAGTGCCTGTTCTCGTGCTTCGTAAATCAAGGTAGTGAGTTCACTAATCTCGCCCCGGACAAACGACTTAAAAAATGAGGTAATCCCACCTACCAAACCGAGCGAATAAACGGAAACGCCCAAAACCAACTGCAACGGCATGTAACCCTGGTGGACTAGGTTCCACATCTCCTCATTGGTTAAATCACTGGTAATTGGACTCTGATGAAAACCCTCTGGCAGTGCCGGATGTTCTGATGCAGTGCCAATCATCACCATTTCTTGCATTCCCGCAAATGGGAGGATCGACGTTTGGATACCAACCACTGCATTTGCACCCACTTCTCTTGCTTCTGCCTTAATCCGCTTAAGTCCCAGATGTCGTGTTTGATTAAATATCTGGGAAAACTCCTTAATTTCTCCCCGCGCCAAGCTTCTCAAACTACCAATCAACCCACCACCTAAACCAATCGAGTAGGCAACATTGCCAAAGACAAACTGTTTTGGCTCAAATCCCGCATCGCTCTGGCAATAGAGGGCTTGCCCATCCGCTGAAGTAGAAAATTCAATCTGCTCGGTTTTGGCTCCAGCGCGATGGACACAAGACCCGATCGCCAGAAATTCAATGTTCGTACCATGCAGCACCAATTCATTTGATACGCCAGTGATGCCAACGCCGCCATGCCGCTTTGCCTCCTCCACCATGCGAGCGTATGCTCGAAGTCGTCCTTCGTGAATGATGCGAGTGACTTGGGCAACTTCTCCCCCCACAAGGGTTTTTAATCCCGATCCAATACTACCAATCAGGCCCAGGGAGATGACACTGTTGCCAATAACTAAATCTCCTGGCGTCAACCCCTGACGTTGCAGGCAAAAGATTTCATTTCCGGATAAACCTGTGATAATTGCCATTTGCCGTCCTCTTTGCAAAACATTAGGATTGAGCCAGCAAGCGCCGGAAGTATGGAGGGTGCGCGAATGACAACGAAATACACCTTTGCTGAATCTCTTTGCGGCACTATTTTGACCCGAGCTTGTCTTCATCCGATCTATAACATCACTATGCTTTCAGGCTTCAAAATCGTACAATTTTGCTCCAGCACTTATGCCATCACAAAAGGCTGTTTTTCCACCGATCGCGCTCTCCCTGTTATTGCTCTTGGGATCGGGCACAACTGTAAGTACAGTTGCTACTGCTAGTCAGGCTAAACAAGCCCAATCAGTTACACCTACTCAGGCTGAATTGTTAGCCGATTTGGCAGTCAAACTGGCTGCCAACGAAAACATCGAGCAAGCCCTGCCCTTGTTTGACCGTGCCGTACAGGTGGCAGAGGCGATTCCCCATCAGGCTTCTAAAATCAGAGCTTTATCTGCGATCGCCCTTAAGCTAGCAGAAATAGGGCAAACAAAGCGTTCAGAGCAACTATTTGCTCAGGCAGTGCAGCTCACCAAAAAAACAAGCCCAGATTTCGATTTGTACGCGCAAGGGCCAGCATTACGGGATGTCATCATTCAAATTGCCCAGGCAGGCAAAACCGAACGAGCGTTGCAGTTAACGAAGACACTTTCCTCCAACTTCCTTAAAGCTCAAGCTCTCAATGAAATCGCTGCCAGCCTTGCCGATCGCGGACAATCCCAGCAAGCCAAGCTAATCCTACTACAGGCGTTGCAATTCGCCAGAGGCATTACCGGAGACTATGCTTATGAATCGAATGGCTTTTGCGGGAACGAAAAATTTGAGGTGTTGTCCAAAATTGCTGGCAATTTAAGTTTGCTGTCGCAACTAGACACCGCCCTCCAGGTTGCCGGAAGCGTCTCTGGCTGTAGTTCCGCCGCTGGCCAATCGACTCAAGACTATCAAGCATGGGCATTTCTCGGCATTCTGGGCCATCTCGCCAAGGTAGACCCGGTAAAGCAGACCTGGAAAAGCGCCCAGGCTATCCGCAGCCCCTTGGAACAATCGATCGCTTGGTCTGCGATCGCACTCAAACTGGTAGACATGGGCGAAACCCCCCTAGCCCTATCCATCGCCCAAAAAATTGCTGCAATTCCTCCTGTAAAGGACTACACTCCAGAGTGGACGCAACTCAACTTCGGTACCAAAGAAAATGCGCTGCGGGATATCGCCCTGAAACTGGCACAAACGCAACAGTTTGATGCGGCTAAGCAAGTTGTGCAAGAGATGACAGAATCAACCCAACCCGCATCAGGTTCGACGCCGGAGTTTGATATTTTTCCCCATCCCAGCATCAAAG
>Ga0310813_10002148_pt1 | contig 12004 bp, 11 predicted proteins | sample YN3metagenome_FD_203086 | JGI IMG/M metagenome (GOLD analysis project Ga0310813, IMG submission 203086) | Soil microbial communities from experimental microcosm in Duke University, North Carolina, United States - YN3 | ecosystem: Engineered > Artificial ecosystem > Soil microcosm > Unclassified...
CTGCAGGAAATTGAGCGCGGCCATGATGCCGACCAGCCAGATCAGCAGTTTGGCGATGGTCCCGACCTGCTGCCCGACGGTTTCATGGGCGTTGCCGGGCGTATGCTTCTGAAGCGCCGGGGTGCGGCTGATCGCCTTGGCGAGCGCCCATTTGACGCCCCGCGCGATCGCCCAGGTCGCAAGGATGATGACCAAAGCGATGGCGATGCGTGGGCCCCATTCGACGAGCTCGGCGCGCCATTGGTCGGTGGTGGACGGTGGATACATCAGCCTTGCTCCCCTTGGGCTTCCTGGCGCTTCTCGTTCCACCACGCGAGCCGCTCGGCAAGTCGTTTCTCGAAGCCGCGGTCGGTGGGGACGTAATAGGTCTGCGGGCTCATCTCCTCGGGCCAGTAGTTCTGGCCGGAGAAGGCGTCGGGCGCGTCGTGATCATACTGATAGCCTTTGCCATAGCCCTGCTCGCGCATCAGCTTGGTCGGCGCGCCAAGGATATGCTTGGGCGGGGACAGCGAGCCATGTTCCTTGGCGCTTTTCCAGGCGTCCTTTTGCGCGGTGTAGAGCGCGTTCGATTTGGGCGCGGTGGCGAGGTAGAGGCAGGCCTGGACGATCGCCAGTTCGCCTTCGGGGCTGCCGAGAAAATCGTAAGTGTCCTTGGCTGCCATGCATTGCACCAGCGCCTGCGGATCGGCGAGGCCGATGTCCTCGACCGCGGCGCGGGTCAGGCGGCGGAGGAGATAGAGCGGTTCTTCGCCGGCGGTCAGCATGCGCGCGAGATAATAGAGCGCGGCCTGCGGATCGGAGCCGCGGATCGATTTGTGGAGCGCCGAGATGAGGCCGTAATGGCCTTCGCGATCCTTGTCATAGACGGGCAGGCGGCGCTGGATGAGGTCGCGGAGCGCGGCAGTGTCGAGCGGTGCCTCGAGCCCGGCGGCGAACAGCATCTCGGCCTGGTTGAGCAGGAAGCGGCCGTCACCATCCGCGCTGGTGATCAGCGCGGCGCGGGCGCCTTCGTCGAGAGGCAGCGCCTCGCCGGTGATCTCCTCGGCACGGGCGAGCAGGGTGCCGAGCGCGGCTTCGTCGAGGCGGTGGAGGACCAGCACCTGCGCGCGTGAGAGAAGCGCGGCGTTGAGTTCGAAGCTCGGGTTTTCGGTGGTCGCGCCGACCAGCGTCACCGCCCCGGCCTCGACATAAGGCAGGAAGCCGTCCTGCTGGCTGCGATTGAAGCGGTGGATTTCGTCCACGAACAAGAGCGTGTGCTTGCCCGTACGGGCGTGCATCTCGGCCTCGGCGAAGACCTTTTTCAGGTCCGCGACCCCGCTGAACACTGCGGAAATGGCGACGTAGCGATAGCCGACCGCGCCGGCGAGCAGCCGCGCGATGGTGGTCTTGCCGGTGCCGGGCGGTCCCCACAGGATCAGGCTCGACAGGCGGCCGGCCGCGACCATTCGGCCGATCGGGCCATCGGGACCGGTAAGATGCTCCTGACCGATGACCTCGTTGAGGCTGGCGGGACGCAGCCGCTCGGCAAGCGGGACTTCCGCGGCAGGGGTGGAAGCGGGTTCGGCTTCGAACAGGTCGGCCATTCGTCGGCTCGTAGAAAGATGCGTGGCCGAGCGCCATGCCTCTCTTGCAAAGATGTTTCCAAGATATATCTTGAGCCTATCGAGATAGGAGACAGAAATGTTTGGACGTGAAAAGCACGGGCCTTATGGCCGTCGCGGCGGACTGCCATTCGCAATGATGGCCTTGGCCAGCGGCAGGGATCCGTGGGGACCGGGTTCGGACTGGTTTGCCGATCATGGCACCCGCGATGCGTTTCCAGGCGGTCGTGGGCCGCGAGGTCGGCGGAGGTTCGGCTCGGGCGATCTCAAGCTGGTGTTGCTCAAGCTCATCGCCGATCAGCCGCGACACGGCTATGACCTGATCCGTGAGATCGAAGAACAATCCGGCGGAGCATATGCGCCAAGCCCTGGCCTGATCTACCCGACATTGAGCCTGCTATCGGACGAGGGCTTGATCGAGGAGCAAGCCTCGGAAGGCGCGCGGAAGCGTTATGCCATCACCGAAGCCGGCAGCGCGTACCTTGGCGAACGCGGAGAAGAAGTCGAAGCGCTGTTTGCCCGACTGGGCGCGATGCGGCCGGAGCCGCGGTCGGGCGATCGCCGGCTTCAACGAGCGATGAACAACCTGCGCACCGCCATGCACAATCGCGTGCACGAGACGGGATTGAGCGAGGAGTCGGTCGCTGCAATCACCGACATCCTCGACGAGGCTGCCAAACGAATCGAGCGGGCAAAGTAGTAACGAAAGGCCGTCCCAGCGCTGGCAGGGACGGCCTCTTTTCTTTGGCTCAGCAGCGCTTAGCGCTTCTGCGCCGGGACCGTGATCCGGATCGATTCGCCGCTGCGGCCGGGGAAGCCGGTGAACATCGCCTGGATCAGGTTGGGGACCAGCACCTGCGTATTGTCGGTGGTGGAACGCGCCTGCGCGCGGCCGTCGAACAATTGCTGGTTGTCGACCCGGCGACGGATGTCGAGATCGAGCTCCGACTTGTATTCGGTATATTCGCGGACGCTGGCGCCGCCATACCAGAAGGGATCGTCCCAGCCGTAGTAGAAGGGCGAGCGGAAGCCGCCATAATAGCCGAAGCGGCTGTAATAGGGTCGGCCGTAATAGACACCGAAGCGCGGGTCGAAGCGGCTGCCGTAGACGCCGTAGGGGCTATAGAAGCCGCGATAAAAGGGATCGTATCCGCCCGGCCCGATCGGATCGACCACGCGCCGTTCGGTGCCCTGGTCGACGTTGTAGCCAAGCTGCACGATCATGGTCGCCTGCGCCGGACTGGCGGCCTGGGCATAGCCCTGCGCCTGCATCTGCTGCGCGACCAGCGCGGCATAGCGGCTCCATTCAAGTCCGCCGCCCTGCGCCAGGCCGGTGCCCGGCACGACGAAGAAGCTCTGGCCCTGCGGCGCTGGCATGGCCTGAAAGCGCGTGACCTTGGCGGGAAGACCGGTGGCGCAACCCGAAAGGCCGATGCTGGCCGCGCCGACCAGCGCGGCGGCGGCGATTTTCTTGAGGAAAGTCATGACGCGATAAACCCTCGACTCGGGGAAAGTCCCCTTAAACGAGATGCTTATAGGGCCAAGTGACTTGAACCGTCGATGAAGGGTGCCGGTACGGCGGTGAACCGAAACTGTCTCAGCGCCCCAGGCCCAGCGCGCGCTTGGCCGCAAGCAGGGTCGGCGCGGCCAGATCGTTGGCCCTGGCCGCTCCTTGGTCGAGCAGACGGTCGAGCTCGGCATGATCGCCCTGTAGCGCCTCGTACCGACCGCGGATCGGGGCGAGGGCGGCGACCAGGGCGTCGGCCAGCGCGGGCTTGAACGCGCCGAAGCCCTGGCCTTCGAAACGGGCAAGAACCGCGCTCTCGCTCTCGCCGGTGACCGCGGCCATGATCCCGACGAGGTTGCGGGCTTCGGGACGCTCCTTGAGCAGCTCGGGATCGCCCGGCAGCGGCTCGGGATCGGTGCGGGCCTTGCGGATCTTGGCGGCGATCTCCTCGTCCGTATCGATGAGGTTGATCCGGCTCATGTCCGACGGGTCGGACTTGCTCATCTTGGCGCTGCCGTCGCGCAAGGACATGACCCGCGCCGCGACCCCGCCGCCGATGAAGGGCTCGGGCACGACAAAGGTCTCGGTGCCGGTGTCGAGGTTGAATTTGTTGGCGATATCGCGGGTCAGCTCGATATGCTGCTTCTGGTCCTCGCCGACAGGGACGTGGCTGGCCTGGTAAAGCAGGATGTCGGCGGCCTGGAGAACGGGATAGTCGAACAGGGCGACCGACGCGCCTTCCTTGTTCTTGCCCGATTTGTCCTTCCACTGCGTCATGCGGTGGAGCCAGCCCATGCGGGCGGTGCCGTTCAAGAGCCAGCAGAGCTCGGCATGGGCGGGGACGTCGGACTGGGCGAACAGCACCGCCTTGTCGGGGTCGATGCCGCTGGCGATCAGCGCCGCCGCCATGCTGCGGACCTGCGCGCGGCGGGTGTCGGCGGGGATGTGGTCGCTCAGCGAATGGAGGTCGGCGAGGAAGAACAGGCACGGCGCTTCGTCCTGCATCCGCACCCAGCGCAGGATCGCGCCTAAGAGGTTGCCGAGATGCAGGTTGCCGGTCGGCTGGATGCCCGACAGGACGCGGGTGACGGGCGTGGCGGCGGCGGCGTCAGGCATTGGCGGCGGGTCTCTTGCGGCGGAGGAGGTCCTTGAACGCCTGCCGATCGACCCCGCCGATCGCCCAGCACAGCGGGAAATAGATGCCCATGCCGATGCCGACCAAGGCGCCGACCGCGATGATGCGCCGTCCCGCGCCGCCGGTGAACCAGTCGGCAAAGGCGATCTGGAGGCCGTAGAGCGCCGCCACCATCACCGCCCCGGCGAGAAGCTGGCGGAACACCCGGCTCGCCAGCCAGCCCGGCACGCGGAAATGCCCGCGTCGGTGAAGGATGACGTACAGGATGGCGCAATTGAGCCAGCTGGTGATGGCGATCACCGCGCTCAGGCCCGAGATACGGAACAGGGGGTCGGTCGACAGCGACTGGACGACGAAGTTCAGAACCACGTTCACGACCAGCACCACGGCGGCGGTCTTGACCGGGGTGGCGGTGTCCTGCCGCGAATAAAAGCCGGGGGTCAGCACCTTGACCAGCACGTAGGCGGGCAGGCCGAGCACGATGATCGACAGCACGGTGGCGGTGACCGCCGAATCGCGCGCGGTGAACTCACCGCCCTGGAACAAGGCGCCGGCAAGCGGGCCCGCAGCGACGCACAGCGCCAGCGCGGCGGGCAGGGTCAGGAACATGCCGAGGTCGAGCGCCTGGGCCTGGACGTGCGCCGCCTTCTCGGGTTCGTTCGCCCCGACGAAGCGGCTGATCTGCGGCAGGATGGCGGTGCCGAGCGCGGCGCCGATCACGCCCAGCGGAAGCTGGTTGAGGCGGTCGGCATAGTTGAACCAGGAGAGCGCGCCGGTGCCGATGCGGGCGAGGAAGAAGGTGTCGATAAAGGCGCTGATCTGGTAGACGCCGGCGCCCAGCGTGGCGGGGATCACGACCACCAGAAACTGCTTCACACCCGGCGTGATCTTGGGTTTGCGGAGGCGCAGCGATACGCCAGCACGCATCGCCGAAATGATCAGCAGGGCGAGCTGCACCACTCCGCCGAAGGTGACGGCCACGGCCAGCCAGAAGGCGGTGTAGTCGCCGCCCTGCGGGAACAGGATCAGCGCCAGCATCATGCACAGGTTGAGCAAGGCCGGGGCAAAGGCGGCGGCGGTGAAGCGCGCCAGGCTGTTGAGGATGCCGGCCCACAGCGACACGAGGCTGATCAGGATCAGGTAGGGAAAGGTGATCCGCGTGAGATAGGTCGCAAGCGCCAGCTTCTCGCCCGAATAGCCCGAGATGGCCGCGACGAAGACCGGCATGATGAGCTGGAAGACGAGGGTGAAGATCACCAGCGTCGGGAGAAAGACCGCTAGGACTTCCTCGGAGAATTTCTTGGCTTCAGTTTCGCCATTCTCGCCCTGCAGTCGCTGGGCGTAGAGGGGGACGAAGCCGGCGGAAAAGGCTCCTTCGCCGAACAGGCGGCGGAAGGTGTTGGGGAGGCGGAAAGCGACGAAAAAGGCGTCCGCCGCGGCCGACGCGCCCATGATCCGGCTCATCAGCATCTCGCGCGCGAAGCCGAGGATGCGGCTGACCAGGGTCAGCCCGCCGATGGTGCCGGTGGCCTTGAGGAGATTCATCCCGCGCCCGCTCCCCCGAGTGGCTGCTCCCCGTCACCGGGGAGCGCCGATGTTACTGAACGGTGGGTTCGCCCTGCGGCTGATCGCCGCCCTGCGCCTGCGCGGCTTCGACCTGGCTGAGGTAGATGCCGGCGAAATCGATCGGATCGAGCATCAGCGGGGGGAAGCCCGCATCCTGCGTCGCGGCGGCGACGACCTGGCGCGCGAACGGGAAGAGGAGCCGCGGGCCTTCGACCAGCAGGAAGGGCGGAAGCTGCTCTTCGGGGATGTTGCGAAGCCCGAAGATGCCGGCGTAGCTCAGGTCCAGCACGAACTGCACGCCCGAGGCCGAGCGGGCCGACGCGTCGATCTTGAGCACCACTTCGTGGACGTCGTCGGCGACCTTGTTGACCGCGATGTTGAACTGGACGTCGAGCTGCGGCTGCTCGTTCCACTGAAAAACCTGCGGGGCCGAAGGATTTTCGACCGACAGGTCCTTCACATATTGCGCCAGCGCGGCGACCTGCGGGGCATCGGTGGCACCCTGGTCGATGGCGCCATTGGCACCGGTGGAAACGGGATCGGAAGCGGCCATGTGTTTCGTGCCCTCAAACATGCTAAAGGAAATGGCGGGAAAACGGCTGCATCCCGCGGCTTGTTCGGGGCGGGCGACTAGCAGCCGGGCCGAAGCGGTGCAATGGCGCGAGCAAGGCTTTAGGCTATGGGTTTGCGAGCCGGGCACCAGTGCCTATGTTAAGCGTTGCTCCTATGAACTTCCCGTCGGGAAAGAAGGCGAACACACTTGGTTTCGATCATCATCCTCGCGCTGGTCGCTTTGTTTGTCGGGTTGCGCCTGTACAGCGTGCTTGGCGAACGCACCGGGCATGAGCAGCAGCTTCCGCGCAACCCGAACGAAGCCCGCACGGCGCTGGCCCGTCAGCCCGAAATGGCGCAGCCGGCACAGGCCAATGTCGCCAATCCCGCGGCTGAACCGCTCGATACCGCGTACCTGCCGACCGCCGGGCCGGGTGTCCGCGCCCTCCTGTCGGCAGATCCGAACTTCGATGTCGCCCGCTTCCTCGAAGGCGCGCAGGGTGCGTACCGGATGATCCTGGAAGCCTTCTGGAAAGGCCGGATCGACGAGGTGCGCAGCTTCCTCGATCCCGAGATCGCGGGCGCGTTCGATGAAGCCATCGCCGAGCGCGAGGCCGCCGGCCAGCGGCTCGACAATCGCCTGATCGCGGTCGAGCAGGCGATCATCACCGCCGCCAACGTCGCGGGCAAGGTCGCCACCGTCACGGTCCGCTTCGAAGCCGACATCGCCGCGGTGACCCGCGATGCGGACAACAATGTTCTTGCCGGCAGCCTCAGCGACGCGGTGCAAACCCGCGACCGCTGGACCTTCCGCCGCGACCTCGGCAGCACCGATCCGAACTGGATCCTGATCGAAACCGACGACGACTGAGGTGACCCCGGTGAAATTCGGGCTGGGAGCGCTGCTCGCCCTGTCGCTGGCCGCCTGCGCCACCCGTCCCATGCCGCCGGTCGAGCCCGCGCCGCCCGTCACGACGCCGGTGCCGGTGCCAACCCCGGTCCCGCCCAAGCCCGCCACGGCCGCTCTCGCTGGCATCACCCCGGCCGCGCCGCGCGCCTTTACGGACGAAGCGGCGTTGCGGGCGCTGGAGGCGTTTCGCATCTCCTGCCCCTCGGTCGTTCGCCGGCCGGACACCTCGGGACTGACTCAAGGCGCGGACTGGCGCGCGGTTTGTGACGAAGCGCGCGCGCTGCCGACCACCGCGGCCGACGCCCAGCGCTTTTTCGCCACCAGCTTTTCCTGGGTAAAGGTCGGGTCGGAGCCCGCCTTCGCCACCGGCTATTGGGAGCCCGAAATCCTCGGCTCGCGAGTGCCGGGGCCGGGTTATGCGCTGCCGATCTACCGCACGCCGCCCGATCTCATTCGCTGCACCCGCGCCGACGGGACCACCGGGCGCGGCCGCCTCGACGAGACGGGCCTTTGCGTTCCCTATTACACCCGCGGCGAAGTCTATGACGGCGCGCTGGCGGGGAGGGGCCTCGAGCTCGCTTATGCCGCCGATCCGATCGACATGTTTTTTCTCGAAATCCAGGGCTCGGGCCGGCTGAAGCTGCCGGACGGCTCGGTGATGCGGATCGGCTACGACAATCAGAACGGCCGCGAATATGTCGGAGTCGGCAAGTTGCTGCGCGACCGCGGCATCCTGCCGCCGGGCGGGGCCGACATGGATTCGATCAAGCGCTGGATGCGCGCGCAGCCCGATGGCGGCATGAGCCTGATGCGCGAGAATCTGTCCAAGATCTTCTTCAAGGAACTGACCGGGCCGGGTCCGCTCGGCGCGCTCGGCTTGCCGGTGACCCCGCGCGGCACGGTCGCGACCGATCCGATGTTCGTGCCGCTGGGCGCGCCGATCTGGCTCGACGTCGTGATGAACGATGCCGACGGGCTGTGGGTGGCGCAGGATACGGGCGGCGCGATCAAGGGCGCCAATCGCTTCGACACCTTCTGGGGTGCGGGCGAAGACGCGCGGCGGATCGCCGGCGGCATGTCGGCCAAGGGCGAGGCGCTGATCCTGCTGCCCAAGACCAGTGTCGCGCGCCTGCTCGCCCCCAATGCGGTCGCTCAGCCCTGAAGAAGCGGCGTTGTGGGAGCGGGTCACCGCGACCATCACGCCGCTGAGCCGGGACGCGAAGCCCGCCGCCCCGGTCCGTCCGATCGCGACGCCCGTTGTCGCGACACCTGTTCCCGTCGCACCGCCCCGGCTGGTCAAGGGTCGCGTGCCGCCGCCGCGGCCGGTCACCGCCGCGCCGGTGCGCCGGGCCACCATCCACGGCAATCTCGACGGCCATTGGGAGCGCCGGCTCAAGACCGGCAATGTCCCCGTCGATCGCACGGTCGATCTTCACGGCCACAATCTCGAACGCGCTTATGATGCGCTCGATCAGGCGCTGGAGCGGGCGGTGGCGCTGGGCGACCGGGTCATTCTCCTTATCACCGGGCACCACCGCCCGGGCGAACCGCCGATCCAGCGCGGCAAGATCCGCGCCGCGGTCCACGACTGGCTGGCGGTATCGCGCCACGCCGAGCGGATCGCCGCGGTCCGCAGCGCGCACCGCCGCCACGGCGGGGGCGGGAGCCTGTACCTGATCCTCCGCCGCTAGCGCCGCTCAGGCTAAACCGCTTCTTAACTCCGCCTCCCTAACAGTGCCGCGGTGATGAAGGTCGCCACCGCACACAAGATCAGCAACATGCTCCTGTCGGGGCTGGCCGGCGTCGCGTCGTTCGTCTTCTCGCTCTACGCTTTCATCACCATTACGCAGTTGCCGCAGCAGATCACCGCGGCGGTGGTCGCCGGCGCCTTCTGCCTCGTGGTCTGCTACATCGCGTCCGAACGGCCCAACAGCGAGGGCGCGCGAGCCCTGGCAGCGCTGCGCGATCGCCTGCTGGCGGTGGAAGAAGGCGACCTCACCAGCCCCGCGCCCGAAGCGGTGCGCCGGGTCATGCCCAAGGTGGCGGCGGCGGTGGACAGCTTGTTCGCCGAAGTACGCAGTTCGATCGACAATGCCCAGGCGCTGGGGATGTACGATCCGGTCACCAGCTTGCCCAACCGCCTCAACTTCCGCGCCGAGGCCGAGCGGATACTGGCGAAGCCCGAGGGGCGTTCCGCCGCGATGCTGTTCATCGATCTCGACCGCTTCAAGGCGGTCAACGACAGCCTCGGCCATGCCCGCGGCGACCAGCTGCTGGTCATGGTCGCGAACCGGCTGCGTGTGCTGATCAACAGCGAGGCCGCCGGCAGCGCTCGCCGCTCGCTTCTCGCCCGCCTCGCCGGCGATGAATTCACGCTTCTGTTTCCCGATGTCAGCACAGCCGAAGCCGAGCGGATCGCGCGGCGGGTCGTGCTGGCGATCGGCGAGCCGTTCGAGCTGCACGGCCACAGCATCGATGTCGGCGCGTCGGTCGGGCTCGCGCTCGCTCCGCAGCACGGACGCAGCGTCGAAGAACTGATGCGGGCCGCCGACATCTCCATGTACCGGGCCAAGGCGCGCGGCGGGCACCAGCATTGCCTGTTCAGCGATAGCCTGGCGCAGGAGCATCAGCACCGGCTCGACACCGAAAAAGCGCTTGCCGACGCCGTCCAGCGCGACCAATTCAGCCTGGTCCTGCAACCGCAACTGAGCCTCGGCAGCGGCGCGGTCACCGGGGCCGAGGCGCTACTTCGCTGGAACCACCCGACACTCGGCACCGTGCCGCCCGCTTATTTCATCGGTATTGCCGAGCAGACGGGGGTCATCAACGATATCGGTGATTGGGTGATGGCCGAGGTCGCGGCGATGCTTGCGGGCTGGGACGAGCATGGCGGCGGATCGCGCCGGGTCTCGTTCAACGTGTCGCCGCGCCAGCTCGAACGGCAGGACTTCTTTCCCCGACTGCGGCAGATCTTCGGCGACGCCGGGGTGGCGCTCGATCGGATCGAGGTCGAGATCACTGAAACCACCGCGATGGAATGCTCCGAAGCGACCCTGGCCGAGATCGCCGAGCTGCGCCGCGAGGGCGCGACCATTGCGCTGGACGACTTCGGCACCGGCTATTCCAACATCGCGCGGCTGCGCCAGCTGCCGATCGACCGGGTCAAGCTCGACCAGTCGCTGATCCACGACATCACCTCGAGCGAGCAGGCGCGCAATGTGGTGCAGGCGGTGATCCAGCTAGTGCGCGGCGTCGAGTGCGAATTGGTCGCGGAAGCCGTGGAAACAGTGGCGCAGGCCGACATCCTGCGCACCATGGGCTGCGAGACCATCCAGGGCTTCGTCTTCGCCGAACCGATGGCGGAACGCGAGTTCCTCGCCTGGACCAGCCATGCGGTGAGCGAGGGGCGCAGCGCCGCCTAAGCGGCCAAACCGCCTTCGAACACGCGCCGGTAAAGGCGTGCCAGCGCTTCGATATCGGCCACCGCCGCGCTTTCGCCGACCTTGTGCATGGTCGCGTTGGGAAGGCCGAAATCGACCACCGGGCACAGCTTGATCAGGAACCGCCCGTCCGACGTCCCGCCGCCGGTGGAGAGTTCGGGCTCGATCCCGCATTCGGCCCGGATGGCGTCGGTCACGAGATCGTAGAGCTTGCCCGGCGGGGTCAGAAACGCCTCGCCGGAGATGCGCGTCCGTAGCTCGATCGTCGGGTCAACGGCCTTTGCGGTCTCCGTCAGCAGGCGGATCAGTTCGTCGCCCGTGTGCAGGTTGTTGAAGCGGATATTGCCCTGCGCGCTGGCTTCGCCCGGGATCAGGTTGCTGGCCGCCGTCGGCGTGCCCAGCGCGACGAATTCGAGGTTGGAGGGCGGAAAGGCGTCGGTCCCGTCATCGAGGTGAAGCGCCGACAGCGCCGCCACCACCCGCGCCAGCCGGGGCACCGGATTGTCGGCCTTGTGGGGATAGGCGACGTGGCCCTGCACACCCTTGGCGGTCAGCCAGAAATTGAGCGACCCGCGCCGCCCGATCTTCACCGTGTCGCCAAGCCGCGATTCGCTGGTCGGTTCGCCAATCAGGATCATGTCGGGCCGGATCGCGCGCTCGTTCAGCCAGTCGATGATCCGCGGCGTGCCAAAGGTCGCATAGCCTTCCTCGTCCCCGGTGATGAGAAAGGAGAGGGTGCCCGACTGCTGATCGATTGCCGACACGGCCGCGACCGCGGCGGCGATGGCGCTTTTCATGTCGTTTGCGCCGCGCCCGATCAGGCGGCCGTCCTCGATCCGTGCCGCAAAGGCATCGCCCGTCCAGCCTTCGCCCGCTGGCACCACGTCGAGATGCCCGGCAAACCCGATATGCGGTCCCGGCCCGCGCTCGCGGATCGCCACCATGTTCTCGGTCGGCCCGTCCGGCGCGGCGCCGAGGGTGAACCGATGCACGGTAAAGCCGAGTCCGGTCAGTGCCTCGTCGAGCACATCGAACACTGGGCCCGAGGCGGGAGTGACGGACGGTACGGAAATCAGCCGTGCGGCGAGATCGACGGGATCGATGGGAAGCATGGCGGAACCGCTAGCAGCAAGCAGCGGCCCCCGACAAACTCAGGCGGCGTCCATGTCCAGTTTGGCCGGGGCGAAGCCGAGCGGCGTCAGGCGGCAGCGGCCGGCGGCCTTGGCGACTTCGATCGGGACCCTCGGATCGCGGACCTGGCTTGCGACCCGCAGCAGGTCGTCGATCGTCAGT
>Ga0310813_10002149_pt1 | contig 12003 bp, 12 predicted proteins | sample YN3metagenome_FD_203086 | JGI IMG/M metagenome (GOLD analysis project Ga0310813, IMG submission 203086) | Soil microbial communities from experimental microcosm in Duke University, North Carolina, United States - YN3 | ecosystem: Engineered > Artificial ecosystem > Soil microcosm > Unclassified...
GTCGCTTTGAGCAATGTGCCACGCGCGACCCGGAGCAGCTCCAACTCGTCGCGGCAGTCGGCGCACGCGGCGACGTGTGCCATCACGACCGCACGCGCCGACCCATCCAGACGCTCGTTGAGCAAGTCCGGCAGTTGGTCGCGCATTTCCGCGTTCTGGCAATCATTCATCGAGAAACTCCTTCACCGTGCGCATTGCGTTGTGGTAGTGCACCCGCGCCGCCCCTTCCGTCGTCCCAACTGCCTCGGCGATTTCCTTGTACGACAACCCTTCAGCCACCCGCAGCGTGAACACCTCGCGCTGCGTCGGCGACAACCGCTTCACCGCATCGCGCATCCGCCCTTCCGTCTCGTCCGCCACTACCGAGTCGAGTGCGTCGTACTCCGTGGAGGCATCGTCCTCTTGAATCTCGAGCCGGTCGCGTCGCCGCTTTTCGGCTCGCCGCCGGTCGAGGAGCAGCCGGCGTTCGATCGTAAACAACCAGGTCCGAAATGAGCTGTCACCACGAAAACCATCGAGCGAATTGAAGGCTCTAACAAAGGTGTCCTGAACGAGCTCGTCGACTTCGTTCCGCTCCCCCGAGGCGACGGCGAAGCGAGCAAGCGCCGCGGCATGCCGCTCGACCAGTGCGCTTGCCGCGCGTTGATCGCCAGCCTTCCACTGCGCGATGAGCTCGAGGTCCCGCTGGTCGTCGCCTCCACCTCGTCCCCCTCCGCCCCCGCCCGACCCACTCCCTTGCGGCGCATCGGTCATTCGGTACAAAGGGTAGACGTCACGGGAACGAAGCCGTTAAGGTGATGTACCTCCGTCAGATGGCGAGCGGCGAGGCGTCCGCCGCGCGGCAATATACCACCCGAGGGCTGTTTTGAGGGCCGTCCGGACCGTCGAGCGAATCGCGCACCGGGGTGCCAAGCGGGAGTTTCCCGAAAACACCCTTTCATCGTTCCGCCGGGCATTCGAGCTTGGGGCGGATGCGGTTGAGCTCGACGTCCATGCTACCAAAGACGGCGTTATCGTGGTCCACCACGACCCCACGCTCGGCCGCCACGGACCCGCCATCCGCGATTTGACCTGGACGGAGCTCGAGCAACGGACCGACGCCGCGGTGCCCCGCCTCCACGATGTCCTGGAAGCCGTCCCGGCCTCCGCGACCGCGTACGTCGAGATCAAGGCCCTGGGGATCGAACGCGCCGTGGGTGAAACGCTGGGCAGCGTGCCCGTTCGGTGCGCGGTTCATTCGTTCGATCATGCGACGATCGTCCGGATGCGCGAGATCGCACCGCGAATCGCTCGGGGCGTGCTGTTCGACGGGTCGCTGGCCGTGCTCAACGATGTGCTGTCACGGAGCGCGGCGCGGGACGTGTGGCCGCAGTGGAAGCTGATCGATCAAGCGCTCGTCAACCGAATCCATGTGCGCGGATGCCGCGTCATCGCGTGGACGGTGAATTCGCGCGATGACGCGCGACGACTCGCCGCGCTCGGTGTCGACGGAATCTGTTCCGACGACATCCGCCTCCTCGAAGAGCTTTAGGGCGTCGCGCCGCCCTCGCCCGCCGGCGGAGGGGTCGGCGAAGCCTTGTCGGCCTCGCCCTTCTGCGCCTGCGCAATGAGCGTTTCCAGACGCGTCACCTCGGCCTCGGCCGCCGTGAGGTTGTTCATGTGGGCGGTGTACTCCTCGGGCGGCAAATCAGCGCCGGCCTTCTTCGCCCGGAACACCGCGTAACCGAAGCGCTGGGCAAAGCGATCGACCGACTGTCGGGCACGAAACAAGTCGAGTCTCAGCCGGCCCTCGTCCAACGCGCGCTGGGCCGAGCGACCCGCGCGATCCAGCTCTTGACGCAACTTGTCGAGCAGTGCCATGAGTCGTCTCTCCCTCGCCAGATCCGTGCTTGAACCTACGCGATCCCGGCTTGTTCGGTTGCAGGCGCTGTTCCGGAAACTAGAACGGCCCCCGATTGCACCGGGAGCCGTTCAAGAACGCAGTACGGAGTTCAGGCCGCGGACGTCGCTTCGGTCGCACCGGCCGGAGCGGGATACACACTCACCTTGTATCGGCTGCGGCTCTTGTGCTCGAATTTCACGACGCCGTCGATCAGGGCGAAGATCGTATAGTCGGTGCCCAACCCGACGTTGTTGCCGGGGTGCCATTTCGTGCCGCACTGGCGGACGATGATGTTGCCCGCGACCACGCGCTCGCCGCCGTACTTCTTGACGCCGCGGTATTTCGGATTGGAATCTCGGCCGTTACGAGACGAGCCGACGCCTTTTTTATGAGCCATTGCGAACCTCGATCAGCCGAGGGAGATGTCGTTGATTCGGACTTCGGTGAAGCCCTGCCGATGCCCACGCTTCCGCGCGTAGTTCTTTCGCCGCTTCTGCTTGAAGACGATGATCTTCTCGCCACGTCCGTGACGGACGATCTCGCCGGTCACGCTGGCGCCTTTGAGCGCTGGGATCCCGGTCTTGACGTTCTTGCCGTCGTTGCCGAGCAGGACGTCGTTGAACTCGATCTTGCCCCCCTCTTCGCCGACAACCGAGGGGATCTTGTAGGTGCGACCGGGCTCGACACGGAATTGCTTGCCGCCGGTTTTGATGATGGCGTAGGACATAGTAAGGCTAAAGTCTGGTGCGGGGTTAGCCTGTAAAGCTAGGTAATACGGTGGGTTGTGTCAACTGAGGGGAGTAGATACCGGGTATTAGATCCGAGATCCTAGATGGTAGGACGACCTTGCGCGTCGGAACGAGCCACTGACCGGGTGAGGCTATTCAGCATGCGGCCGATCTCGTCGGTGAGTGCCATCAGAGCACGATAGGTTGCGGCCGTCAGATAGCCGACGCGATGTGCGATGAGCAGCAAGGTCTCCAATTCGCCCAGCGAACCGGTCGCGTGCGAAAGGTGATTGAGATAATGCCCCTTGCCGCTCTTGGAGTTCCCTTCCGCGATGTTCGCAGAGATTGAAACCGCGGCCCGCTGGATCTGACTCGACAAACCGAAGCGTTCGTGAGTTGGAAAACGTCGCGTAACGCCGTACAGCCGAACAGCGAGTTCTACGCCTTTCTGCCATACAGTAAGGTCCCGATACGATCTGATGACGCCGGCCATGACCCCTCCGCGGGACGCCGCTTCATCTAGGATCTAGGACCCAGGATCTAAGATCTCACAATCGTTTCATCGCAACCAATGCCATTACCGCTCAGAGATGCCGGTCGCTACGCGACGGCAAACTGACCCGTTACATCACGCCCGGCCGACTTCACGACCAGCTTGAACTCGTCCGGCCGGAGCAACGGATCGTCGCGGAACTCCAAGCCGAACCCCACGGCTTTCTCCAGCTTCTTCAGCAAATCCTTCTCGTTCTCCAACACGTACATCGCCACATCGGGGTGAAGGCGAACGACGAGTGGGTCTTTGCGGCCCTCGAGGCCGGCGCGCTTGACGGAGCGTTCGATGCGGCGGGCGATGGTTTCGGCGGTGAAGACGCGGCCGGTGCCGTGGCAGGTTGGGCACGCCTCCGTCATGTTCTGCAGGTGACTCTGGCGCACGCGCTGGCGCGTCATCTCGATCAACCCCAGGTCGCTGACGGCGAACGCCTTCGTTCTGGCGCGGTCGCGACCGAGGTGGGTGCGGAGCTCCTGGAGCACTTTTTCGCGATTCGCCTTCGTCTCCATGTCGATGAAGTCGCAGACGATGATGCCGCCGAGGTCGCGTAGCCGCGCCTGGCGGGCCACTTCGCGCGCGGCCTCGACATTGGTGCGAAGGATTGTTTTTTCTGGATCCTTCTTCCCCGTGTAGCGGCCCGAGTTCACGTCGATCGAGACCAACGCTTCCGTCGGCTCGATGATCAGATAGCCGCCCGAAGGAAGATCGCACCGCCGCTTGAACAGATCGCGGATCTCCGGTTCGATCTCCGCCTTGTCGAACAACGGCGTCACGTCTTCGTACAGCTTCACGCGGTCGATGAGCTCCGGCGCGATGCCCTTCAGATACTCGAGGATCTCGTTGTGGACCTGCTTCGAGTCCACCGTGACCTGTTCGACCTTCGTGCTGAACACGTCGCGCATGAGGCCGCGCGTGAGGCTCGTCTCGCGATGGATCAGCGATGGCGCGCGGACAAAGTGCGTCTTCCGCTTGATGCGCTTCCACTGGCCGATCAGCGTGGTCAGCTCGCGCTCGAGCGTTTCCTGCGTGACGTCTTCACCGACGGTCCGAACGATGACGCCGCCGGAGTTCTTCGGCAGTACTTCCTCGACCTGCGCGCGCAGACGTTTCCGTACCTCGCGCTCGCCGATCTTGCGGCTGACGCCGACGCGCTCGGCGAACGGCATGTAGACGAGGAAGCGACCGGCGAGCGACACCTGCGCGGTGACCCGCGGGCCCTTCGTGGAAATCGGTTCCTTGGAGACCTGGACGATGAGGTCCTGGCCGCGCTTGACGACGTCCTGAATCGCCGGGGCTTTGGCACGTCGTCGGCGCCCGCGCTCCGAGTCGGCGTCGTCGTCGGCATCGTCGTCGTCGGCGTCACCGTCCCCGTCGCCTTCGTCGTACACGACATCCGACGCGTGGAGGAACGCGCTCTTCTCGGTGCCGATGTTGACGAACGCCGCCTGAATGCCGGGAAGGACTGCTTCTACTTTGCCCAGATAGATGTCGCCGACCATGCGGCGAGCGTCCGGGCGGTCGACCAGAAGTTCAACGAGCTGGTCGTCCTCGATAATGGCGACCCGCGTCTCTCGCGGGTTCGCGTTGATCAGAATCTCTCGTTTCATCGATGTCCGCCATCCAGCCAGCGCCCGGCGACTCGACGGGTGCGGCGTGGCGGAAAAAAAGAAGGGTGTGGGCGGGTCGCGACCGCTTGCCGCGGGCTACGACGTCACGCATAAGGGTTGTCCGACGCTCTGGCGTGATCGTCCACACCGGCTCCGGCTGATCGCGACGCGCCGGCTCTTCCCGCTGCGGAAGATCCGGCGCCACGCGCAGCGTGGAACGGAGCGGCGTACGATCGGTCTGACGTAACAGACCTCGCACCAGAAACAGGACGAACGCCCGGACGACAGCGAAAACCGCATCGACCGTCGGCAGGCGCAAGAAGCTCGCATCCCGCGACGAGTCGCGGCGCGGAGACGGAGCAAGAGAAAACGTTAGAAGGCTCACTATCAGATAAATAATTGTCGAACGCTGAGATTGCCAACTCGCCGCTAGTCACTCAGCTCCTTCAACAAGTGCCGCGCGATCACGATCCGCTGTATCTCGGACGTTCCTTCGCCGATTTCGCAAATCTTCGCGTCGCGCATGAACCGTTCGACCGGGTAGTCCTTGGTGTACCCGTAGCCGCCGTGCAGCTGAACCGCGCCGATCGTGGCTCGCATGGCCAGCTCGGAGCAAAACAGCTTCGCCATCGCCGCTTCCTTCGAGAATGGCCGGCCATTCTGCGCCAGCCACGCCGCGTGATACATCAGGTGCTTGCCCGCTTCGATCTCCGTCGCCATGTCGGAGAGGCGGAACTGCACACCTTGAAAGTTCGCGACGGGCTGGCCGAACTGCTTTCGAACGCTCGTGTACTGCAGCGCCTGCTCGAACGCGCCTTCAGCGATGCCGAGTGAGAGTGCGGCGATTCCGACGCGTCCGTTGTCGAGGGTCTTCATGAAGTTCACAAACCCCTGGCCCTCGCCCCCAAGCATGTTCTCGGCGGGTACCTCGACGTCCTCCATGATCAACTCGGCGGTGTCGGAGGCGCGCCATCCCAGCTTGTCCTCCTTTTTTCCGGCACGGAATCCTTTCATCGCCGGCAACGAAGGCTCGTGTCCAACACCGACCGCCTTCGTCTCATCGAGATCATTCGTCGGCTTCGTGAGAATGAACGAGCTGATCCCCTTCGTTCCCTGGGACCGGTCCGTCACCGCCGTGACGACGAAAATCTCGCCGACGCTGCCGTGCGTGATGAAACGCTTCACACCGTTCAGGACGTAGCAACCGTTCCGCCGCACGGCTGTGCTGCGAGTGCCGCCGGCGTCGCTGCCTGCTTCCGGTTCGGTGAGCCCAAACCCGCCCATCACTCGACCCGTCGCGAGCAACGGCACGTACCGACGTTTCTGTTCCGGCGTTCCGAAACGGACAATCGGCGACGTGCCAAGCGTGGTGTGGGCCGAGATGGTCAGCGCGTGCGAGGCGTCGACCTTGCCGAGCTCGTGGATCACGATCATGTAGCTGATGAGATCGAGCCCCGCACCGCCGAGCTCCTCGGGCCAGGGGACGCCGAGAAGACCGAGCTCTCCCATCTTCCGGATGCTTTCCCAGGGGAACTTCGCTTCGGCATCGTACTTGGCTGCGACCGGCGCGACCTCGTCGCGGGCGAACTGACGCACCATCTCGCGCGTGGCGAGATGCTGCTCCGAGAAGTAAAGCGCGTCGTCCATGTGTATCTCGTCTAGGCGGCTTCCGTCTCGTCCACTGAACGCAGGACGTCGAGGAAGCGCTCACCGTATTTGTCGAGCTTGACGGGTCCTACTCCACGAATCTTACCGAGTGCCGCGGGGTTCGTGGGCTTTCGCGCCGCCATTTCGGCGAGCGTGCGGTCAGGAAACACGACATAGGCCGGCACCTGATCCTCACGCGCGATGGTCCGGCGCAGGTCGCGGAGGCGAGCGAGCAGCGCCTCGTCGGCGCCTGAGAGTACGGGAAGGTCCTCGGCCGGAACCTCTCGTTTCTCCTTTCCCCCACCGCGCTTCGATCTGGATTGCCCGCGCATGGACGGGGCAGCCCCAACCTCCACGTCCACACGAACGTCGAGGCAGTTGTCACACCCACCACACGAGTTTCTCGCCGACGGATCGCCGAAATACCGCAGCACGAAGCCGCGGCGACACCCTTTGGTATACGCGTACTGCTGCATCGCCTCGAGCTTCTGCATGTCGGCGCGCCGCCGACGGTCGATGATCGTCCAATCGATCTTGAAGGCGGTGAGCGGCTTCTTCGGCGCCGTGAGCGAGGCTCCCGCGCCGGCGCGTTTCCATTGCACGAATTGGCGCGACTGCAGCGAATCAAGAAGCCGGAGCTTGCTCGCCGATCCGCCTAACCCGGGCGGCAGCCCCTCGAGATCGATCGCGGCGCCGTCGTTCAGTGCATCGCCGGCAACGCGCCACATTGCCCGAAGCAATCCTAGCTCGAGGGAGTCCTGTCCACCGAGCTCTCGCTTGATCCGCTCGGGCGTGGCGAGGAGGCGCACTTCGACGCGCGCGCTTCCTTCCTGATCTACGCTGTACGCGCCGCCCTGTTTCAGGATGCGGAGGGCTGATTCGACGTCCCGGCCGCCGGCCTTTTGCTTGAGCCGAGTGGCGACGTCGTCCGCCGACAGCGACACACCGCCCATCTTGTCGGCATTCCGGCGCAGGACGTCGTACACCTCTTCGACGAGCTGCCGTTCCGGATACGCGCCCTTGATGAAGAACTCGTGCGTGAATCGGTCGGGGAAAGCGTGCAGGAGATAGCAGACGGCGGGGAGTCCATCGCGGCCGGCGCGTCCCGCTTCTTGGTAGTAGGCCTCGAGCGTGCCGGGCATCGCGTAGTGGATCACGAGCCTGACGTTCGCCTTGTCGATGCCCATCCCGAAGGCGTTTGTCGCCACGATCGCCCGCACATCCTCGTGCATGAACGCATCCTGCACGCGATGCCGGTGCTCGTCGTCGAGTCCCGCGTGGTACGCCGCGGCGGGAATGCGAGCTTGCTCGAGCAGCATGGTGATGCGCTCGACGGCGCGCCTCGTCGAGGCGTACACGACGGCGAGGCCTTCGTTCTTGCGCAACAGGTGCACCAGGGCGTCGTCCTTGTCGCGATCCGTCTTCGTCGGGACGACGTGATAGCTCAAGTTCTTTCGGTCGAACCCGGTGATGATCGTCGTCGGGTTGTCGAGCTTGAGCTGCGTGACGATGTCGGTGCGGACGTGCGGGGTCGCCGTCGCCGTCAGCGCAACCGTCGGCGGCCAACCGAGCTTCTCGCGCACGGTCGCGATTCGCAAATAACTCGGCCGAAAATCGTGGCCCCACTCGCTGATGCAGTGGGCCTCATCCACGGCGAGCAACGACACGCCGGAGTCACGCAGACGCTCGGCCGTGGTGCCGAAGTCGAAACGTTCGGGCGCGACGTAGAGGAGCTTCACGTCGCCGCGCACGGCGCGCGAAAGCCGATCCGACACCTGCGATGGCGTCAGCGTGCTATTCACGAACGTCGCCGGGAGACCGCGCGCCTCGAGCGCGTCGACCTGGTCCTTCATCAGCGAGATGAGGGGCGAGATGACGACCGTGAGCTTGGGCAGGATCAGCGCCGGCACCTGATAGCACAACGACTTGCCGCCGCCCGTCGGGAGCACGACGAGCGTATCGCGTCCAGAAAGAACCGATTCGACCGCTGCTTCTTGTCCCGCGCGAAACGCGGGATAGCCAAAGTGTTCCTTGAGCGCCGCGCGTGCTTGCTCGATGGACGTCGCGGTTGTCGCGCTTGTCGCGTTTGTCATGCGACTAGGCTGCCGACCAACGATCGCGGCCGCGTCATCGACACGACGCATGGCGGCGCATTACACCGCGCGCGCGAAGTGGCCGCGCGTGAACTCCGAGCCGAAAAGCGCGCGCACTGAAGCGACGTCCGGCGTCGCGCCGTTCGCCAGAGCGTCGAGCGCGGCGCGGTACCGGGCGACGATCGCGGCGACGTCATCCTGCGGGACGTTGAACAGCAGGTGAAATCCGCGAATTCCGGAGACCCACAACGAAGGCAAGAACTCCGAGCCGTCAACGGGCCTCGAGTGCAGTAGGCGATTCCGGCAGGCAGCGTCTGTCGCGACCGGAAATGTGTAGCCGGCCGGATCCGTCAACTCCACGTTCGTATGCTTCTGCACGCAGAGATCGCGGCAGGTTGTCGCTTGGCGATCGAAGGCCGCGGACAACGTACAGTGCTCGATTGTCATCCCTTCGGGGCGACCGTAGAGCAGTACGTCGAATCCCTCGCCGCGCCATGGGCCAACGAGCGCGGCGATCTCGTTGGTCGTGAGCTCCACCGACGCGACGATGCGAGACGCGCCGATGTGAAAGAGCTGCGCGGCGGTGTGCGCGTTGAAGACATTCGTCGCATAGTCGGCGGTCACGTCGCCACCGTTCCGCGACAGCTCGGCGACGAGCCCGAGGTGCCCCGATAAAATGGGCAGGCCGAGGTCGAGCCATTTGTCGAGCGAGCGACGTTCCTCGGGGCGTACGATCGTCGGCGTGCGCAGCCGTAAGGCAATTCCCCGCTCCGCCAGCCTGTCGCGCAGCGCACGCAGGCGCGACAACGGCGGCGCGGGATGGCGCAGGAATGGATCGAAGCAGATTTCAGTCGCACCGGCGTCGGCGGCCGCGTCGGCATCCTCGAGGCGATAGACCTGGGCCGTCAACCGGAATTCGCCGTTGCGATCGTCTCGCGCGCGGGGCGGTTGCACGTCGAGCGTCTCGACCGCGTCGCGAACGCGCATCTCCCGCTCGGCGTGAGCGGCGTGATGCGCCCAGTCGCGCTTCACCATGAGCTGCTCGACCGCCTGCTGCCGCAGATGATTCTGTTCGCTGACCGGCAGGAAGAGGCCCGGCGGGAGCGCCTCGACGTCGAGCGAGCCAAGAACGAACGGCGTTTCGCCGAGCCGTGAGAACTGCTCGCGGAGGGCGGCAACGTCGAGTGCACGTTTCGTAGCGGGAGCCAAGGTCAGTTCGGTTCGAACGGTGACCGACTCGCCGTCCGCGGTGAAGACGCCCTTTAACGGTGTTCCCGCCCCACCAAACAGTCGCACGTCGAGACGGCTCTTACGAGCTCGCACGGCGTTCGGGAGCTTCGCGTAGCTCGCGCGTGCTCGCTCGAGCAACTGCGCCTCGGACGTCCGCACAACGCGCCATCCGGTCTGGACGCGCGTTCGCGTTTCGATCGCTTGGCGCACGATGCCGCGCGACGCAAGCGTCCGGATCACGCTCACCGAGAATCCCACCGTCGGCCCGCCGACGCTCGCCGGCGCCTCGAAACCGAGCCCGTCGCCGACCTGTATCGGCTGCGAGACCTCGACGATGAGAGCGCCGCGCTCATACCCGACGACCGTCCCGAGGGCCGTGCCCCGATTGTCGGGCTGCGTGCGCGTCACGTACTCGCGCCCCTGGCGACCGCCATACATACCACCCGTGAATCCACGACTGTAGATCTGAACGAGCGGCTGAATTTCTTCTTCGGCCGGCGTGGCGTCCTCTCCGCGCTCGACGCGATCGAGCAGATCTCGATAGGTCTTGGTGACGGTCGCGACATACTCCGGCCGCTTCTTTCGACCCTCGACTTTGAGGCAGACGATGCCGACGTCGGCGATCGCGGGGAGGTGTTCGTACGCGCCGAGGTCCCTGGCCGAGATGAGGTAGCCGCGATCGAGCTCGTCGCCGGATGTCGCGTCCGTCAGCACATAGTCCTTACGGCAGGACTGGGCGCATGATCCACGATTCGCGCTTCGCTCGGAGATCATCCCCGACATGAAGCACTGACCGGAGTACGAAATGCAGAGTGCGCCGTGCACGAAGCTCTCGAGCCCGAGGTTCGGCACGGACGCGCGGATCTCGCGGATGTCGTCGAGAGTGTTTTCGCGAGCCAGCACCACGCGATGTACGCCGAGCGATTCGACGACCGCGGCACCGGCGCCGTCGTGCACCGTCATCTGAGTCGAGCCGTGCACCTCGAGCGACGGATAGAGCTTCCGAATCAGCGTGATGAGCCCGATGTCCTGGACGATCACCGCGTCGATACCCAGGTCGACCGCTTCGCCGAGGAACATCAGGGCGTCGACCACCTCGTTCGGCTTGATCAGGACGTTGAGCGTCAGGTAGATCCGGCGTCCGCGCTCGTGCGCGATGCGGCAGGCTTCGCCGAGCTCCTCGAGGCTGAGCTGCGCGCCCTCGTCGCGCGCATTGAAGCGCGACGCCCCGAGATAAACGGCGTCCGCCCCATTCGCGACAGCAGCGCGAACAGCATCCAACGACCCGGCCGGAGCGAGTAGCTCCGGTATTTGGCGACGCGCCATAAGCCTTGAAATATAACGGCTTACGGCCCTCGATTGGAGTCTTCGTCTAGGGGGTCCTCGTCCGATTCCGGCTCTGGCCGCTTCCTGAAAAAACGGAGGATCGTCGCGGCGGCGAAGAAGCCCAAGCCGATCCACGTCAGATGAGAGTCGTCCGTGCGCTGGCCGTAGCCCCACACGATTAGGCCCATCACGAGAAATGCGAGCTGGAGCTCCGTTCGACGCTTCATTCCTTCGGCGAGCGTTGATACGTCGGCCACTGCTTCGAGCCGGGGAGCTTCATCGCTTTTGCCTCTTCGTCCGGAATCTCCACCACCATGCGGAGCATCGCCGTCGAAAAGACCTTCCCTTGCGCGTCGGTCTTGAGCGACAGCGTGCCACCGCCGTCGAGCGCTCCGTGCAGAAGGAAATTGAGCGCGTGGAGATTGGGAAGTTCGTACCGCTCGACGGCGCCGGTGATGATGCCGCGGAAATGCGCCGCGACGCGCTCCCGCGTCACGTAGCGCTCGAGCGCCGCGTACCACTCCGGCTTGATCGCGATGAGGCCAACATTCGCGGTGTCGCCCTTGTCGCCCGATCGGGCATGCGCGATGTCCAGCAAGCGAACGTTCATTCGAGCACCTCAACCCGCGTCTGGACGACGCTCTTGTCGACGAGCGCGGGCCAATAGGCCACGATCTCCTCGACCTTCGGCCGGCCACCGGCGAAGCCCGTAACGCTCGGCGGCCCGTTTAGGACAAGCGGTGCGATCTCGCGCGTGAATCGCTCGACGGCGGCCTTGTCCTCACCGCGCACGCCGAAGCGAAGCTGAACTTCCGGCGGATCGCCCGGATCGCCGGCCAGGGGTCCATGCGTCGCCGACGCCCCGACGAATTCGCTCAGGACCTTGTCGAAGCGAAGCCCGAGGTTGTCGAGCCGCTCACGGAGGACGCGATCGGCCAGT
>Ga0310813_10002150_pt1 | contig 12002 bp, 9 predicted proteins | sample YN3metagenome_FD_203086 | JGI IMG/M metagenome (GOLD analysis project Ga0310813, IMG submission 203086) | Soil microbial communities from experimental microcosm in Duke University, North Carolina, United States - YN3 | ecosystem: Engineered > Artificial ecosystem > Soil microcosm > Unclassified ...
CGGCAACATCTTCAATGTGCAACAGGTCTTCGGAGGCCAAACCTTCCGCGTCGTCAATGTGGCCTACCAGCAGCAGGTGCTGAACGCGAGGCTCGAGTTCCGGATGGGCCGCATCGCCGCCGGAGACGACTTCCTGGTTTCTCCCTACAACTATGTGTTCGTCCAGAATGCGTTTTGCGGCAATCCGGTAGCCGTCTTCTTGAACGCCCCGGGCATGACCGCCTATCCCAACGCCACCTGGGGCGCCCTCGTCAAAGGAAGACCCACCCAACGGCTATACGCGATGGGCGGCATCTACAACGGCGACCCGTCCATCCGGGCCAACGATAACCACGGCATGGATTGGTCGATGCATGGCCCCGCGTTCGCCATTGGGGAGGTTGGGTATCGGCTCAACGGGCTTCCGGGCGATGCAGGTCTGCTCGGCGACTACAAGGCCGGAGTGTGGTACGATGACAGCCAATACCTCGACTTCACCACGTTCGCGCTCGGCTCGCCTCCTCATTTCAGTGGAGGCAACTGGGGCTTTTATGGATTGTTCGATCAAGTGCTGGTTCAGTTCGGTGAGCGTGGAAGCTACCGCGGCTTCGGCGTCGCAGGTTCGGTTCTCGTCTCCCCCGATCAGTCCGTCAGCCAGATGCCCTACTTCTTCACGGCCGGCTTGGTGGTCCGCGGCGCCTTCCCGTCCCGCCCAACGGACGTGGCCGGCCTCGGCGTCGCTTCGGGTCATTTCAGCAACGACCTGCAAGATTCTCAACGGCGTGCCCAGCAGGCTGTGCAACAGCACGAGACGGCGCTGGAACTGACCTACCGGTTTCGGTTTCTGGGATCTGCGCTGTTTCTGCAGCCGGACCTGCAATACATCATCTGGCCGGGTGGTACCGGTCAGATTCCCGACGCATTTGTGAGCGGCATCCAGGTCGGGATCAACTTCTGAAACGGAGCCTGGCATGAATCAACCGGTCCCCGGAGCCCAGGCTGGCCCGACGGGCTCCACATCGTGGCCCTCGGAAGCAACCGCAACGGTTCAGCCGGCGCCCGCGGGCTCGACTTATGTCATCGTTCTGTGCTCCGTCGCGGCGATAGGTGGCTACCTCTTCGGCTTCGACAGCGGCGTCATCAATGGGGCCGTCGACGCATTGGCGGCCGCCTTTCATACCCAGGCGGCGACCACCGGCTTCGCCGTCGCCTCGGTGCTGCTCGGCTGCGCACTCGGTGCCTTCGTCGGGGGGAGGTTCGCCGACCTGCACGGCCGGCGCCCAACGATGTTGCTGAACGCGGTCCTCTTCCTCGGCAGCGCAATCGGCGCTGGCGCGGCCGGCTCGGCCTGGTTTTTCAGCGTCTCGCGCATACTGGGCGGCCTGGCTATCGGCGCCGCGAGCGTGCTGTCTCCCATGTACATCGCGGAGGTGGCTCCCGCGCACATGCGCGGCCGTCTGGCCTCGCTCCAGCAGTTAGCCATTGTACTGGGGTTGTTCGGCGCGTTCCTGAGCAATGACGTCCTGGCCAAGATCGCCGGCGGAGCAGCTGCGACCCTCTGGCTGGGCGCACCTGCCTGGCGCTGGATGTTTTGGATGGAAGCTGTGCCCGCGGCCGCATTTCTGGTGGGTGTCTTGTTGATTCCCGAGTCGCCGCGCTTTCTGGTCGTCAAGGGCAGGCTGGAGGATGCCCGCCGGGTTTTCGCCCGCATCGGCGGTGACGCAGTAGGCCTGGTGCGGCAAGTTCAGGGGAGCCTGCGGGGAGAGCACCGGCCGCGCCTGTCGGACCTGCTTGTGCCGGAGACCGGGCGAGTCGCTTCAGTAGTGTGGGTGGGAATGGGATTGGCGGCCTTCCAGCAGCTGGTCGGCATCAACGTCATCTTCTACTTCGGTGAGGTGCTCTGGAAGGCAGCGGGGGCTACGGAGCAGTGGGCCCTGCGGATCAACTTGCTGACCGGCTTCGTCAACATTCTGGCCACGATTCCGGCCATCGCGCTCGTCGATCGCCTGGGCCGGAAGCCCTTACTGCTCGCAGGCTCGGCCGGCATGGCTCTGACCTTGGGCGCAATGGCAGTCGTTTTCGCCACCGCCGCCCTGGGGCCGGACGGCAAGCCGGCGCTTACTCACGCTGCCGCCGTAGCGGGACTGACGGCCGCCAACCTGTACATCGTGGCCTTCGGAGTGTCCTGGGGGCCGGTGATGTGGGTGCTACTCGGCGAAATGTTCCCAAACCGAATGCGCGGAGCGGCGTTGGCGGTTGCTGGAGCCACGAACTGGACAACCAACTTCATCGTCACCGTTACGTTCCTGCCGCTCTTGAAGGGGGTCGGCCTGGCTGGGGCGTATGCGTTTTACGCGACGGCCGCGGTGGTCTCCCTCCGCTTCGTGTGGACCGCGGTACGCGAGACCAAGGGTAAGACGCTGGAGCAGATGTAAGTCCTAACGCCTCTCATGTTGCCGGTTGATGGCCGCCTCCGGCACGCGTCTGGATCAGCAACACGGTTGGCAAGCCCTCAGGCTAAGCAGGGAGAGCGGGGTGTGTCTGCGCTTGACCTGGTGGGGCGCGCAGGATACCGAGCTTCTTCATCCGGAATTGCAGGGTCGAGCGATTCATCCCGAGCCTCGCAGCCGCCCCTTTCGGGCCTGACAGCACCCAGCGGGTCTCGGTAAGAGTCTTCAGAATGTGGGCGCGCTCCGCTTCTTCCAGCGTCTGAGGCGCCCCATCTCCCGGATGGACCGAGCTCCGAAGCAAGTCTTCTATCGGCACCCGCAGTACCGGGCCCGAGGAGAGAATAACCGCGCGCTCGATGACGTTCTGCAGCTCGCGGACGTTACCCGGCCAGTCGTATCGGGTAAGCGCCTCCATGGTCTCAGACGGTACCGTGTCAATCGCTTTGTGCATTCGACGGGCGAACTGCCCGGCAAAATGCCGCACCAGGAGCGGGATGTCCTCCGGGCGCTTCCGCAGCGGTGGCAGACGAATCGGAAACACGTTCAGGCGATAGAAGAGATCGCTTCGGAACTGCTGGCGTTCGACCGCCTCGCCCAGGTCGCGATTGGTGGCTGCAATGAGCCGGGCATTGGTGCGGATGACGCGGCTACTCCCCAGCCGCTCGAATTCACGCTCCTGGAGTACGCGCAACAATTTGGTTTGCAGGTCGACCGGAATCTCCCCGACCTCGTCCAGGAAAATGGTCCCGGTGTTGGCCGCTTCGAAGCGGCCGACTCGTGGGGCGATTGCGCCGGTGAACGCGCCTCGCTCGTGGCCGAAAAGCTCGCTTTCAAGAAGGCCGGTCGGGATAGCGGCGCAATTGAGCTTTACGAAGGGATTCGCGCTTCGGGGGCTCAGGTCGTGAATCGCATGAGCTATGAGTTCCTTTCCGGTGCCCGTTTCACCATAGATGAGCACCGTCGAGCCCGTCGGGCCTACTATCGCGGCTTCCTGAAGAACGCGCCGCAGGGTAGCGCTTTGTCCTACGATGTCCTTGAAGTTCAGCTCGCTCGGAATCTCGTCATCACGGTCCACCTTTTCGTGCGCCAGTCGGATCTTCAATTCCCGCAGCTCTGCGTACGCGACTGCGCTGTCTAGGACGATGGCCACCTGATTGGAGAGCTGCGTCAAGAACGTGATGTCAGCCTGATCATAGAGCCTCGGCTCACGCCGACCCACGACAAGCACGCCAAGGACGCGGGTCCGGCTCACGATAGGCATTACGCAGACGCTTCGCAGCCGAGCCCCGAGCAGCAGGGGATCGCGATCGGCGCCGAGCGTCCGGGCATCGTCGCTGGTACCGGTCCACAGCCGAGAGGTGGCGACTACATGACCGTGAAGGCTCCCCTGCGCCGGATGGAGGGCCCCGTCCCGGACGATTGCCTCCCCACTCGGGACGTCGCTGGCGCCAAGCTGAAAGCGGTCCGGTTGAGCGTCGGAGAGCGTGACGAAGGCGGCAGCCGAACGCGTGAGATGCCGAGCGCCCTGGGCAGTGGCCTTCATGACGTCACTCAGCGGCGCATTAGAGATGGCGCGGCGGGCCAGGTCGAGCAGCAGACTCATGCGCTCCTGCTCGCGCTCGCGCTCGCCAGGGCTGGGCTCGTTGTCAACCGCTACGCCCCGAACTATGCCTGCTGAGTCATGTGCTTTGCGAGGCTCTGGGAAAGCCAAGACGTTTGGGATCATCGCCATGGTCCTCCGGAAAACATCGCGCGCGATTCTTCTGGTTCAGCCCTCGAGCGCGCCTCGGACCTTCTCCAGCAGAACTTCATGATCGAAAGGCTTGGACAGGAACTCGACGGCGCCTGCTTGCATCGCCTGCGCCTTCACCCTTGCGTCACCCCGCGCCGTGATCACGATGATTGGAATGCGAGATCCCTCGGCCTTTAGCCTCGCTTGCAGTTCGAGGCCTGACATTCCCGGCATACGAATGTCGGCGATCAGGCAGGCTGTCTGGTCTCGCTGGTCCGATTCAAGGAATTCCTCCGCCGATCCGAAGCACCGCGCCGCGTGCCCGGCGGATTCCATCAGATCCTGGAGCGCACTCTGGACTGATCGATCGTCGTCGACGATCGCAACGAATTGCGAGGTACTCTTGCTGGTCATGAGACGAATGTGCTTGACGCGGCGGGCGGATACAATTGCACGTTGGTTGCGGCAAATTGGCCTTTGGTTACATGGGATCCGGCCGCCAGTGGCTGTAAAGGACCGTTGGGAGTAGATCGTGGGGCTGAGCGCGGAGCTCGCTGCGCGACAAGCCTGCCCGGGTGTTGGGTCCGCCAAGGGCGCCGTTTGCTATCATGATTTCAACGTGTCCGCCATTCGGATTAGCACGGCCAGCGAGTCGGCCTTCATTTTGGCCATCACGTGGCCGCGATGAATCTTCACCGTGTGTTCGCCGGTCCCGAGCTTCGCGGCGATCTGTTTGTTGAGCAGGCCGCAAACCACCAGGTCCATCACCTCACGCTCGCGGGCGGTCAGCGTCTCGTAGCGGTGTTGCACCTCCCCTGCCTCCCGACGTTTGTCGCGCGATTTTCTGTCCCGGTCGATCGCCTGCTGAACTGCGTCGAGCAGCTCCTGTGGCCGAAAAGGCTTCGTCAGGAATTCGACGGCACCCGATTTCATTGCCCGAACTGTCATCGGGACATCAGCGTGTCCGGTGATGAAGATAATTGGAATGGTTACTCCGGCTTCGGCCAGCCGACGCTGACAATCCAAGCCGCTCATGCCTGGAAGTCTCACGTCGAGAACGAGGCAACCAGGGCAGTCGGCGGGCTTGTTGTCGAGAAACTCCTGCGGCGACGCGAAAGCCTCAGACCGCAACGCTACCGACGACAAAAGATCCTGGATCGATCGGCGGACACTCGCGTCGTCGTCGACGATGAACACAGCGGGTGCGCCTTCAGGGATCACTTATGCGCCTCAGCTTCAGTTGGCAAAGTGAAGTGCAACGTTGCGCCACTTCCCGGCTTCACCGTCGCCCAAAGCCGGCCACCGTGCGATTCGACAATCGTACGGCTGATCGCCAGCCCCATCCCTGTCCCTCCGGCCTTGGTTGTGACGAACGCCTTGAAGATTTCTTCCATCTTCTCAGAAGGTATTCCCGCTCCTGTGTCGCTCACCGACACCGTCAGCTCTCCGCCCTCACGTCCTGTGCTTATCTTGAGCTCGCCTCCCCGCTCGCTCATCGCCTCCATCCCGTTCAGCATCAGGTTCATCAAGACCTGTTGCAACTGCACCCGGTCGGCGCTGACCGAGGGTAGATCCGCCGTCAGCTCCGTACGCATCACAACCGAATGGCGGTCGGCCTCGCTGCTGAGCAATACCAGCAACTCGCCAACGACGTCGTTGACCGAGACCATCTCTCGCTGCGGCGAGACGTCTTTCTTGTACAAGGACTTCAAGTGGGCGATGATCTCGGCGGCCCGCTTCCCGTCCTCCTCGATCCGCATGGCGGCCTCTCGCGCCCTCTGGACCTCCGGTTGATCCCGATTCAGCCAGCGCAGGCAAGCGCCCGCCCTGGTGATGGCAGCGGCAATGGGTTGGTTGATCTCGTGGGCGATCGAGGCGGTCAAGGCACTCAGTGTCGTGACCCGCGCCATATGGGCCAGCTCGGCGCGGGCTCTGTGCAGGGCCTCCTCGGCGACCTTGCTTTCCGTTACGTCCTGAATGGCGCCGATGAAAACTGGGCGACCTGCTACCGTCTCCATTACGTGGGCGACGGCATGGACATGCTTCACGGTACCAGCCGGGGTGATGATGCGGTAGGCGAGTTCGAGATCCCGATCCGGCCCATCGACGGCGCGCTTGAACGCGGCCTCGTAAATTGGCAGGTCCTCGGGGTGGAAGACCCTCCGAATCGCCTCATGCGTGATTTTGGTCGCCGGATCGAACTCGAAGATCCGGCAGAGCTCCTCCGACCAGTTGTGCTCGTCCGCCACCAGATCCGTGACGAAGCTGCCCGTTTTACTCAGCCGCTGGGCTGCCGCAAGATAGGTTTCGCTGCGTCGCAGTTCCGCCTCGCTTCGCTTCCGTTCGATTCCTTGCGCAATCGCATCGGCAACCGAGGCCAGCGTGTCGAGTGTGTCATCAGAAAGCGGATGACGGGCGAACATCGCCATCACGCCGACCGCGCGCTTCTCGACCAGCAAGGGATAGCCGGCAAACGAAACCATGCCGCAGCTTCGCGCCCATTCCTTGTCGCGGATCCGCGGATCGCTCAGGACGTCGTTGGTCAGATGGGGCTTCTTCTCGCTGGCGATCCACCCCACCTTCAGGTCTCCAAAGGGAATCCGACCGTAGGTTCCATCCAACCTGGTGTACATCCCGGCGCTGGCCTGAAGTTCCAACGTGGTTTCCCGGTGGTTTGCCGTCCAGATGCGGGCGAACGCCGCCTCGAGGCGGCGCACAACGGCCTCCGCGCATTCGTGGAGCATCTCTCGTGTTGAGACCGGCTTCGAAAGCGCAGCGCTCACATCGGCGCGGAGTGCCATGAGGTTGCCAGCGAGTTCCTGCGCGCGCTTTCGATCGGTGATATCCATCGTTGAACCGATGAATTCCACCAATTCATGCGACTTGTCGAAGACGGCGTGCCCCACGCCGTGAAGATGTTTGATAGACCGATCCGGGGTAACAATTCGAAACTCCTGCTCAAAGTCTCTCTTATCTCGAATGGCAGATTCAAAGGTGCGTCGCAGGCCAATCCTGTCGTCTGGGTGAACCCTTTCCCAGAATTCGTCCAGGGAAGGATTGGTGTCTTGAGGATCGAGACCGAGAATTCGACAATGTTCCTGCGACCACACCACTTTCCCCGTTGATGCATTCCAACTCCAACTCCCTGTCTTGCTCAGCCGCTGGGCTTCGGCGAGAAAAAGATAGGCTTGCTCGACCTGCGCCTCCGCCCGTTTTCGGTCCTCGATGTCGAATGCGGCCACATACCACCGATCGATTCTTCCCTGCGCATCGAGCAAAGGATTGTAGCGGATCAGGAACCAGCGATATCTGCCGTCCTTACCCAGCACACGTTGCTCATTTTCGAACGGTTCGGCGCGTGTGAGCGCCTCCGCGCGCTCCTCTCGCAGTCGTTCCGCGTCCTGTGGGTGGAAAAAACGAGCGCGATAGTCCTCTCTCCGCACATCTTCCAGAGTGAGACCGGTGTAGCTCAACACGGCTTGATTCACATACAGCACGGATCCATCGCTGCGCAACACGTGGATAAAGGTGGGGGTGACGTTGGTAATGAGGCTCAAATTGCGCTCGTTGGTTCCCAGAGCCTCGTCGGACTTTTGCGGATCATCCACCAGCGAATCCGTGGTGGTTTGTAGTAACGTCCCCCCATCGAAGTAAATGCGACCCGCAGTGATCTGCCGTTTCGCTGCATCGTACTCATAAACCCCACAACCGGGGAGTGTAACTTGAGCACCGGTCGCCGCATGGCCGCCGAAAGGACCCTTGTGTTGGGCTTCAAAACTAAATTCGACGACGACCACACCTGGTCCGAAAACCATCTTCTTCACAACGTGGCGGTTTCCCGGGAACGCCGTGATGAATGGCCGAACGAACTGATCGCGGAGGGCTTCCTTCCCCTTCATGAGCGCGCCCGGAATTTGAAGCACTACATTTTCCGCGTAGTAGGACATAATGCGGTCCTCGTCCGTTCCTCCCCACGCGCCGTAGTACTCATTGATAAACGATGCGACGTCAAAGGCAGACCGGAGTGCAGTAGAAGCCGCCATGGACCTTTCCTTCACTCGCTGTGCGAGACCTCGCGACAAGCGCGAACGCCGCCTGAACACGGAGGCGAAGGCGCCTGGCACGAGCTGAGAACATGCCCTGAAGGTGGCATCCCGCCTAGGCCACGGGCCCGTGCAGCGCGACAAGATGTCCACCGGGAACAATGTAGCGCCAATCTGGCTCCCTACTAGGCATCATCCCGTTCGGGCGATCAGAGCGGAGCCTTGCGCTTCAGTAGCCGAAGGGAAAGACCCGTGGCCGCGGAGCGTCCTCGGCGTGAATGTAGGTAATCGTGTAAGGGCCCATGAACGTCATGGACAGCACAGTCCGCCCCTTGGCGATCGAGAAATGGTGCATCCCCGCGGGGGCGGTGGCCGAATCGCCGGCGGCCAGGGCCGGGTCTGCTTGGGATCGAGCTGGTCTCCCATCCCGACCAAGAGCGTTCCCTCCCTGACTTCGACGTGCTCATAGCTCGGATGAAAGTGCGGCGCGATTCTGTAGCCGTCCGGCATGGAAAGCTGGAGCGTGGATTCACCCGGGCCGGTAGGATCGCCGCTGACGACAGCGATGAGCGCGCCCGGCTGCAGCACGTCGGGCACGGTCCAGTGGAGCGCCGCCGGCTCGGCCGATGCCTGTGCCATGGCGCTGGGAGCCGACACGAGCGACAACGACACAGCGACGGCCGCCGAAGCCAGAACGTGACGACGCGCTTCGTTCATGTGGAGCCTCCGGCCCTGTCGACATCACAGCGCATGATCTTCCGCGGGGCCCGATGAGCCCGGAGCTCAAGAGCCCAAGAACAGCATCGTCTGCCGCCCTAACGGGCGCATGCAGCTGGCGGGCGCCCCCGTGCCCGGATTGTGCCCGAACACCCTGCACTGTCCTGCGCTGCATGACAAAGGGGACGGGTTGGCCCGCCCCCCTAAGGCGCTGTCTATATTCGTAAAGCGTGCACCGCGTGTCATTGCGTGTCGTGGTGTCCAACCTGGAATCGCAACCTAGGATCCTCCCTCAAGGGGTTCGGGTTCGACTCCCGGCGTTCGCATCTCCTTATGCAGCCCAAAGACATCGTCATTCAGTTCACGGCGCAGGTGGACCGCTTCGTCACCTCCCCGCACGTGAACGAGCCCGAGCCGGTCGCCCGCTTCCTCGCGGCCGTCGAGCCGCACGGCGACGAGCGCGCCCTCGATGTCGGCTGCGGCCCGGGCCTCCTCGCTAAGGCCTTCGCACCGCGCGTGCGCGAGTTCGTGGGCCTCGACCTTACCCCAGCCATGGTCGAGAAGGCGAGCGCGATCGCGCGCGAGGCTGGCCTCGCGAACGCCCACTTCCAGGTCGCAGACGCGCTGAAACTCCCCTTCGAGACCGGGAGCTTCGACCTCGCCCTTACGCGCCTCGCGCTCCATCACATGCCCGACGTGCGCGGCGTGGTGCGCGAGATGGCCCGCGTCACCCGCGCCGGCGGCAAGATCGGCCTCTTCGACCTCACGACGTCGGAATCGACCGAGGAGTCCGGCTACCTCAACTTCGTCGAGCGCCTGCGCGACCCGAGCCACGCGCGCGCCCTCCCGATCTCCGAGACAGTGCAGGTCGTCGGCCTCGCGGGGTTCGATCTCGACCGCGTCGATACGACGGACCTCGAGCTGGACGTCGACGACTGGATCGCGCGCGCCGAGCAATCCCCGGACGAGGCGCGCCGGGCGCGCGAGCTGCTGGCGGACACCATCGGCACGCGCCGGTTCGGCGGCCGGCCCGTCCGGCGCGACGAGGCGGGGAAGCTCAAGTTCATCGTCCGATACATGATCGTCGTTGGCACGCGCCGCGAGCGCTAAGTAGCGCAACTCATTCCGATGGTTAGTCTTGATTGGGTTCGACTCCCGCCGTTCGCATCTTCAGCGTCAATCAGACACGGCCTGATCCGGCGGCGCCTTCGCTACCGCGTGCGCTAGCGCCTTCTCGTCGGTGAGATCGAGCCGGAGTGGTGTGAGCGACACCCAACCCTGCTCCACCGCCCACCGATCGGTTCCCTCCTCGGGCGGTCCCAAAGGCACGACCGTGATCCAGTAGTGGGTCCGGCCCCTCGGATCCTGGCCGGGGACGACCTGCCCGTCGTAGTGTCGCACCGATTGCCGAGTCCAGCGAATACCCCGGGGCTCGGGAGGAAAATTGACGTTCACCAGCGACAATTCCCGTTGCGGGAGGAGCAGTTCCAAGACTCGGGTTACCCACGGAACGAGAACCTTGAAGTCGGGCTGGTCGTCGGTGACGGGCGTGCTGAGCGCCACCCCGCGCAGACCGAGCAGGGCAGCCTGCTTGGCCGCGGCCAGCGTGCCCGAGTGCCAGCTCGAGTTGCCCAGGTTGGCGCCCAGATTGATCCCGGACAGGACGATGTCCACCTGCTCCCACTGCGACGCACCCAGAGCAACGCAGTCCGCGGGTGTGCCGTTCACTCGCCAGGCTTCGAACTCGCCAAGTTTGGTGCGCCGCAACGACAGCGGTCTCGAGTGCGTGATCGCATGCCCCATCGAGGACTGCTCCACATCAGGTGCGACGACCCGCACTTCGCCAAACCGGCCGGCAACCTCGGCCAGCGTCGCCAGTCCCGGGCTGTAGATGCCATCGTCGTTGGCGACCAGGATTCGCATTGGTGCCCCGCCCTTTCGCGGCTGGCGCGTGAAGCCCGGGCCACGTGCCCGAGCGTGGTCTTGTAGTTGGGGTGGATCGGCGGGAAATGCCGTGAGTCCCCTCACCTGTGACGTGAGGGATCCATCAAGAAAGAAGAGCGGCGGGTACCGACCGAATCAGTTCTCGATCTGGAGAATCTGCTCCGTCGCGCCGCCGATGCCGGTTGGCCCTTCGAGCGTGTAACGGACCCTCAGGTTCCCGGCGCGAACGCCTGCGCTGACAGTGATATCGAGGTCCTCGAGAGTGACGTCGTTCGGCAGCAGGACATCCCAGCAGCCCGTGGCCCCGGGGGCCGATACATAGACGCGGGTGAAGTTCGAGGCCCCGCTCACGCTGACGCGTAGTCGACTCCCGTGCGCGTGCGAGACCTTCCCGGTGGCCGCCACGTGGGCGATCGGACCGAAGGACGCGGGCGGAGGCGGATAGTCACTGAGCACCGCGGTCAACTGACCACCGCGGGCCGTGACGCCCGTGATGAACGCATCCACACGGGTCGTGCTGGGGGTGACGGTCTCGGGGGCGCAGCCCGGGAGGAGGGCTACGCCGGCAACGAGAGCAACGCTCAACCGGAGCAAGCTGGTCATGGGTACCTCGGAGCCGGGTTGTTCGTGGGAGACAACGTCGAATCGGGCAACGACCGTACCGCAGGGGGAGTAGGCCGGGAACGTCGGGGGCTTACCGAATCGGGACCGGCCACTCAAGTGGGCGTGAGGTAAGGCATTAGGGCGGACAGCGCGCCCCCTTCATCTGCCGTCCGCAGGCGCTCGCGAGGGGACGCGCCCCCAAGGGGGCCGCAGCGGGACGACCGCGGCCTGCGGCGTGGGTTGCGGATCACGCCACGAAATCCAGAGCTAGGACGCCCCTGTGATTCGCGCGGAGCCCGTGACATAGCCGCACAACTGCCGTCGCCGCGGGCGCCTGGCCGCAAGGTCTCAAGCGCCGCTGTCACGCCAGCGGCGGGTGCCCTGCGGGCGTGCACTGCCATCTGCCGATTGACTTGGCACCGGGCTAGATTCTGGTCCGATGAGCATCGTCGTTGAGAAAACCGCAGAGGACGCCGCCTCGAAGTCGCTCCGGGTGACTGTTCCGCTTGATCGGGTGCGCGAAGCTGAAGACCG
>Ga0310813_10002151_pt1 | contig 11994 bp, 7 predicted proteins | sample YN3metagenome_FD_203086 | JGI IMG/M metagenome (GOLD analysis project Ga0310813, IMG submission 203086) | Soil microbial communities from experimental microcosm in Duke University, North Carolina, United States - YN3 | ecosystem: Engineered > Artificial ecosystem > Soil microcosm > Unclassified ...
GCCGGCCCCGCGTCGTTCATAATAGTTACAAGTTCACATTTTCTGAACAGCGAAGATTTATGAACAAAGACGATCCAACAGGAGCTCTCGACTTCAGCCGCCCGACCGAGGCGTTACTCGGCCAGCTCACTCACGCTGTCACCATGCGCGGACGTGTGCCGCTGCATCTGATCGGCTTTCGGCCGGGAGAGCCTGGCAATGGCTCGGTCGAGGATGGTGAGTTGACGCTCGACGTGAACGGCGCCGTTCAACAGTACACGCTCGCGGCACGAGGACGGATGAGATCGCGTGCGGACGTCAGGGCCCTCGCGGTGAAGAACCGAAGGACGACGTTTCCGCTGTTGCTGGCCACCAGCTATTTGACACTCGCGTTAGCGGACGAGTGTGTCGAGCACGACCTGCAGTTCATCGATCTCGCGGGCAATCTGTATGTGCATACGCCCGGTCAGTACCTGCTTGTAACGGGCAGGCCGGCGAATCCTGAGCTCCGGCGGCTGGCCTCGCAGTCAGGAAGGCCCGCGACGTCCGCGAGCGTCTCCGCGCTCAGGATGATTTTCGTGCTGCTGGCAGAGCCGCAGTTGCTCAACCGTTCCTATCGGGACATCGCGGCCGCCGCGGGCGTAGCGCTCGGCGCCGTCGGAAGCGTGCTGGACAATCTGCGTGAGCGTGGCTTGCTGGCGGGAACCGACAGCCGGCGCATACTCGATCCGGCCGCGCTGCGGGAAGAGTGGGCGATCAGTTATCCGCTTCGCCTGCTGCCTAAGCTAAACGGGCAACGGTTCACGGCAGGCGATCCATCGTGGTGGCGGCATGCCGAATTGCCGGCGGGGCAGGCGTGGTGGAGCGGGGAGGTTGCCGCCGCGAAACTCACCGGCCAGCTTCGACCGGCCGCGCAGACGCTGTATATCGATGCTGCGGCGAGACCGGCTGTGACAATGGCGCTCGCGAAGCGCCATCGCTTGCGGGCCGACGACGCCGGCACGCTGGAAATCCTCGACGCTTTCTGGCGTGTGGATACGGCGCAGGCGCAGCAAGCGACGGTGCCGCCTTTGCTCGTTTACGCCGATTTGCAGCGTACAAGGGATCCTCGTAATGCAGAGGCTGCGACCTTGATACGTAACCAGATAGAGCAGGCTGATGCCGCCAATCCATCTTAAGACGCCGCTACCGGAAGCAAAGCAGACGCTGCTGACTGTTATGGATCGCGTGGCCCGGCTAACCGGCCTGCGGTATTTCGTCATCGGAGCGACGGCGCGCGACATCCTGATGTATCACCTGCACGGGTTGCCTTTGAATCGCGCCAGTCCAGACATCGATTTCGCGATGGCGATCGAGAACTGGACGGCATTCGAGGCGCTCAGGGTCGCGCTTCTGCAGCAGCCTGGCTTTCGGTCCGACGCGAAGATCCTGCACCGGCTTCACTATTCGCCAATGGCCGGAGATGATTTTCCAGTCGATCTGGTGCCGTTCGGTGGCGTCGAGACGGCACCGGCGCAAGTGGCGTGGCCTCCGGACATGGCCATCGTGATGAATGTGGTGGGCTACGCCGAGGCGTTGGATAGCGCGATCATGGTCAGCATCGCGGACGACTGCGAAATCCCGGTCGCATCGATCCCGGGTCTCGTGATGACGAAATTGATCGCGTGGCTGGACCGCGGGCAAGCCAATCCGAAAGATGCGGCGGACTTCCGGTATCTGCTGGAAAACTACGCGGCCGCAGGCAATGTGGACCGGCTGTACGGCGAGGAATTGCCGTTGCTTGCTGCGTGCGGGTACGAATTCGAACGCGCGGGCCCGAGATTGATGGGACTCGATATCGCATCGATTGCTTCCGCGCAGGGTAGGGAGCAGATCGTGGCCATTCTGGAAGATGCTGGACTGCATGACCGGCTGGTCATGCACATGCTGCGGGGCGGCTCTCACCGCGGCGACGTGGTGGCGGAGGTTGAGAGCCGGCTCGCGGAATTCAGGATCGGACTGACGGATTGGCCCGGGCCGTGATCCTCTCGCGGCAGCGGAAAAACAAAAAGCCCGCATTCGCGGGCTTTTGTCATTTGCTAGCTGGTGCCCAGCAGAGGACTCGGTCACACGGGCGCGACCCCGGCTGCGCTTGCAAGCGCAGCCTTTCGAGTCCTCACGCAAAGCGCGCAGGCGCTCTGCTTCCTGGGCCTGAAAATGAAAAAGCCGGCTTACGCCGGCTTTTTGAATACGTGGTGCCCAGGAGAGGACTCGAACCTCCACGGTGTTGCCACCGCTAGGACCTGAACCTAGTGCGTCTACCAATTCCGCCACCTGGGCACGTCTCAAGCTAGACCGCTATTGTAGCGGGATGATGCAATGTGTCAATTGAAAGTTGCGGGTTTTCGCGGCGAGCCCGCAATGTTCATCGACGGATGACCGCGCATGCGGGCAAAAACACCCCGAACGCACCGCTCAAACGAAAAAGCCACCCGAAGGTGGCTTTTTGTATCTGGTGCCCAAGAGAGGACTCGAACCTCCACGGTGTTGCCACCGCTAGGACCTGAACCTAGTGCGTCTACCAATTTCGCCACCTGGGCAGGTGTCTTGCGTGCCGGCTTCGTGCTTTGCACTCGGTCAGCAGCAAAGACCGCAATTATAGCGGTGCGCCAGACGCTGTCAAGTGTTTCGCGCCAGAAACACGCTACCGTCCACGCGAACCTCAGACCAGCTTCGCAACCCGCTTGCGAACCGCGTCAGCAAGCCCGCGCAGGCCCTTCTGTGCGCTGTGCATTAAGAGACGGATGATAGAATGGCCCGCAGCAGCAGGTTGACACGCTCAGTACATGCGCAGTACACGGTATGCAAGCCCAGCTTGCCGCTTCGCCTCACGCGGCGGGCAGCAGGCCCGACTCGCGGCAGGGTTCGCAGCTGTCACGCGACGGCCGCACTGCGGCACTTCTTTCGTCGATGTCCAACGCCACGAGAAAAACCATCGATAAGCCCTTGAGCAAATATCCGTATCCGATTCCGAGCCGCGAAGAAATCCTCGGCGTGCTGCGCACGAGCGAAACGCCGCTCGCGGCGAACGACATCGCCGAAGCGCTTTCGATCAAGCGCCAGGAGCGCGAAGGGTTCTTCAAGCGGCTCGCCGCCATGGAGCGCGACGGCCAGATCCGGCTCGATCAGCGCGGGCATTATCAGCTTACTCATCCGTCGAATTTCGTCGCGGGCCGCGTACAGGGCCATCGCGACGGCTACGGTTTTCTGATTCGCGACGACGGTCAGGACGATCTGTTCCTGCCCACCGGCGAAATGCAGAAGGTCATGCACAACGACCGCGTGCTCGCGCGGATCGTCGGCTATGACCGGCGCGGCCGGCCGGAAGGGCATATCGTCGAGGTCACCGACCGCGCCAACAAGCGCGTGATCGGGCGCCTCTTGAACGAAAACGGCGCGCTGATCGTCGCGCCGGAAGACAAGCGCATCGGCCACGATATCCTGATCACGCAGAACACCAAGAAGGCCAAGGTTGGCCAGGTGGTGGTGGTCGAGCTGACCGACTTCCCGAGCCGCCATTCGCAGCCGCTTGGCCGCGTGGTCGAGGTGCTCGGCGATATCGACGATCCGGGCATGGAAATCGAAATCGCAGTGCGCAAGTACGGCGTGCCGCACGAATTCAGCCAGGGCGCGCTCGACGACGCCGCGAAACTGCCCGACGAAGTGCGTCCGGTCGATATCCGCCATCGCGTCGATCTGCGCGACGTGCCGCTCGTCACGATCGACGGCGAGGACGCGCGCGACTTCGACGATGCGGTGTACTGCGAGCCGGTCAAGGTCGGCCGCGGCGACGGGTTCCGGCTGATCGTCGCCATCGCCGACGTGTCGCATTACGTGCTGCCGGGCGGCGGTCTCGACGTCGACGCGATCGAGCGCAGCACGTCGGTGTATTTCCCGCGCCGCGTGATTCCGATGCTGCCGGAAAAGCTGTCGAACGGGCTGTGCTCGCTGAATCCGCAGGTCGACCGCTGCGTGCTGGTGTGCGACATGGTGATCACCGCGCGCGGCGAGATCAAGGCGTACCAGTTCTATCCGGGCGTCATGCATTCGGCGGCGCGTCTCACCTATACCGAAGTGGCTGCGGTGCTGACCAACACCAAAGGGCCGGAGGCCGCGCGCCGCGCGGCGCTGTTGCCGGAACTGCAGAATCTGTACGGCGTGTACAAGTCGCTGTTCGCCGCGCGCCAGAAGCGCGGCGCGATCGACTTCGATACGACCGAGACGTATATCGTCTGCAATGCGCAGGGCAAGATCGAGCAGATCGTGCCGCGCCATCGCAACGACGCGCACAAGCTGATCGAAGAATGCATGCTGGCCGCCAACGTGTGCGCGGCCGATTTTATGAAGCGCAACAAGCACGCCGGTTTGTACCGCGTGCACGCCGGGCCGACCGCCGAGCGTCTGGAGAATCTGCGTACCTTCCTGCGCGGCATGGGGCTAACGCTGACCGGCGGCGACACGCCGCATGCGAGCGACTACGCGGCGCTGATGGCGCATATCCGTGACCGGCCCGACGCGCAGATGCTGCAGACCATGCTGCTGCGCTCGATGCAGCAGGCCGTCTACAGCCCGGACAACATCGGCCACTTCGGCCTTGCGTACGAGGCGTATGCGCACTTCACGAGCCCGATCCGCCGCTATCCGGACCTGCTGACGCACCGCGCGATCTACGCGATCCTGCAGGGGCGTAAGTATCAGCCGGAGGCGCCGCATGGCGTCGAGCTGAACACCGCGCTGTCGCCGCGCGCCCGCGCGATGCAGGCCGACGACGAAAAGCGCACCGGCCGCCGCCGCGAAAACACCGCGATCTGGGAAGAGCTCGGCCTGCATTGCTCGGCCAACGAGCGCCGCGCCGACGAGGCTTCGCGCGACGTCGAAGCCTGGCTCAAGTGCTATTTCATGCGCGACAAGCTCGGCGAGGAATATGGCGGCATGGTGAGCGGCGTCACGTCGTTCGGTATTTTCGTGCAGCTGGATGCGCTGTTTATCGAAGGGCTGGTGCACGTCACCGAGCTGGGCTCCGACTACTTCCAGTACGACGAGATCAAGAACGAACTGCGCGGCGAGCGCACCGGCATCCGCTATCGCCTGTCGGACCGGGTGCGCGTGCAGGTGAGCCGCGTCGACCTCGATGCGCGCAAGATCGATTTCCGGCTGGTGCGCGACACGCCGAAGGCGTCGTCGAGCCGCTCGGCGCCGCCGGTCAAGCCGGGCAACGAGCGCGGCGATGGCGGCGGTCCGCGCATCCGGACCTTGCCCGTGCCGGACGGCGCGCGCCGCAAGAAGGCCGCGCCGGCGCAAAGCGTCGCGGTGAAAGAAGCGCGCGCGGCGCGCGGTGCGGCGAAGAAACACGCGGCAAAGAAGGCCCAAACGCGCAAGAAGCGCTGACGCTCGCGGGCCGTTGCATCGCACCGCGCGCGGCGCTCGGAGCCGAGCCCGCGCGCGCGAGTCTGTACACGCAGGCGGCGCCCGCGCTTTCACGCGCGGCGCGCGCCGCCGCGCAAGGTTTCCAATGTCGATCGGCGCGCATCGGGCGCGCGATCAAAGGTTGCTTCAGTCATGTCACGTCTCAAGGTTCTATACGGTTTTCATGCGGTGACCGCACGTTTGCGGCACGATGCGTCGACCATCGAGGACATCTATTACGACCAGACCCGGCGCGATCGCCGGATGAACGAGTTTCTGCACGTCGCGAAAGAAGCGGGCGTGCGCATCATCGCCGCCGACGAGACCCGTCTGTGGGGTCTCGCACATACCGAGCGGCATCAGGGAGTGGTTGCACGCGCAACCGACTTGCCGCTCGCGCAAAATCTGGCGGAACTGCTCGATGGCTTGAGCGGGCCAGCGCTGCTGCTGGTGCTCGATGGCGTGACGGATCCGCATAACCTCGGCGCCTGTCTGCGGGTTGCCGATGCCGCCGGCGCGCATGCGGTAATCGCGCCGCGCGACCGCGCGGTGGGACTCAATGCAACGGCGGCGAAGGTCGCGAGCGGCGCGGCCGATACGGTGCCGTACATCACGGTGACCAATCTGGCGCGCGCGCTGCGCGAGCTGAAGGACGCGGGCGTGTGGGTGGTCGGCACGGCGGGCGATGCAACGGCGAACCTGTACCAGACCAAACTCGAAGGTCCGGTCGCGCTGGTGATGGGCGCCGAAGGTGAGGGCATGCGCCGCCTGACGCGCGACACCTGCGATGAGGTGATGCATATTCCGATGGCGGGCAGCGTCGAAAGCCTGAACGTATCGGTGGCGAGCGGCGTGTGTCTGTTCGAGGCGGTGCGGCAGCGGGCGGTGGCGCCTCGATAAGCACAACGGCGGCGCGCACGCGGTGCATGTCGGAGCGTGCCGATCCGCTGCCGGGAATCCAACCATGAAAACAGCCATGATTCCACCGCTGCGCGCCGCGCTCTTTTGCACAGCCGCAGCGCTGCTCGCCGCCTGCACGACCACCACGATCGACCGCGGCACCTACTACGCCGACACAAGCCATCAGGCACGATACGCGGACACTCGCATCCGCTTCCTCGTGATGCACTACACCGAGATCGGCGAAACGCAATCGCTGAACGTGCTGACCCACGAACCGGTCAGCGCGCATTACGTGGTGCCCGAAGCGCCCCGCAGCAAAAACGGCGAACCGGTCGTCTGGCAGCTGGTACCCGAAGCGCAGCGCGCGTGGCACGCGGGCGTCAGCTACTGGCAGGGGACCACCGAACTGAACGCGGCGTCGCTCGGCATCGAGAACGTGAACCTCGGCCCGCTCGACACGCCGCAGGGCCGTACGTGGCAGCCGTATCCGCCGGCACAGGTCGACGCGCTGATCCGGCTCGCGAAAGACATCGTCACGCGCTACCAGATCCCGCCGACGCGCGTGGTCGGCCACAGCGACATCGCGCCGCAACGCAAGATCGACCCGGGCCCGCTGTTTCCGTGGAAGCAGCTGTATGACGCCGGCATCGGCGCGTGGCCGGATGCGGCGACGGTCGCCGCCGATCTTGCCGGCCGCGCGCCGGAGGCGCCCGCCGACGTGCGCGGATTGCAGCTGAAACTTGCGCGCTACGGCTATCAGGTCGCCACCGACGGCGTGCTCGACGACAAGACTCGCCGCGTCTTTGCCGCGTTCCAGATGCATTTCCGTCCACGCGACTACGCCGGCAACCCGGACGCGGAAACCGATGCGATCGCGCAGGCGCTGCTCGACAAGTACGCGCCGGAGTTTCCCGGTAGCGCGCAGCCGGCGCAGTGAAAGCTGCGCGGCGCGCTGCCGCGACCTCGGCCCCCGTCGGCAGCGAGTCCGGTAAACTAGCGTTTTCTCCGCACGCCAGGCATTTTTCTTCCCATGACTCAAGACGAACTCAAGCAACTGGTCGGTCAAGCCGCGGCCGACTATGTCAATGCCACCGTGCCGGAAGGCACCGTGATCGGCGTCGGCACCGGCTCTACCGCGAACTGCTTTATCGATGCGCTCGCGCTCAGCAAAGACCGCTATCGCGGCGCGGTGTCGAGTTCGGTGGCGAGCACCGCGCGCTTGCAGGCGCACGGCATCAAGGTGTTCGACCTGAACGAAATCGATACGCTGCCGGTGTATGTCGACGGCGCCGACGAGATCGATCACAGCGGCGCGATGATCAAGGGCGGTGGCGGTGCGCTGACGCGCGAGAAGATAGTCGCTTCGGTGTCGGACGTATTCGTTTGCATCGTCGACGCCAGCAAGCGCGTCGGTACGCTCGGCAAGTTTCCGTTGCCGATCGAAGTGGTGCCGATGGCGCGCACCGCGATCGGCCGCCGCGTCACCGCGCTAGGCGGCGTACCGGTGGTGCGCGTGACGAAGGATGGCGCGCCGTTCATCACTGACAACGGCAACGAAATCATCGACGTCAAAGGTCTGCAGATTGACGATCCGCGTGCTTTTGAAGCACTCGTCAACGCATGGCCCGGCGTCGTCACGGTCGGCCTGTTCGCTGCGCGCGGCGCGAACCTATGTCTGCTTGGCGCCGACACGGGTGTCGAACGGATCGACTACCCGCAGCGCTAAATCGCCCGCTTCCATTCGAAACGCCGTGTGCAGCGGTTACGCTGCACACGGCGTTTTTCTTTTTGCCCATTCATACAGCGAGCACGCATGCGGCCCGCAGCGGCTTCGCCGCCGTTACGTGGGATGCCGAACAGAAGCGTGATTTCCGCGCCCGAATAATGCTCCCGCATGATGCAGCGCGGCGCGAATCAACCGACGTGTCTGCATCGGCGAATCTGCTGGGCCATCGCTGTACTGGCCGCCTGTCTTTGCTGCAAACGCTACCGGTTATCGCTCTTCCGAGTGCAAGTGTGCGCGAGCGCACACGATGAGCTTTCGTCTTCGAAAGGCTCGGGATGCGTTCGCCCATCGTGCGGTCGGGTACGTTGAAAACCGCACACAACGGCATGGATAGCGATGGCGTGCGATGAGCGGGCTGCTGTATAAAAGAACCGCCGATGTAATCGGATGTGTTCAGCGATACCGCAGACCAGCTCCGCTGCTGCACCTCCGTCTGAAACGAGAACCGGACGCAGTTCCGGGTGGCAATACATCTGAAGTTGCGATGTTCGACCAGCGTTCAATCTGTTTCGGATAACAAATTATCTGAAAGGAATCGGCACCATGGCTTACAGCACTGTTATTCGAGTCGAAATGATCTCGAGCGGCCAATTGGGGAAATCAAAATGACGTACGCCGGGACAGAAGTGACGGGGGCGGCCGGGGTTGCCGCAGGCGACGCGCCATGCGCGAAACGCCGCGTGGGCATCGTATTGTCACAGGGCTTTTCGCTGCTGGGTACCGGCATCGTTGCCGAAGTGTTCCAGCTCGCCAATGAAATCGCGCAAGCCGGGCGCGGCGAAAACATCGGCTACCAGGTGCGGCTGCTGTCGCTGCAAGGCGGCGCGGTGACCTGCTCGGCGGCGGTTCAGGTGTGGACCGACGAACTCGAGCCGCGCCTGCACAACGCGTTCGACGCACTCTTTATCGCAACCGGCGGCGCGGCCGCCGAGGCGCGCGGCGCAAGCCGGCCGGCGCACGTGGCGGACAGCGTGACGGACAGCGCGGCGGATAGCACGGACACTGCGCGCCGCACCTCGGTCGACGATGCGTCGGCCGTAGCGGAATCGATGGTCGCCAGTACAGCGCCCACGGCGTCCGTGTTCGATCTGCCCGCGGCGCAGGCAGACGATCGCTTCGAGGCGATGAAAAGCGCACTGACGCTGGTGGTCCGCGACCACGGCCTCGATGCCGCGCGCGACATCGCCGAGCGCCTGGTGCCCGGCTCCAGCCAGAAGCTGATGCCGCTGCTCGGCAGCGTCGGCACTACGGTCGCCGAGAAAGTGCGGCGTTCGGCGCAATGGCTGCGCGAAAACTGCGACCGGCCGATCTCGGTGGCCGACGCCGCACAGGAAGCCGCGATGAGCGAGCGCAATTTCCTGCGCCGCTTCAAGCTCGAAATGGGCAGCACCCCGTCCGAATACCTGCTGCAGGCGCGCCTCGACATGACTTGCCGGCTGCTGGCCGGCACCGAGTTGCCGGTCGACAAGATCGCGCGACGCAGCGGCATGGGCAATGGCGATCACCTCGCAAAGATTTTCCGCAAACGCTGGTCGATTTCGCCGACCGAATTCCGGCTGCGCAATCGTCGCGAGCGGGCGGCACGCGCCGACTACGCGATGCCCGCCGCAGCGGAAGCCGAAGCGCGCGACTTCGCGTTCTGAGCGTGCGGCTCTGCTCATACGAGATGCATGGCTAAGCGCGCTGGCGCACCGTCACACGAGGTCGATCAGGCAAAACTGAACGCCATACGGGATACAGGCAAGCGATTCGATATTCGCCCAACCAGACGTCAAGACATTTAGGAATGGGAAATGTTAGACAGCCAATCGACTGAAGTAATCCAGCGCACGCTCGACGAGCGTTCGCGCACCTGTCTGGCCGGCGAACTGCCGGCGGAACAGACGCTGGCGCTTGCGCCGATCGTGCTGGCAGGCGGCTCGGGGACGCGGCTGTGGCCGATGTCGCGCGCCAACTGCCCGAAGCAGCTGCTCGGCATCGTCGGCACGGATTCGCTGCTGCAGACCACCGTGGCGCGCATGGCGAACTTCCCGACCGAGCGCAAGGTGCTGCCGGCGCCGATCATCATGTGCGGCGAGGAACATGGCTTCGTCGCGGTCGAGCAACTGCATCAGAACGGTGTCGACGCAAAGCTGGTGGTCGAGCCGGCCCGGCGCGACACCGCGCCGGCGCTGACGCTGGCCGCGGTGGTAGCGGCCGCGCAAGGGCCGGATGTGATCCTGGTCGCGATGCCGGCCGATCACTCGATCGCCGACGTCGGTGCATTCCAGCGCGCGATTCTGGCGGCGGCCTGCCATGCGGAGAGCGGCGCGATCGTCACGCTCGGCGTGCCGCCGACGCGCCCGGATACCGGTTTTGGCTATATCCGCTTCGGCGCCGCGCTGCAGGACGGCGCGCGCCGCATCGAATGCTTCGTCGAAAAACCTGCCGCCGAACTGGCCGCGCAATACCTGGCGGCCGGCAACTACTGGTGGAACAGCGGCATCTTCGTTGTGCGCGCATCGATCTGGCTGGAAGCGGTGAAACGCCTGCAACCCGCGATGCATGACGCGTGCGTTGCTGCTTTCGACAACAGCAAGATTGATGGCGCGTTCATGCGCCCGGGCGCCGTGCAATTCGCGCAAAGCCCGTCCGATTCGATCGACTACGCGGTGATGGAACACCTCGGCACCGATGCGCTGCCGTGTCAGGGCGTGGTCGTGCCGCTCGAAGCGGGCTGGTCGGATCTCGGTTCATGGGACGCCGTCTGGGACGCACACGACAAGGACGCTGACGGCAACGTCGCGCGCGGCCGCGTGATGTTCGAAGGCGCGACCGCTACCTACGCGCATTCGGAAGGCCGCCTCGTCGCCTGTGTAGGCACCACCAACGTGGTGGTGGTCGAGACCGCCGATGCCGTGCTGGTGGCTGACCGCTCGCGTGTGCAGGACGTCAAGGGGCTGGTCGCGCGCATCAAGGCCGAGCGCGCACCGGAAGCCGATCAGCACCGCAAGGTGCAGCGCCCTTGGGGCTGCTTCGATTCGATCGACCGCGGCGAGCGCTTTCAGGTGAAACGCATCGTCGTGCAGCCAGGCGCGCGTCTGTCGCTGCAGCTGCATCACCACCGCGCCGAACACTGGATCGTCGTGCGCGGCACGGCCCGCGTGACGCGCGGCGAAGAGCAGTTCCTGCTCGGCGAAAACGAATCGACATACATCCCGCTCGGTGTGCGCCACCGCCTCGAAAACCCCGGCAAGTTGCCGCTCGAGGTGATCGAAGTGCAGTCGGGCGCCTACCTGGGCGAGGACGACATCGTCCGCTTCGACGACGTGTACGGCAGGGGATGAGGTTTTGAGCGTGCGTCCGACCGCGCTTCAGTGCCAGCGACGACCTTGACGCGATGCCGCGCCTGCGCGGCTCGCCGGTCGCCGCCGGCGGGTGGCGGGCGTCGATTGAGGGGAGCGCGGCGCCCTGCGCGTCGCGCGCGGTGATGGCAAAGGTGTGGAGTGACGATCATGTCTGGACTATTCCATCGGGCGCTCGATGTCGCGCTCATCGTGCTGGGCGCATTCGGCGCACTGCAGCTGAACGTCGCGAGCGCAGGAGCGCATTATGAGCTGGACGCGCTGCTGGTGGCGTTCGTCGCGGCGCTTGCGCTGTCGGTCTTTCCGGCTTGCGGCACCTATCCGTCGAACACCAAGGGCAAGCGCTCGCTGCTCAGTTCCGCCACCCGCACCACGATCGCATGGCTGATCGTGCAGCTGTGCGGCCTCGCGCTGCTGTATCTGATCCAGCGCACCAGCGTGCTGTCGGTGCCGTGGTTCACGTACTGGACGCTGGCGAGCGGCATTCTGCTGCTGGTCGCCCATTCGCTGACGGTGGTCGCGTTCAACGTCGCGGGC
>Ga0310813_10002152_pt1 | contig 11987 bp, 5 predicted proteins | sample YN3metagenome_FD_203086 | JGI IMG/M metagenome (GOLD analysis project Ga0310813, IMG submission 203086) | Soil microbial communities from experimental microcosm in Duke University, North Carolina, United States - YN3 | ecosystem: Engineered > Artificial ecosystem > Soil microcosm > Unclassified ...
AAGAGCTCGCGGCACCACGCGATCGCGCGGCGGCGTCCGCCCCGTCAGCGGCGACGATCGATGTCGCTCAGAACGCCGCTCGACCCCCCGAGCCTGCGCCCGCACTGCAGCGCAGCACGCCGACGACGGATCTTCGCCACGTCGCGACAGCTTCACCACGATCGACACAGGAGCGCCAGATGGATTCACGACGACCACCGCCCGAAGGCGGCGACCCGGTCATGGCCGAGTACTTCGAGACCATGCGGCAGTTCCTCGCCACCCAGGAACGCGTCATGAGCGCCTATCTGGGCGAGTCGGTTCCGGGCACTCGCTCGCTGTCGCGTCCGCTGCGCAGCTCGCCGCCGCTGACGATTTCGCACCATGCGCAGCGCATCGCGACGGTCGCCGACGGCGCCCCTGCTGCGCAACCCGCCGGCGTGCAGCTGAACGGTACGGCCGCCGCACCGAGCGCGCCTGCGATCGTGGTGCCTGCAGCGGCGGCGACGCACGCGGCGCCTGCGCGTGCGAATTCGATAAACGGCACGAACGGCGTCAACGGCGTCCACGCTGCCGATGCGCCGAACGGCGCTGTCGCCAGCGGCGCGGCAAGCGCGGTCAACGGCTCGGCCGGCGCGCCGACCTCGCCCGCGGCCGCACCGACCAACGGCGCTCGCAACGGCAGCGCAGCAGGCGCGATCGGTCGCGAGCAGCTCACCGACATGCTGCTCGCGATCGTCGAAGACAAGACCGGCTATCCGCGCGACATGGTCGGGCTCGACCAGGCGCTCGAGTCCGACCTCGGCATCGATTCGATCAAGCGGATCGAGGTCGTGGGCGCGATGCTGCAGGCACTGCCCGACACCTACCGCGAGGCGCTCGGCGAGAGCCGCAAGCAGCTCAACACGCAGCAGACGCTCAACGGCATGCTGGAGATGCTGAGCGCGCTCGCAGCGCAGGGAGGCGCTCCCCGCCCTTTTGAATTCGCCGAGACGGGATCGCAGGCTGGCCAGGGCCTCCCGTCTCGGCACATCATCGTCGCGGAAGCGCAGGCGCTCGACCCGGCCGCATCGAAGCGGCTCTCCGGCGGTCACTTCCTCGTCACCGACGACGGCAGGGGCTTGGCGCAAGCGCTCGTCGCCGCCTTGGCGACCCGAGGCTGCAGCGCCAGCGTGGTTGCGCGCGAGGTCCTTGCCGACGAAGCGAAGCTGGTCTGCTGGACCGCAGCGGCGCGCGCCAAGCACGACTCCGTTGCCGGCATCGTGCACGTCGCGCCGTTCGGCGCCGACTGGCTGCCGGTCGAGACGCCGCTCGACACCTGGCGCGCGCAGCTCGCGGTCGAGGAGAAGTCGCTCTTCCTGCTGCTGCGCGACTTCGCCGATCGGCTGGCGAGCGATGCGCGAGTGCTCGCAGTGAGTGCGCTGGGCGGCTCGTTCGGGCGGATGAACGCCCCTCCACGCGGGCTGAGCTTGCAGGGCGGCGCCGTCGGCCTCCTCAAGTCGCTGCGCGAGGAGTCCCCGGGCTGGCGGACCAAAGCGGTCGACGTCGACCCCGCGCGCGCGGTCGATGCCATCGTCGTCGACCTGCTGGGCGAGCTCGAGACGACCGACGGGCGACAGGAGATCGGTTACCTCGGCGGCGTGCGCACGCTCTTCCGCACGTGTCCGGCCGACGATGTCGGTGTCCGGCCGCAGGACTTCGCGCAGCTGACAGACCTCGTGGTGCTCGCGACCGGCGGTGCCCGCGGCGTCACGGCCGAGGCGCTGCGCGAGCTCGCGGTGGCCGGCAACACGCTGGTGATCACCGGGCGCACTGCGCTCGTCGACGAGGACGCGGCGACCGCCGGCTGCGATGCCCAGGCACTGCGCCGCCATTTCGTCGACGCCGTGCGCAACGGGTCGCTCCGCGCGAAGCCTGCCGAGATCGACCGCAAGGTCCAGTACGTGCTGGCGGTGCGCGAGCTGCACGCCAACCTCGGCGACTTCGCGCGTCGCGGCGCACGGGTCGAGTACCACGCGATCGACGCCACCGACGACGCGGCGATGGGCCGCCTGATCGCGGACGTCGAGGCGCGTCTCGGCGCGATCGGCGGCGTCGTCCACGGTGCGGGCGTGATCGAGGACAGGCTGCTCGTCGACAAGACGCCCGATAGCTGGTCGCGCGTCGTCGAGACCAAGGTGCTCGGGCTGCTCGCGCTGCTGCGCCATCTGCGCCCCCAGGCGCTGCGCTTCCTGACGGTCTTCAGCTCGGTTGCCGGCCGCTACGGCAACCGTGGCCAGACCGATTACGCGACGGCGAACGAGCTGATGAACCGCGTCTGCTGTCAGCTGCGCGACGCGTGGGGCAGCCGGGTCAGTGTCAGCGCGCTGTGCTGGGGTCCCTGGGGTCCGACGACGTTCGGCGCCGGGATGGTGACCGCCGACACCGAAGCCAAGTTCGCCGCCAAGGGAGTCGCGCTGGTCGGTGCGGCGCTGGGTCGAAGGCTCTTCGTCGACGCCGTCGCCGCGGCGCCGGGCGGTCCGGTCGAGATCGTCTGCGGCGCGGCCGACTGGGAGGCGCACGAGTCGGAGATCGCGCGCGCTTCGGCAGCGACTTCGGAACGTGTCGCGCCGGCGTCGCAGTCGCCTGCTCAGGTCGAAGCCGCGCCGCAAGCGGCGGCCGCATCCGCCAGCGTCGACGTCGGGCTCCTCGGTCCGCTGCTCGGCCGTGCCGGCGTCGTCCCGTTGTCGCTCGGCGAGCAGCGCGTGACGGTCGCGGTCGACGCTCGTCATGCGTACCTCGCGCATCACCGCATCGATGGCGTCGCCGTCCTGCCCGCGGCGGCCGCCGCCGAGATGATGGCCGAGGCGGCGGGCGCGCTCTGGCCGGGGTGGAAGGTCGTCGAGGTTCGCGACTTTCGACTGATCAAGGGAGTCGAGGTCCGCGACGGCGGGCGGGCGCTGCAGGTGGTCGTGAACGCGCCTCCCTACGGCAGCAGCGAGGGCTTCGACGTCGACGTGACGATCCGCTCCGATGCGGGCGCCGGGCGCTCGCTGGTCCACTACCGCTGCGGCCTGCGCCTCGAGCAGCAGGTCCCGCCCGCGTTCGCACTCGAGCTGCCGCGCCACGACGAGCTGCAGCTGACCGTCGCCAGGGCGTACGACGAATTGCTGTTCCACGGCCCGTGCTTCCAGGTCATCGAGGGGATCGACGGCCTGTCGGAACGCGGCGCGTCGGCGCGCGTTCGCTCGACGCGGCCGAGCGACTGGCTGGCGGCGCCGACCGGCGCTCAGGAGCAGTGGCTCTTCGACCCGGCGCTGATCGATGCCGCGGCGCAGATGGCACTGCTGTGGGCGCGCACGCTGCACGGCCACTCGTGCCTGCCGGCGCGCTTCGGCCGCATCGTCCGCTTGTGCGAGACGCTGCCGGCGCGGCTGCGCATGGTGTTCGAGCATGTGCCGGTCGCCGACCCGCACTTCGTCGGCGCCAACGTCTACTTCGTCGACGACGCGGGGCGGGTCGCCATGCTCGTCGAGGGAATGGAGTGCGTCGGCAGCGCCGCGCTCAACCGCCTCGGCGGCACCGCCAGGGCGGCGAGCGGCGCGACGGCGTGATGACGATGACGACGCCCGGCCCGGAGCCGATCGTGATGCACGCAAACGCATCGCCCGAGCCGATCGCGATCATCGGCATGGCGTGCATGTTTCCGCAGGCGCCCGACGTCAGCGCGTTCTGGCGCAACATCGTCGGCGGCGTCGACGCCGTCGGCGAGCCGACCGCGACGTGGGACGCGCAGCGCTACCTCGATTCGGGCCGCATCAAGACCGCGGCCGGCGGCTATCTCAAGGAGCTGTTCCGCTTCGAGCCGCGCGAGTTCGGGATCATGCCGAACTCGATCGACGGCGGCGAACCCGACCAGTTCCTCGCGCTGCGGATCGCGCGCGATGCGCTCGACGACGCCGGCTACCTGAGCGGTTTCGACCACCGCGACACCGGCATCGTCCTCGGCCACAGCACCTACCTGCATCGCGGCCAGGGGGCGATCCTGCAGAACACGCTCGTGCTCGACCAGACACTCGACCTGCTCGAGGTCGTCTGCCCCACGATCGACGCCGGCACGCTCGCCGAGATCCGCTCGCGCCTCAAGGCCAAGCTGCCGCCGTGCAGCGCCGACATCGCGCCCGGGCTCGTGCCCAACGTGATGACGGGGCGAATCGCCAACCGTCTCAACCTCAAGGGGCCGAACTACCTGCTCGACGCCGCGTGCTCGTCGTCGCTGCTCGCGGTGAACGCGGCGATCGACGAGCTGCGCAGCGGGCGCAGCCGGCTCATGCTCGCCGGCGGCGTCAACGCGTCGCTGCCGGCCGAGGTCACCGTGATCTTCACCCAGCTCGGCGCCCTCAGCGCGCGCGGCAAGGTGCGGCCGTTCGAGCAGGGCAGCGACGGCACGCTGCTCGGCGAGGGGCTCGGCATGGTCGTCCTCAAGCGCCTCGGCGATGCCGTCGCCGACGGCGACCGGATCTACGCCGTCATCCGCGGCATCGGCCAGGCGAGCGACGGGCGCGGCCAGGGGCTGCTCGCTCCCAGCGTCGACGGCGAGACGCTGGCGATCCGCCGCGCGTATCAGTCGTCAGGAGTCGACCCGGCGAGCGTCAGCCTGATCGAAGCCCACGGCACCGGAATTCCGCTCGGCGACCGCACCGAGATCGCGGCGCTGAAGAACGTCTTCGGCAGTCGTTCGACGCCGCAAGGCGCGGTCGCGATCGGCTCGATCAAGTCGATGATCAGCCACTGCATTCCGGCGGCCGGCATCGCCGGTCTCATCAAGACGGCGCTGGCGCTCCACCATCGCGTGCTGCCACCGACGCTGTGCGAGTCGGTCAACGCCGAGCTCGGCATCGCCGAGACGCCGTTCTACGTCAACACGTCGTGCCTGCCCTGGGCGCATCGCCTCGACGGCGTGCGCCGCGCCGGAATCAACTCGTTCGGGTTCGGCGGCATCAACGCGCACGCGATCCTGGAAGAGGCGCCTGCCGGCGCCGTGCGGCCAGCGAGCGCGATGCCGTGGCCGGCGGAGCTGTGCGTCGTCTCGGCGGCGACGCGCGAGGCGTTGCTCGTCAAGCTCGATCGTCTGACGAGCGATCTCGACGCAGGCTCGGCCCTGCCGCAGACCGCGGCCGCGCTCGCCGACGCCGACGCCGCCGAGCCGGTTCGCCTCGCCATCGTCGCCAAGGACGTCGCTTCGCTGCGCCGCAGCCTCGAGCTCGCCCGGCGCAAGCTCGTCGACGATCCCGCGCCGCGCTGGTCGACCCGCGGCGGCGTCGTCTTCGCCGAGCGCCGCCTCGACGGCCGTCTCGCGTTCCTCTTTCCCGGCGAAGGCTCGCAGTACATCGGCATGCTCGGCGATCTCGCGCTGTGCTTTGCCGAGGTCCGGGAGTGGCTCGACTTCTGGCACACGCTGTACGACGAGCCGCGCGGGCGCAACCGCACCGACGTCGTCTTTCCGGCAGCGAGCGAGCTCGACGACGCGTCGCGTCGCGCCCTCGAGGAGCGGCTGCAGCAGATGGACATCGGCAGCGAGGCCGTCTTCGTCGCCGGCCAGGCGATGCACGCGCTGCTGCGCGCGCTCGGCGTCGAGCCCGACGTGATGATGGGGCACAGCTCGGGCGAGTCTGCCGCGCTCGCCGCGTCGGGCGCTGTGCCGGCCGAAGCCCCCTCTGCGCTCGCCGGCTTCGTGCGTCGGCTGAACGCGATCTACGAGCGCGTCCTCGCCGAAGGACACATCGCGACCGGTGCACTGCTCGCGGTCGGCGCGCTGCCGGCGGATGTCGTCGCGTCGCACGTCGCCGCGAGCCGAGCCGACGTCGTCGTCGCGATGGACAACTGCGCCAACCAGCAGGTCCTCTATGGTGCGCGCGAAGCGATCGACACGCTGCAGAAGGTGCTCGGCGACGCGGGCGCGATCTGCCTGCCGCTGTCGTTCGATCGCGGCTACCACACGCCCGCGTTCGGCGAGGTCAGCGCGGCGTTTCGCGGCTACTACCAGGAGATGGGGCTGCAGCCGCCGCGCGTTCCGCTCTATTCGTGCGCGACCGCAGCGCTCTTTCCCGACAGCGCCGCAGCGGCGCAGGATCTCGCCGCCCTGCAGTGGTCGAGCCGCGTGCGCTTTCGCGAGACGATCGAGCGCATGCACGCCGACGGCGTGCGCCATTTCGTCGAGGTCGGACCCTCGGCGCATCTCACCGCGTTCGTCAACGACGTGCTCGCGGGCAAGGAGCGGAGCGCGCTCGCGACCAACGTGCGTCGCCGCAACGGTGTCGAGCAGCTGCTGACGGTGCTCGCCGAGCTCTACGCGAGCGGCAGGCCGGTCGCCATCGGCCGGCTCTTCGCCGGCCGCGACTGCGTCCGAGCCGAAGGTGCAGTCGCGGGCAGCGCGAAGAGCGCCGGACTCGCGCTCGACAACACGATGCCGATGCTGCGCTTCTCAGCCGACGAGCGCGCGGCGCTGCGCCAGCTCGCCGCGCCTGTCGCGTTGGCGGCGACCGCTGCCGACGCGAAGCCCGCGGCCGCGGCCGAAGCGGCCTTGCCCGAGCGCGCGCTCGCGAGCGACGACGAACCGACGTCCGAGGCGGCGAGCGCATCGGCGGTGGCGTCGGACCGTGACCGCGTGATGGCGGAACATTTCGAGCTCATGCGCGGCTTTCTGGTCCAGCAGCAGGCCGTGGCAGAGCGCTTCGCGGCCGCCGCCGTCGGGTCGTCGTTCGCAGCTGCCGACGCCGCACCGCTGCTCGCCGAAGTTCTCGAGCACGACTCGATGCACATCGTCGCGCGCTGCAGCCTGAGCCTCGCCGACAATTTCCTGAGGAGCCACGTGCTGTCAGGAGCCATCTCCGAGGTGGACCGCGAGCTGTCGGGTCTCGCGTGCGTTCCGTTGATGGTCAGCCTCGAGATCATGGCCGAAGCGTGCAGCGTGCTGGCAGAAGGAAGCGCGCTGCGTGTGATCGAGAACGTCCGCGCATTCGACTGGATCGCGCTCGACGACGAGGCGGTCAACCTCGAGGTGCGCGCCGAGCTCGGCGCTGCCGGCGTCGTCCGCGCGCAGCTGATGAACGGCGCGACGCTCGCGGCGAGCGCCGACTTCCGCTTCGACGGCGAGTGGCGCCTGCCTGCGTCGGCGCCGCTCGCCGCGACCGAGCGGTACCGCTGGGACGGCAGCGAGCTGTACACGACCGGCATGTTCCACGGCCCTGTGTTCCAGAGCGTTCGGCAGATCGACGGCTGGAGCCGCGAGGGCATCGACGCGACGCTCTCCGACGCGAACCTCGACGGCTTCCTCGTCGACGGCGAGACGCCGGCGCTGGTGCTCAATCCAGTGCTGCTCGATGCCGTCGGCCAGGTCGCCGCGTACTGGACAGCGCAGCAGGCCGGCACCGACTTCAACTGCTTCCCGTCGACGATCGGCCGCATCGAGCTCTACGCGCCGTGCCCGGTCGACGTGGAGGGGCTCGCGCTCAGGGGGCGCCAGCGGCCGGCAGACGCGAGCGCCGACGACATCGCGGCGCCACGGAGCTGGTCGTTCGAATGCATCGGCTCCGACGGGCGCGCGCTCTTTCGCGTCGACGAGCTCGTCAACGTCCACTTCGAGGTGCCGCACAGCTTCTACGAGGTGCGCCGCGATCCGTTGCTCGGTCTGCTCGGGCAGGCGAGCCCTGCCGCGTCGTTCGACGGCGTCTCGCTCTGGCAGGTGCCGCATTTCAGCGAGGCGTTCTGCGCCCAGTCGAACGGCATCTTCCTGCGCATCCTGGCGCATGCGCTGCTGAGCTTCGACGAGCGCGTGCAGTGGCGGCTGCTGACCGGCAGCGTGAAGCAGCGGCGGCAGTGGCTGTTCGGCCGAGCGGCGATCAAGGAGGCCGTGCGCGTGCTCGTGTACGAGCGGACCGGACGGCTCCTCTATCCGTCGGACATCGAGGTCGTGCACGACGCCAACGGCGCGCCCGCGGTCGAAGGCTGGTGGTGCGGCGAGGTCGCCGAAGTGCCGCACGTCTCGCTGTCGCACAACGAGCGAGCGTCGCTCGCCGCCGTCGCGACCGACCGCCCGGTCGGCGTCGACCTCGAGGACATCGGCCGGATCCAGCGTCCCGAGCTGCTCGCCGATTCGCTGACGCGCGCCGAGCGCGCGTCGTTGCACGGCCTCGACGGCGAAGCGCTCGAGGAGCGGTTGCTGCGCCTGTGGTGCGCCAAGGAAGCGGCGGCCAAGCGGCTCGGCGTCGGGCTGGGCGGCAGCCCGGAACGCTTCGACGTCCGCTTCGTCGATGCCGGGCTCGCGCGCGCGCAGGTCGACTTCGAAGGCGCCGCGGTGAGCGTCGACATCGTTCGCGACGGCCGCGCGGTGATCGCCGTCGCGGCCGATCCCGCAGCCGACGTGGTGCTCGCGTGATGGACAGGTTCACCGAGCACTCGACGCTGACGACGGTCTGCGCGATCGTCGACGACCTGATCCAGGACTGGGGGCTCGAGCTCGAGGAACCGGTCGGCGCAGCGACGCTGCTCGTCGCCGACCTCGATTTCGCCTCGGTCGACATCATCCAGCTGTGCGTCGCGCTCGAGCAGACGTACGAGCGCAAGCTCGGCTTCCAGGATCTGCTGATGCGCGACGGCAGCTACGTCAGCGACCTCTCGCTTGCCCAGGTCGCCAGCCACGTCGAGGCGAGATTGCAGCAACCGCGCCAGGACCCTTCATGACCGTACGCACGCTCTTCATCGGCATGGACGGCGCCACCTTCACCGTCCTCGACGACCTCGTCGCAGAACGCGAGGGCGGTCCTGTCATGCCGTTCCTCGCACGCATCTTTGCCGACGGCGCGCGCTGCCGGCTGCGCTCGACGCCGAACCCGCTCACGCCGCCGGCGTGGGTGTCACTGATGACGGGCCGAACGCCCGGCCACCACGGTGTCTTCGACTTCATCCGCGCCGAGGAGCGCGGCGAGGACGTCTACTTCACGCTCTACGACTCGCGCGACTGCCGCGTCGAGACCATCTGGTCGATCGCCGGGCGGCAGGGCCGGCGTGTCGCGGCGCTCAACTTCCCGTTCACCGCGCCGCCGCCGAAGGACCTCAACGGCTTCATGGTCCCCGGCTTCGTGCCGTGGCGGCACCTGCGCCGCAACTCGGCGCCGCCCGACCTCTACGACCGGCTGAAGGCGATTCCCGACTTCAATCCGAAGGAGCTGGCCTGGGACTTCGAGCAGGAGAAGCAGGCGCTCGAAGAGCTGAGCAGCGAAGACCGCGAGAACTGGGTGCGCTACCACCTGCCGCGCGAGCAGCAGTGGTTCCGGATCGCCGATCACCTCGCGCGCGAGGAGGCGCCCGAGCTGATGGCGGTGATGTTCGACGGCGTCGACAAGTTGCAGCACCAGGCCTGGCTCTACATCGATCCGAACCAGCAGCACGGCGAGCTGAGCGAGTACCACCAGCGCATGCGCTCGCTCTGCCTGCAGTACTTCCGTCAGCTCGACGGCTTCATCGAGCGGCTCGTCGCCGCGGCGGGGCCGCAGGCGCAGGTCTTCCTGGCGTCGGACCACGGCTTCACGGGAACGACCGAGGTCGTTCGCATCAACGCGTGGCTGCACGAGAGGGGCTACCTGCGCTGGCGCGACGTCCCCGACACCGAAGAGGGCCGCCGCCGCGAGGACAGCATGTTCGCGTTCCTCGACTGGAAGAACACGATCGCGTACTGTCGGACGCCGTCGAGCAACGGGATCAACATCCGCGTCGCGCGCCGACCCGGCGAAACCGGCATCGCCCCCGAGGAGTACGAGGCCGTGCGCGAGCGCCTGGTTCGCGACCTCGAGGCGCTCAAGGACCCGGTCACGGGCGAGCGGATCATCACCGAGGTGCACCGGCGCGAGGACGTCTTCCCCGGCGACGCGATGCACGATGCGCCCGACTTGCTGCTCGTGCTGCGCGACTTCGGATTCGTCTCGATCAAGAACAAGCTGCCGGTCGTCGAGCCGCGCGCGCAGGTCGCCGGAACGCACCATCCCGACGGCGTCTTCCTGGCGTACGGTCCGGGGATCTCGCGCGGCGCGAAGGTCGCGCGACGGAAGATCGCCGATGTCGCCGCGACGCTGCTCTACAGCGTCGGCCTCGATGTGCCTGCCGACTTCGAAGGCGTCGTGCCGAAGGCGATGTTCACTACCGAGCACTTGCACGAGCATCCGGTCGTCGAGGGCGCGCCGACGACGGGAGCGAGCACGGGCTCGCAGACTGCGGGCATGGCGCCCGAGGAGAAGGAGCAGATCATGGCCCAGCTGCAGATGCTCGGCTACATGGAGTAGGCATGCCGGTCGCGGTCGTCGACGAGGTCCGCCTCAACTACCTGCAGCTCTCGCCCGAGTCGGGTGCAGGCGAGGACCTGGTGATGGTGCACGGGCTCGCGACCAACCTCGCGTTCTGGTACGCGCCGTACGCGACCGAGCTCTCGAAGCGCTACCGCGTCACGCTCTACGACCTGCGCGGCCACGGTCGTTCGTCGGCGCCGGCTGCGGGCTATCGACCCGAAGACCAGCGGCGCGATCTGCTGGGCCTGCTCGATCATCTGCAGAGTCGCAGAGCGCACTTCCTCGCGCACAGCTACGGCGGCGTCGTCGCGCTGAAGCTGGCGTGCGTCGATCCCGATCGCGTCGCGAGCCTCGTGATCGCCGACACCCACATCGCGGCGGCACGCGGCCAGGGGTCGGCGCGCGCGTGGCGCGACAGCGACCGCATCCAGGAGACGCTCGACCGCGCCGGCATCGCGCTCGACGCGCGCGACGCCTACTTCGGCTACAAGCTGCTGACCGAGGTTGCGAGGTTGCAGCAGGCGAACGCCGTCGTGCCCGCGGAGCTGACCAAGCTGGTGGCGCCCTGGCTCGGCGCGCGCAGCCATCGGACGGCAGCGCAGTGGCTCGACCTGATGGAGCGCACGTCGGCAGAGCGTGAGCTCACCTCCGACGACGGCCTCGACGCGGCGAGCCTGCGCCGTCTTCGCTTCCCGATCCTGGCGCTGTACGGCGACCGTTCGCAGGCGCGCTTCACCGGCGACGAGCTGCTGAAGATCTGGCCGCACGCGAACTTCAGGCGGGTGCGCGACGCTGGGCACTTCTTCCCGACGACGCGTGCCGCCGAGGTGCTCGGCCTGTGCCGCCGCTTCTGGGACGGCGAGTTTGCGCACGGCTCGCCGCATCGCGCCGGCGAGGCGGACGACCGCCACTTCCGCTCCGATCGCATCTACCAATCCGACGGCCACTGGTACTGCCGCACCCGCGAGGGCGCGCCGCTTGGTCCGTTTGCCGCGATCGAGACCGCGCGCGGCGAGCTCGCCGTCCACATCTCTCCCCGCAAGCCGTCGTGCGCCGACGCGTAGCCCCCGTGTTCGCGGGACTGGCTTCAGCGGCTGCGAGCTGGCAAAGTTTTCGACGGAGAGGCCGTCGTTCAGCGAGCCCAGGGAGGTGGTCGTGAAGATCAAGTTCGCCGTGTTCGCCTGCCTGCTCGCCGCGGGTGTCGCTCGCGCCGGCGACCCGGTGGCCAGCGGCCTGCCTGCCGGCTACTCGTTCAGCGAGTACAGCGGCCCGGCGGCCGTCGGCGAGGGCCTCGTCGACACGTCGAACGTTGCGTTCTTCATCGACGAGCGGAGCGTCGCCGGCATCAAGAGCTGGTACGTCTTCTTCGACCCCGAGCGAACGCAGTCGCTGACGGCGGCGTTCACGTTCGACACCGCGATCGTCGACGTCCTCGACACCAAGGCGTCGCTCGACGCGTCGAACGCGACGTACGGCATCGACGTCGATGGCGACGGCGTCTTCGACGACTACGGCACCAGCCTGCTGATCGCGCCCGAGCGCGGCGATGCGACGACGTGGTCGGTCGGCGGCAACACGGTGAGCGTCGACTGGCTGACCGCCGATCCGGGCGACCACATCCGCGTGCTGACGCTGGCGAGCGCCGTTCCCGAGCCGGAAACGTGGGCGCTTCTCGTCGCCGGCGTCGCT
>Ga0310813_10002153_pt1 | contig 11985 bp, 11 predicted proteins | sample YN3metagenome_FD_203086 | JGI IMG/M metagenome (GOLD analysis project Ga0310813, IMG submission 203086) | Soil microbial communities from experimental microcosm in Duke University, North Carolina, United States - YN3 | ecosystem: Engineered > Artificial ecosystem > Soil microcosm > Unclassified...
GCTGCCCGGAATCGGCGAGTGGACCGCGCAATACATCGCGATGCGCGCGCTCGCCTGGCCCGACGCCTATCCGCACGCGGACTACGGCGTCATGAAGGCGCTCGGCGTGAGCGACCCGAAGGCCGCGCTCGCGGCCGGCGAAGCCTGGCGGCCGTGGCGAGGCTACGCAGTCATGCACCTGTGGCAGTCACTGAAAAAGGAATAGTCATGCGCTACTACGACACCCTCGAAAGCCCCTGGGGCGCCATGCTGATCGCCGCGAGCGACAAGGGCCTGACCGGCGTGTATTTCCATCGGCAGAAATACCACCCGAAACGCGGCAAGGAGTGGCAGCACGCGCCGGACAACGCGCATCTCAAGCGCGCGAAAAGGCAGCTGGGCGAATACTTCGCCGGCAAGCGCAAGGTGTTCGACCTCGAGCTCGACCCGGCGGGCTCCGAATTCCAGAAGCAGGTGTGGAAGGCGATCGCCGGCGTGCCCTACGGCGAGACGATCAGCTACGGGGAGCTGGCGCGCCGCTGCGGCTTTCCGGAGGGCGCGCGCGCCGCGGGCGCCGCAACCGGCCGGAATCCGATCGGCATCGTCGTGCCCTGCCATCGCATCGTCGGGTCGAACGGCAAGCTGACCGGTTACGCCGGGGGCCTCGACAAGAAGCGCGCGCTGCTTGCGCTCGAGGCAGGCGAGCGCGAGCTTTTCTGAAAAAGTCAGGCGCCGTGCGTCGCATCGAGGCGCTCGACTGGGACGCGGTCGGCGGTGCGCTGGACGCCGAGGGCTGCGCGCGCATCGAGGCGCTGCTCTCGCCCGCCGAGTGCGGCGAGCTCGCCGGCCTCTACGCCGATGAGGCGCGCTTTCGCAGCACCGTGGTGATGGCCCGGCACGGGTTCGGGCGCGGCGAATACAAGTACTTCAGCTATCCGCTGCCCGGCCTTGTCGCCCAATTGCGCGCTTCGCTTTACCCGCGCCTTGCGCCGATCGCGAACCGGTGGCACGAAGCGATGGGCATCGACGCGCGTTTTCCGTTGCAGCACTCGGACTATCTCAAGCGCTGCCACAAGGCCGGCCAGCGCAAGCCGACGGCCTTGCTGCTGCAATACGGCGAGGGCGACTACAACTGCCTGCACCAGGATCTCTACGGCGAGCACGTCTTTCCGCTGCAGTTGACGATCCTGCTGTCGGCGCCGGGGCGCGATTTCAGCGGCGGGGAGTTCGTGATGACCGAGCAGCGCCCGCGCATGCAGTCCCGGCCGCAGGTGGTCCCGCTCGAGCAGGGCGACGCCGTCGTGTTCGCGGTGCGCCATCGTCCCATGCGCGGCACGCGCGGCACCTACCGCGTGAATCTGCGCCACGGCGTGAGCCGCGTGCATGCCGGACGGCGTCATACCGCCGGCATCATCTTCCACGACGCGGCCTGAGCGGAGGCCGCTGGTCGCTAAGCCCCTTTGGGGCGCTTGTCTACGACACGCTTTGCCTTGCCGATCGAGCGCTCGATCGTTCCCGTCGCGACGACACGTACGTCGGCGCTGACCCCGATGTAGGACTTGATCGTGTGTTGCAGCTTTGCGGCGGACGAAAAATTGTTTTCTGAAGAAGCTTCAACGAGGACCGTGAGGTGGTCGAGCGGTCCTTCCTTGCTCAATTCGAGAACATAGTGCGGCGAGAGCCCGGGTTGCTTGAGGATCAGCTCCTCGACCTGCGATGGAAAGACGTTGACGCCGCGGATGATGAGCATGTCGTCCGAGCGCCCCGTGATCTTTTCCATGCGCCGCATGCTGCGCGCCGTGGGCGGCAGGAGCCGCGTCAGGTCCCGCGTGCGGTAGCGGATGACGGGCAGCGCTTCCTTGGTGAGCGAGGTGAGGACAAGCTCGCCTTTCTCGCCTTCGGGCAGCACGCGTCCGGTCGCCGGGTCGACCACCTCGGGATAGAAGTGATCCTCCCAGATCGCGAGGCCGTCCTTGGTCTCCAGGCACTCGGCGGCGACGCCGGGGCCGATGACCTCCGAGAGCCCGTAGAGGTCGATCGCCTCCAGCGAGGTTCGTTTCTCGATCTGCTGCCGCAGCTCGTTCGTCCAGGGCTCGGCGCCGAAGATGCCGATGCGAAGCGAGGATTTCTTCGGATCGAGGCCCTGGCGCTCCATCTCGTCGGCGATCGCGAGCATGTAGGAGGGCGTCACCATGATGATCTCGGGCTTGAAGTCGGCGATCAGCTGCACCTGGCGCTCGGTCATGCCCCCGGAGACCGGGATGGTGACGAGGCCGAGCTTCTCCGCGCCGTAGTGGCAGCCAAGCCCGCCCGTGAAGAGCCCGTAGCCATACGCGTTGTGAACCTTGTCGCCCGGGCGCGCGCCCGCGGCGCGCATCGAGCGCGCCATGAGGTTCGCCCAGGTGTCGAGATCCTTTCTCGTGTAGCCGACCACGGTCGGCTTGCCGGTCGTGCCGGAGGACGCGTGCAGGCGCACCACCTTGTCGAGCGGCACGGCGAACATGCCGAACGGATAGGTCTCGCGCAGGTCGGCCTTGGTGGTGAAGGGGAATCTCGCCAGGTCGTCGAGCGAGCGCAGGTCGCCGGGCTTCACGCCCGCGGCGTCGAATTTCTCGCGGTAGCGCGGCACGTTGCGGCAGGCGTGCGCGAGCGACCACTTGAGGCGCCGCAGCTGCACCGCGCGCAGCCGCTTGCGCGAGCCGCGCTCGATCGCCTCCAGCGGAAACTTCTTCATTTCCCGGTGAATTTCGGCGCGCGCTTCTCGCGGAACGCGGCCACGCCCTCGCGGTAGTCCTCGCCCTTGCCGACTTCGCGCTGCAGGTCGCGCTCCACGTCGAGCTGAGCCTCGAGCGAATTGCCCGTGCTCGAGTAGACGGCTTTCTTGATCAGGCCCAGCGTCCGCGTCGGTCCCTGCGCGAGGGCAAGCGCGAGCTTCTCCGCCTCGGGCAGGAGCTCCCCGTCGGCGACGCACTTCCAGATCACGCCGCAGCGCTCGGCCTCCTCGGCCGAGAGGCGCTCGCCCGTCATCGCGAGGCCCATCGCGCGCTGCAGGCCGGCGAGGCGCGGCAGGAACCAGGTGCCGCCGCAGTCGGGCACGAGGCCGATCTTCACGAACGCCTGGATGAAGGAAGCCGAGCGCGCCGCGAGCGTCAGGTCGCAGGCGAGCGCGAAGTTGGCGCCCGCGCCCGCGGCGACGCCGTTCACCGCGCACACGATCGGCTTGGGCAGCGCGCGCATGCGCTTGACGAGCGGGTTGTAGCGTCGCTCCAGCGACTCGCCCAGGTCGATGGCGCTGCCGGGCTTCATGTCGCGCTCGGCGAGGTCGGCGCCGGCGCAGAAGCCGCGCCCGCTGCCCGTGACGAGAAGCGCCCGGATGGAGGCGTCCCGCTCGGCCTCCTCCAGCGCCGCGGCGAGGCCGGCGTGCATTTCGAGGTTGAAGGCGTTCAGGCGCTCCGGCCGGTTGAGCGTGATGCGCTGGACGCCCGATTCGACGCGAACGAGGACGGCGGACATGCAAAAAATATAACTCATCGGCAGTAGAATTGGCCGCCGCATGCCGAACCGCCGTCCCAAAGTCTACGAAATCGACGGCATCACGCCCGTGGTCCGCCCGAGCGCCTTCGTGCACGAGAGCGCCGTGCTGATCGGCGACGTGATCGTCGGCGCGCGCGCCTACATCGGCCCGTGCGCCTGCCTGCGCGGCGACTTCGGCCGCATCGTGGTCGAGGAGGGCGCCAACATCCAGGACACCTGCATGCTGCACGGCTTTCCGGGCCGCGACACCGTCGTCGGCGCCGATGCGACCGTCGGCCATGGGGCGGTGCTGCACGGCTGCAGCGTGGGGCGCGGCGTGCTCATCGGCATGAACGCGGTCGTCAACGACAACGCCGAGGTGGGCGAGGACGCGGTGATCGCGGCGCTCGCCTTCGTGCGGGCCGAGGCGAAGATCCCGGCGCGCTCGCTCGCCGCGGGCATTCCGGCGCGGGTGCTGCGCCGGATCGGCGAGGACGAGCTGCGCTGGAAGCGCGAGAACGCCGAGCTCTACCGCCAGCTCGCGGTGCGCAGCCAGACGACGATGAAGCGCGTGCCCGCGCTCGAGGAAGTCGAGGCGGTGCGAAAGCGCATCGACATCCCGGGCTCCATTCCCCTCTCCGAACTCAAGGCGAAAAAAGCATGAGCTACGAGCTGATTCTCACCGAGACCCGCGGCCGGGTCGGCCTGATCACCCTGAACCGTCCCAAGCAGCTGAACGCGCTGAGCCCGCAGCTCATGCAGGAGCTGGGCCAGGCGCTCCATGCGTTCGACGCCGATGACGGCATCGGCGCGATCGTACTCACCGGCAGCGACAAGGCCTTCGCGGCGGGCGCCGACATCGCGGTGATGAAGGACTTCGACTTCCAGCACGCCTACAAGACCGACTACATCACGCGCGACTGGGAGCACCTGCGCAACGTGCGCAAGCCCGTGATCGCGGCGGTCGCGGGCTACGCGCTCGGCGGCGGCTGCGAGGTGGCGATGATGTGCGACATCATCATCGCCGCTGAAAGCGCCAGGTTCGGCCAGCCCGAGATCAACCTCGGCACTTTTCCGGGCTCGGGGGGGACGCAGCGACTGCCGCGGGCGATCGGCAAGGCGAAGGCGATGGACATGATCCTGACCGCGCGCATGATGGACGCCCAGGAAGCCGAGCGCTCTGGGCTCGTATCCCGGGTCGTTCCGAACGACAAGCTCATGGCCGAGGCGATGGCGGTGGCCGAAAAAATCGCCGCGTACTCGCTGCCGGTGGTGATGATGGCGAAAGAGGCGGTCAACCGCGCCTACGAGGGCTCGCTCGCCGAAGGCGTGCGCTTCGAGCGGCGCCTCTTTCACGCCACCTTCGGCCTGCAAGACCAGAAGGAAGGCATGGCCGCGTTCGTCGAGAAGAGGAAGCCGACGTTCAAGCATCGCTGAGAGCCGCGGCCGTTCTGGTCGCGGCGCACGTCCTGGCGATGCTCGCCTTCGCGACCTACGCGGCGCTGCTGCCCGAGCTCTCCGCGCTCTGGCGCCTGAGCAACGCGCAGGCCGGCCTGATCGGCAGCGCCTTCTTCATCGGCTACGTCGCGACGGTGTCGTACTGGACCGCGCTCACCGACCGCGTCGACGGCCGCGGCATCTACCTGGCGGGTTGCCTCCTCGCCGCCGCGGGCGAGGCAGGCTTCGGACTCGCGGCCGACGGCTTGTGGAGCGCGATGTTCTTCCAGGCGCTGCTCGGCGCCGGAATCGCCGGAAGCTACATGCCCGGGCTGCGCCTGCTCTCGGATCGCACGGGCGGCCCGCATCAGAGCCGCTACATCGCCTTCTACACGTCGTTCTTCGCCGTCGGCACGGCGCTCTCGCTCGCGCTCGCCGGCCTGATCGCGCCGGCCTGGGGCTGGCGCAGCGCCTTTCTTCTGAGCGCCGCCGGACCGCTGCTGGCCGGAATGCTCGTCGTCTTCAGCCTGGAGAAAATCCTCCCCGAACAAAAGCCGGCGGCGCGCTTCAGCCTCGCGACGCTCTTTCCCATCGCCGCCTGGAAAAGCGTCCTCGCCGCGCGCTCGGCGGCAGGGTACACCGCCGGCTACCTCGTGCATTGCGCGGAGCTTTTCGGCTCGCGCGCCTGGATGGTGGCGTTTCTCGCCTATGCGGCGACGTTGCACCCGCCGGGCGAATCCTTTCCCTGGAATCTCGCCACGATCGCGGCCGTGATCAACCTGGCTTCGGTGCCGGCCTCGATCCTCGGCAACGAGGTGGCGCTGCGCATCGGGCGGGCTCGCTGGGTGCAGATCGCCATGGCGGGCTCGGGCGCCTGCGGCATCGCGCTCGCGCTCGCGGCGCCGCTGCACTGGGCGCTCGTGCTCCTGCTGCTGCTCGTGTATGCAAATCTCGTCATGGCGGAATCGGCCACGCTCACGGCCGGACTGGTGGGCGCGGCACCGCCCGAGCTGCGCGGCGCGGCGCTCGGGCTTTATTCGCTCGCCGGCTTCGGCGGCGGCATGCTCGGGCCCTCGCTCTTCGGCGTGGCGCTCGACCTCGCCGGCGGCAATGCCGCGCGCGCCGCCTGGGCCTGGGCCTACGGCGCGATCGGCGCGGGCTGCCTTGCCGCGCCGCTCGTGGCGCGGGCCTTCGGAGGCGCGCCGCCCTCGCGCTAGAATTCCCTCAAGGGAGGAGTGCCATGGAGAAAATCTGGCTCAAAAGCTATCCGCCGGGGATGCCCGCGGAGATCACGTGGGACCAGTACCAGTCGATAGGAAAGTTATTCGAGGAGAGCTGCCGGAAATTCGCCTCGAAGCCCGCGTTCCACTGCATGGGCAAGACCATCAGCTTTGGCGAGCTCGACCGGCTGTCGAGAAATTTCGCGGCCTGGCTGCAGGCGAAGGGCCTGAACAAGGGCGACCGGGTCGCGCTCATGATGCCGAACGTGCTGCAGTATCCGGTCGCGCTCTTCGGCATCCTGCGCGCGGGGCTGGTGGTGGTGAACGTGAACCCGCTCTACACCGCGAGGGAGCTCGAGCACCAGCTCAAGGACTCGGGCGCGCTCGCCATCGTCATCCTCGAGAACTTCGCGACCACGCTGCAGGAAGTGGTCTCGAGGACCCCGGTCAAGCACGTCGTCGTCACCTCGCTCGGCGACATGCTCGGCTTGAAGGGCGTGATCGTGAATTTCGTCGTGCGCAAGGTGAAGAAGATGGTGCCCGCCTACTCGCTCCCCGGCTCCTTCGGCTGGAGCGAGGTGCTCTCGGAGGGCGCGGGCAAGCCGATGACGCCGTTCCAGGTCGGGCATGAGGACATCGCCTTCCTGCAGTACACCGGCGGCACGACCGGCGTCTCCAAGGGCGCGATGCTCCTTCACCGCAACATCCTCGCCAACATCGAGCAGGCTTCGGGCAATCTTTCCTCCGCCCTGAACGGCGAGGACCCGGTGATCATCACCGCGCTGCCGCTCTATCACATCTTCTCGCTCACGGTGAATTGCCTGCTCATGGCGAAGATGGGCGGCCTGAACATCCTCATCACGAATCCGCGCGACATTCCCGGCTTTGTGAAGGAGCTCGGCAAGCACCGCTACAACATGATCACGGGCGTGAACACGCTCTTCAACGCGTTCCTGCACAACCCGGAGTTCAACAAGCTGGATTTTTCGGCGGTCAAGCTCTGCGTCGGCGGCGGCATGGCGGTGCAGAAGGCGGTCGCCGACAAATGGCAGCAGGTCACCGGCAAGGTACTGCTGGAAGGCTACGGCCTCACCGAGACGAGCCCCTGCGCGACCATGAGCCCGCACAACATGTCCGGCTTCAGCGGCTCGATCGGCATTCCGCTCCCTTCGACCGAGATCGTGATGCGCGACGACAACGACCAGGACGTGAAGCTCGGCGAGGCGGGCGAGATCTGCATCCGGGGCCCCCAGGTGATGAAGGGCTACTGGCAGCGTCCCGACGAGACCGCCAAGGTGCTCGGCAAGGACGGGTTCCTGCACACCGGCGACATCGGCGTCATGGACGACAAGGGCTTCATCCGCATCGTCGATCGCAAGAAGGACATGATCCTCGTCTCGGGCTTCAACGTGTACCCGAACGAGATCGAGCAGGTGGTCGCGATGATGCCGGGGGTGCTGGAAGTCGCCGCGATCGGCGTGCCGGACGAAAAATCGGGCGAGGTGCCCAAGCTCTTCATCGTGAAGAAGGACCCGTCGTTGACCGAGGCGCAGGTGCTCGCGCACTGCAAGGAGAACCTCACCGGCTACAAGCAGCCGCGCTATGTCGAATTCCGCGCCGAGCTGCCGAAGACGAACGTGGGCAAGATCCTGCGCCGCGCGCTGCGGGACGAGAAAGCGGACGCCAAATCCGGCGAGGCGAAAAAGGCCGCCTGAGCGCGCTCGAGCAGCCGGCCGGGCGGTGGCCGGGTCCGCAGCGGATCCTCGCGGACTTCGGCGCCGTCTACGCCGGGAATGCGCTGGTCGCGTTCCTCTTCGCCTGCACCGGCCCGGTCGCGATCATCCTCTCGGTCGGCGCGCGCGGCGGGCTCTCCGAAGCCGACCTCGCCTCGTGGGTGTTCGCCGCGTTCTTTCTCAATGGCTTCCTCACGATCGCGCTTTCGCTCGCGTACCGCCAGCCGCTAGTTTTTCTCTGGAGCATCCCCGGAGCAGTGTTGGTGGGGCCCGCGCTCACGCACCTGACCTTTCCCGAAGTGATCGGCGCCTTTGTCGCGACCGGTCTTCTCATGCTGGTGCTCGGCCTCTCGGGCTGGGTGCGCCGCGCGATGGACGCGCTGCCGATGCCGATCGTGATGGCGATGGTGGCGGGCGTCTTTCTGCGCTTCGGCCTGGATCTCGTTCGCGCCTTCGAGCAGGACCTGCGGGTGGCGCTGCCGATGGTGGCGGCGTTTGTCGCGCTAAGCGTGCTGCCCAGAGTCGCGCGCGTGCTACCGCCCCTCATCGGCGCGCTCATCGCCGGCGCGCTCGCCGTCGCGTGGCTGGGCGCCTTCAAGGCGGCGACGGGCCCGCTCTTCGCCGTGGCGCAGCCGCAGCTTTATGCGCCGCAGTTTTCCTGGGCGGCGATGATCGAGCTCGTCGTGCCGCTTGCCATTACCGTGCTCGCGGTCCAGAACGGGCAGGGCATCGCCGTCCTCACCGCGAGCGGCCACAAGCCGCCCGCGAACGTGATCGCGGCCGCCTGCGGGGTCGGGGCGGTCGTGACCGGCCTCGTGGGCGCGGTGTCGACCTGCCTCACCGGGCCGGTCAACGCGGTGATCTCGGGGAGCGGAGAAAAGGAGCGACACTACACTGCGGCGCTGCTCGTCGCGCTGCTCGGCATGGGCTTTGGCCTTTTCGCGCCGTTCTTCCTCCGCCTCATGCTCGCCACGCCGCCCGCGTTCATTGCGGTGCTCGCGGGCCTCGCGATGCTGCGCGTGCTGCAGACCGCGTTCGTGGCCTCGTTCAAGGATCGCCACACGCTCGGCGCGCTCGTCTGCTTCCTCGTCACCGTCGCCGACCTGCCGATTCTCAACATCGGCGCGGCTTTCTGGGGCCTCGTCTTCGGCCTTGCCACCACCAAACTGCTCGAGCGATGAAGATCCGAAAAAGCGTTCCCGCCGACTTTGACGCCATCCTCGAAGTCATCAACGACGGCGCGCAGGCCTATCGCGGCGTCATTCCGCCCGACCGCTGGCACGAGCCGTACATGCCGGCGGACGAATTGACGCGCGAGATCGCGGCCGGCATCGAGTTCTGGGTCGCGGAAGAAGGCGGCGCCGTGATCGGCGTCATGGGCATCCAGGACAAGGGCGAAGTCGCGCTCATCCGCCACGCCTACGTGCCCACGCGCGGCCAGCGCAAAGGCGTCGGCACGCAGCTCCTCAAGCACCTGCAAAAGCTCGCCGACAAGCCCTTTCTCATCGGCACCTGGGCCGCCTCGTCCTGGGCGATCGCCTTTTACGAGAAAAACGGCTTCAGCGTCGCGATGAGCGCCGAGAAGGACCGGCTGCTGCGGACCTACTGGTCGATTCCGGAGCGGCAGATCGAGACGTCAGTGGTTCTCGCCGACGCGCGCTGGCGCCGGCACCCCGGGGCGGCGCGATAGCCGACTTGTCGCTGCGCTGCTCGGCGGGCTTGTCCCGCGCGGCGAGGTTGTAGGCGGTGTTGACGAGCGCGACGTGCGAGAACGCCTGCGGAAAGTTGCCGAGCATGCGCCCGCTGCGCGGGTCGTATTCCTCGGCGAGCAGTCCCACGTCGTTCCTCAGCGCAAGCAGCCGCTCGAAGAGCGCGGTCGCCTCGTCCCAGCGCTTTTGCAGGGCGAGGTTGTCGGCGAGCCAGAAGCTGCAGGCGAGGAACGCGCCTTCGCCCGGCGGCAGGCCGTCGTCGGCGCTGTGCGTGTGGTAGCGCCGCACGAAGCCCTCGGCCATCAGGCTCGAGCGGATCGCCTCCACCGTGCCGAGTACGCGAGGGTCGTGGCAGGGCAGGAACCCCGTCATCGGAATGAGGAGCAGGCTCGCGTCGAGCTCCTCGGACCCGTAGCTCTGCACGAAACTGCCGAGCTTCGCGTTGTAGCCGTGCGCGCAGACGTCGTCGTGGATGCGCTTGCGCGTCTCGCGCCAGCGCTCGACGGGTCCCTCCTGGCCGAAGTGCTCGACGCCCTTGATCGCCCGATCGAGTGCGACCCAGGCCATGATCTTGGAGTAGGTGAACTGGCGCCGGCCGCTGCGCACCTCCCAAAGGCCTTCGTCGGGGAGATGCCAGATTTTTTCCAGATGGGCGACCAGCGCGCGCTGCAGGTTCCACGCTGCGCGCGAGCCGGCCACGCCGCCTTTGCAGGCCTGGTGGAGCGCATCCATGACTTCGCCGTAGACGTCGAGCTGGAGCTGCGCCGCGGCGGCATTGCCGATGCGCACCGGCGCCGCGCCTTCATAGCCCGGCAGCCAGTCGAGCGTCAGCTCGGTCAGCCGGCGCTCCCCCGCAAGGCCGTACATGATCTGCGCCTGGTCGGGGCTGCCGGCGACCGCGCGCACGAGCCAGTCGCGCCAGGCCGAGGCCTCGTCGAAATAGCCCGCGTACATGAGCGCCTGCAGCGTGATCGTCGCATCGCGCAGCCAGCAGAAGCGATAGTCCCAGTTGCGCACGCCGCCGAAGCGCTCGGGCAGCGACGTGGTGGCCGCGGCGACCATGCCGCCGGTCGGCGCGTAGATGAGCGCCTTCAGCGTGATGAGCGAGCGCCGGATCGGCTCGGCCCAGCGGCCGGCGATCGAGCACCGGCCCGACCAGTCGCGCCAGAACGCCTCCGTCTCTTCGAGCGCCTCGACCGGGTCGATCGGCTCGGGGGCTTCCAGGTGCGAGGCCCCATGCGTCAGAACGAAGGGGACGGTGTCGCCCTCGCTCACTTCGAAGGTCGCGTGCGTTTTCAGTCCCACGCCGCGCAAATTCACCGGCGTGCGCAGCACCGCCATGTCGGGCCCCGCCACGGCGCGGATGCCGTGCTCGCCGCCGCCGAGCCGGGTAACCCAGGGGACGGAAGCCCCGTAGTCGAAGCGCAGCGCAAGCTCCATGTCCATGGCGACGCGGCCGCTTCGCCCGACCACCAGCCGCACGAGGTCGGACACCGATTCCCGCACCGGCATGAAGTCGATCAGCGCCACGGTGCCGCTCTCGGTGCCGAACTCGGTCTCGAGGATGAGCGTGCCGTCGCGATAGCGGCGCGTCACTTTCGGCAGCGAATCCTTCGGCGCGATCCGCCAGCGGCCGTGCTCGGGCGTGCCGAGGAGCGCGGCGAAGCAGGCCGCCGAGTCGAAGCGCGGCCAGCACAGCCAGTCGATCGAGCCGTCGCGCGCGACGAGCGCCGCAGTCTGGCAGTCGCCGATGAGCGCGTAGTCCTCGATGCGCGCCATCGTCAGGCCGCGAAGTCGAGCACGGTCTTGATCTGCCCCGGCGCGCGGTCGTAGGCCTCGTGCCAGCGCGCGAGCGACACGCGGCGCGTGATCACGCGCTCGAGCCAGCCGCGCTCGGCGCGCGCGAGCGCGGCCGCCGCCTGCTCGTAGTGGCGCCGGTTGGCGTTGACCGAGCCGAACACGACCGCGTTCTCGAGCACGAGCAGCCGGTCGAGCGCGTTCACGTCGACCGGCAGGCGGCGCTCGCCGCCCGCAAGCCCGGTGAGGCAGACGATGCCCGCGCGCGCGACGCCGCGGATCGCCGCCATGACCACCGGCGCGGCGCCGGTGCATTCGATCACCACGTCGGGCGCAAAGCCGAGCGAGTCCGCCGCGCCGGTGTGATATGTGGCGCCGAGCGAGCGCACGGCCGCCGGCTTCGGCCCCTCGGCGACGCGGTCGAGCACGTGCACTTCCAGCCCGCGCAGCGCGCCCATCATCGCCGCCATGAGGCCGATCGGCCCGGCGCCGGTGACGAGCAGGCGCCGCGGCTGCCAGAGCGCGCGCTCGCCGATTTTCTGCACGTGCTCCCACGCCTTGGCCGCGATGCTGGCGGGCTCGAGCAGCACGCCGCAG
>Ga0310813_10002154_pt1 | contig 11981 bp, 10 predicted proteins | sample YN3metagenome_FD_203086 | JGI IMG/M metagenome (GOLD analysis project Ga0310813, IMG submission 203086) | Soil microbial communities from experimental microcosm in Duke University, North Carolina, United States - YN3 | ecosystem: Engineered > Artificial ecosystem > Soil microcosm > Unclassified...
GGAGCGGACCAGCGTGCTGGAGAAGTTGCCATTGCGCTCCGCCAGCGTGGGGACGGTAGAAAAGGCGTCGTAGGGATCGGTGGAGCGTAAGCCGTTATACGAAATGGAAAAAAAGGTCTTGTCGCCGCCGTTGTAGATTTTGGGAATATTGAGCGGCCCGCCCAGCCCACCACCGAATTTGTGCTGCACGTAGCCCGGCTTGGCAACAGGAGCCCCGGTCAGAGAGTAGGGCGAGGCATCCAGCACAGCGTCGCCCAGGTCGTAAAACAGGGTGCCATGCGGGCGGTTGATATTAAAGTGGCCGCGGCCGCCAAAAATCATCATGGGCCCACCTCCACCTCCGCCGCCTCGCGGAGCCCCGCCCGGCCCTCCGGGCGCACTTGGACCACCCGGACCTCCAGGTCCCCCGGGCGCGCTTAGACCCTGCCGGTATCCATTCGCATCCGCACGCTGCTCGCGCCACTCGCGCATGCGCTGCTCCATCTCAGCCGTGCTGAGACCGGCAAACTGACTGTTGACGGTGTTGCCGGAGACCGCCACTGATTCGGTAGCGGCATTGGGCGCCATGCCCGGCACCGGCATACCCTGGGGAACCACCTGATCACCTTGAGCGTTTCCGCCCTCTTCACCATTGGCGGAAAGCATGGCCTGCATTGCGGCGTCGCCTTGACCACCAGCTCGCCCCATGCCTGCGAATCTGCCTCCGCTGGGCATCTGGTGGATGCGGGACTGCAACACCAAATCGAAATCCGCCCGCACGCGTGGAACAGTCTTGTTGATGACGACTTCGCGCGAGGCCGTGGCGAAGGCCGTCATCTCCACTTCCAAGGAATAGTCGCCGGCGGCAAGCGGCAACGTATAACTGCCATCGGGATTGCTGGTGGTGGAGGCGCGCGTACTGGTATCTGCTTCGGTGGCCGTGACCGTCGCTCCAGGCACAGCCATGTTTCCCGACCTTACGATTCCGGAAACTTCGCCCGCCACCTGCCTTGAGGCATTCTGGGCGTAACCTTCAGCGCCCCCAGCCGTCAGTACCACCAGCCCGGCCACGAGCGCGCGAAAGCAATATCGCCGGTGCAGCATTCGCACGCGGCGAATAAAGGAAATGTTTCTTGCTGAATCCATCTCAGGCACTGAAATCGGAGCTAATCAAGTTGTCGGTGGTCTCTTACCATCTATCATGGAACAAAGCATGGGCTCGGTAAAAAATAGGTAAGCGAACGTAAAGATTTGTAAAAATGCGTCTTACATTTCTTTACACCCCGACCGCTGCTTGTGTTGTTAGAGTAGATAAGATTCGTCAAGGCATGTGTGGGCATGCCGCCAAAAAGCCTGTCCCGCGCCGCTTCGGGCCCACGCCAACTTTTTTTGCTCTCGGTGTTTGTATAACCCAATGGCTCTGAATCCAGTCTTGCCGCAACCTCCTGCCCCGAAAAACGCGGGCGAATCGTCGCCGACCCTTTACAACTCTTATGTTAATCCGCAGTGGGTCAAACTGCTGAACGTGCTGCGCATGAACCAGCAGTACACACGCTGCAGGGGCGCTGAATTGTTCACGGCCGACGGCCGGCGCATCCTGGATTTTCTTTCCGGCTACTGCGTCCACAACACCGGGCACAATCATCCTTACATCGTCGCCGCGCTGCAGGAGGAACTGGAGCGCGGCGGTCCGGGCATGTTGCAGAGCCACGTGCCCGATCTGGCTGGCCAACTGGCGGAAGAACTGTGCACGCGCGCCGGTGACCGGCTACACAAGGTTTTTTTCTGCAGTTCGGGCAGCGAAGGCGTGGAAACGGCTATCAAGTTTTCCCGCGCCCACACCGGCCGTACCGGCCTGCTCTATGCCACAGGCGCGTTCCATGGCCTCACTTGCGGCGCGCTGTCGCTGATGGGCAATCCGTTCTGGCGCGAGGGCTTCGGCCCCTTGCTGCCGGGCGCGGAAGAGATTCCTTTCGGTGACCTGCCAGCGTTGCAGGAGAAGCTGGCCAGCCGTGGTTTCGCCGCGCTCATCCTCGAGCCTATCCAGGCGGAAGCTGGCATCCGTATTCCCAGTCGTGAGTACCTGGCCATGGCACAGGCGCTCTGCCGCAAGCACGGCACCCTTTTTGTCCTCGACGAAGTACAAACCGGGCTGGGGCGGACCGGCAAATTCCTGGCCGCACACCACTACGGCGTGCAGCCTGACATGGTGGTTCTGGCCAAGGCGCTCAGCGGCGGCCTTGTGCCCAGCGCCGCAGTGCTCATGAGCGATGCCATTTACGCTTCGGTCTACGATTCCCTGCAGCGCGCCATCGTGCATACCTCCACCTTTAGCGAGAATGCGCTGGCCATGCGGGCCGGGCTGGCGACTCTGGAGGTGCTCGACCGCGAGCGCCTCGGGCTGCGCGCACTGGAACTGGGCGATTATCTGCGCCACCGGCTGCGCGAAACCCTTGCCGGTTATGAAATGGTGAAAGAAATACGTGGCCTGGGATTGCTGTCGGGCATCGAATTCATCGCCCCGAAGCAACTGCGCCTGCGCGCCGCGTTTGAGGCTTTCCGCAGGATCCATAACGGACTGTTCGGGCAAATGCTGGTCATGCGCCTGTTCCATGACAAGCGGATGCTGACCCAGATCTGCGGAAACAATTTTATGGTGCTGAAGGTAGCCCCGCCGCTTGTGGTCGGCGAAATACAGGTGGAGGAGTTCGTGACCGCGGTTCGCGACGTAATAGAGACCGTGCATACCTCGAGCGCCTTCTGGGCGGATGCGCTGGGCCTGGCCCGGCGAGCGATGGGAGTCTGATGTTCAGGCAAGGATATATTTCGATCGCGCTGATCTTGGTGGCGCTGGCGTGCGCCTTTGCAACCGTCTGTGCCCACGCCACCGGCCTCGCTTCGTCTTCTCCTCTGGACACCGGCTACCGTGACATGTACAACCTGCAGTTCGGCCAGGCTCACCAGGACTTCGCTGCGTGGGAGCAAGAGCACCCAGAGGACCCGCTGGGCCCGGCATCCGACGCCGCCGCCTACCTGTTTTCCGAATTTAACCGCCTGCACGTGCTGGAGTTCGAGTTTTTCACCAACAACGACAAGCTAGCCAACCAGCCAAGGTTGCCTCCCGACCCAGAGGTGCGGAAAAACTTCGAAGCCCAGTTGGAGAAAACCCAGCAACTCGCTGATGCGGCGCTGCAGCGCAACCCGCAGGATACCAACGCGCTTTTTGCCAAGGCCCTGCGCCTGGGATTACGCGGCGATTACACTGCTCTGATTGAGAAACGATACCTGGCCGGCCTGGGCTACATGAAGCAGGGCCGTGTTATCGCCGAGCAGTTGCTGGCACGGGACCCGGACTACTACGACGCCTACCTGGCGATCGGCGTGGAGAATTACCTGCTGAGCCAAAAGCCCGCGCCGGTCCGCTGGTTGCTGCGCCTGGGGGGAGCTGAAACCGATAAAGCCGATGGCCTTCAGAAACTCCAGGTTGTCGCCAACAAAGGTCATTACCTACTTCCCTATGCGCGCCTCTTGCTGGCGGTGGCCGCGTTGCGCGAAAACCACCGCGACCAGGCGCGTGCCCTGCTGCAAGGCCTGGCGGAGGACTTTCCCAGCAACCACCTTTACACCCAGGAGCTGGCACGGTTGGAAAAACCGCCGCGTTAATGGGCATCTGAATGGTTGATGAGTCGGCAAATTAAACCCGCAATGGTACCTCTCGGCTCAACGTCCCGGCCCTCTCCCTGGGCTAGGAAAAATAGATTGACTTTTAGTCTTAATAGCTTAAGATGTGAAGCCAATTCATTCCTCCCGGGAACGGCAGGCATCTCATTATGGTTGCTACCTCATGACGGCCAGGCACAAGACAGTTTTGCCTACACGGGCCGAGCTTCGCATCCTGCAGGTCTTGTGGCAACTGGGCCAAGCCACGGTGGAGGAGGTGGTGAACCACTCCGATGCCTCGCCCAAGCCCAACTACAAGACGGTGCAGACTTTGCTGCGCATCATGGAGCAAAAGCGCCTGGCGAGGCATGCCAGCCGCGGACGGGTTTTTGTGTTCGAGCCGCGGGTTACCCGGGAAGAGGTGGGCCAACTATCGGTGCGCACGCTGATGGACCAGAACTTTGGGGGCTCGCCCGCCGAACTGCTGGTCAACCTGCTGGAGGCCGGCCCAGTGGAGGAAACCGAACTGGACGAACTGGAAGCCCTGATCAGGAACTACCGCCAGCAGAAGCGGGAATCTTCCAGCTAAAGGCGGCAGCGGCCGCCGCCGGAGCTCGCTATGTCTGACTCATTCCCCCATTTTGCCGGTATCTTGGCCAGCTATTTTTTGCGCGTGGCGGCGGCGTATGCCGTGTGCTGGCTGCTGAGCCGCCTGTCCCCGAGCCCACGCCGGCGTTTTGTCGTGTGGCTGTTTTTCCTTCTGGGCGCCGCCGGATATTGGATCGGAGTGGTGCTTCCTTCTCCGGTGCAGCTGTCGGTCAGCAGAGCTGTTGGAACCCTGCCGTTACACCATGCCGCGGTGGCCCCGCACACGCTGCTGTTTCCGGCAACCTGGGCGCCGGCTCTGGCGCTGGTGGCACCCATCGTGGCGGCCGCTTACCTGATGGGAGTGCTCCTGTTCCTGGCCAACATGCTGTGGCAGCATCTGGTACTGCGGCGAGCACTGCGCCATGCAATCGAGCCTTCGCGCGATCTGGCGCTGCTTTTTGGTGCGATGTGCCGCGGCTTCGGTGTGCGCCGTTGCCGGTTGCTGATCTTGCCGCAACTGAGTTCCCCGGCCACGGCGGGATGGCTGAAACCTCGAATCCTGCTTCCTGAAGTCTGCGAGCAGTTTAACGACAGCTCCCAATTGGCTGACGCGCTTTATCACGAACTGATCCACGTCGCTCGGCGAGACTATTTGTGGGCGGCTGTCAGCGACCTGGTACGCTGCCTTCTCTTCTTCCACCCCACGGTGTGGCGGGCGCGCCAGCACATGCGCGTGCAGCGGGAACTGGCCTGCGACGTAGCTGTGGTCAGCGGCCGCCCTGAGCATCGCGCCGATTACGCCCAATCCCTTACCCGTTTCGCCCGCCTCCGTATGTTGCAGCCGGGCGGATCCATGGGCATTGACTTCGCCGCTTCCGCTTCGATTTTAAGCATGCGGGTGCGGGCCGTGCTGAGCTATCGCCCACAGCGTTCCTGGTGGCGAACCGGCCTGCGCTCGGCCTTCAGCGTGGCCCTGCTCGTCTCCTTCGGGCTGCTGTGGCCCATGTTTGGAATCGCGGCGGAATTTGCTGCCGTACCGCAGTTTGGGCCCGCTTCGCAGACGGCGCACCTTGCGCCACTACCGCGCCAGTTGACGACATCTCGATCCAGCAGCCGAAGCCACCGTCCTGCCAAGCGGGGCGTGGTGGTTCCGTCTTCAGTCGTATCCCAATCTCCGCAGTTATTGGTGCTGCCGCCGCCGGCCGCGAAACAGCCCACTCCGCCCGCCATGATCGCTATGTCGAGCTCGGAATTCGGCCCGCAGTCCAATGATTTTGACCCTGTGGTCAGCGCGCCGGTCAACGATGACGCCGCACCCGATTGGTCAAACACCAGGCCTGTGTCCCGTTCGCACATTTCGGTGACCAGGGTGGTGCAGGGCGTAGCCACAGGATTGGCCCAGATCGGGCGCGAGGAGATGGGCCGCGACGGTCACAGCCACAACGGTCACTAAAGGCCATCCACCCTTGCAAGAACCGGCCTTGTAAGTCCGTCCTCAATCTTAACCTCTTAAGATTTCACTTGACTTTTGAGTCTTAACTATTTAAGACTACTGTCCAACCCCGAATGGGATAGCGATGCCTCGGGGTCTGCAGCCGCAGGGTTCAGGGAGAGACCAGTTGCAGGCCCCGTTTGCAGTCACGCCGCCGCGCGAGGGTGGCTCACCGTTCGCGCGAGGTGGCATTGGTGGCAATACCAACAACTTTTCCCTCCGAGGTGGCCGGCATGCAGCCTGCAGAAGAAGCACTGGTCGAGATAGTCGCGCAGGAGATGGCGGCGGGAATTGACACGGCCATCAACGGCTGGATGGCCGATATCGAAGATGTCCTGCACAGCCGTCTGAGCGACTCCGCCAAGCTCTCAGCCATTCAGTCCATCGTGAATGTCTGCAAGCAGGACGTGTCCCTGTCCCGATGAGTGGGTGCACAGACAATCATTTCCGAGAAGTCGAGCGCGGGCGAGCAACTTTATGTCCGCGCATGTGTTTACTACTTAATAATATCCCACCGCAGCATTTCCCGGGGCGGTCCGGCAGGAGTTCATGAGAATAGTCAGCGCGGCCAGCGCTTTTCCCAATCACGTTTATGATCAGCAAGCCATTACCGCGACTCTGGAGCAATTCTGGGGTGAGCGACTGGAACAGCGGCGTGTGCTGCACCGGCTGCATTCGCGCACGGGCGTGGAACGGCGTCACCTGGCGCTTCCCCTGGAGTCGTACGCGGAAATTGATACCTGGGGCAAAGCCAACTCGCTGTGGATCGAGGAAGCGGAGCGGCTGGGCGCGGCCGCTATTTGCCGCGCCATCACTCCGCTGGGATTGCGGCCTTGCGATATCGGCGCGCTCTACTTCACTTCTGTGACCGGGATTTCCAGTCCCTCGATTGATGCCAAGCTGATCAACCGCATCGGGCTCTCACCCAACCTTAAGCGCATGCCGCTATTCGGGTTGGGGTGCGTAGCCGGCGCTGCAGGCATTTCCCGCGCCGCCGATTATGTGCGCGCCTTCCCCAAGGAATTAGCCGTAGTGCTGGCCGTAGAGTTGTGCTCGCTGACCTGGCAGCGAGATGACCTTTCCACCGCCAACTTGATCGCTACTGGCCTTTTTGGCGATGGCGCGGCGGCAGTGGTCGTCGCCGGTTCCGCCACGAAGTTTCCCGGGCCTCGGGTGGTCGCCACCCGCTCTGTCTTCTATCCCAAAACGGAAGACGTGATGGGCTGGGACATCTCTGAGCGCGGCTTCCAGATTGTGCTGTCGCGCGATGTGCCGGTGATGGTGGAGCGTCATTTGCGCGCCGATGTGGACGCATTCCTGAGCGAGCACGGGCTTAGCCGCAGCGACGTCGCCAGCTGGATCATCCACACCGGCGGGCCCAACGTTCTGGAAGCCGTGGCCCGCTCGCTGGAACTGCCCGCTGGCGCATTGGACGCCTCCTGGGAGTGCCTGCGGAAGGTAGGCAACTTGTCTTCTGCCTCCGTCTTGCTGGTGCTGCAGGATTTCCTCTGCCGGCGTCGAGGAGCGCCCGGCACCCATAGCCTCCTGGCCGCCATGGGGCCGGGTTTCTGTTCGGAACTGGTTCTGTTGCGCTGGCCATGATGAATAGGAGTCTCGATGTAATCGTGATCGGTGGCGGCCCGGCGGGGCTGGCGGCGGCCATTTCCGCCGCCGGGCTGGGATTGCGAGTGGCGGTTGCCGATTGCGCCCAGCCGCCCATTGACAAGGCCTGCGGCGAAGGGCTGATGCCCGATTCGCTGGGAGCCCTTGCGGAATTGGGCATCTCGCTGGACGGCTGCGACACGGGGTGGTTCCGCGGCATCCGCTTTATCGGCCGCGAAGGCGCCGTGGAAGCTGACTTCACTTGCGGCGCCGGCCTCGGGATTCGGCGCACCCTCCTGCACGGTCTAATGGCGGAACGGGCCGCCTCGCTGGGCGTTCGCCTGCTGTGGGGCACGCGTGTTTCCAATGTAAAAAAAGGCCAGGTCGAGGTGAATGGGGAGACCCTGCATTGCCGCTGGATCGTGGGCGCCGACGGCCAGAACTCGCAGGTACGAACCTGGGCAGGGCTGACCTCGGGGCGTGATTACGAGCGCCGCATCGGGTTGCGGCAGCATTTTCAAATCCAGCCCTGGTCGGAGTTCGTGGAAATCTACTGGGGCGAGAACCGCCAAGCCTATGTCACGCCCGTCGGGTCGCAGGAAATCTGCGTAGCCCTGATCTCCCGGCATCGCTTCCAATCTTTTGAGGCTTCCCTGGCCCATTTCCCCGAACTTTGGGCGCGGCTTGAATCCGTACCGCGCAGCACGCCGGTGAAAGGCGCCATGACCATTACTCGCCGGCTGAGCTCGGTAATACGCGATAACATTGTGCTTATCGGTGAGGCGTCCGGCTCCGCCGACGCCATTACGGGTGAGGGTCTGGCGATTTCTTTTCGTCAGGCCAGCGCTCTGGGGCAGGCATTGGCGGCGGGCGACCTGTCGCTCTATGCCGCCGCCCACCGGGATATTGCGGGGCTGCCGCACCTGCTGGGCCGTTCCATGCTGTTGATGGATAAACATTCTTGGGTGCGCAGCCGGGCGCTGCGCGCGTTTGCCCGGCGCCCCAGCCTGTTTGCCCGCCTGCTGGCGGTGCACGTGGGGGCACTGTCATGGAAGGGTTTCGGAATTAGTGGAATCCTTAACCTGGGATGGCGACTCTTAACCGCATGAGCGTTCACGAAAAATAGCCCTGATCCAGAGATGAGCTTGAATTCGACAAAACGTATAGCCAGTCTGTGCGGGTTGTTGCTGGGCGTGATGCTTGCAGCAGCCCCCGCTAACGCACAGGACATGGTCTTCCAGCTCGACCCGGCGCAAAGCCAAGTGAGCTTCACCCTGGGCGACATTCTGCATACGGTACATGGCACCTTTCAGCTGAAGAGCGGCAGCATACGATTCAATCCCGCAACGGGAGAAGCGAGCGGTTCTCTGGTGGTGGATGCCACCTCCGGCAAGAGCGGCAACAAAGGTCGCGACCGGCGCATGCACCAGCAGATCCTGGAGGACCAGACATACCCGGAAATCATCTTCACGCCCCAACACGTCAGTGGAAGCCTTGCGCCGGAGGGTACGTCGCAAATGGAGCTGCAGGGGTTAATGGCTTTGCATGGCCAGCAACACCCAATGAAGGTCGCCATGCCCGTGCAGGTTAACCACGGTCAGGCATCCGCGGATGTCCGCTTCGTCGTGCCGTACGTTCAGTGGGGCCTGAAAAACCCCAGCACTTTCATCCTGCGGGTGAGTGATAAGGTGAGCATTGATGTGCATGCCGCAGGTCACCTGACGCAAGCATCCGTCGCCGCGGGCCAACAACCCTAGCTGCCACTGGCTATCTGGAATTCGGCGTCATAGAACAGCTTCAACCTGCACCGCCTGATACCTCTGCAAGCGGCTTAAAATCGAGGCTTTGGCAACGTAAAGTTTTGTAAAGAACAAGTTACACTTCTTTACAGCCACTGGCCCCTGACTGCTGTAAAAATATTCAACGTGAATCGCGAATTAGCTTCCGCAGTGACCGCAAGTGCTGAGTGGCCGCTCGCCCCGGACCAATCCAGCATCATGCACGTGGGCGAAATCGAACTGGACACAGCAACTCGCACCGTGCGAACCGCCGGCAAATCGGCACGGCTGACGATCATCGAGTTCACGGTTCTGGAACTGCTGTTACGCCGCGCCGGGTGTGTGGTGAGCCGTGAAGAATTGGTGCGCGTCGCTCTGCAGCGTTCTTTTTCTCCTTACGAGCGCAGTATTGACATGCACGTCAGCAACCTGCGCAAGAAACTAGGCGTAGCCGGCCGCAGCAGCGACTACATTAAAACTGTGCGCGGCGCCGGTTACGTGTGCACGGCAAACGACTAACGCCGCTGCACCGTTTGGGTTCGCTTTAGAAGTATTAAATTAGACATGGGTGTAGAAACTTGCTGATTCCTGGCAGCGGCCACACACCACAGGTTCGATGTGAACTTCCAACAACACGCCTCCATTCGCAGCCTCACTCCTCTCGCCCTATCCCTGCTTATCTGTGCCGGGCTGGCCAACTGCGGCAAAGCTGATCCGAGGGCAAACGCTTCGCGAAGAAATTTTGGCGGACCGCAAATCGTTCCCGTTTCTGTAGCCACAGTGGAGCGCCGCGACCTTCCGGTGTACCTTAGCGGTCTGGGTTCGGTGACCGCCTTCAATACCGTCGCGGTGAAGAGCCGGGTTGACGGCCAACTGGTGCAGGTAGCCTTTCGCGAAGGCCAGGAAGTCAGGAAGGGTGACCTGCTGGCTGTCATTGATCCACGGCCCTACCAGGTGGCGCTCGACCAGGCGCAAGCCACGCTGCTGAAAGACCAATCGCAACTGAAGAACACGCAACTAGATCTGCAACGCTACCAGGGGCTGGTCGCGGCTGGCGTGGTTTCCCACCAGCAGGTGGACACACAGGATGCACTGGTCGGACAGTTCCAGGGCACGGTTGACGCGGACAAGGCCGCGATTGAAAACGCCAAGCTGAACCTGACCTACTGCCACATTACGGCACCGGTGGACGGACGAGTGGGCCTGCGCCTGGTGGACCGGGGCAACATGGTGCACGCCAATGACACCAATCCCCTGCTGGTGATCACGCAACTTCAACCCATCGCGGTCATCTTCACCCTGCCGGAAGACAGTTTGCCGGCGGTTGCCCAGCACATGCAGGCCCGGACGCTGAAAGTAGAAGCCTACAGCCGCGACGATCAAACCAGACTGTCTACCGGCACACTGCTCACCATTGACAATCAGATTGATCAGACCACCGGCACCGGCAAGCTGAAGGCGATTTTCGACAATCACGAACGCGCTCTCTGGCCCAATCAGTTTGTCAACGTCCGGTTATTGCTGGAGGTGCGTAAGAACGCGACCCTGGTGCCCGCCGCCGCCGTGCAGCGGGGCCCTCAGGGCACCTTTGCTTACGTGGTGAAGGGCAATAATACGGTTGAGGTGCGGGCGGTAACGCTGGCTCTTACCCAGGGTAACGTGACCGCCATCGCCCAGGGTATTTCGCCCGGGGAAGTGGTGGTCACCGATGGTCAGGATAAACTGCAGAACGGCAGCAAAGTCGCCTTTCGCAATCGCAGCAATCTTAATGCGGAATCGGCCGCTCATGCGGAGCAAGATCTTGCGCCATGACTCCCTCGCGGCTATTCATCCTACGTCCGGTCGCTACCACGCTGCTGACCATCGGCGTGCTATTGGTAGGACTGGTGGCTTACCGGCAATTGCCGGTGTCGGCCCTGCCCGAGGTTGATTACCCCACCATCCAGGTTGTGACGTTTTACCCCGGAGCCGATCCCGAGGTTATGGCCTCCTCAGTCACGGCGCCCCTGGAGCGTCAATTCGGGCAGGTACCCGGCCTGGGTCAGATGACCTCCACCAGCTCTTTCGGAAGCTCCATCGTCACCCTGCAATTCAATTTGTCGCAGAACATTGACGTTGCGGAGCAGGAGGTACAGGCGGCCATCAACGCCTCCGGAACCTATCTGCCCCGCGACTTGCCCAACCCTCCCATCTACAGCAAGGTGAATCCCGCTGACGCTCCCATTCTCACTCTCGGCCTGACCTCCGCTACGCTGCCGCTCTCCAAAGTGGAGGACTTGGCGGACACCGCTTTGGCTCAGAAGATCTCGCAACTTCCCGGGGTGGGCCTGGTTTCCATCAGCGGGGGACAGAAGCCCGCGGTACGCATCCAGGCCAATCCCACCGCGCTAGCATCCTACGGTTTGAGCCTGGAAGACCTGCGCACCGCCCTGGCTGCAGCTAACGTAGACCAGGCCAAGGGTCAATTGGACGGGCACCGCCAGTCATTCACCATTGGCGCCAACGACCAACTGCTCTCCAGCGCCGACTACCACTCCATTATCGTGGCCTACCGCAATGGAGCGCCGGTGCGCGTTTCCGATGTGGCCGCGGTGGTGGATGGCGCGGAAAACACCAATCAGGCCGCATGGATGAATCTTGATCCCGCGGTCATCGTCAACATTCAGCGCCAGCCGGGCGCCAACATTATCAGCGTGGCGGACAGCATCAAAAAGCTGCTTCCCATGCTGCAGTCTTCCCTGCCGTCGTCCGTCAAGGTGCACATCCTTACCGATCGTACCCAGACCATACGCGCTTCCGTGAAGGACGTGCAGTTCGAGTTGATGCTGGCCATCGCCCTGGTGGTGATGGTGGTCTTCCTCTTCTTGCGCAACTTATCAGCC
>Ga0310813_10002155_pt1 | contig 11980 bp, 11 predicted proteins | sample YN3metagenome_FD_203086 | JGI IMG/M metagenome (GOLD analysis project Ga0310813, IMG submission 203086) | Soil microbial communities from experimental microcosm in Duke University, North Carolina, United States - YN3 | ecosystem: Engineered > Artificial ecosystem > Soil microcosm > Unclassified...
GCCCTCGGGACACAGGACCCGCGCCGCCTCGCCGAGCGCGCGCCACGGATGCTTCAGATAGTGGGCGACCAGAAGGCAGGTCACGAGGTCCAGCCGCCTGGACGCGATGGGCAGCTGTTCGACGTCTCCCTGCAGCAATTCCGGGGTCCGAGCCGCGTTTCGACGCGCCCGAGCCAGGAGCTTTCCGCAGAGATCCACGCCCGCGGCCCGAATCCCCTGGGCGCCCAGGCGCTCCAGGAACTCCCCGCAGCCGCTGCCCAGGTCCAGGATGCGCCGGGCGCCCCGTCCGCGGACAAGCTCGACCACGCGATCCAGAAGATCGGCGTTCCCCAGGCGCGTCCGCTTCGTTTCCAGGCGCGCCTCGAGCTGCCGCTCCAGGAGGATCGCCGTGGGCCTCATGACTTGACTATAGCGAATCAATGTCCTATTATAATAATGGATTCGAACTATGACGTCAATCAAACTTCTTGATAAGGAACTCCCGGTCAAGCTCGACTGGCTCCGGTCGTTCCTGGCGGTGGCCGAGCTCGAGAGCTTCACCAAGGCGGCGAAGCAGCTCCAGATCAGCCAGCCGGCCGTCTCGACGCACATCCGGGAGCTCGAGGAGAACCTCCACGTGCGGCTCTTCGAGAAGATCGGCAGCCGCACCCGCCTGAGCCACTCCGGCGAGGTGGTGGTCGGCGAGGCCCGGGCGATCGTCCAGGGCGTGCGGCATCTGCGGGACATGGCGCTGGAGTCCGAGACCGGCATCGGCGGGATCCTCAGCGTGGGCGCCAGCACGACGCCCGGAAACTACGTCCTTCCCCGCCTGCTGGGGGAGTTCGAGCGGCTCTACCCGGCAGTCCGGACCCACCTGGTCATCGGGAACAGCGCCCGGATCCTCGACCGGCTCCGGGCCAACGAGGTCGATCTCGGCGCCGTAGGAATCAACCCCGCATCCGACGAGTTCGTCACCCGCCCCCTTTGCGACGACGAGCTCGTGGTCTTCGCCCCCCTTCGCCACCCGCTGTCGCGGCGCCGCGTCCAGATCCCGGCCGCGGACCTCCTGCGCGAGCGCTTCATCCTCCGGGAGGCCGATTCCGCCACGCGGCGCCTGACGGAAAGCTGGTTCGCGAGCCAGAAGGCGGCGCCCACGATCATGGAGCTGGGCTGCCCGGAGACGGTCAAGCGCGCCGTGGGCGCGGGGCTGGGCCTGGGCATCCTCACGAAGTTCGCCATCGCCCCCGAGGCGGGCGAGCGGGATTTCGCCGTCCTGCGGGTCCCGGGCTTCCCGATCCGCCGCTCCCTGTATATGGCCCATCTCCGCCAGAAGCGGCTCACCCGGACCATGACCGCCTTCCTGGACCTGCTGAAAACATCAAAACATCTTCCACGAACGAGTCGATAAAGCGTATAATTGATGGCAGAACGGTTTGTCATTAGGATTTGTTATGGAGGTGCATCGATGAAGAGCGCAGCGCTCGCACTGAGCCTGATCGCACTCGTCGCGGCGCGGGGCGTCGAAGCGACCCCCGGCGACACGAACGAGCTGTCGGTCAAGGCGTCCGGGCTGAATTGAAAAGTCAACTGAGGAAAGGCCGTGATGAGCGGCCTAAAGCACCTGTCAGGTGCTAAAGAGGTTTCCCAGGATGACTTCTCGGCGGGAGTCGGCACGTACATCGTGACGTTCGATGCCCCCCCGACGGCAACGGTCGCCGACGTCAAGAAGGAGATGGGCAAGTACAAGCTCGAGGAAGTGAGGATGAAGCTCACGACCAAGGCCCCGGAAGGGACCAAGGTCGGCGACATCACCCTCGCGGGCGACGACTGCCTGAAGGAGCTCAAGGAGCTCAAGGGCAAGAAGGTCGTCCTCTCCGGCGTCCTCACGGACGAAGGCAAAGGCCGGCTCCTGACGCTCTCGAAGGTGTCGGAAGCGAAGTAAGCACCGCGCGAATTCAAGACCCCCGGGCTTCGGCTCGGGGGTCTTTTTTTTTTGGCTGCCGATTGGGAGATTCCCCGGGCCCGTCCTCGTTCTATACTAGGAGGTCCGATGAAAATCGCCTGCTGCCTGATCTTCGCCGCCTCGGTGACCGCCCTGCTCCGCGTGTCCCCCGCCGAACCCCAGACCCAGGCGGCGGAGGAAGGCGCCACGCTGACGGGCCGCGTGAAGATCAAGGGCGAGATCCCCAAGCGGCGGAAAATCCAGACCAATGCCGACCCCAAGTGCGCGGCCATGCACCCCGGCGACCTGATGTCGGACGACTACGCGATCGACCCCGCCGGCAACGTCCAGTACGCGATCATCTACGTCAAGGAGGGGCTGGACGAGCAGAAGTTCACCCCTCCGAAGACGCCCGTCGTCGTCGAGCAGAAGGGCTGCCGCTTCGAACCGCATGCGATGGGCGTCATGGTCGGCCAGGAGCTGACGTTCCGGAACATGGACCCCGATCTCATGCACATCGTCCACGTCGTCCCGAAAAACAACAAGGAGTTCGGCTTTTCCCAGGTCAAGAGGGGCGAGGAGCGGCCGAAGATCTTCACGGCCAAGGAGACGATCCGGCTCTTCTGCGACGTCCACCCCTGGATGGAGGCGTGGATCATGGTCCTCGACCACCCCCTTCACGCGACGAGCGGCGCCGACGGCAAGTTCAAGCTCAAGGGCCTGCCGCCGGGCAAGTACACGATCGAAGCGTGGCACGAGAAGTTCAAGCCCGTCACGCAGGAGATCGAGGTCAAGGCGAAGGAGTCCAAGACCCTCGATTTCACCTTCACCGAGAAGCAGTAGTCCGCTCAGGGCCGGAAGTCGATGGAGCGGATCCGGAGCTGCCCGCCCACGTTGCTGAAGTGAAGCGTCCCCTTCCGGGCATCGCTGCGCGCCAGCACATCCAGCGGCTTCCCGTCGAGCGTCGCCGCGACCGACGGTCCCCGGCAGGTGAAGATCAGCGTGTGCTCCGCGCCGGTCATCTGGTTGACGGCCTCGCGGCCCCACTCCACCGCGTATCCGGGCCGCATGTCCATCCGGACGTGGAAGGCCAGATAGCTTTGGTCGCGGCACTGGAAGCGGATGCGCACTTCCCCATCCTCGAATTGCCGGAACGTCTGCATGGCGTTGGGCTGCGGGATCGTGTTGGTCAGAACGCCGCCCTCGATCCGCCAATCTTTGGTTGCCCGGCTATAGAAGCCGTCCATCGAACGGCCGTCGAAGACCGGCGTCCAGGGCCTCGGGTCCGGCGCGAGCTGCGCGAGACGGTCGATCTCGCGCTTCATGCGGAGTCCGACGCCGCCGGCGACCAGGAGCGCCGCGAGCGCCACGACCCCGAGGGCCGTGCCCGCGGGATTCCGGCGGCAGCGCCGTGCGAAACGTCCCCAGGCCCCCACCGGGCGCGCCAGGATCGGCTCCCCCTTCAGGTGACGGTCGAGGTCGTCGGCGAATTCGCGGGCGTCGGCGTAGCGACGGACCGGCTCCTTTTCGAGCGCCTTCAGGGCGATCGTCTGGGCGTCCAGGGCGACGGCGGGATCAATGCTCCTCGGCGGGGCGGGATCCTGCCGGACGATGCTGGCGTAGAGGTCGGCGAGCCCCGGGGCCGTGTGGGGCGGCTGGCCGCAAAGGATCTCGTAGAGGATCGCGCCCAGCGCGTAGACATCCGTGCGGGGACTGATGTCTCCCGAGCGGGCCTCGACCTGCTCGGGCGCCATGTAGAGCGGCGTCCCGAGGGCTGTTCCGGTCCGGGTCAGCTCCGTCCGGGTCTCCAGGACGTGGGCCAGTCCGAAATCGCCGACCTTCGGTTCGCCGGCCTCCGTCACCAGGATGTTCGCGGGCTTGAGGTCGCGGTGGACGATGCCGTGCTCGTGGGCCGCCGCCACGCCGCGGGCGGCTTTGGCGAGCAGCGGAAGGAGGCCCGCGCGCGGCGTCTGCGGGTCTTTGAGGAGCGCGTCGAGCGGCCGCCCCTCGACGAGCTCCATCACGAGGAACGAGCGGCCCTCCTCCTCGCCGGCGTCGAAGACCGTCACCACGTTCGGGTGCGCGAGACCCGCCGCGGCCTGCGCCTCGCGCCGGAAGCGCTCGCGGACGATCTCGTTCACGCCGGGCCCCTCCCGAAGGACCTTCACCGCGACCGTGCGGTTCAGCCTCCGGTCCCGCGCGCGATAGACGACGGCGCTGGCTCCCTGGCCGATCCCCTGCACGATCTCGAAGCGCGAGAGCTTCGGCGTCTCGGCGGGGATCGAGGATCCGGCGCCGGGCACGGCGCTGCGGGTCCGCTCGTGCTCCGACAGGTCGCGGAGCACCCGCGGGACCAGCTCGTCACTGCCCGAGGAGGCGCTTCCAGTCATCGTCGACTTCCCGGTTGGTTCCCGCGCCCTGCGCGATCGCGGCGCGCAACTCCTCGCGGATCTCCTCGCGGACCAGGTAGAGGGATTTCTCGACGTCGCTCACTGTGACCCCGAACGTCGAGGCCAGCTCCGCGTAGGACGGCGGCTCGGGGCCGCTCCCGAGCGCGAAGGCTTCGTAGAGGCGGAAGCGCGTCTCCTTCCCCGTGCGGACGCAGCGTTCGCGGACCCGGCCGATCGCCTGCTGCACGAGCCCCTCCAGCCACACGCGCTCGAAGACCTTCTCCGGGTCCGCGCCGCTCCCCGCCAGCTCCGGCAGGACGGGCGCGTCGCCGTCCAACGAGAACACGCGGGCCCCGCCGCCCCGCTTGAGGCGACTCAGGTCGCGCTCGGCGTGGCCGACGAAGCGCCGCAGCAGCACCTTGAGGTAGGGACGGAAGCCGCCCCGATTGGGTTCGTAGCGCCGGAGCGCGTCCTCCTCGAGGAGCCAGGTGAAGAAGGCCTGCGTCAGGTCCTTCGCGTCCTCATTGGATTTGGCCCAAGCGATGCGGAGATAGGAGTAGACCGGCTTCCAGTAGCGGGCGCAGAGGGTCTCCATCGAGCGGCCGTAGTCCGCGGCCGCCGGGTTCCGGAGGCCCCCCGCGAAGCCCAGGGTGGTCTCCGGGAAGACCTTGTCGCCGCCCCCCAGCGTCGTATCGCCGCCTGAATTCATTTTGTCGGAAGTTTACCCCGTCCGCGGGCAACAATGGATCGGAGGACGCCCTATTATACGGGTTGCCTCCCTTGGAGCGGTTTGAAGTCGGAGCAAAGGAGAAAGAAATGCTCGCCTTGCTGATCGCCGGCCTCCTGTGCGCGCCCCAGGGCCTCTCCGATTCCGACTGCAAAAAGCTTCATGACTCGTTAAAGCCGCCGGCCGCCGAGCTGTGGCGCGACATCCCGTGGAAAGTGTCGCTCGTCGAGGCCCAGAACCTCGCCGCCAAGGAGAAGAAGGCGCTCTTCATCTGGTCCATGGACGGCAATCCCCTCGGCTGTGGTTGAAACAATGTCATCATCGACCGTGCGTCGACCTTCAGCGACCCCGAGATCATCGCCACCCTCAAGTCGAAGTGCGTGAGCCTGGCGATCGACCAGTGGTACACCCGCCGTCAGAAGGACACGGAGGGCGACTACTACCGTAAAATCTGCCTGCAGAGCCCGCAGAACAACGTCAACAGCACGACCCAGGGGCTTTATCTCGCGACTCCCGACGGCAAGCTGCTGGGCTTCACCAACAACCGCTCGCCGGAATGGGTCCGCGAGATGCTCAAGAAGGGTCTTGCCAAATTCGAGCCCGGCGAGGCGGCGCTGCTCGAGAACAAGAACCCCGACCCGAACTTCAATTACCGCCTGCCGGAGGGCGGGCTGGTCGTCACCGTCACCAGCAAGGTCCTCAGCGGCTACCAGGCGGCGGTAAACGCGGAGGTCGGGTTCTTCCAGAACTCGATCGGCCGCGACGTCCTCTGGGTGCGCAAGGAAGAACACCAGGCGCTGGTTCGCGGCGAGCTCATGGACAGCCTGAAGCGGCGTCTCGCGATGTACAACCTGATCGACAACACGCGCGGCGAGCCCCATCCCTGGACCGCGGAAGAGATCAAGAAGCTCGACCTGACGCTCAAGAACGGAGTGATCAGCGGCAACGTCCATCTCTCGAACGAGACGGGCAGTCGCAGCTACACCTGCGAGGTCCGGGGTACCGTCGAGGTGAAGGACGGCAAGGTGACGCGCCTCGACCTGGTCGCGAAGGGCCCGGCGCGCGGCGCGAGCGGGTGCACCACGAACTCGATGCCCAAGGGCGAGTTCACCCTGGCGGTCTCGTGCCGCCTGGCATCGGGCCACGACGAGGCCGACAAGGTGATGCCCCAGGGCGCCAAGTCCTGGTTCCCCGATTACATGCGGTAAGCGCTAGGTGGGGGTCTTCTTCACGACGCCCTGCACGGCCCGAACGACCTCGTCGTCGCTCGGGAAGGCGTCGGTCTTGGAGTAGACGCGGTTGCGATCGACCCAGATCGTAAACTCGCCCTTGTCGCCCTCGATCAGGGTCGCGTCGAGGCCGAGCTTATTCTTCAGCGCTGCCGCCGCACGGACGGCATGAGGCTTGTAGCTTCAGCGGACGCAGTACCGGATGGAAACGCTCATGGCTCCTCCCGTCGATTCTACCCCTAGAACTCTCGACGGGGTTCCCTCATTCCGAGGGATGTCCCTTATAAAGTGGCCGGCGGCCGCCGGAGAGGAAGGCCTGCGCGTCGGGTGAACCGATCGACGCGCCGGGCCGGCTCCTCGACCACGACCGCCGGCAGGGGTCTGCAGGGAACGCAGAAGGGTCGGAACAGGTGGAGGGCCGCCTTGCCCACGCTGAAATCGTCTTCGCAGAGCCGGAGACCGCAGGCCTCGCAGTAGACGATCCGTCGACCCATCCGGACGGTAAACCCGGATCCGCCGTCCGCCATCGGTCGAAAACGAAGCGTGAGGGAACTAGTCCCGAAAAGGTCGCTGTTCCGTCTCAATCACTTCCCAGGAATCACCGATCCGGTCCACCGTGAAGTGATGGGTTCGCACCACATCGAACACGTCGCTCGCGGAACAGTTGTTGAGACTGTAGCTGCAGAGGGCGATGATCCTCCGGGTACGGATCAACCGATTGATCGTGCGCTCGTACTCGAGGAAGGACGGCCACTGCTCTCGCTTGAGAAAGGAGGCATTGCCCGTCACCCTCAGGCCCGCGTAACCGGCGTCGATCGCCCGCTTCTCCTCGCGCATCAAGCGGTCCGTCCTCTCGGCGGCATCCGCCGAGCGGTACCCCTCTTCGGAGTCGTAGAAGACGATCTGCTGTGTCCGGAGGAACTCCTCCAGGTCGGGAAGGATGCGCAGGAGTTCTTCTCTGGCCTCGGCGGATCCGAAGGGGTCCGCGGTGATCCACACGCACCGTTCGTTGTTGATCAGTCCGGCCTTGAAGTAGGGGACCAGCGCGTGGACGAGGTCCTCTTTTCTCGAATAGAAATGACAGAAATGGCTTCCCCAGGAAATCCTGCCGACGGAGGGGATTCCGGAGTCCGTCCCGTGGTTTATGCTCACGCTCGACCTTCCTGGCCTTGCGCCTTCCTGATACCAATCCAGGATCAAGCCTGCAATCGATACCGAGGATCCGACTCGCTCGATGCTCTGCCGCACGTCGGTTCGGGAGGGAGGAAGCGTTCTAGAACAGTTCGTCGATGCGCTTGCCGAAGGGGAGCACCGGCAGGGGCCGGCCGGCGCGGTCGTAGTACTCGGCGTGGATGTCGATGCCCAGGTGGTGGTACATCGTGGCGAGGACGTCCTGCGGGGCCTTGGCGTTGTCCTTCGGATAGGCGCCCTTCTCGTCGCTGGATCCGACAACGCGGCCGCCCTGGACGCCACCACCGGCGATCGCCGCCGAGAAGACGCCCGGCCAGTGATCGCGCCCGTTCTTGGCGTTGAGCTGTGGCGTCCGGCCGAACTCGCCCCACGCGAGCACCATCGTGCTCTCCAGGAGTCCGCGCTGCTCGAGGTCCTCGATCAGCGCCGTGTAGGCCTGGTCCCAGCGCGAGCCGAAGCCGTTCTTCATCGAGTCGATGCCTTCGACGTGCGTGTCCCACCAGCGGAGGTCGACCGTCACGAGCCGCACGCCCGCTTCGACCAGGCGCCGCGCCAGAAGGATGCGCTGCGACCACGCGGGGCAGCCGCAGCGATCGGTCGTCGGCGCCTTGAACTCGGGCATGAAGCCGTAGCGCTCGCGGATCTTCATCGGCTCGGCGTCGAGGTCGAAGGCCTTGCGCGCTTCGGGACCCGTCACGATATCCCAGGCCTTCTGCTGGAACTTGTCCATCGCCTCCATCGTGCCGCTCGCGTCCACCGCGCGCCTCAGACCATCCAGGCCGCCGAGCAGCTCTCGGCGTCCGGCAATCCGTTCGACCGACAGCCCTTCGGGAGCCTGAAGGTTCGGCACCTGGAAGGGGCCCTCGCTGGCCGGATCCGCCTGCGTTTCGAAGGGCCGGTACGCGGGTCCGAGGTACGCGGGCTCCGTGCCCGGGACCATCCGGGGGATCATCACGTACGCGGGGAGTCTCTGGTTCTCATCCTGGAACTGCTTGGCGACGATCGACCCGCAGCTGGGCGACACGTTCACGTCCGGATTGGGGCCCTGGGGATAGCCCGTGAAGCAGATCTGATCGGCGCCCGAATGGCCCGCGTTGTCATGGTGCAGCGAGCGAATGATCGACCATTTGTTCATGATCGCGGCCGAGCGCGGGAGGAGGCCGCTGATCTGGATGCCCGGCACGTTCGTGGGGATCGCGCCGAAGGGACCGCGGATCTCGGCGGGCGCGTCGGGCTTGGGGTCCCAGGTCTCGTGCTGGCTCGGCCCGCCCCGCATCCAGAGGATGATGACCGACGAGGCTCTCTTGGTGGGCTTCCCCTGGGCCTGGGCCTTCGCCTCCCAGCGGAGCAGGCTCGGCAGCGCGAGCCCCGCCGCCCCCAGCATCCCGGCCCGGAGCATGCTCCGGCGGTCGATCTGCTTCAGATGGTCGCGGTACTGGTCGGCGCTCAGGCGGTCCATCCAGCTTCTCCTTCGGCTGGGAGCCTATACCGGACCGGGAAAGGATCTTACGGGAAAACCTATTTCGCGAGCTCCGTGATTTCCACGTCGGTCAGGGCATGGTCGAGGAGCATCGTCCGGCCGATCAGGCCCCGGTACCACGAGTCGTGCAGGTAGAAGATCTCCGACCCGAAGATCAGCGAGGGCGCGACCTGGCCCGTCGCCTCCAACTTCTCCGTCACGCCCTCCGCGACCTTCCTGCCGTTGAGATAAATCCGCACGCGCCACTTCTTCGTTTCGGTGGGCTCCGCCGTCATGGCCACGTGCGACCATTTGTCGGCCTCCACGGTCGCCGTGCTCTGGAAGCGGTCGTTCACGTTGAACGCGGCCTGCAGGGGATACGGCGCCTGGTGCCCCTGGAGCCGCAGGATGAAGCGCCGCGCGCCGATGCCCACGATGTCCCCCGAGTTCGCGTGCGCGCCCGCCCCCATCGTCGCGGCGGGCTTGATCCAGCTCGACACCGTGAAGGCCTGGAGGTCGAAGCCGCCGCCGTGGAAGCCCGCAATCGCGACCGGCGTGCCGGACCACTTGATCGTCCGGAGGTAATTGCGCTCGATCGGGCCCATCCGGACGACGTCGCGGCGGCCGGAGGCGGGATCCGCGAACTTGAGCGCGGGCCGGCCCTCGTCCACGGTCCAGTCGGCATTCGCCAGTTCGAGCGTGCCGAAGGGCCCGCGGGCATAGTCGTAGGTGTGGAGCCCCTTCTGCTCCGCGAAGCGGTAATCGAAGACCGCTCCCGCCGGAGCAGGGTCGAGCTTCGGCGGAGCGGCGGCGGACTGCAGCGGAGGCGCGTCCCCGTCGATCTTCTTGAACTCGACCTCGGTGAAGTAGACGTCGCCCGTCCCGCCATTGCCGAAGCCGACCGAGAGCGCCGTGGCTCCGCCGGGGACGTCCGAGACGAATCCGATCTTCTTCCAGTCGAAAGTCCCGTTGCCGACGAAATGGGTCTCCTGGCGGAGCACCTTGCCGTTCTTGTCCTTGGCTTTCAGCTCGATCCTGCCGCCCGGCCCGTGCGCGTTCACGACCTTGCAGAGCGCGGTCACCGCGTACTTGCCTTCCGGAAGCGGCGACGGGATCGGGAGGTCGGCCGCCCCGAATGCGTCGGGGCCGAGCCGCATCGCGAAGCCGCTGCCCACGCCGACGTTCTTCTCCAGCGTGTAGCTCGGCCGCTGGTTGTGGCCCGTCATGAACGGGTGACGCCCGTAGATCCACGTGTCGCTCATCGGCACGAACTGGCCGAAGGTCAGCTTGGGCCACTCATCCGAGAAGATGTAGTGGTGCTGAGGATCGAGCATCGGGATCTCGTAGGTCGTCGACGCCTTGAAGAACTTCTCCGACTCCTCGGCGGGCCAGCCGGTGTAGCGATACTTCACCCGGACCTTGGTACCCGCGGGCGCGGTCTCGAACCCGAGCGCGACGCCGGTGTCGTAGAAGGCGCCGCAGACGGACGTGTTCATCTTCCGCTTGCCGGCATCCGGCAGGTTGTACTCCACGGCGGGCGCGACGACCATCGGCTCGTTGTGCCGGCCGTACCAGACCCGGGCGCCCCCGCTCTGCTCGACGTTGTCCATGCCCCCCGGGTCGACCGGGTACACGGGACGGCGGTTGATCTGCCCGCCTTCGCGCCGCACCACGAGGTATTGCCAGTTGAAGGGATCGAGCGGCGTGTGATGCTCGAAGTCGTAGCCGTAGCGGAAGGTGAACGGCGCGCCGGCGAGCACCTCGAGCTCGCTGTCGACGTCGTAGGTGTACGTCGACCGGGCCTCGTCCCAGCCGACGACCATCTTCATCCTCTGAACGAAGCGTCCGTTGAGGCTGTCGGCGCCCCAGGTCGCCGTCAGGGTCTTCCCGCCGCCCGTGACCGTCGCGTCGCCGCTCTTCACCTTGCCTTCGGGGAACGCACCCTGGTTCGACGTGTCCCAGAAGCTGTTCCAGCTGAGCAGGGGCTTGAAGCCGGGCCGCAGTTTGACGCTGTTGATGTAGGGCTGCTCGGCGGTCACGAGCATCATGATCGGCTCGTCGCCGTCGAAGACCCAGGGCTTCCCCCCGATCCACGAGCGCACGGAGAAGTTCGGGACGTGCGGCGTGGCGACCTCCGCGGGCCCCGGCGGAAGGGGCTTGACCGTCAGCTTCTCGAACGCGACCTTCGCTCCGCTGCTCACGCCGATGCCCAGGCGCCCCTTCGACAACGCGAGGAGCGTGTCCGGATAGGACATCTTCGCCACGCCGTCGACCCGCACGGTGATGCGGCTGCTCTGAAGCACGACGCTGACCTTGTGCGCCTCCTTGAGCTTGATCGCGCAGGCCACCGAGCGCAGATATCCGCCGTTGCGGTACTTCACGAGCGCGACCTGTTGGAGCGAGCTCGAGAACTGGACCCGGTAGCCGTGGTCCTTGTCCGCCCGGAGCAGGATCGCGGCGTCGAACCCTTGATCGGGGTAGCTCAGGTCCGGCCAGACGGACCAGTGCTGGCCGAAATAGCCGAACTGTCGGGCCGGCTCCTGGATGTTCAGCGTCGTCTCGATCTCGACGTTGTCGTAGTCGCCCGGCGTGCGGAGGAAGCCCCACTTGTCGCCGCTGAGCGTCGCCTTGCCGCCGACGATCTCCGCGGATTTCAGCTCCCCGGATTTCTCGAGCGTGGCGAGATCGAGCGCCTGAGGATCCTGAGCGCCGAGCAGCGTCAGCAGAATCAGAGCGGCGATGTTTTTCATGATCACTCCCGCACGAAGACTCGAATGACCTTCCCGCCCTTCCACCCCTGGAGGATGTCGGCGGACTTTCCCGTCACGCCGTCGAGGATGATTTCGTTCGGCCCCGAGCCGTACGCGCCGAGGTTCTTGCGCGAGTCGACACGGACCTCGACGCCATCGCCCGCCATCTTCAGGCCCAGGATCTGCCCCTTCTTGATCGCGGCGGCCTGGGCCCAGTGGGTTGAGAAGATCAGCAGCCGCGCCTTCCCGTCTGCACCTTCTTCGATAAAGGCGCCCATGCCGTCGCGTGCGATCCGCTCCTGAACCTTCTTCT
>Ga0310813_10002157_pt1 | contig 11973 bp, 14 predicted proteins | sample YN3metagenome_FD_203086 | JGI IMG/M metagenome (GOLD analysis project Ga0310813, IMG submission 203086) | Soil microbial communities from experimental microcosm in Duke University, North Carolina, United States - YN3 | ecosystem: Engineered > Artificial ecosystem > Soil microcosm > Unclassified...
CGTCGATGCGGCCGAACTCCGTCGCGCACGCGTCGATCACCCTCCGCATGTCCGCTTCCTGGGTCACATCGGCGCGCACGAAGCGGGCGCGCTCGCGCCCGATGGATTTTTCCACTTCGGCGCCGAGCTTCTCGCGCCGGCCGCAGAAGACGACCCTCGCGCCTTCCTCGACGAAGCGCTCGACCGTGCGTCGCCCGATGCCGCTGGTCGCGCCGGTAACGATCGCGAACTTGCCCTCGAGCGCGCCCACCGGGCCGCCTTACTCCTTGGCGTCGCCTTCGCCCGCGCCGGCCTTCTCGCCGATTTTTTCCCGGATCCGGGCGCCCTTGCCGGAGAGCGCGCGCAGGTAGTAGAGCTTGGCCCGGCGGACCTCGCCCTTGCGCTTCAGCTCGATCCCGGCGATGAGTGGGGAATAGGTCTGGAAGGTGCGCTCGACGCCCTCGCCCGAAGAGATCTTGCGCACGATGAAGGAAGAGCGCAACCCGCGGTTGCGCTTCGCGATGACGAGGCCCTCGAAGGCCTGCTCGCGCTTCTTGTCGCCTTCCACCACGTTCACGCGCACGATGACGGTGTCGCCGGGCGAGAACTCCGGAATCGACTTCTTCATGCGCTGCATCTCTTCGTGCTCGAGCTTCTGGATCAGGTTCATGACTCGCTCTCCTGCTGGAACTCCGCCAGCAAATGCTGTTCGTCCGTGCTCAGCCTGCGCGCCTCGAGGAGGTCGGGCCTCCTCAACCACGTGCGGCCGAGCGCCTGCTTCAACCGCCAGCGCCGGATGTTCGCTGCATGTCCCGACAACAGGACTTCCGGCACCTTCTCGCCGCCGTACTGCTCCGGCCGCGTGTACTGCGGGCAGTCGAGCAATCCGTCGGTGAAGGATTCCTGCACCGCCGACTGCTCGTCGCCGAGCGCCCCGGGGATCTGGCGCACCACGGCGTCGATCACCGCCATCGCCGCGAGCTCGCCGCCCGAGAGCACGTAGTCGCCGAGCGAAAGCTCCTCGTCGACCCGACGAGCAATCAGCCGCTCGTCGATTCCTTCGTACCGGCCGCACAGGAAAGTCAGGGATTCCTCCCTCGAGAGCTCGAGCACCGTTCGGTGATCGAGCCTCTTTCCTTGCGGCGACAGATAGACCACTCTGCCGCCGCCCGCCTGCTTCGCCGCGTCCAGCGCCTTTTCCAGCGGCCCGGCCAGCATCACCATCCCCGGCCCGCCCCCGTACGGCCGATCATCGACCGTGCGGTGATTGTCCCTGGTGAAGTCGCGCGGATTCCACAGCTCGAGCGACCACAAGCCCGCCTGCAGCGCCCGGGAGGTGATGCCGCTCTTCGTCACCGCGGCGAACATCTCCGGGAAAATCGTCACTGCATGGAAGCGGATCACCCGTCCACTCCCCACTTTTCAAGCCGACTGCTCACCAGTCGGCTCCCCATTCCACTTCAATCCTTCGCGCCGCCAGGTCCACACGCTTCACATACGCCGGCACCCAGGGCAGCAACCTCGTTCTGTCGCCGGAAACCTCCATCACGTCGTGCGCGCCGTTGTTCGACATCGCCTTCACCACGCCGAGCACCACGCCCGCTTCGTTCACCACCTCCAGCCCGACCAGGTCGGTCCAGTAATGCTGTCCTTCGCCGAGCTTCGGCCGCTCGATGACGACCGGCTTGCCCTTGAACTCCTGCGCCCGCTCCGGCGTCTCGATGCCGGCAAGCTTGGCGAGAAGCCGTCCCGAGTGCACGCGGGCTTCCTCGACCGCGAACTCGGCGCCTTCCAGCCACCAGCGGCGCTGCCGCGCGAGCAGTTCCGGATCGTCCACCGCCACCTTCATCCAGCCGCGCACGCCGTAGGAGCCGGCGACGCGCCCGAACTCGATCAATTGCTCAGGCGGCTTTTTTGGACTTGCCAAACTTCTTCACGAGCCGCACCACCGTCGGCGAAAGGCGCGCGCCCCTGCCTTCCCAGTGCTTCACGCGCTCGACGTCCACGCGCAGCGCCTCCCGGCCTTCGGGCGCCTTCGGATCGTAGAAGCCGAGGCGCTCGAGAAACCTGCCGGTCGCCGCGCGGCGCGAATCGGCCACCACAACGTGATAGAAGGGCCGCTTGTTGGCGCCCGTGCGCGCCAGTCGAATCACCACCATTTTAGGGATCCCGTGCCTTGCGAAAAGGCGCGGATTATACGGGAAAAATCAGCACTTTGGGAAGGCTTCGCCCGGGCCGTACTGTCGCTTTCTTCCCCGATGGCCGAGCACAAGGAACGCAGGCACAAGCGCTATCCGATCCGCTGGAAGGCGGCGGTGGTGTTCGAGAAGACGCTCGCGCGGCCGATCCTGCACACGGAAACCTTCGACCTTTCGGCGGGCGGCGGCGCCATCCGGACCGACTACGCCGACCTGACCGGGGCGACCGTGACGATCCTGCTCGCCCTGCCGACGCGCCAGACGAACGAGACGCAAAGGGTGATGCGGCTCCTCGCCCGGGTCGTCTCCTCGTTGCAGGCGCCCGGGGTCACCGGATACCGGCATGGCATGAGCTTCGTCAATCCGTCGGCCGAAAGCGTTGCCGGTCTGGAGGAGTTGCTCAAGGCAGCCGCCTCGGGCGGCACCGGCGTGGACCCCGCGGACGCGGCGCTCGCCGCGGCGGCAAAGAGCTCGGCCGCGCCGGCGCCCGCCGCCCCGGTGGGGCGGCTCGCGGCGCTCAAGGCGGCGGCGGCCCAGAAAGTCGCCGACGACGCGGCGCGGGCCAAGGCCGAATCCAAGGAGGAGAAGGAAGACAAGGTGAGCGAGGCGCTCAAGCGCACCTACTTCTATCTGAAGGATCTCGTCGCCCAGCTCGACGTGCTCAAGCCGGAGATGCCCGCCAAGAATTACGCGATCCACGGCGTGCCCGAATTCACCGACTTCGCCTGGGACGTGGGTCACCTCGACCTGCGCACGCGAGAGGTCACGCCGATCCGCAAGCTCTTCACGCGCGTAACCCTCGACTACCGCCTCTCCAAAGGTAAGCCGATCCTCAAGGTCGAGCGCCCTTCGCCCGCCAACGACCGGCTGCGCCAGGTTCTCAAGGACTACCAGCTCGGCTTTTCCTCCCGCGACGAGAAGAACGAGCGCGGCGCCATTCTCAAGACGATCTTCGGTATCAACTTCGAGGTGCTGTGCCAGCTGCATTTCGAGGGCGACTACGAGCGTCACAAGCTCGTCCTGAAAACGCGCAATGTCGAGCGCTTCGGCCATGGCGAGCACCTGATCGCGCCCGAGGCCGTCACGCAGGAAGCGCTCGAAGAGCTGACGGGATACGTCCTTTGCGAGTCGCGCAGCGTCGGCCCGCTGCTCCTGAAGACCTTCGGCTAACGCCGGTTCGCTCGCATCGCCTGCTCGAAGGCGTCGTTCAGCTTGCGCGTCATGCGCTGCGCCGCCTCGCGCGCCTCCGGGCCCCGGTCAAAGACACGGTCGGGGTGATGCTCGGCGCTTTTCGCGAGGTAAGCCTCGCGGATCTGCTCCACGGAGGCCTGCGGGCCGACGCCGAGGATGTCGTGCCAGGCCTCGACTGAGGCTGGCGCGGCCGGAGCTTCGGCCTTCTTTTTCGGCCAGAAGAAATCGACGATCCAGTAGCCGATCAGGAAGAAGACGACGATCGCGACGAGCTCAAAGCCTTCCATGGCCCGCCTCCGGCTCAAGCCGCTGCGCCAGCTCCGCGAGCTTGGCATGGTGACTGTCGGCCTCGTCGGTTTCCTGCATCGCTTCGGCCACCTGCCCCGCCAGATCGGCGCGAGCCCTGGGCCGTTCCGAATCGGGAACCAGCCGGATTGCGCTGGCGGCGTCGACGCCCAGCACCATGCCGACCCCTGAGGCGCGCAGGCAATTCACCGAGAGCGGCAGGCAGACGATCCAGCCGAAGCCGAGTCCCGCAAGCGGTCGCACCGGAATGGAATTTTTCCTGAAGTTCAGAAAAAGAAAGACCAGCATGACCACCGCGTTGAGATAGGCCAGCGCGAGCGTCACGAGGAGCGGCCAGCCCGGCGCCCGATAAAGGCAGAGCGGCAGCACGACAAAGACGATCACAAACTGCATCGCGGCCGGGATGGCAAGCGGCGCGTGAGCGCGCACGGCTTTGCCGAGCTTTATTCCCGCCGTCCCTGAAAACAAGGGCAAGGAGCAAAAAGCGGGAAGGAAAGGCGTCAACGGATTCATCAGCGCGACCACCTTGCCGGAGATCTGGTAGTGCCGGGAGCCAAAGGAGAGAGCCATGTTGCGCCCGCGCGCCTCGATCAGCGCCTGCCCGCGCTCAAGCAGCACCACGCAGTCGAAGAGATAGATCGCGGCGGCGAGCGCGACGAGCGCCGCCTCGCCGATCATTGCTGGCCGGGCGAGGGCGGGGCGGGCGGCGGAACGTCGCGCCGGCCGAGCAGGCGCTTGAGCAGCGACCAGCCGCCGGCGATCGCGCCGCCGATGATGACCCAGAGGAACTTGCCGAGCGACTTGAGCAGCCCCGACTTTGCCGCCGCCGCCGCGGCGCCGCCGATCACGAGCGCCGCCAGTCCGTACTCGGCGATCTTGTCGCCCGACTTGAACTCGGCGTAGCGCTCGCCCGAGACGAACTCGTAGCCTTTCAGCGCGCCGCTGAACGCCTTCATGTCCTCGTTCAGCGTCTGCGGCGAGGTGACGAGCACCGCGCTCATCACGCCGGTGCGCCCGAGGATCCGGCTCGTGTAGTTGACGTTGGTGCGGCCCTTCTCGTCGCGCAGCCGCAGGCCCCACTCGAGCCGCTTGCTGTCGCTGTCGTAGTGCGGCGGCACGTGCCACCCGTCGGTGTAGATGGGCGACATGCCGAGGCGCTGGCGCTCCTCGTTGCCGCGCTCGTCGCCCGATTTGAGGTCTTTCAGCAGCTGCTCGGCGTCGATTTTCTCGTCGTCCTTCACGTAGCCGATCGGGTCGAACGAGAACACCGCGAACCAGTCGAGCGACGCCGGCGCGATCATGTAGTGGCCGTCGCGCGGCGGGTTGCCCATGAGCTCGATGAAGCGGCGCGTGTTGCGCTCATCCAGGAACGCGTAGCCCTGCGGGATTTTGATCGTCGCCTTGCCGGCGATCGCGCCGTCGCCCGGCCCTTTCTGCCAGGCGAGCTTCTGCAGCTCCTGCAGCACGTAGTTCGCGTCGCGCGAGCCCGGGCTCTGCGCGAGCGCAGGCGTGGCGAAGACCAGCAGCAGAAGAAACATGCGAACCCACGTCATCCCCACTCCCCCGCGGTTCTACCGCATGCCCGGCAGCATACCCTTCATGTTGCGCATCATGCGTTGCAGATTTCCGCCTTTCATCATTTTCATCATCTGCTGCATCTGCTCGAACTGCTTGAGCAGGCGATTGACTTCCTGCACCGGCACGCCGGCGCCCGCGGCGATGCGGCGCTTGCGCGAGGCCTTGATCAGGTCCGGATTGGCGCGCTCGGCGCGCGTCATCGAGTTGATGATGCCCTCGATCCGCGCGAGCTGGCGCGTGTCCTGGAGCTGAGCGGGGTTGACCTGGGCGGCGAGCTGCGCCGGCAGCTTGTCGAGCATGGAGGCGATGCCGCCCATCTTGTTCATCTGCTGCAGCTGGTCCTTGAAGTCCTCGAGGTCGAAGCCCTTGCCCTTCTTCACCTTCTCGGCGAGCTTCTGCGCTTTCTCGACGTCGATCTGCTTGTGCGCCTCCTCGACGAGCGAAACGATGTCGCCCATGCCGAGGATGCGCGCGGCCATGCGCTCCGGATGGAACGCCTCCAGGCCCGAGAGCTTCTCGCCCGTGCCGGCGAACTTGATCGGCTTGCCGGTGACCGCGCGCACCGAGAGTGCCGCGCCGCCGCGCGAATCGCCATCGAGCTTGGTGAGCACGACCCCGGTGAGCGGCAGGCGCTCGCCGAACGCGCGCGCCACGTTCACCGCATCCTGGCCCTGCATCGCGTCGACCACGAAGAGCGTCTCGGCGGGCTTGAGCGCCGCATGCAGCGCCGCGATCTCCTGCATCATCTGCTCGACGATGACGACGTCGTGATAGTGGGTCTTGGCGAATTCAACCGATTGTCTTGCGATTTCCACGGGCTGATTCGAAGGGCTGGAATAAAAATCAACCCCGGCCTGCGACGCCACCGTCCTCAACTGCTCGATGGCGGCCGGCCGGTACACGTCGCAGGACACCGTCAGGACTTTCTTCTTCTGATTCTTGAGCACGAGCGCAAGCTTGCCCGCCGTGGTCGTCTTGCCCGAGCCCTGCAATCCCGCCATCAGGATCACGGCCGGCGGCGTCACGGCGAGCTCCAGGCCCGCGTTCGCCTCGCCCATGAGACGGGTCAATTCGCGGTGCACGACGCCGATCAGCGCCTGCCCCGGCGAGAGGCTGCCGATCACCTCCTGGCCCAGGGCCTTGGCGCGCACCTCGTCGATGAACTGCTTCGCCACCGGCAGCGCGACGTCCGCCTCCAGCAGCGCGACCCGCACTTCGCGCAGCGCCTCCTGCACGTTCGATTCGGTGAGGCGCGCCTCGCCGCGGACGTGCTTGACGATTTTCGCGAGCCGCGCGGTCAGGTTGTCGAGCATGAGGGAGTCAGGCCGGGTGATACACTGAATCGGTGCCCGACATTGTAATTCACGTCGTCGCGTGCGCCCTCTACGCCGCGCTGGCGGCGCACCTGTGGAACACCAGGTGGCGCAAGGCGGCGACATCCGGGCTGGCGACGCGCGCCACGGGCCTCGCCCCATGGGAGCGCGCCGCGCTCCTCGCGCCGATCGCGCTGCACGGCTGGCTTCTCTATGACGCGATGTTTGCCGGCGAGACGCTGCGCTTCGGCTTCGCGCAGGCGCTCTCGGTCATGCTCTGGCTCGCAATGGCGATCTTGTGGCTCGAAGGCCTCGTCTATCGGATCGAGCTCCTCTATCCGATGGCGCTCGCCGCGGCCGCGGTGTGCGCGCCGCTGCCCGGATTCTTTCCCGGCCGGCCGGCGCCCGAGGCCTATCCGATCGAATTCAGGCTGCACCTCGTCGCCGGAATGCTCGCCTACAGCCTCTTCCTGGTCGCGACGTTCCACGCCGTGCTCATCTCGATGATGGAGCGCCAGCTGCATGCGCATGCGACGGTGGTCGACCGCGGCATGCCGCTGCTTTCGCTGGAGGCGCTCGTCTTCAGGCTGACGGGAGCGGCGTTCGTGGTGCTCACGCTCACGTTCGTCGTCGGCATCGCCTACTCGGAGAGCATGGTGGGACGCGCCTTCCGCTTCGACCACAAGACGGTGTTCGTCGTGCTCTCCTGGCTCACCTTCGGGCTGCTGCTCCTGGGGCGGTGGCGCTACGGCTGGCGCGGGCGCACGGCGTTCCGCTGGACGCTCGCCGGCTTCGTCATGCTGATGCTCGCCTACCCGGGCAGCCGCTTCGTGCTCGAGGTCATCCTCGGCCGCCAGTGATGGAGGCGATCCCGCTCAGCTGGCTCGTCGGCGGGCTGGTCGCGATGCTCGTTCTCGGCGCGTTCTTCTCGATCGCCGAGACCGCGATGATGGCGATCAACCGGTACCGGCTGAAGCACCTCGTCTCGGAGGGCAACAAGGCGGCGGCGCGCGTCGCCGGGATGCTCAAGCGCACCGAGCGGCTGCTGGGGGGCATTCTCATCGGCAACACGCTCGCGATCACGATCGCGACGACGATCGCGGGACTCATCACGGTGCGGCTGTTCGGCAACGACAGGATGGCCTACCTGCTCAGTCCCCTCGTGGTCGGTTTCCTGATCATCGTTTTCTCGGAGATTACGCCGAAGGTGATCGGCGCCACGCACGCGGAGCGCGCCGCGTTGCTGCTCTCGCTGCCGCTCAAGTTCACGCTGCGCACGCTCGACCTGCCGGCCTGGTTCGTGAACCTGTTCGTGCGCCCGCTCCTGTGGGCGCTGCGCATGACCCCCGATCCGGACGCGGAGGCGCAAAAGCTCTCGCCCGAGGAAATCCGCACGCTCGTGCTCGAGTCCTCGAGCTTCATGCCGAAGAAGCACGTCTCGATCCTGCTCAACCTCTTCGACCTCGGCGATCTCACCGTTCAGGACGTGATGGTGCCGCGCCCGCGCATCGAGTCGCTCGTGCTCGAGGAGCCGCTCGAGGACCTCGTGCGCAAGATCTCGACGGCGTATCACATGCGCCTGCCCGTCTTTCGCGATCACGAGGGCGAGCTGATCGGCGTGCTCCATCTGCGCAGGGCGCTCGGGCTGCTCGCCGCCGGCGGCCTCGACAAGCGCTCCCTCGAGGAACTCGTCGCCGAGCCTTACTTCGTGCCGGCGAGCACCCCCGCGCTCGCGCAACTCCAGTACCTGCAGGAGCGCAAGGAGCACATCGCGCTCGTGGTCGACGAGTACGGCGAGCTGATGGGTCTGGTGACCGTCGAGGACATCATCGAGGAGATCATCGGCAAGTTCACCACCTCGCTCCCCTCGATCGCCCCGCTCCTGTCGTGGGATGCAGACGGGAGCGCGCTCGCCGACGGGGCCATGCCGGTGCGGGAGGTCAACCGGGCGCTCGGGCTCGAGCTGCCGACCGACGGGCCGAAGACGCTGAACGGCCTCATCCTCGAGCATCTGCAGGACATTCCCGAGGCCGACGTCGCCGTCAAGATCGCGGGCGTGCCGATGGAGATTGTCCACACGCACGGCCGAGCGGTGAAATCGGTGAGGGTTTTCCGCCCGGTCGCCCCGCGGCAGGCCGCCGAGGCAACTTAAGGTGACTTTTCTCCTGTTGCGGCCAGAGCTTTGACCCGGCGCTAGAAGTTTTGCAATAGAATCCCTTCTCACAGGGGATTCCGGGCAGGGAGAAGGGCATGGCGACTGCGGCGGCTGCGGCAAAGGGCAAGGAAATCACCTTCGTCTGGGAGGGCAAGGACAAGGGCGGCAAGACCGTCCGCGGGGAGATGCGCGCCACCGGCCAGAACATGGTCGAAGCATCGCTCCGTCGCCAGGGCATCACCGGGGCCAAGGTCAAGAAGCAGGCCCGGAAAATGGGGGGCTCGGTCTCGGAGAAAGACGTGGCCCTCTTCACGCGCCAGATGGCGACGATGATGAAAGCGGGCGTGCCGCTCCTGCAGGCCTTCGACATCGTCGGCAAGGGCGCGACCAATCCCGCGGTGTCGCGGCTCCTGAACGACATCAAGACCGAGGTCGAGACGGGCTCCTCGCTCGGGCAGGCGTTCCGCAAGTACCCGCTGCACTTCGACGCGCTGTACTGCAACCTTGTCGCCGCCGGCGAGGCGGCCGGCATTCTCGAGAGCCTGCTCGATCGTCTGGCGATCTACAAGGAAAAAACGCTCGCGATCAAATCCAAGATCAAGTCGGCGCTCTTCTATCCCGTGTCGATCATCGTGGTGGCCATCGTGATCACCGCGGTGATCATGATCTTCGTGATTCCGGCCTTCAAGAGCGTGTTCTCGAGCTTCGGCGCGGACCTGCCCACGCCCACGCTCGTCGTCATGGCGATCTCGGACTGGACGGTTGCGAACTGGTACATCCTCTTCCCGGCGATGGGCGCCGCGATCTACGGATTCCTGGAAGCGTGGAAGCGCTCGCTCGCGGTGCAGATCTTCATGGACAGGCTGAGCCTCAAGCTGCCGATCTTCGGCCCGCTCCTGCGCAAGGCCGCCATCGCAAAATGGACGCGCACGCTCTCCACGATGTTCGCGGCAGGCGTGCCGCTGGTGGAAGCGCTCGACTCCGTCGGCGGCGCCGCCGGCAACGACGTGTACCTGCAGGCCACCCTGCGGATCAAGGCGGAGGTGTCGACCGGCACCGGCCTCACCGTCGCGATGACCAACGCAAACGTGTTCCCGCCGATGGTGCTGCAGATGTGCTTGATCGGCGAGGAGACAGGCGCGATCGACGCCATGCTCGGCAAGGTTGCCGACTTCTTCGAGGCCGAGGTGGACGAGGCGGTGGAGGCCCTTTCCTCCCTCATGGAGCCAATCATCATGGTCGTGCTCGGCACGTTGATCGGCGGCATGGTGGTCGCGATGTACCTGCCGATCTTCAAGCTCGGCGGCGCGGTCTAACCCGGGCTGTCGACCGGGTTGTCGATTACAGACCTGGGCTGGCTTACCCAGCCCGCTGTCTTTCCCTGGGTCGCGCTCGCCTTCGGGCTATGCGTCGGCTCGTTCCTGAACGTCGTCATCCATCGACTGCCGGTGATGATGGAGCGCGCCTGGCGCGCCGACTGCGCGGAGCTCGCGGGACAGGAAGCCCCGAAGCAGGAGCGCTACAACCTCGTCGTCCCGCGCTCGGCTTGCCCCGGCTGTGGCGGCGCGATCAAGGCATGGCAGAACGTTCCGGTCCTCTCGTGGATCCTTCTCAAGGGACGCTGCGCGAGCTGCAAGACGCCGATCAGCCTCCGTTACCCCCTGGTCGAGCTCCTCGCGGGCCTGGGCGCGGGTGCAGCGGCCTGGCATTTTGGCGCGAGCGCTGCCGCGATCGGCGCGACGCTTTTCCTCTGGGTCACGATCGCGCTCGCCTTCATCGACCAGGCAACCGGCTACCTGCCCGATGACCTCACGCTCCCTCTGGTATGGGCGGGACTGCTCTTCAACGTGGCGGGAACCTTCGTGCCCCTCGCCGAAGCGGTGACGGGCGCGGTGGCCGGCTATGGCAGCCTGTGGGCCGTGTACTGGGGCTACAAGCTCGTCACCGGCAAGGAAGGCATGGGCTATGGCGATTTCAAGATGAATGCCGCCGTGGGCGCCTTCCTCGGCTGGAAGGCGCTGCCCCTGGTGATCCTGCTCTCTTCGGTGGTGGGGCTCGTCTTCGGGGCCGCGCAAATGCTCGCGGCGCGCGGGCGCTGGGACGGCGGCTTTCGCTTCCACTTCGGTCCCTACATCGCGATCGCGGGCGTGATCACGCTCTTCTGGGGGCGCAGAATCATGGATCTCGTTCCCGCGATCCGCATGCCCTGATGGCGTTCGTCGTCGGCCTCACCGGCGGCATCGGCAGCGGCAAGTCGGCGGCCGCCGAAGCATTCGGCCGGCTCGGCGCGGGCGTGGTGGATACCGACGCGATCGCGCACGCGCTCAGCGGCCCCGGCGGGCCTGCGATCGCCGAGATCCGGCGGATTTTCGGGCCTCGGTTCATCTCTGAATCGAACGCGATGGACCGCGACAGGATGCGCGAGCTTGTTTTCCGCGACCCCGCGCAAAAAAAGCGCCTCGAGGCGCTCCTGCACCCGATGATTCGCGCCGAGTCCGAGCGTCAAATCCGCGACTCGACCTCCCCGTATGTCGTGCACGTCGTGCCGCTCCTTGTCGAATCGCCGGACTATCGCAAGCGCGTGCAGCGCGTGCTCGTCGTCGACTGTCCCGAGTCGCTCCAGATCGAGCGGGTGCGCGCGCGCAGCGGCCTCGCGCCCGGACAGGTCGAGGCCATCATCAAGTCGCAGGTTTCGCGGGAGAAAAGGCTCGCTGCGGCGGACGATGTGATCGACAATTCGGGGTCGTTTGACGCACTGCAGCAACAGGTCGAAACGCTGCATGAAAAATACCTTTCGCTGGCGTCCCCGGCGACGTGAATTTGTCTAGATAGCGTAAATCACTCAGAATCCGGGCATTTTCGCCCTTCGGCGAGGCGCGCCTGGCTGTGATCACGTACGAGTACCCGCTCAACGAGCGCATCCGGACGCTGCTGCGCTTGGAGGACCTGTTCGAGCGCTCGCGCCACTTCATCGCGCGCACCGACCCGCTCGATCACCACGTCGCGCTGCTGACGCTCTTCGAGATCCTCGAGGTGGCCGGCCGGGCCGACCTGAAATCCGATCTCCTGCAGGAATTGGAGCGCCAGAAGCAGGTGCTGCTGTCGTTCCGCAACAACCCCGAGATCTCCGAGGAAGCGCTCTCGGGCGTTCTGCGCGACATCGAGCAGGCGGCCGCCGCGCTCTTTTCCATGCAAGGCCGCATCGGCCAGTACCTGCGCGAGAACGAGTGGCTGATGTCGATCAAGCAGCGCA
>Ga0310813_10002158_pt1 | contig 11966 bp, 9 predicted proteins | sample YN3metagenome_FD_203086 | JGI IMG/M metagenome (GOLD analysis project Ga0310813, IMG submission 203086) | Soil microbial communities from experimental microcosm in Duke University, North Carolina, United States - YN3 | ecosystem: Engineered > Artificial ecosystem > Soil microcosm > Unclassified ...
GGCGCGCGCCTTCCAGCAGCGTCGCGTCGTCCTTCGAAAAGCTCAGGCGAATCACGCCCAGATCGGTGCCGTCGGTGTAGAACGCGGACAGCGGAATCGTCGCGACTTGCGCATCGCGGATCAGGCGAAGCACGAAATCGCTGTCCGATTCGGCGGAGAAATCGCGAAAACGCGCGAGCATGAAGAAGCTGCCTTCGCTCGGCAACAGCTCGAAACGCGATTCGCGCAGCGCATGCGCAAGCAGATCGCGCTTGGCCTGATAGAACGCGGACAGGCCCAGATAGCTTTGCGGCTGCGCCAGCACGGCCGCAAACCCGTATTGCATCGGCGTATCCGCGGAAAACACCATGAACTGATGCACCTTGCGGATCTCGTCCATCAGCGCCGCGGGTGCGAGGCAATAACCGACCCGCCAGCCGGTCACGTGATACGACTTGCCGAACGACGACACGATCACGCTGCGTTCCGCCAGTTCCGGATGGCAGGCCATGCTGTGATGCTTCGCGCCGTCGAAGATCACATGCTCATACACCTCGTCGGACAGGATCACGATATCGGTGTTGCGCGTGACCGCCGTCAGCCGCTCGATGTCGCGATCGCCGAACACGGTCGCGGTTGGGTTATGCGGCGTATTGACGATGATCATCCGCGTCTTCGGCGTAATCGCCGCGGACACTTCGTCCCAGTTCACGCGAAAGCCTTGCGGCGACAGTTTGATCGGCACCGGCGTCGCGCCTTGCAAACGCACGATCGGCGCGTAGCTGTCGAAGGACGGCTCGAAGTAGATCACCTCGTCGCCCGGATGCACCAATGCGCTGATCGCCGAATAGAGGCCCTCGCTCGCACTGGCGATTACGGTGACTTCCGACGCCGCGTCGTAACGCGCGCCGTACAGCGTCTCGACCTTGTGCGCGAGCGCGTCGCGCAACGCGCCGATACCGGCCATCGGTGCGTACTGGTTGTGACCTTCGCGCATCGCGCGTGCGACGTCGTCGATCAGCTGCGCGTCCGGCATAAAGTTCGGCGCGCCTTGCGACAGGTTCAGTGCGTTGTGCTCGGCGGCCAGCTGGCCGATTACCGTGAAGATCGTCGTACCGACGTCAGGCAGCTTCGAGCGGGTTTGCATCGCGCTCTGCATGGGGATTCTCCGATGGGCGGCGGGCAGGCAGGCGGCGGCGCGGCATGCGCAGGCACGCGGCCATGGCCGGTTTAGCGATTAGGCATCAACCGGCGGCTTGCGACAATCGAAAGTTTGTCATGCGGTGCATGCGTTTTTGTAATAGCGATCGAATGCGCGGCACATGCTGCGGTGCCGCGCCCGTACGGTGGCGGCGGCGCGATGGCGCGACGCCTGATACTCAGGGTTAATCCCGGCCCATGAGCCAAAGTGATGCAGTGTGCGGCAGCTGCAGCAAAGTGCGGCCAGTCCGCCTCATTCGTCCATCAGCCGGACTTTCACCTTTTTGCCCTTCACCTTGCCCGCAGAGAGTTTGCGCAGCGCGTCGCGCGCAATGCCGCGTTCGACCGCGACGTAAGTGGAAAACTCGGTCACGTTGATCTTGCCGATCTGCGCCGCGGTGAAACCCGCTTCGCCGGTCAGCGCGCCGAGCACGTCGCCGGGACGGATCTTTTCCTTGCGGCCGCCGAGAATCTGCAGCGTTTCCATCGGCGGCAGCAGGTGTTCGCTGCTGGTCGACTTCAGCTCCGCCAGCGGATGCCATTCGACGTCGCGCCCCTGCGCCTTTTCGATGCTGCCGACGCGGCCCATTTCGTCCATGCTCGCAAGGCTCAGCGCCCAACCGTCCTGATCCGCGCGTCCGGTACGGCCGATCCGATGCACATGCACTTCCGGGTCTGGCGTCACGTCGACGTTGATCACCGCTTCGAGCTGCGCGATATCGAGCCCGCGCGCAGCGACGTCGGTGGCCACCAGTACCGAGCAGCTACGGTTCGCGAACTGGATCAGCACCTGATCGCGTTCGCGCTGCTCGAGCTCGCCGTGCAGCGCCAGCGCGTGAAACCCTTGCGCGCGCAGCACGTCGAGCAAATCACGGCATTGCTGCTTGGTGTTGCAGAACGCCAGCGTGCTGACCGGACGATAGTGGTCGAGCAGCAAGCCCACCGCATGCAGACGCTCGTCTTCGGTGACCTCGTAAAAGCGCTGGCGAATCTTGCTGTCGTCGTGGCGCTCTTCGAGCTTCACCTGCTGCGGCTTGCGCAGGAACTGCTGGCTCAGCTTCTGGATGCCGTCCGGGTAAGTCGCGGAGAACAGCAGCGTCTGCCGTTCCTTCGGGCACTGGCTGGCGACCTTGACGATATCGTCGAAAAAGCCCATGTCGAGCATGCGGTCCGCTTCGTCGAGCACCAGCGTATTGAGCGCCTGCAGTTGCAGATTGCCGCGCTCCAGGTGATCCATGATGCGCCCCGGCGTGCCGACGACGATATGCGCACCATGTTCGAGGCTCGCCGCCTGCGGACGCATCGGCGTACCGCCACACAGCGTCAGCACCTTGACGTTTTCCTCGGCGCGCGCGAGACGGCGCACCTCCTGCGCGACCTGGTCGGCAAGTTCGCGGGTCGGGCACAGCACCATCGCCTGCACGTCGAACTGACGCGCGTCGAGCTTGGCCAGCAGCGCGAGCGAAAACGCGGCGGTCTTGCCGCTGCCGGTTTTGGCCTGCGCGATCAGGTCATGGCCGGCCAATGCGATCGGCAGACTGGCCGCCTGGATCGGCGTCATCTCGACGTAGCCAAGCTGCGTGAGATTGGCAAGCACCGCCGGCGAGAGCGGCAGCGTGCTGAAGGGCGTGGCGGGTGTGGGGCTAGTCATCTGCGAGTGTCCGGCGAGTACGGCTTGATAGCTTAGTAAGGGCGGCCTTCGATCTGCTCGTAGACCACAGTGCCGTCGTCGGCATCGAAGCGTTCGACGTAATTGCGCGCGCCGCACATCGGGCAGCGGAATAGCAGCCCTTGTCCTTCGTTCTTGATCACGACGTCGGATTGCTCCCACTGCGCGCCGCAGGACTGGTTTCGGCAGGTAAACACGTTGATTCCTTGAATGGATTGGGGGCCGCGCGGCGAACCGCGCGATACAGCTGAGGCGACGGCGGGTGCCGCGCCGGCAGGGGCTTCATGCCCGCCCGATCTGACGCCGCCACGCATGCGAGCGTGTTGCCGCGCATGCGTGGCGGCTGGCCATCGGTTTGACGTGGTGGGATTTTAACGGAAGCGCGGTGTGCCGATCGCCGGGGCGGCGAGGTGCGGCTGCGGGAAGGCCGACGCAACGCAGGCCGGGACCATTGCGCGGCGGCTTCAGTGAGCGAGCGGAGCGCCGCCGTGCGCGGCTCGAGCGGCCTTCAGCGTGTCCGACGGCCGTACCCCGAACAGCTTGCGATAGTCGGTAGCGAACTGGCTCAAATGCCAGAAGCCCCATGAAGCCGCGATGTCCTGCACCGATTGCGCCGCGCCGCCCGATCGGTCGCATAGCTCGCGGCGCACACCGTTCAGGCGAATCACCCGCAGATAACTGGCCGGCGCAATGCCGAGCACGTCTTCGAAACAGTATTGAAGGGTGCGGCGGCTCACGTGCAGATGCTCGCATAACTCGGGCACGCTGACGGCGCGGTCCCGGTTGGCGAGCACGTAGTCGCGCGCCTGCGCGACGATCGAGCGTCTGCGCGGCCGCAACGGCACCGTCGCTTCGATATCGCACGAGGCGGGCGCACAGGTGCTCAGCAAACTGTCGAGCACCGATGTCCGCAGATTGTGCTGTGCCTGCGCATCCAGCGAAGCGCTGCCGCCTTGCGCAAACACCTGCGCGAGCAGCGCGCACAACCGCGCCTTGCTCGTGCTGTCGATCGGCACCACCGCGCAGTTCGCCAGAGGTTCGATCAGTGCGTCGTATCCGGCAACCCTGGCGTGATGCCGCAGCACGTCGCCGCTCACCACCACGCCGAATACTTCGTAGCCCGCCGGCGTCAGCAGCTCGAATTCGACATCGCCTGGGCGCACCGCAAACGAATCCGCATGAATCACATGGCCGTCGATGCGGCCTTTCGCACCGTCATGCACGGGAATGCCGAACCAGTACGCATCCGATGGGATCTCGCAGGTTTGCCGCAGCGTCTGGCTGGTCGCCTCGCGAAACACATGCATGTCGTCGACGCGCAGGCCCGTCAGCTCGCCGAGAAAGCGGCCCGCGGTCAACTGGTCGTAGGTCTGGCGCCAGCCGTGCAGATTGCGCGCCTGTTCGTCGGCATCGTGCGCGATGCACGTCTGCACGCAATACGGATGGCGGCTTTGGGTCAGCTCGGCCATCAGGGGCACGTTGGGGGACGTTGTCGTCATGGCAGGATCGATTCGAAGTCGCGCATGGAAGACGACTCGACTGTAACGGCAAAAAAAATCCGTGAACAGTTCAGCGCGCGCCATACCGACGCAATGTACGGCGCTGCGCCGCAAAGCTTCAGAACGTATGCCGAATGGCGCATTGCATACGCTATGAAATGCGCATCGACCGCACACCTGCTGTTCAGATCCTGAGCAGACCGCATGACACTGCTCAAATCCCGCGCGCCAGCCGAATACATCACCGGCGACGCAAACGCCGCCATGCATCGCGACGGTGCCCCATGCACCGCCACTCAACATCGCCGATCCCCATTGGCATGCTTCTGGCGTAACCGCCCGCTGGCATATGCAGTACCCCGCCGACCCCAGTCGAATCGACACATGTGAGGAGCACACAGATGAACCATGCAGACATGCAGTTCCTGACCACCGACTACCCGTATAAAAAGCAGTATGCGAATTTCATCGGCGGCGAATGGGTGGCGCCGGCAGGCGGCGAGTACTTCGACAACGTGTCGCCGATCACCGGCGAGGCGTTCACGTCGATTCCGCGTTCGCGTGAAGCGGACATCGAACTCGCGCTCGACGCCGCGCATCGCGCCAAAGCCGCGTGGGGCAAAACGCCGGTCGCCGAACGGGCGAACATCCTGTACAAGATCGCGGACCGCATGGAGGCGAATCTGCTGCGCCTCGCCGTAGCGGAGACCATCGACAACGGCAAACCGCTGCGCGAATCCAGCGCTGCCGATATCCCGCTCGCGATCGACCACTTCCGCTATTTCGCCGGCTGCGTGCGCGCACAGGAAGGCTCGATCTCGCAGATCGACGAGGACACCGTCGCTTATCACTTCCACGAGCCGCTAGGCGTAGTCGGTCAGATCATTCCATGGAACTTCCCGATCCTGATGGCCGTCTGGAAGCTCGCACCCGCATTGGCCGCCGGCAATTGCGTCGTGCTGAAGCCCGCGGAGCAGACACCGGCATCGGTGCTGGTGCTGATGGAGTTGATTCAGGATCTGCTGCCGAAGGGCGTGATCAACGTGGTCAACGGCTTTGGTCTCGAAGCGGGCAAGCCGCTCGCATCGAACAAGCGCATCGCAAAGATCGCCTTCACCGGCGAAACCACCACCGGCCGCCTGATCATGCAGTACGCGAGCCAGAACATCATTCCGGTCACGCTGGAACTGGGCGGCAAGAGCCCGAACATCTTCTTCGCCGACGTGATGGACCATGACGACAGCTTCTTCGACAAGGCGCTCGAAGGCTTTGCGATGTTCGCGCTGAATCAGGGCGAGGTGTGCACGTGCCCGTCGCGCGTGCTGATCGACGAGAAGATCTATGACAAGTTCATGGAGCGCGCGGTAAAGCGCGTCGGCGCGATCGTGCAGGGCCATCCGCTCGACACGAAGACGATGATCGGCGCGCAGGCCTCGCAGGAGCAGCTCGAAAAGATCATGTCGTATATCGACCTCGGCAAACAGGAAGGCGCGCAATGCCTGATCGGCGGCGAACGCAATGCGCTGGGCGGCGAGCTGAACAAAGGCTACTACGTGAAGCCCACGGTGTTCCGCGGCCACAACAAGATGCGCATCTTCCAGGAAGAAATCTTCGGGCCGGTGGTGTCGGTGACGACCTTCAAGACCGAAGACGAGGCACTGCAGATCGCCAATGACACACTGTATGGTCTGGGCGCCGGCGTATGGACGCGTGACGGCACGCGCGCGTATCGCTTCGGCCGCGACATCCAGGCCGGGCGTGTGTGGACGAACTGCTACCACGCATATCCGGCACATGCGGCGTTCGGCGGCTACAAGCAATCGGGTATTGGCCGCGAGACGCACAAGATGATGCTCGACCACTATCAGCAAACCAAGAACCTGCTGGTCAGCTATAGCGACAAACCGCTCGGCTTCTTCTAACGCGTAGAGCGCGCCGGCTGGGCGGGCCGCCGATGCGGCCCGCCCTCTTTTGCGAGGTTATCCGATGGCGGTCGAACGCGTAGTGGCAACCGATGCGGCGGTGACGCTGATTCAGAAGCTCGCTGCCGAACATGGGTCGATTCTGTTTCACCAGTCTGGTGGATGCTGCGACGGCAGCGCGCCGATGTGCTTTCCGACCAATGAGTTTATGGTGGGCACGTCGGATGTGAAGCTCGGTGCGATAGCTGGTGTCCCGTTCTATATGAGCGAATCGCAGTTCGAGTACTGGCAGCACACGCAGTTGATCATCGATGTGGTGCCGGGCAACGGCGGCATGTTTTCGCTCGAACGGCCCACCGGCATGCGGTTTCTGACACGCTCGCGGCTGTTCGACGATGCCGAGAACGATTGGCTGGCGACGCATCCGGTCGAACGGGCGGACGCGTAGCTTATTTCCTTGCCGCATTCGCGGCGTTCGTTGTATTTGCGGAAAGCGCTGCCGGCGCGGGCTCGGCCGCGCTTTCGAGCAACGCATCGCTTTCGTCTTTCAAGCCAACGCCGGTCAGGCCAAGCCGGCGCCCATGCGTAAGCAGATAGTGCAGCTTGTGCGCCGCCGCGTCGAAACTCAATCCTTCCGGGCGCACGTTGGAAATGCAGTTGCGCTGCGCATCGCTACGACCGACCTTCGGCGCATGTGTGACGTAGATGCCGAGGCTATCGGGTGAACTGAGCCCCGGACGCTCGCCGATCAACATCACGACGAACCGCGCGCGCAGGATTTCGCCGATCTCGTCGCCCAATGCGACACGCGACTGACGCGCCACGACGATCGGCCCGACCTGCCAGTCCGGCAGGCGCGCGTGAATCGCCTGCAGCATCGGCATCGACTGCCGCGATGCGGCGAATGCCGACAGACCATCCGCGATGACGAACACCACATCCGGCGACAACTGAGTCGCTGCCTGCTGCAATGCCGCCTTGCTGTCGTCGGACAAGCGCCGTCCTAGATCCGGGCGCCGCAAATAGTGCTCGCGGTCCGGCGCCGCGCTGTGTACGTCGAGCGACGCAAATCCATGCGCGCGCAACTGTTCATGCAGCGCTTCGGCTTCCAGCGGATGATGCACAGCGTCGCGCGCCTGCGCATGCGACAGATTGAACGCCAATAGCGGCGCAGTCGGCAGACTATTGCCCGCGCGCCCCAACGCAATGCGCGCATTCGTGAACGTCTTCAACGCATCCCAAGGGTTCTTTTCGACGAACTCGCTCATGGTGCCGCGCCCACCCATTCATTCGCGCTTTCGAGCAGCGGCTGATGCGTATTTGCCGCTTTCAGCAGCTTGCCGCGCACATCGGTGACGTGCATCGCTTCCAGCCATTCCTCGAATTCCGGCGCGCGGCGCAAGCCGACTACATCGCGCAGATAAAGCGCATCGTGAAACGACGTGCTCTGGTAGTTCAGCATCACGTCATCCGCGCCGGGAATGCCCATGATGAAATTGATGCCCGCGACGCCGAGCAGCGTCAACAGATTGTCCATATCGTCCTGATCGGCTTCCGCGTGGTTGGTATAGCAGATGTCGCAGCCCATCGGCACGCCGAGCAGCTTGCCGCAGAAATGGTCTTCAAGGCCGGCACGCGTGATCTGCTTGCCGTCGTACAGATATTCCGGGCCGATAAAGCCAACCACCGTATTGGTCAGAAACGGTTTGAATTGCCGCGCCACCGCATACGCGCGCACCTCGCAGGTCTGCTGGTCGACGCCGTGATGCGCATTCGCCGATAGCGCGCTGCCCTGGCCGGTTTCGAAATACATCACGTTGTCGCCGACGGTGCCGCGTTTCAGCGATAGCGCCGCCTCATACGCTTCCTGCAGCAGCGCAAGCGAAATGCCAAACCCGGCGTTGGCCTTCTCCGTGCCGGCAATCGACTGAAACACGAGGTCTACCGGCGCGCCCTTTTCGATTGCCGCAATCGTGCTGGTCACATGCGTCAACACGCAGGACTGCGTCGGCACCTGATAGCGCTGGCGGAAGTCGTCGGTCATCCGCAGCAGCTTCGTGATCGCGGTCAGACTGTCGGACGCGGGATTGATGCCGATCATCGCGTCGCCGCAACCGTACATCAAGCCGTCAAGCATCGAAGCGGCGATGCCTTTGACGTCGTCGGTCGGATGGTTCGGTTGCAGGCGCACCGACATATGCCCCGGCAAGCCGACCGTATTGCGAAAGCGCGTCACCACCGGCCGTTTGCGCGCCGCGGCGATCAGATCCTGGTTGCGCATCAGCTTCGATACCGCGGCGACCATCTCCGGCGTCAGGCCCGCGGTGATGCGCTCCAGCGCTGCGGTATCGGTGTCGGTCGACAGCAGCCAGTTGCGGAAATCGCCGACGGTCAGATGCGCGATCTCGGCAAACGCATCGGGCGAGTGCGTATCGATAACGAGGCGCGTGACCTCGTCGTCTTCGTACGGAATCACCGCCTCGCTCAGAAACGTGCGCAGCGGCACCTGCGCCAGCGCCATCTTTGCGGCCACGCGCTCCTCTTCGCTAGCGGCCGCGACGCCCGCCAGCTGGTCGCCCGAGCGCAGCGGGCTCGCCTTCGCCAGCAGCGTTTTCAGATCGGCAAAGCGATAGGTGCGCGGACCGATCGTCTCCGTATAGTTCATCGTTGGACTCCAAGGCCGCAGCCGGCAAGACGGTACGTGCGATGCGTGTGTGCCGACGGCTTCATCACGATAACGCCAAACACGTGCATCGTCACGGAATGCTTCATTCCTTGAGCAACGCGTCCGCCGGCGCGACCGCGCGCTGATCCCGAGTCATCAGGAAATAGACGTAACCGAGCAGCAGGAACACCACGAACACCACGGCGACGAGGAAGTTGAAGTACACCATCGTCACCAGACAAATCACCGCCGCAATCAGCGCAAACGCGGGGAAGTACGGGAACAGCGGCGCACGGAACGGTCGTTCCATATCCGGCTCGATGCGCCGCAGCTTGAACAGCGCCAGCATGCTGATGATGTACATCACGATCGCGCCGAACACCGACATCGTCACGATATTGGCGGTCAGCGTCTGGCCGCCGAACTGGATCAATTCGTCGCTATAGATCGCGGCGATGCCGACCACACCGCCGGCCAGAATCGCGCGATGCGGCGTCTTGAAACGCGGATGCACTTTGGCCAGCCACTCGGGCAGATACCCGGCCCGTGCGAGCGCGAAGATTTGCCGCGAATAGCCGAGGATGATGCCGTGAAACGACGCCACCAGCCCGAACAGGCCGAGCCACACGAGCATATGCAGCCAGCCGCTGTTTGCGCCGACGATGTATTTCATCGCCTGCGGCAGCGGGTCGTTGATATTGGCGAGCTTGGTCCAGTCGCCGGCGGCGCCGGCGAACACCATCACACCGACTGCCAGTGCGACCAGCGTCAGAATGCCGGTCACGTAGGCGATCGGAATCGAGCGCTTCGGATTTTTGGCCTCTTCCGCAGCCATCGCGACGCCTTCGATCGCGAGGAAAAACCAGATCGCAAACGGAATCGCCGCGAACATGCCGTGAAACGCGCCCAGCGAAAACTGATCGGCGCCCGCCCAGCCGCCCTTCGTGAAGTTCGCCCACTGGAATCCGGGTGCCACCACGCCCATAAACACCAGCAGTTCGAAAATCGCGAGCAGCGTCACGCACAGTTCGAAGGTCGCGGCCACCTGCACGCCGACGATATTCAGCGCCATAAACACCAGATACGCGCCCATCGCCGCGTGCTTCGGCTCGAGACCGGGAAACTGCACATGCAGATAGGCACCGATCGCCAGCGCAATCGCCGGCGGCGCAAACACGAATTCAACCAGCGTCGCCGCGCCGGCGAGATAGCCGCCGACCGGTCCGAACGCATGCCGTGCATACGCAAACGGCCCGCCTGCATGCGGAATCGACGTCGTGAGCTCGGTGAAACTGAAAATAAACGTGGTGTACATCGCCGCGATAAAAACCGCGGTGATCACAAAGCCTAGTGTGCCGGCACTGGCCCAGCCATAACTCCAGCCGAAATATTCACCGGAGATGACGAGCCCGACCGCAATCCCCCACAACTGCCACGTGCCAAGGGTCTGCTTCAGTTCATGATGCGTGACGGTGCCGACATGCTGCGATTTCGCTTCGGATTTCATGTTGGACTCCCTGAGTTGGGCGTCCGCCGCGGTTCGGACCGCGAACCGCCGACGGGCACGCATCAACGCATGCTATGAAGTCATAAATCCGGGTGTTATCGAAATTCGGCAATTCTGGGCCGGCGTTCGACTTGGACGTCGACTCTGCGTCAGGCCGCCGGCGCCACCGATGCGCCATTGATGCCGTGGCGCGCCAGCGCCGCCGCAACGAAGCCGCTGCGCTTCATATCCTCGACGAAGCTCCGCAGATACTCGGCGGCCGCATCGCCGCGGCTCTTCGGCACCCCCATCGCCTGCGCGATCACCATAAAGCGCTCGTCCAACAGGCGCAGGCCCGGCGTCTGCGCGGCATCGGCTTCCAGTTGCTGCTTGACGCCCGCGGCCACTTCCAGGTTTTGCTCGAGGAAGGTCTGCACGACCGTCGGCGAACTCGGCGCGCGCACGATGGCGGCCTGCTTCAGTTCACGTGTGAGGAACAGGTCGTAGGCACTGCCGCGGCCCACCGCGACACGATTGCTCGCCACATCCACCTGCGCGTTGCGGGTGATCGGCGACTCGTCGCGCACCAGATAAAAGCCTTCGATCAGCACATAGGGCGCGGTAAACGCGATATGCGCGCCGCGCAGCGGATCGACCGCGAAAAAGCCGATATCGGCTTGTTCGTTGGCCACGGCTTCGACGGATTTACCGGCGGTATCGAACACCACCAGTTCGATTTCTACGCCCAGACGCTCGGCCAGCGCATGGGCGAGATCGACCGAGACGCCGCCCGGTGCGCCGGTTTGCGGGTCGCGATTGGCGAGAATCGGATTGCCGAGGTTGATCGACGCGCGCAGTTTTCCTTGCGGCGTGAAGGCGGAGCGAACGGTATCCTGGCTCATGGGGATGAATGCGATTCGTAAGACACGAGAAAGGGGGACACGTACCGGACGGCAGTACGCACGTGAGCAGCACGCCTCAAGGATCGGCCGATCACACGCCACCTTCCCCAAGCGACCGCATTTCGCGCAGCGCCTGGCTGCGGCGAAAACCTTCGACAGCAGGACTTCGACGACCAGCCGTAAGTTTACCGGCTGCGCCTGCCCAGCGCATCAAACGTGTGGCGAGCGCTTAATTGGCCGACAGAGCCCTTTCATATCGGTCCACGCGTGGATTGCCGCGCGCGCCGCTGAACAGCTCACGTGCGCGTGGAGACAAGGTTTTGTTCGCTGAAGCAAAATTTCCCATTATTTTGGGTTCTTAACATGTCTTCGACGGATTGCCCAAGACCGCCCCGGTCATTCGACGAGGACACGCGAGACCATGTCAGCCCCCGCCTATCGTGCTTTACGCACGCACGGACGTTTTGCCTATTCGCCGATCACGCAACGGCAGCCGTTCCGCTGGCCGGAAGGCGAAGGGCTCGCGGTGTATATCGGCTTCAACGTCGAGCACTTCGCATTCGGCGAAGGCCTCGGGCCGACCATCGGCCCGGTGATGCCCGAACCTGACGTGCTGAATTACGCGTGGCGGGACTACGCGCTGC
>Ga0310813_10002159_pt1 | contig 11963 bp, 9 predicted proteins | sample YN3metagenome_FD_203086 | JGI IMG/M metagenome (GOLD analysis project Ga0310813, IMG submission 203086) | Soil microbial communities from experimental microcosm in Duke University, North Carolina, United States - YN3 | ecosystem: Engineered > Artificial ecosystem > Soil microcosm > Unclassified ...
TGGTCGTGCATCCGGCCGCGGGCAACTGGAGCGGCACCGTGCTGAACGGCTTGCTGCATCGCTACGGCGACGCTGCCGCCGGCCTGCCGCGCGCGGGCATCGTGCACCGGCTCGACAAGGAGACCTCAGGGCTGATGGTGGTGGCGCGCACGCTCGCTGCGCAGACCGATCTGGTGCGTCAGCTGCAGGCACGCACGGTCAAGCGCCGCTATGCCGCGCTGGTGTGGGGGCGCGTGCCGGACGAAGGCACCATCGATGCACCGATCGGCCGCGACCCGCGCGAACGCACGCGCATGGCGGTGGTGACCGGCGCGTCGGGCAAGCCCGCGCGCACGCATTTTCGTCGAGTCGACACCGTGGTGTGGCAAGGTCAGCCGGTGTCGGCGATTCATTGCGATCTCGAAACGGGGCGTACGCATCAGATCCGCGTCCACTGCGCGCATGTCGGCCATCCGCTGCTGGGTGACCCGGTGTATGGCCGCGCGCGCGGCAAGCGCTCGGTGACGCCGCTGCCGGACGGCTTTGCGCGCCAGGCGCTGCATGCGTGGCGTCTTGGCCTGATTCATCCGGCCAGCGGCCGCGCGATGCAATGGCGCGCGGATCTGCCGGACGACATGGCGGCCCTGTGCGCGGCGCTCGGCTTCACGCGCGACGACGCCGGCGAGTTCGGCGACGAAGACGCCGACTATGCCGACGACGGCGACGAGGCCTACGACGACGCTGCAGACAGCGGCGACATCGAAGACTGGGACGACGATGCGGACGAAGACGATACACGCGACTGAACGCGAACGCGGCGGCCGGATGCACAGCGAGGCGCCGCGACGTTGACTGCGCAAGGCGAGGCGGCGTGGGCCGGGTTTGGCGCGAGCGATGCGCGCGGCCGAACCCGAACTGGAGGGCGGCAACGGTGCTACGGGCGGTAAGCGGCAGCAGAATCCGTCCGAACCCGTACGAAACCATACGAAACCATACGCACCCGGCCACGCGGACAACCCAACGCCGCGCCCGCAACCGATCACACAACAAACCACAACGAGGATCCACCCCGAATGCCAGCGCCCTTGACCTACGCGGACCTGCTGCAACCCGACTGGCACGCCGCGCCGCGCGTGCGCGCGCTGATCACGACACGCAACGGCGGTGTCAGCCAGCCGCCTTACGGCGCGTGGCGCGACGGCGCCGATCTGCCCGGCGGTCTGAACCTCGGCCGGCGCTCGGGCGACGTGCCGGAGCATGTCGAAGCGAACCGTGCGCGGCTGCTTGCGCTGGCCGGCGTCAATGAAGCGGCATGGCTCGAACAGATCCACAGCGCGACGATCGTCAGCGCCGATGAAGTGCTCGCCAATGCACGCGCGGGCGGTGCGCCGGTGCGCGCCGACGCGAGCGTGACCGGCCAGCCTGGCAACGTATGCGTCGTGATGGCGGCAGACTGCATGCCGGTGCTGTTCTGCGACCCGCAAGGGCGCGCGGTGGGCGCGGCGCACGCAGGCTGGCGCGGCCTTGCCGCGGGCATCGTCGAAGCGACTGCGCAGCGTGTGGCGGAACTGGCGGGCGCGGACCCGGCCACCCTGCATGCGTACCTCGGCCCGTGCATCGGACCGACTGCATTCGAAGTGGGCAGCGACGTGCGCGACGCCTTTCTCGACGCTGCGCCGGCTGCGCAGCGCGATGCGACCGCACACGCGTTCGCGCCGCGCGCCGGTGTGCCGGGCAAGTACTTCGCGGATCTGCCGGCGCTGGCGCGGCTGCGGCTCGCGCCGCTCGGACTCATGCACATCAGCGGCGGCGAGCAATGCACGTACACGCTGCGCGAACGCTACTACTCATACCGGCGCGACCACGTGACCGGCCGCATGGCCGCGCTCGTGTGGCTGGCCGAGTAAGTCTTTGCGGCGCGGGCAAGCTTTCCGTATGCGGCGGCGCGGCAGCCGCGTGCCTGCGCACGGTCCGGCGCGAGGCTCGCATGCTGCATCGGATGGCCGCGTCGCACAGCCCGCGCAGCGCCTCCTGACGGTCTCGATGCCGGCGCGGGCGGGACTTTTTTGCTGCGCTGCGCAAACCCACCGCGCGCCTGGCGCCTGCCTTCACCGGCCTGACGGGCAGCGCCGCGCATCAGTCCGCCGGCCCCCCGGAAAACCCTGATCGCACGGGCTGTGTGTCCGAAACGCACGGCCTGCGTCGCGCGCCCGCGTAGCAGCGTTCCCTTACATGGGGAAAACGATAATTAAAAAAATATCGCACTGCGGCAAAATCGGGAACAAGCATTGACATGCCTTGCAATGGGGCGCAAGAATGTTTCCCACCAATGGGACAGGGCGTGACGAGGCGCGAGCGAGCGCCGCCCGTGCGCGAAGGTACCTGCCTCTCAATCCGTCCGCGAGGACTCACCGGTAAAAGCAGGTATGGTGGCAGCTCAACACTCCTCGACTTCCTCACGCACGAACACTTCTTCGGATCGCACGCAACAGCAGGCGGGCGCGGACGCCGCCGGGGTTCAGCAACTATTCGACGCATGGATGAATGCATGGCGCACGCTGGGTGCGCCGGCCGCGGCAAGCGGCAACCCGTTCACCGTGCCGCCGCTGCCCGACTTCAGCAAGGCCGCCGCCGGCATGCCGCAGCTGGCCGAGCAGTTCGAGCAATTCGCGAGGCAGTTCGGCCAGGTGCCGTTCAATGCGGCCGGGCAGCCCGGCCTCGGCCAACCCGGTATGGCCCAGGCTTTCATGGGCCAGCCTTTTATGGGCCAGGCATTTGCACAGCCGTTCGCGCAATTCGCGAACCTGAAGCTGCCGCAACTGCCGAATCTGCCGACCGCGGCGATTCCGCCGCAACGCCTGCAACGCTTGCAGTCCGACTATTCGCGCGAGGCGATGCAACTGTTCCAGCAGGCCACGCAGGCATCCGCTGCGATTCCCGAACTGAAGGACCGGCGCTTTAGCGCGGAAGCCTGGAAAACCACCCCTATCTACGCGTACACGGCCGCGTGGTATCTGCTGAACGCACGCTATCTGCAGGAACTGGTCGACGCGCTCGACACCGATCCGAAAACCCGCGAGCGCATCCGCTTCGCGGTTCAGCAATGGACCGCGGCCGCGTCGCCGAGCAACTTCTTCGCGCTCAATCCGGAGGCGCAGAAAACGCTGCTCGACAGTCACGGCGAAAGCCTGCGCCAGGGCGTGATGAACCTGCTGGCCGACATGCAGCGCGGCAAGATCTCGCAGACCGACGAATCGCGTTTCGTGGTCGGCAAGAATCTCGCGACCACCGAAGGCTCGGTCGTGTTCGAGAACGAACTGATCCAGCTGATCCAGTACAAGCCGCGCGCCGCGTCGGTGCGCGAGCGGCCGCTGTTGATCGTGCCGCCATGCATCAACAAGTTCTACATTCTCGATCTGCAGCCGGAGAACTCGCTGGTCGCGCATGCGCTCGATGCCGGCCACCAGGTGTTTCTGGTTTCGTGGCGCAATGCGGACGCGTCGATCGCGCACAAGACGTGGGACGACTACGTCGAGGAAGGCGTGCTCACCGCCATCGATACGACGCGGCAGATCAGCGGTCGTGAGCAGATCAACACGCTCGGCTTCTGCGTCGGCGGCACGATGCTCGCCACTGCGCTCGCGGTGGCCGCGGCGCGTGGCGAACATCCGGCCGCGTCGATGACGCTGCTCACCGCGATGCTCGACTTCGGCGATACCGGCGTGCTCGACGTGTTCGTCGACGAGGCGCACGTGCAGATGCGCGAGCAGACCATCGGCGGCAAGAACGGCACGCCGCCGGGCCTGATGCGCGGCCTCGAATTCGCCAATACGTTCTCGTTTTTGCGGCCCAACGACCTCGTGTGGAATTACGTGGTCGACAATTATCTGAAGGGCCGCACGCCGATGCCGTTCGATCTGCTGTACTGGAACAGCGATTCGACGAGCCTGCCCGGCCCGATGTACGTCTGGTATCTGCGCAACACGTATCTGGAAAACAGCCTGCGCGAGCCGGGCAAGCTCAGCGTATGCGGCGAGCCGGTGGACCTGTCGCGCATCGACGTGCCGACCTTTATCTACGGTTCGCGCGAAGACCATATCGTGCCGTGGCAAACCGCGTACGCGTCGGTGCCGCTGTTGACCGGCCCGCTGAAGTTCGTGCTGGGTGCGTCGGGCCATATCGCCGGCGTGATCAATCCGCCCGCGAAGAACAAGCGCAGCTACTGGAGCCTCGAAGGCGAAGCGAAGAACCTGCCCGAGAGCGCCGACGACTGGCTCGACGTCGCGAGCGAAACGGCAGGCAGCTGGTGGCCCGCCTGGACGGCGTGGCTCGACCAGTACGGCGGCAAGAAAGTGAAGCCGCGCGCCGAAGCCGGTTCCGCCGAATTCCCGGTGATCGAACCGGCGCCTGGCCGTTACGTGCAGCAGCGCGAATAGCACGCCGGCCACGCAGCGGCGCAGCGAGTTGCATCGAAGCAGGCAGCAGTGTCAGCCAGCGGGCTGACGGACCGGATCTTTAACTTGACGGGATAGCGCGGCGCAGTGGCTGTGCGCCCCGGAGGAAATGGAAATGACTGACGTAGTGATCGTATCGGCAGCCCGTACGGGTGTCGGCAAATTCGGTGGGTCGCTGGCGAAGATCGCTGCGCCCGAACTCGGCGCCACGGTGATTCGCGCAGTGCTCGAACGCGCGGGTGTGAAGCCCGAGCAGATCAGCGAAGTCATCATGGGCCAGGTGCTGACCGCGGGCTCGGGCCAGAACCCGGCGCGCCAGGCGCTGATCAAGGCGGGCCTGCCGCACATGGTGCCCGGCATGACCATCAACAAGGTGTGCGGCTCGGGCCTGAAGGCCGTGATGCTCGCCGCCAACGCCATCATCGCGGGCGACGCGGAGATCGTCGTCGCCGGCGGTCAGGAAAACATGACTGCCGCGCCGCACGTGCTGCCGGGCTCGCGCGACGGCTTCCGGATGGGCGATGCGAAGCTGATCGACAGCATGATCGTCGACGGCCTGTGGGACGTATACAACCAGTACCACATGGGCGTGACCGCAGAGAACGTCGCGAAGGAACACGGCATCACGCGCGAACAGCAGGACGCGTTCGCCGCCCTTTCGCAAAATAAGGCGGAAGCCGCACAGAAGTCCGGCCGCTTCGATGATGAAATCGTGCCGATCATGATTCCGCAAAAGAAGGGCGATCCGGTCGCGTTCAAGAGCGACGAGTTCGTGCGCCACGGCGTCACCGCCGAGTCGCTCGCGAGCCTGAAGCCGGCCTTCTCGAAGGAAGGCACGGTGACGGCGGCCAACGCATCGGGCATCAACGACGGCGCCGCGGCGGTGGTCGTGATGTCGGCGAAGAAGGCCGAAGCGCTCGGCCTCACGCCGCTCGCGCGTATCAAGGCCTACGCGAACGCGGGGGTCGATCCGAAGGTGATGGGCATGGGCCCGGTGCCGGCTTCGCGCCGCTGCCTCGAGCGCGCCGGCTGGAGCGTTGGCGATCTGGATCTGATGGAAATCAATGAGGCGTTTGCGGCACAGGCGCTGGCGGTGCACAAGCAGATGGGCTGGGACACGTCGAAGGTCAACGTGAACGGCGGCGCGATCGCGATCGGCCACCCGATCGGCGCATCGGGCTGCCGGATTCTGGTCACGCTGCTGCACGAGATGCAAAAGCGCGACGCAAAGCGCGGCCTCGCATCGCTGTGCATCGGCGGCGGCATGGGCGTGGCGCTGGCGCTCGAGCGTCCGTGACGAGGTAGGCCGCGGGCGGCTTCGGCATCGGAGACAGGCCAGGCCGCCCGCGCGGTTCGCCGCCGCGAGGCCGCGTCGGCATGGCAGCGTGACTGCCATGCCGACGCCTCCCGCGCGGCGAAGAGGGAGCAGCTAGGTTAAGCGGGGAGTTGCCGGACGGCGCTTCCGCAAACGATAACGGAGTCAGATTTATGTCACAGCGAATTGCATACGTAACGGGCGGCATGGGCGGCATCGGCACGAGCATTTGCCAGCACCTCGCCAAGCAAGGCTTCAAGGTGATCGCCGGCTGTGGCCCGAACTCGCCGCGCCGCGTGAAGTGGCTCGAAGATCAGAAGGCGCTCGGTTTCGAGTTCGTCGCGTCGGAAGGCAACGTCGGCGACTGGGATTCGACCAAGGCGGCGTTCGACAAGGTCAAGAGCGAAGTCGGCGAGATCGACGTGCTGGTCAACAACGCGGGCATTACGCGCGACGTCGTGTTCCGCAAGATGACGCACGAAGACTGGACCGCTGTGATCGACACCAACCTGACGAGCCTGTTCAACGTCACGAAGCAGGTGATCGACGGCATGGTCGAGCGCGGCTGGGGCCGCATCATCAACATCTCGTCGGTGAACGGCCAGAAAGGTCAGTTCGGTCAAACGAACTATTCGACCGCGAAGGCCGGCATTCACGGCTTCACGATGTCGCTCGCGCAGGAAGTGGCCACCAAGGGCGTCACGGTGAACACCGTGTCGCCGGGCTACATCGGCACGGACATGGTGAAGTCGATTCGCCCTGATGTGCTGGAAAAGATCGTCGCGACGATTCCGGTGCGCCGTCTCGGCTCGCCGGAAGAAATCGGCTCGATCGTCACGTGGCTGGCTTCGGAAGAATCCGGCTTTGCGACGGGCGCCGACTTCTCGCTGAACGGCGGTCTGCATATGGGCTGAGCCGCGCCGCCTCCCGCGGAGCGTGCGGGAGCAGCAAGGTTCAGGTGTTTTCGGCGGCGTCTCGCGCGGGCAACTCCGTTGCGTGCGAAGGGCGCCGTTTCCGCGCTGTGTTGGCGCTCAAAGGCGTTACATGACCACTACTACAAAGAAAACAGCCGAACGACTCATTAAGAAATATCCGAACCGTCGACTGTACGATACGGAGACTAGCACCTATATCACGCTGACTGACGTCAAGCAGCTGGTGCTGGATCAGGAGGACTTCAAGGTCATCGATGCCAAGAGCAACGAGGACCTGACGCGCAGCATCCTGCTGCAGATCATCCTCGAAGAGGAGAGCGGTGGTCTGCCGATGTTCTCGTCGCTGATGCTGTCGCAGATCATCCGCTTCTACGGCCACGCGATGCAGGGCATGATGGGCACGTACCTGGAGAAGAATATCCAGGCGTTCATCGATATCCAGAACAAGCTCGCGGACCAGTCGAAGGGCCTTTACGAAGGCAAGACGATGAACCCCGAGGTCTGGTCGCAGTTCATGAACATGCAGGCGCCGATGATGCAGGGGATGATGACCAGCTACATCGAGCAGTCGAAGAACATGTTCGTGCAGATGCAGGAGCAGATGCAGAACCAGGCGAAGACGATGTTCAGCACGTTCCCGTTTACGCAGCCTGCGACGAATCCGGAGCCGGAAAAGAAGTAACGGCAGGTGTAGCGCGGCGGATGTCGTCACGCGCGTGGCGGGCGATCGTCGGCGGATTGGTCGTGATGCGGCCGGATGGCTCAGGGCGGCCGCATGCCCCACATGCCGATGCGGCCGTTACGCGAACGAGATGATCAGTCTCTTGCCGCAGGCCGCCGCATACTTGCGCAGCGTCGCGAACGACGGTGAGTGTTTTTCGCTAACGAGCGACGCTTCGAGCCGCGATACCGCCGACGCGGTGGTACCCATGCGCTCGGCGATCTGCGCCTGCGTGAGGCCGGCCTCGCGGCGCGCCGACAGGATTACGCGCAGCGCCGCGTACTCGTCGTCGAGCGCATCGTAGGCGGCGCGCACGTCGGGCCGCGCGAGCAGCTGCTCGGTGTCGGCCTTCGTATGGGCGACCGGGGCAAAGCCGTCGGTCTTGCCGGTGTGCCGGCTATCTGCCTTGGCGCTATCTGCCTTAGCCATTGCGAACCTCCTTCAAACGCTGGCGTGCGGTGTGCAATTCGTCCTCGGGAGTTTCCTGCGTTTTCTTGACGAACGAATGCAGGATGACGACTTGCTGGCCCGCTTGCATGCAGTAAAACACACGTCCGATGCCTTCACGGCCCCTTGGACGCAACTCGAACAGACCATCGCCCATTGCCCGCGAATGCGGCATGCGCAAGTCCGCACCGAACTCGTAGATGAGCTCGAGCAGCCGCAGATAGCCCGCAAGAATGCCGGGCGGCAGGGCAAAGACTTCGCGCTTGACCCGTTCGTTGAAGTAAGCGACGGTCCAGGTCATAGGCGAATATTAGCAAATTTGCTATTCTCGTGCAAGTGTTGCACGCGCTGTGGTTTGACAGGCTGACTCATTCGAACTCTCCTTTGATTGCCCGCGCTGCGGGTAAAATGCGGTGAGTCAGTCTACTTACGGGGCGCTTTTTGCGCCCCTCGTCCGGAAGTTATAAGTTGAATACCTCTTCACAATCAGACGCCAAATCCCTGGCGGCCCCGAAAGTCGGATTCGTCTCACTCGGCTGCCCCAAGGCCCTGGTCGATTCCGAACAAATCATCACGCAGCTGCGCGCCGAGGGGTATGAAATCTCCGGCACTTACGACGGCGCGGATCTGGTGGTGGTCAACACCTGCGGTTTCATCGATGAAGCCGTGCAGGAAAGCCTCGATGCGATCGGCGAGGCGCTGACCGAAAACGGCAAGGTGATCGTCACCGGTTGTCTCGGCGCGAAGAAAAGCGCGAGCGGCAGCGGCCTGATCGAGGAAGTGCATCCGAAGGTGCTGGCCGTCACCGGTCCGCACGCATTGGGCGAGGTGATGCAGGCGGTGCACAGCCATCTGCCCAAGCCGCACGATCCATTTGTCGATCTGGTGCCGGCCGCGGGCGTGAAACTCACGCCGCGCCACTACGCCTATCTGAAAATCTCCGAAGGCTGCAATCACCGTTGCACGTTCTGCATCATCCCGTCGATGCGCGGCGATCTCGTATCGCGCCCGGTGGCCGAAGTGATGCTCGAGGCGGAAAACCTGTTCAAGTCCGGCGTGAAGGAACTGCTGGTGATTTCGCAGGACACGAGCGCCTACGGTGTCGACGTCAAATTCCGCACCGGCTTCTGGAACGGCAAGCCGATCAAGACGCGCATGACCGATCTGGTCGGCGCGCTCGGCGAACTGGCCGCGCAATACGGCGCATGGGTGCGGCTGCATTACGTGTACCCGTATCCGAGCGTCGACGAAGTGATTCCGCTGATGGCGCAAGGCCCGCTGAAGGGCCACGTGCTGCCGTATCTGGACGTGCCGTTCCAGCATGCGCACCCGGACGTGCTGAAGCGGATGAAGCGCCCCGCCAACGCGGAGAAGGTGCTCGAGCGCGTGCGCGCATGGCGCGACATGTGCCCGGACCTGACGATCCGCAGCACGTTTATCGCGGGCTTCCCGGGCGAGACCGAAGAGCAGTTCGAAACGCTGCTCGATTTTATCCGTGAGGCCGAACTCGATCGCGTCGGCTGTTTCGCATATTCGCCGGTGGAAGGCGCGAGCGCGAACGAACTCGACGGCGCGCTGCCGGACGAGGTGCGCGAAGCGCGCCGCGCACGCTTTATGGAAGTGGCTGAACAGGTGTCGGCACGGCGCATTCAGCGCAAGGTCGGCAAGACGCTGAAGGTGCTGGTCGACGAGATCAACGCGGACGGCGGCATCGGCCGCACCGCTGCCGATGCGCCGGAGATCGACGGCGTGGTCTACATCGCGCCGTCCACCAAGGCGTCGAAGCGCTACAAGGTCGGCGATTTCGTGTCGGTGAAAATCACCGGTGCCGACGGCCACGATCTGTGGGGCGAGGTCTGAACATGGCCGATTCCGCGCGGCAAGCTTCCGCGGGCCCGACGCCCGCGGCGATCCTCGCGCTCGGCGAGGCGATGGTCGAATTCAATCAGGCTGAGCCGAATCAGCCGGCATACCTGCAGGGCTTCGGCGGCGATACGTCGAACTTCTGCATCGCGGCCGCGCGGCAGGGCGCAGCGGCCGGCTTCGTGTCGGCGGTCGGCCCGGATCACTTCGGCCAGTTGCTGCTCGAGCTTTGGCGCAGCGAGGGAGTGGACACGTCGTGCGTGCGCGTCGACCGCGACGCGCCGACCGGCGTCTATTTCGTTTCGCATGGGCCCACCGGGCATCAGTTCGACTATCTGCGGGCCGGCTCGGCGGCGAGCCGTTATGCGCCAGCGGATCTGCCGCTCGATGCGCTCGCGGCCGCGCAGGTCGTGCACCTGTCCGGCATCAGTCTGGCGATCAGCGTCAGTGCCTGCGATGCGGCGCTGGCCGCCATCGCCCATGCGCGCGCACATGGCGCGCGGATCAGTTTCGATACGAACCTGCGGCTCAAGCTGTGGCCGCTGCCGCGGGCGCGCGCGGTGATGCTGGAGGCGCTGCGCCAGACCGACATCTGCCTGCCGAGTTGGGACGACGTCACGGCGCTCACCGGTCTCACCGGACGCGACGAGATCGTCGATTTTCTGCTTCGGCTGGGGCCGCGCATCGTCGCGCTGAAGCTGGGGCGCGACGGCTCTTATATTGCGACTCGCGACGAACGGCGCGTAGTGCCAGGGCACGCAGTGAACGCGGTCGATGCGACCGGCGCGGGCGACTGTTTCGGCGGTGCGTTCGTCGCGCGTCTGGTGGCGGGCGACGACCCGTTCGCGGCCGCGCATTATGCAAACGTCGCGGCGGCGCTGTCGACGCAGGGCTTCGGCGCGGTCGCGCCGATTCCGCAGCGTGCCGCGGTCGAACGCTTGTTAGCCGTGTGACGGTGGGCGATGCGCGCCGCAACGGAGCGGCGTGAAGCAACACGAGGCCACACGAGGCGAGATGCGCGATGCGGTGCCCGAGCCCGTGCTGGCCGCGTGACATCAAGCCTGAACGCGGTGCGAGGCGTCGCGGCACAACGTAAGGCGCGGCACTGCAATGATTCGACACTGCGGCCATCGGTGCGGCGCGCGGCCATCAGCCGCTCAATCAGGCGGTCAATCAGCCGCTCGGTGAGCGTGCCGCGACGGCGAGCCGCGCGGCTGTAAGCACAGCCGGCGCTCGCTGGCGGCCACAGCCACAGCCGCAGGCGCGCCAGCGCAGCGCCGCATCACGAACGAGCGACACAACCGGCACAACCAGCACGAGATCTCAGGAGGAACACGCGATGGAACGGCAAGTGATAGTGGCAAGCGGCGTGCGCACCGCGGTCGGCGACTTCGGCGGCAGCCTGAAAGATTTCGCGCCCACCGAACTCGGCGCACGCGTGGTGCGCGAGGCGTTGTCGCGTGCAGGCGTGGCAGGTGACGAGGTGGGCCACGTGGTGTTCGGCAACGTGATCCATACCGAACCGAAGGACATGTACCTCGCGAGGGTCGCGGCGCTCGACGGCGGCGTCACGCAGCATGCACCGGCGCTGACCGTCAACCGGCTGTGCGGCTCCGGTCTGCAGGCGCTGGTTTCGGCCGCGCAAAGCGTGCTGCTCGGCGATGCGGACATCGCGCTGGGCGGCGGCGCTGAAAGCATGAGCCGCGCGCCGTACCTGATGCCGTCCGCGCGTTTCGGACAACGGATGGGCGATGCGCGCGTGGTCGACATGATGCTCGGCGCGCTGAACGACCCGTTCCAGACGATCCATATGGGCGTGACCGCGGAGAATGTCGCGCGCGAATATGGCATCACGCGCGACGCGCAGGATGCGCTGGCGCTCGAATCGCATCGTCGCGCGGCGCATGCGCTGGAGGCGGGCTATTTCAACGAGCAGATCCTGCCGTTGACGATCGCGTCGAAGAAGGGCGACACGGTCTTCGCCACCGACGAGCACGTGCGCCGCAACGCCAGCGCCGAAGACTTCGCGAAACTGAAGCCGGTATTCGCGAAGGAAAACGGCACGGTGACGGCCGGCAACGCCTCGGGCCTCAACGATGCCGCGGCGGCGCTGGTGCTGATGGAGCGCGGCGTAGCCGAAAAACGCGGCGTGACGCCGCTCGGGCGCCTCGTGGCGTACGCGCATGCGGGCGTCGATCCGGCCTATATGGGCATCGGTCCGGTGCCGGCGACGCGCAAGGTGCTGGAAC
>Ga0310813_10002161_pt1 | contig 11950 bp, 11 predicted proteins | sample YN3metagenome_FD_203086 | JGI IMG/M metagenome (GOLD analysis project Ga0310813, IMG submission 203086) | Soil microbial communities from experimental microcosm in Duke University, North Carolina, United States - YN3 | ecosystem: Engineered > Artificial ecosystem > Soil microcosm > Unclassified...
CTGTTCGGCGAAGGCGATGCGATCGAGGAGACGCGCTGCGCGACGATGGGCGTCTTCGCGCCGCTCGTCGGCATCGTCGGCGCGACGCAGGCGGCCGAAGCGCTGAAGCTCCTCGCCGGCGTGGGGGAATCGCTCGCCGGGCGCCTGCTGCTGCTCGACACGCTCGCGATGCAATGGCGCGAGATGCGCGTGCCGCGCGATCCCGAGTGTCCCGTTTGCGGCGGCCGAGGATGATGGCGACGATGCGTGCCGCGGGCGCCGTGGCCGTTGCGCTGGCGATGCTCGTCGCCGCGCACGGCGTCGACGCGCGCGACGCCCTGCAGCCGACGAACGACGCCGTCGATGCGCTGTCGCCCGTCGACCGGCAGGCTTTCGACGACGCGCATGCGCGACTTCCCGCGTCCGAATGGACGGCAATCCGCCAGGTGATCGACGACCAGCTCGAGGCGCTGCGCCGCGGCGACGCGGCCGGCGCGTTCTCGTTCGCCGCGCCCGGGATTCGCGAGCACTTCGGCGATGCGCCGACGTTTCTCGCGATGGTGCGCGAAAGCTACGCGGCGCTGCTCGACGCGCGCTACACCGAGTACCTCGACGGCGCCGTCGTCGACGACACGACGATCCAGCCGCTGCGCCTCGTCATGAACGACGACACGGTGCTCGTCGCGCTCTACCAGATGCGCAAGGGCGACGACGGACGCTGGCGTGTCGCCGGCTGCGTTATCGCGCCGTCGACGCTGCGCTCGACCTAGGGCCTGTTCACTTGCGCGGCGCAGCCGTTGCGAGGCGAACGCAGGCGCCGACCTCGCCGTCGCGCGCCTGCGCGCTCGCCCACACGCCGAACTGTTCGACCCCTCGCGCTCGCGTGGCCGTCGCGGCCGATTCGAGATCGCTCGCGAAATCCGGTCGCTGCTGCGCACAGCGCGCCGTGGCCTCGAGGATGCGCGCATGGCGTGCCTGCGCGGCCTTGCGCGCGCGGTCGTCGAGCGCGTTCGTCTCGGCCACGCGCGCACCGGCACGCTGCAGCGCGAACGTGGCGCCGCGCGCCATCATCGCCTCGCCCACCTTCGCGCACGCGGCCTTCATCCGCTCGCTGCGGGCGCCGCTTTCCGCGCACAGCGCGCGCAGCGAGCTCGCCCACGAAAGCTCACGCGCCGCCGCGTAGTTCGCCGCCGCCTGCGCCTTCGCCGCGGAATCGGTCTTCACGGGCAGCACGCGCAGGTAGTTCCACCAATGCAGCGCGCCCCGCGACCAGTAGTCGTCGAAGCGTTCAGCGCCCGCCGCATGCTCGACGTGTGCAACCGCCGAGTCGGCCTCACCGCGCTGCCGCGCGCGGTCGGCGAGCAGCAGCGAGGGCACGCCGTTGTCCGCGTCGCGGCGCGCCCAGTCGGCGAGACGGTCGACCGCCTCGCATTCAGCGAGCGGCGGCCGCACCCGCGTGAGGCAGGCGGTGGCGAGCGACGCCTGGTAGAGCTGCTCGTCCGGGGCGGCCGTACGTGCCGCCGCGTAGTGACGCACCTGCGACACGATGTCCGCGCCTTCGAGCTCGCCGGCAAGCCAGTCGGTGCGCGGCTCGTTCGCCGAAAGCAGACGCAGACGCAAGTCGGCGTCGAGCTCGGCGAGCTCGGCTTGCCAGCGTGACGGCGGCTCTTCGCCGGCGCGCGCTTCGGCGCCGCCCGGCGACTGCGTGAGCGTGCCCGTCGGCGCGGACGGCAACGGCGCTTTCGAGGGCGGCGGCGCGAGCGGCGCTGCCGCGGGCGGCGGCGGCGGCAGCAGCGCAGGCTGGGCCTGCGCGAACAGGGCGCCGCCCGCGATGGCGAGGGCGAGGGCCGGCAGCAAGCGTTTCAGCATGGCGACTCGTTGAAGGATGACGCCGCGCGCGGCGTCATCCGAACAGGAATTTGCGCTGCAGGGGCCAACCGTCCTGCGGTGCACGTTTGAACCCGGATTTGGCGAACAGTTGCCAGCGCCCGATGACATAAGCGATCAGCACCGCGGCATCGGCAGTCGCGTCGCCGTGCCACGCATGGGCCGCCTGCGCGATGCGCAGCGACTGGCGCAGCGTCGCCTCCAGCTTGTCGACGAGCTGGTTGATCCGCGCCTGCAGCCGCTCGTCCTCGTTGACGAGTGCATCGCCGATCAGCACCCGAGTCATGCCCTGGTTCTTCTCGGCGAAGCGCAGCAGCATGACGACCGTTTGCTCGGCCTGCGCGGCACCGTCCTGCGTCTCCGACTGGATCTTGTTGATGAGCGCGAACACCGTCGACTCGATGAACTCGATCAGTCCCTCGAACATCTGTGCCTTGCTCGCGAAGTGACGGTAGAGCGCGGCCTCGGAGACGTCGAGCTTCGCGGCGAGCGCTGCCGTCGTGACCTTCTCGCCCCGCGGCGCCTCGAGCATCGCCGCGAGCGTCTGCAGGATCTGCAGCCGGCGCTCCCCGGGCTTGCCCGTCATCCGCGTCGTCGCATCGATCACGACGCCGCCCCGCGCCCGGGCGCGTCGTCGGCCCGGATCATCGTGCCCACCCCCTCGTTGGTCAGTACCTCGAGCAGCAGCGCATGATCGACGCGCCCGTCGATGATGTGCGAGCTCTTGACGCCGTTGCGCACGGCGTCGAGCGCCGAGCCGATCTTCGGCAGCATGCCGCCGTGGATCGTGCCGTCCGCGAAGAGCGCGTCGATCTCGCTCGCGGTCAGTCCGGTGAGCAGGCGCCCGTTCTTGTCGAGCACGCCGACGGTGTTCGTCATGAGCACGAGCTTCTCGGCCTTGAGCGTTTCCGCGAGCTTGCCGGCGACGAGGTCGGCGTTGATGTTGTAGGCCTCGCCTTCGGTGCCGACCCCGATCGGCGCGATCACGGGGATGAAGTCGCGCGAGTCGAGCAGCGTGATCAGCTCCGCGTCGATGCGCTCGATCTCGCCGACGAGGCCGATGTCGATCAGTTGGCCGCGCTCGGTGTCGCTTCTCAGCAGCATCTTGCGCGCGCGAATGAACGCGCCGTCCTGCCCGGTGAGCCCCACCGCCTTGCCGCCCTGCTGATTGATGAGGCCGACGATTTCCTGGTTGAGCTCGCCGAGCACCATCTCGACCACGTTCATCACGCGCTCGTCGGTAACGCGCATCCCCTGGCGGAATTCGCTCTGGATGCCCATCTTCGTGAGCAGCTCCCCGATCTGCGGGCCGCCGCCGTGCACGATGACCGGGTTCATGCCGACGAGCTTCAGCATCACCACGTCGCGCGCGAAACCCGCTTTCAGCTGCGGCTCGGTCATCGCGTTGCCGCCATACTTCACGACGATCGTGCGGTCGTGGAAGCGGCGGATGTAGGGCAACGCCTCGGCAAGGATCTGCGCCTTGACGGCGGCGTTGACGGCGTCGATCGGCATCGGAGGGCGGAGCGCGGGTGCGGCGCGATTGTACCCGAACGCGACGCGCGCACGGCAGCGCGTGCCGGCGCGAGTGAGCGCTCGCCCGTCCACTCGCGTTCGCGCTCGGTCTCGAGGCCGCAGTTTGCTATCGTTGCCGCCCATGTCGAGCTACCTGCCCGACGCCGTGCCGCTCGGCGAGATCCGTTGCGCGCTCGTCACGAAGCTGCGCCACCATGGCGACGTGCTGCTCGCCTCGCCCGTGTTCTCGACGCTGAAACGCGCAGCGCCGCACGTCGAGATCGATGCGCTCGTGTATGCCGAGACCGCGGCGATGCTCGCGAATCATCCGTCGATCACCGCCATTCACACGATCGACCGCGATTGGAAGCGGCAGGGCCCGGGCGCGCAACTCGCCGCGGAATGGAGGCTCGCGCGCGCGCTCGCCGCGCGCCGCTACGACCTCCTCGTGCACCTCACCGAGCACCCGCGCGGCGCGACGCTCGCGCACCTCCTTGCGCCGCGCTACGCCGTCACGCGCGAGCGCGCAGACGATGGCTGGCTGCGCCGGCGGCGTTTCACGCACTTCTACCGGCTGCCGGCGCGAACGCCGCGCCACGCGGTCGAGGCGAACCTCGACGCGCTGCGCCGCATCGGCGTGTACCCCGAGGAGAGCGACAAGAAACTCGTGCTCGTGCCCGAGGCGGCGGCACATGCGCGCGTCGACGCGCTGTTGCGCGAGCACGGCCTCGCCCGGCAGCGCTTCGTGCATGCGCATCCCGGCTCGCGCTGGTTCTTCAAGTGCTGGCCGGCGGCGCGCAATGCGGCGCTGTTCGAGCGCATCGCCGCCGCCGGGCGCAGCATCGTCGTCACCGGCGCACCCGATCCGCGCGAGCGCGCACTCGTCGCGTCGATCGTCGAAGCGATGGCGCCGGCGACGCGGGCGGGCGTCGTCGACGTCGTCGGCACGTTGTCGCTGCCCGAGGTAGCGGCGCTCGCAAGTCGCGCGCGCGCGTTCGTCGGCGTCGACTCGGCGCCGATGCACATGGCGGCGGCGATGGGAACGCCCACGCTCGCGCTGTTCGGCCCGTCCGGCGAGTTCGAATGGGGCCCGTGGCGCGTCGCGCATCGCGTCGTGGTGTCGCAGGCGCACCCCTGCAGGCCGTGCGGGCTCGACGGCTGCGGCGGCGGCAAGGTGTCCGAATGCCTGACGACACTCGACGTTGGCCCCGTGTACGACGCATTCGAAGCGCTGCTCGCCGAAACGGCGGCGCGCGAGGCGACGATGATCGCCGCAACCGCGTGATCCGGCTGGCCGTCGTCCGCCAGCGCTACACGCCGTTCGGCGGTGCAGAGCGCTTCCTCGAGAACGCGCTGCAGGCGCTCGTCGATCACGGCGTGGCCGTGTCGCTTTACACGCGCGCGTGGTCGGGAACCCCGCAGCGGATCGAGCCGTACATCGTCGATCCGTTCCACATCGGCGGCCTGTGGCGCGATGCGGGCTTCGCGCATGCGGTGTGCCGCGCGCTCGCGCGCGGCGATGCCGACCTCGTGCAGTCGCACGAGCGGCTTGCCTGCTGCGACGTGTTTCGCGCCGGCGACGGCGTGCATGCGGCGTGGCTCGACGAGCGCATGCGGCATCTGTCGCCGCTGCGCCGGCTCGGCGTGCGCATCAACCCGCACCACCGTTACCGCATCGCGATGGAGCGGCGCATGTTTGCGAGCGGTCGCCTGCGCGCGGTCATCTGCAACTCGCGGATGGTGAAGGACGACATCCGCGCGCGCTTCGGCGTGCCCGACGAGCGGCTGCACGTCATCTACAACGCCGTCGCCTCCGACGTGTTCGTGCCGGCGCTGCGCTCGCACCGCGCGCGCATTCGCGCTCGGCACCGCATCGCGGATGGCACCACCGTGTTCCTGCAGGTCGGGTCCGGCTTCGAGCGCAAGGGCGTGGCCACGTCGATCGACGCGCTCGCGCAGGTGCCGGCACCCGCGCATCTCGTCGTCGTCGGCAGGGACAAGCACCTCGCGCGCTATGCCGACCGTGCCCGCGAGCGCGGCCTTTCCGGTCGTGTGACGCTCGCCGGCCCGCAGGCCGACCCGCGTCCCTACTACGGCGCGGCCGACGCGTTCGTCCTGCCGACGCTCTACGATCCGTGTCCCAATGCGGCGCTCGAGGCCATGGCCTGCGCGCTGCCGATCGTCACGAGCACGCGCTCGGGGGTTGCGGAGCTCGCGCTCGAGCACGACGCAGGCTTCGTCTGCGCGCCCGGCGATGCAGGGGCTCTCGCCACGCACATGCGCGCGCTGCGCGACAACGTGCTGCGCGTGCGCTTCGGCGCGAACGCGCGCAAGGCAGTGCTGCCGCTCACGTCCGACGCGATGACGGCGCGACTTCTCGCGCTGTACCAGGGCCTGCTGCAGGCACGAGGCGCGTGAGCGCCGCTGTATACTGTTCCGCTTGCCTGACGCGCATTCCATCGCCGTGACGCGGATGCCTCGTCCGCGCCAAGCCCGTCGATGACCGGCCTGCACCTCTACCGGCGCCTGCTCGATTACGTGCGGCCCTATTGGTGGGCGTTCGCGCTCGCCGTGCTCGGCATGGTGATCGTCGCCGCCGGCGACCTGATCATGGCCATGCTCGTCATCCCGATCGTCCGCAACTTCCAGAATCCCGACCCGACGCTGACGCAGTGGATGCCGCTCGCCGTCATCGGCGTGTTCGTCTTCCGCGGCCTCGGCTCGTACATCTCCGAATACGGAATGGCGTACACCGGCCATCGCGTGGTGTTCGACCTGCGGCGCGCGCTGATCGACAAGCTGCTGCGGCTGCCTACACCGTACTACGACGTTACGCCCGCGGCGGTGATCCAGTCGAAGCTCACGTTCGACGCGCACCAGCTCGCGCAGGCCGCGTCGGGCACGATCACCACGGCAATCCGCAGCTCGCTCACGATCGCGGCGAGCCTCGTGTGGCTGCTGTACATCAACTGGCGGCTCACGCTGATGACGTTCTTCGTGCTCCCGGTCGTCGCGGTCGTCATCCGGTATTTCAGCCGGCGGCTGCGTCGCATCGCGCGCGACGTGCAGACGCGCACCGGCTCGATGTCGCACGTGCTCGAGGAGATGATCGGCGGGCACCGGATCGTGCGCGTCTTCGGCGGCGAGGCGTACGAGCGGATGCGCGCGGTAAAGGCGGCCAATGCGCTGCGCACGTCGATGACGAAGCAGTCGTCGGCGAGCGCGGCGAGCTCGCCGATCAGCCAGGTGCTCGCGGCGATCGCCGTCGGCGTCATCGTGTGGGTGGCGCTCGGACAGAGCCACGCCGGCAGCCTGGACCTCGGCACATTCGCGTCGTATGTCGTCGCGCTGCTCACGCTGCTCGAGCGGATCAAGTCGCTCTCCGGCATCAACGCCGCGATCCAGCGCGGGCTCGCCGCCGCCGAAAGCATCTTCGGGCTGCTCGACCGCGAGGCCGAGCCCGACACGGGGACCGTCCGGCTCGAGCGCGCGCGCGGCGAGCTTCGCTTCGAGCGCATCGCGTTGCGCTACGCAGGCGCCGAGCACGAGGCGCTGCACGACGTTTCGATTACCGTGCGACCCGGCGAGACCGTCGCGCTCGTCGGCAGCTCGGGCAGCGGCAAGACGTCGCTCGTGAACCTCGTGCCGCGGTTCTACGAGCCGACGGCCGGTCGGCTCTTCATCGACGGCCACGACGTTACCACGCTCACGCTGGCGAGCCTGCGCGCGCAGATCGCGCTCGTGTCGCAGGACGTGCTGCTCTTCGACGACACGGTCGCCGCGAACATCGCGTACGGCGCGATGACCGAGATGCCGCGCGATGCGATCGAGCGCGCCGCGGCCGCCGCGCACGCGCTCGAATTCGTTCGCGCGCTCCCCGAGGGCTTCGAGACGCAGGTCGGCGAGAACGGCGTGCGGCTCTCCGGCGGGCAGCGGCAGCGCGTCGCGATCGCGCGCGCGATCCTCAAGGACGCGCCGCTGCTCATCCTCGACGAGGCCACTTCGGCGCTCGACTCGGAATCCGAACGCCAGGTCCAGGCCGCGCTCGACACGCTGATGCAAGGACGCACGACGATCGTCATCGCGCATCGCCTGTCGACGATCGAGCACGCCGATCGCATCGTCGTGCTCGAACATGGCCGCGTGGTCGAGGAAGGCACGCACGGGGCGCTGCTCGCGCGCGGCGGCGTCTACGCGAAGCTGCATCGGATGCAGTTCGCGCAGGCGTCGCTCGCCGCGTAGATGAGCGCGTCCGCCGGCCCGCTCTCGATTGCTCATACCGAGGCCTCGATGGGATGGGGCGGCCAGGAGATCCGCACGCTGACCGAAGCCGCCGGCTTCATCGGCCGCGGTCATCGCGTCGTCGTCTATGCGCCGCCGGGCGCTCGGATCGCCGCCGAAGCCTCGCGCTTCGGCGTTCCGGTCGTCACGCTGCCGATCGGCCGCAAGCGGCTGCGCGGCGTGCGCGCACTCGCGCGAGCGTTCGCGGAGCAAACGGTCGACGTCGTCAACGCGCACAGCTCCACGGATGCATGGCTCGCCGCGCTCGCGTGCCGATGGCTTGCACGCCGCGGACGTGCGCCGGTGCTCGTGCGCACGCGCCATGTGTCGATCCGCGTGCCTAACGACGTGGCGACGCACTGGCTCTACCGGCGCGCCACCGCGCGCGTCGTGACCACCGGTGCGGCGCTGCGCGAGCAGCTCATTCGCGACAACGGGCTTGCGCCCGATCGCGTCGATTCGGTGCCGACCGGCATCGATGCGGCGACGTTTGCGCCGCTCGCGCGCGATGCCGCGCGCCGCGAGCTGGGCCTCGCGCCCGAAGTTCGGTGGATCGGCATCGTGGCGACGTTGCGCAGCTGGAAAGGCCACCGATTCCTCGTCGACGCGATGCCGCTGCTCGCGCACCGCGATACGCGGCTTGCAATCGTCGGCGACGGCCCGCAGCGCGACGCGCTCGAAGCGCAGGTGGACGCGCTCGGGCTGCGCGATCGCGTGATGTTCGCCGGGCAGCAACCCGACGTCGCGCGCTGGCTCGCAGCGCTCGACGTCTTCGTCCTGCCGTCGTACGCGAACGAGGGCGTGCCGCAGGCGCTGCTGCAGGCGATGTTCGCCGCCATCCCGTGCGTAACCACCGACGCGGGCGCGATTGCCGAGATCGCGCGCGACGAGGACACCGCGTACGTGGTCGCGCGCGAAGATGCGCGCGCACTCGCCGCGGCGATCGATCGCGTGCTCGATGGTCCGGACGAAGCGGCCGCGATCGCCCAGCGGGCACGGGCGTTCGTCGTTCCGCGCTACGGCCTCGACACCATGCTCGATCGCATGGAACGGGTGTTCCGGCGCGCGCTCGAGGAGCGTGCCGCATGACGTCGCTCGCACCGTGATCGCCACGGCGCCGCATGACGGGCCGGCCGGCGCGCGCCGCGCATCGCAATCCCGTGCGAGCAGGTGGCCGGGACGCGCGCACGTGGTCGCGCGCGCGCTGCTGTTGCGGCGCAAGAACCGCGCGGCGCCCGCCGACCCGCGCCGCATTCTCGTCGCGCATCATCTGCTGCTCGGCGATACGCTGATGCTGACGCCGCTGCTGAAGAAGCTGCGCACGCAGCATCCGCGCGCCGACATCGCAATGACGGTGCCGCGCGCGATCGCGCCGCTCTACGAAGCGAAGCCGTATGACGTGCGCACGCTGCCGTTCGATCCGCGCGAGCCAGCCGGCGCGCTGTTCTCAGAGGCGCCGTTCGACATCGCGTACGTGCCGGGCGACAACCGCTACGCGTGGCTCGCCTCGGCGATGCGCGCGCGCTGGATCGTCGCGTTCGCCGGCGACAGGCCCGCGACCAAGAGCTGGCCGGTCGACGAGCTGGTGCCGTACGCCAAGGAGCCGGCCGCGTGGGGCGATCTGGTCGCGCGCCTCGTCGACGGACCGGCGCCTTCGGCGTTTCGCCCGAGCGAATGGCCGGCACCGAGGTATGCCGAGTTCGCTCCGCCGCCAGCGCCCTACGCCGTGCTGCACGTCGGCGCGAGCTCGTCGCTCAAGCAATGGGCGCCCGAACGCTGGCGCGCCCTCGCGAAGGAGCTCGATCGCCACGGCATTGCGCCGGTGTGGTCGGCGGGCGCAGGCGAGACGACGCTGGTGCAGGCGGCCGATCCCGGCAACCGCTTTCGCTCGCTCGCCGGCCAGCTCGATCTCGCGCAACTCTGGCATCTGCTCGCCGGCGCGCGCGTGCTCGTCGCGCCCGATACCGGCGTCGCACATCTCGGCCGCATCGTCGGCGTGCCGACCGTGGCGCTGTTCGGCCCCGGCTCGGCGGTGCTGTGCGGCGCGGGCGATTTCTGGCGCGACGCGCCATATCGCGCGGTCACCGTCGATCCGTTACCGTGCCGCGACCAGCGCGTGCTGTTCAAGCGCGAGATCGCGTGGGTGCGCCGCTGCGGGCGCAGCGTCGCGGAGTGCCCGCGGCATCTGTGCATGCCGGCGATCGCGGTGACGGCGGTGGAGGAGGCGATCGGAGAAGTGCTTGAAACGGGACCACGGGCCAGGGGCTAGCCCCGGAACGAGACGATACGGTCGCAGAATGACTTGGCCTATGCATCCTGCCTGCGTCGATCTTCGTGGTCCCTTTTCCCTGGTCCCGAGCCCCTGACCATGAATCCCTTCTCCGATCTGCACTCCGCCGCGATCCGCGCGCTTCACGAATCGGATCTCGCGCGCGACGCCCCGCGCGACGATGCCATGGCGGGGGCAGCCGAGCCGTGGCGCTCGATCGCCGCCAACCACCGCTGCAACCGCCTGCTGTGGGACGAGGAGGATCAGGCGCGGCGCACCGACGTCGCGGACAGCGCAATCGCGGCGAACAAGCGCGCGATCGACGGCTACAACCAGAGGCGCAACGACGCGATCGAGCGCATCGACGAGGCGCTGCTCGCCCGCCTCGCCGGCGTGACGCCCCGACCCGACGCCTGGCACAACTCGGAAACGGCCGGCTCGATGATCGATCGCCTGTCGATCCTCGCGCTCAAGGTCCAGCACATGCGCGCGCAGGCCGAGCGCACCGACGCCGCGCCCGAGCACGTGGCCGCGTGTCGCGACAAGCTTGGACGGCTTTCACTGCAGCGCGACGACCTTGCGCGTTGCCTCGACACGCTGCTCGCGCGCGCAGCAGAAGGTCGCGCGTTCTGGCGTGTCTACCGGCAGTTCAAGATGTACAACGATCCGGCGCTGAATCCATACCTGTACCGCAGAAGCTAGTGCTTTCTAGGCCAGGAGCGCCTCGAGCTCCGCGAATATCGCGTCGTCCTCCAGCTCCGCGACGGTCCTGGGCGCTTCCAGACACCGTGCGCGCGGCCCGAGCGGCGCCCACCGCGACGCCGGCGACGAATCGGCCGGGTCGGCGAAGAGCCCGAGCACGCCGCCGGGGCTCGCCGCCGCGAAATGCATGAGACCCGAATCGGGAAACACGCTCGTGCGGGCGCCGAACACCAGACCCAGCGCCTCGCGCAGCGGCCCGCGAAACGGCAGGACGTACGGCAATCCGCGCGCAACGACAGCCTGCGCGAGCGCGTCGTCGCCGGGATACGACCCGCTCGACGCGATGCCCGGCGTCCACATGAACACGGAGCGCAAGCCGCGCGTCTTCCATAACCGCGTCGACCAGCGCACGACCTGATCCGGCGTCGGCTGCTTCTTCGCGCGCCGCGCGCCGATGCCGATCACGACGTAATCGCGTTGCCGCACCTCGTGCGCGGCGAGCCATCTGTCGGCGAACGCGCGCGCATCCGCAGGAAGCGTGAACGCGGGACTGCCGAAGCGCTCGCCATCCACCTGCACGCCGAGCGGCGCAAGCAGCGCGACCATCCGCGACGTCTCGTGACCGAGCGCAGGTGGCGCGAGCGGGTCGGTCAGGCGCGCGCCATAACGCGATGGCTCGCGTGCGTAAGCGGCGATGCGCGCCGCGCCGGTTGCCATGGCGCGGCGAATGCCCCGATGCGACTCGTCGCCGCCCATGACGATCGCCCAGTCGAAACGCTCTCGCCGCAGCGCGAGCGCGAGTGGAACGTGCGCGAGCGCCGCGCCGAAGCGCAGGCGGCCGCCATCGCGTACGCGCGGGTATTGCCATACGCGCGCGAGCGCAGGATGCCCTTCGACCACCCACGCGTTGTAGTCGTTCGCGAGGACGTGCAGCTCGGCATCCGGCCGCGCGGCCGCGATCGCGGCCAGCACCGGCGTCGTGAGCAGCAGGTCGCCGAGCTTGTCGCGCTTGACGATCAGAATGCGCAAGGCCACTTGGGGAACGGTTAGAATCCGCGGCGCGCGGCCTGGCAGATCGACTGCGACGCGCGCCGCAGCGCCCCTGGCAGCCCGATGACCGATCATATCAACCGGTGGCTCGTCGCCTTCGCCGCCGCGTACCTCTTCCTGCTGCCCACGAACGGCGCGACGTTCCTCACGTCGGTCGCGTTCGGCGGCGCAGTGGTGTTCGCCGTCGCGACGTTCGCGCTCGCGTGGCGCAGCCACTTGACGCGCATCCCCCTCGCCGGCGCATGGATCCTCGTTCCGCTCGCCGCG
>Ga0310813_10002162_pt1 | contig 11950 bp, 9 predicted proteins | sample YN3metagenome_FD_203086 | JGI IMG/M metagenome (GOLD analysis project Ga0310813, IMG submission 203086) | Soil microbial communities from experimental microcosm in Duke University, North Carolina, United States - YN3 | ecosystem: Engineered > Artificial ecosystem > Soil microcosm > Unclassified ...
TGCGCCGCGGGCGAGGAGCAAGCCTGTTCGCACATGAGCTTTCCCGAACGAGTACCGCTGACCGTGCCCACTCCATCGATGTACACCACCGGGAAGACTCCTATCGTCGGTGCGGAGGGCCCGCAGAACACCGCGTTGGTGCTGATCCGGGAAGCTCCTCCGCCGACGCTCACCTGGGTGGGTCCAGCCGGTCCCGGAGCTCCTGCCGGCCCAGGAAGCCCATCGCCCCCCTGCAGGCCGACCGCTCCGGCGGGGCCGTCAGAGCCGGGAGGGCCTGGAATACATCCACACAACAGGATCGTGGCTATCAGAGCAGAGCGGATCACGAGATGGTCTCCATGTCACAAGCAGCACATGATGCTGTGGCTGACGTTGCAGGTTTCGGCGGTGGGGAATGCCCGGAACGTTGACCCGGGCCCACCCATGTCCGTCTGGATGACCAGCCCCTTCTCGCCCGATGAAGCCGAACTCCACGCGGTGCAATCCCGCACGGTGATGGTGCCGTCCGTGGACCAGTAGCCCGTGGCGATCCAGTAAGACCCCGACAGCGACGTCAGCAGGCTCAGCTGCGCGCTGCGCAGGTACTCGTCCACCGAGCACATGTGCGCCGCGAGCGACCCACAGACCTGTTCGCACGTGAGCTTTCCGGAGCGGATGCCGCTGACCGAGCCGGACCCGACCAGCACCGTCGGGAAGGCGCCGGTCGTCGGCGCGGAGACCCCGCAGAACACCGCGTTGGTGCTGATCCGGGCCCCGCCGTCCAGGCTCACCTCGCTGGGTCCCGGCGCCCCGGGAGCCCCCGCCGGCCCCTGCGGCCCCGCGAGCCCGGCGGCTCCTGGTTCGCCGTTCGCCCCCGGAGCGCCGTCACGGCCGGGTGGACCGGGGATACAGCCCCACAGCAGGAGCGCGGCCAGAAGGCCACTTCGGAGTGAACACGGCTTCATGACAGTCCTCGCGTTGAAATCCGGTTACGAATTTCAAGAGGCCGCCAGGCCGCGAGTCATTCACCCGCTGGCGCTGAATAGGCCGGCCGCCGGCCGACACCATCAGATCGAGCTCAGGGATGGATTCGACTTCACGCCGGCGAGGGGCCGGGCCCGTCCGGGCCGCCGAAGACCTGGCCCAGGCTCAGGTCCAGCCAGCGGCTCCTGATCTCGTCGATGACGCTGTCGAAGTCGCGCTCGGTGAGCTGGAGGCGTTGTCGCAGCGAACGCCTGGTCTCGGCGAAGACCAGCTCCTTGGCCTTGCTCAGCCGGCGGGAGATGGTGGGCTGGCTGGTGTTGAAGAGCTTGGCCAGCCGCGATTCGGACATCCCGTTCCGGTAGTGGAACCGGAGCAGCTCCCGCTGCTCGGCGGAGAGGACGGAGCCGGCCTCCCGCACCGCGACCTGGAGCTCGGCCACCAGCTTCTTCTTGATGACGTCCTTCTCCAGGTCTCCGCCGTCCGCGACGGCGCCCGCGATCCCGGAGTCGCTGGACGCCGGCGCCCCGCTCCTGGGCTGGCCCTCCTTGTTCGCCAGGCGCTTGGCAATGACCTCTATCCAGCTGGACAGCTTTCCCTCGCCGGAATAGGTCGAGATGCGCGCGCGCACCAGCAGCGTCTCCCGCACCTTCTGGCAGACCTCCTGGATCGCCTCCGGGGAGCGGCGCTGGCGCGCCAGGAGGGCGGGCACCCTGGCCAGGTGCTCCCGCTCCAGCGCCTCCACCGCGCCGGGGACGCCGGCCGCGCACGCGCAGGCGAGGTAGAGATCAACCAGGTGGAGAGATCTCAGGGCCTGCTCCACGGTTCGACCTTCGCGCGCCGCGGGCAGGCGCTCGGCGACGTGCCGGATGAATGGCTGGGCGGAGAGCGCCAGGTCCGGCCATCTCGACCGCGCCGCCTCGTAAACGTCGACCAGGAGCGATTCGTCCGGGGCCGCGGCGCCGGCCCGCGCATGCGCCCTGAAGATCGCGGCGAGCTGCGGTGAGGACGTCATGCCGGGCTCGGCCACCATAGCATGTGGTACTTGGTGAGCAATGGACTCCGGGCCGCCGGGAGACTCGTGCCTCAGCGATGAGCTCCTGGTCCGGCTCAGCGAGGGCCGGCTCTCTCCGGAGGAGCTGTCACAGGCCCTCCTCCACGCATCGGAATGCGACGCGTGTCACGATGATATCGCCGCGCTGGCGCCGCTTCCCTGGGAGCCGCCCCCGGTCATCGCCGAGTTCCGCATCGAGCGCGAGCTGGGCCGTGGCGGCATGGGCGTCGTCTACCTCGCCCACGACACCCAGCTGGATCGCAAGGTGGCGATCAAGCTCATCGCCGGGGACCAGCCGGAGCCGTTGATCCAGCACTACTTCGAGAACGAGGCGCGCCTGCTCGCCCGCCTCCAGCACCCCAACATCGTCACCGTCTTCCGGGGGGGCCAGGTGGAGGGGCACCCGTACATCGTGTCCGAATACGTCGCCGGCACCAGCCTGGCGCGCCTGGACGTCCCGCTGCCCTGGGCGCGCGTGCTGGCGCTGGGGATCGGCCTGTCGCGGGGGCTGGCGGCGGCCCACCGCCAGGGGGTGCTCCACCGGGACATCAAGCGGTCCAACGCCATGGAGACCGCGGACGGCGTGGTGAAGCTGCTCGACTTCGGCTTGGCGGAGCGCATCGACGGCGGCGCCGGCGGCGGCGCCTCCGGCCCGCGGGCCGCGGCCGGGACGCCCCGGTTCATGGCTCCGGAGGTCCTGGGAGGCGCTCCGGCCACGCCGCGCAGCGACCTCTACTCGCTGGGGCTGGTCCTCAAGGAGCTGCTGCCGGCCCCGGCCGATCCGGACCTGGCGGCCATCGTCGAACGCTGCGTCCGGCCGGACCCGGAGGAGCGGTTCGCCTCCGCTGACCTGCTGTGCGAGGCGCTGGAGCGCCTGGCGGCGAGGGTCCCCCAGGCGCTCTCGGAGAACCCGTACCGCGGGCTGGCGCCCTTCGAACCCGAGCACCAGGCGCTGTTCTTCGGGCGCGACGCGGACATCCAGGGCGTGCTGGACCTCCTCCGCCGGCAGGGGCTGGCGCTGGTGGTGGCGGACTCGGGGGTGGGGAAGTCGTCGCTGTGCCGGGCCGGCGTCCTGCCCCGGGCCGCGGGAGGAGCGATCACCGCGGGCCGGCCGCTGGCCACGCTGGTGCTCACCCCGGGGCGGCGGCCGATCCGCGCGCTCGCCGCCGCCTTCGCGCCCTCCCTGTCCGTCCCGGAGGACGAGCTGATCTCCGCGCTCCTGGCCGACCCCGGGGGGCAAGGCCGGCGCCTGCTCGGCGCGCACCAGCGGGAGGGCGCGCTGCTCCTGGTGGATCAGCTGGAGGAGCTGGTGACGCTGAGCGACCCCGGAGAGGCCGCCTGCTTCGCCCGGGCCCTGGCGGAGGTGGCCCGCGCCGGGTCCAGCTGCCGCCTCCTGCTGGCGGTGCGCGGCGACTTCGTCACCCGGATCGCCGCCCTGCCGGGCCTGGGCGAGGAGGTGGAACGCGCGCTCTACTTCCTCCGCCCGATGACGCCCGAGGGCCTGCGGGCCGCCGTCGTGGGGCCGGCCCGCGCCTGCGGGGTGACCTTCGAATCAGACGCGCTGATCCAGCAGCTGGTGGATTCGGCGGCCCACGGCCCCGGGGAGCTTCCACTCCTCAGCTTCGCGCTCACCAGGCTGTGGGAGCGGCGGGACGCCGCCGGCGCCCGCATCACCCGCGCCGCGCTGGACGGGATGGGGGGCGTGGCGGGCCTCCTCTCCCGGTACGCGGACAACGTCGTGGCGCGGCTGGACGGGCCCCAGCAGGAGGCGGCGCGCCGGCTGCTGATCCGCCTGGTGACCGCCGAGGACACCCGCGGCGAGCGGACCGAGGACGAGCTGGAGGTGGGCTCGCCCGGCGCGCGGGTGGCGCTCCGGGCGCTGGTGGACGGGCGGCTGCTGCAGGCCCGCGCCGCCGCCGGCCGGGTGTCCTACCAGATCGCCCACGACGCGCTCATCCAGCGCTGGCCGCTGCTGCGCAACTGGCTGGACGACGACATCGGCCACCGCGCCGTCCGGCAGCGGCTGGAGGCGGCCAGCGCCGAGTGGAACCGGCTCCGGCGTCCGCCGGAGCTGCTGTGGCAAGGGCGCCAGCTGGAGGAGGTCAGGCCGCTGGACAGGTCGACCCAGGGTCCGCTGGAGCGGACCTTCCTGGAGGAGTCCACCCGGAGAGTGCGGCGGCGGCGACAGGCGCGCTGGCTGGCCGCCGCCCTGGCCCTCCTGGCGGTCGTGGCCCCGGCCGGGATCCTCCGCCTCCAGGCTCGGCTGGCGGACATCGGGTGGGTGAAGGCCCAGCTCGGCGCGGCCCGCGAGGGGCTGGAGAAGGCGCGGGAGACGGCGCGGGCGGCCTGCGCGCGGCGTGACCAGGCGCTGGAGCTGTTCGATCGCCGCGGAGCCGACGCGGCGACCTGGAACGCCGCCGAGGAGCGCTGGACGTCCTCGCTGCAGATGCACGCGCAGGCCGCGGGGGCCTACCGCGCCGCCGAGCGATTCCTGGAGCGCGCCTCCGAGCGCGAGCTCCCCAGCCCGGCCGCGCGCCAGCTCTTGCAGGACGCGACCTACGACCAGATGGTGCTGGAGGAGTGCTTTCACCCCCAAGGGGCGGGCGCGGAGGAGGTGCGGCGCCTGCTCACCCGGCTGGACGACGAGGCGTGGCGGAGCAGGGTGGAAGCCCCCGCGGAGCTCCAGGTGGTCACCCAGCCCGCCGGGGCGCGGGTGGAGATCGAACGCTACGTCGAGGTCGACGGAGCGCTCCGGCCTGAGCCCGTCCCGGGGATCGGCCCGCTCGGCCCCACCCCCATCGATCGGCTGGTGCTGCCGGCCGGCTCCTACCGCCTGCGCTTCCTGGGGCCAGACGGCACGTGGACCCTGCTGCCCAGGCTGCTGGCCCGCGGCGCGCGCGAGCGCATTGACCTGGCGCTCCCGTCGAAGCTCCCCGAAGGTTACGCGTACGTCCCTCCGGGGTGGTTCCTGCAGGGGACCGACCAGTCGGAGGTGTTCCGGCGCGGCAGTCACGCCACCCCGTTGCACCGGGTCCTCATCTCGCACGGCTACCTCATCGGGCGGAACGAGGTGACGTTCAAGGACTGGCTGGAGTACCTGGAGACGCTGCCCCCGGGGGCGCGAGACGGCAAGCTCCTGGAACCGCTGCGGCCGTCCAGCGTCGCCGCCATCACCCTCCGGCGGGGGCGCGACTGGACGTTTTCGTTTTATCGCATGCCGTCGCTCTCGCCGCTGTTCACGGCCCGGGAGGGAGAGGACTTTCGCTATCCCGGCCGCACCCGGCGCAGCACGGGCGACTGGCGCCGGCTTCCCCTCACCGGCATCTCGGCGGAGGACCTCCGGGGCTACCTGTCGTGGCTGGATCGTTCCGGCCGCCTCCCCGGCGCGCGGCTGTGCGGCGAGCGCGAGTGGGAGCGCGCCGCGCGAGGCGCCGACGCCCGCGACTACCCCGGAGGCAATCGGCTGTTGCCTGACGACGCCAACTTCGACGCCACCTACGGCCGGCGGCCGGACGCCTATGGCCCGGACGTGGTGGGCTCCCACCCCGGGTCGAGGAGCCCGTTCGACCTGGACGACCTGGCCGCCAACGTGGGGGAGATGACCGTCCCGTGGACGCTGGAGCAAGGGCAGATCATCGTGCGCGGCGGGGCCTGGTACTACGAGGACATGGGCGCGTTCATCGTCTACCGGAACGCCGGCGAGCCCACCCTCGCGGATCCACTGATCGGCGCGCGCCTGTGCGCGTCCTATCCACCTGGGTAGGTCCCCTGAATAGGCCGCGGCCGGGCGGGCTCTGGGAAGATGACGCGCCATCCCGCGCGTCGCCAAGGGGGGATACCACATGCATTGGATGAAGCAGTCGTGCGTCTTGATGTGTCTTCTGATCGCCGGTCCGGCGCTCTCCGCCGATGCGGGTCCGGGCCCGTCGCCCACCGCCGAGCGCCTGGCGCGGAGGTGCCGGCCCCGAGCGGCCAATCGATGGTGGATTCCCCAGGGGACCTTGCTGTGGGGCACGCTGCGCGGGTGGACGGAGCAGGCGGCGAAGGGCGACCGGGGGAACGTGCTGGCCTCGGTCGACCTGGATGGGTCGACGCCGGCGCTGGGGCTGGAGGGCGGGCACCTGGCGGGCAAGGGCGTGGTGGGGGCGGTGCTCCGGGGAACCGACGCGGACGGGAAGCCGGTCGAGGTGGCCATCTGTGACGCGGAGCCCTCGCCCGAGGATCCCGGGACGGTCTGGTACCGGATCCAGGCCTGGAACCCGGTGGCCCAGGACTGGCAGAACCCGTGCCTGGGGATCGGCGACGTGCTGGATCCACGCGCGCTGGCGGTCAGCGGGACCTGGGACGAGGGCGGCGCGCACCATGACGCGGCGCGGAGATTCACCTTCGCCTGCGAGAACGGCGCCATCAGCAAGTGCGCCCGGTGGGGCTACAGGCCGTGGGAGGTCCGGGACGGCCGCTCGCTGGCGGATGCGCACCAGGCGTGCACGCGGATGGCCCGCGCGGACTACTGCGGCAACGGGAAGAGCCACACCCGCGAGGGCGCGCTGATCGACCACTACGACGCGTTCGGGATCAACGCGCGGACCACCCAGGCGTCGCAGGCCTGGGATCCGGCGAAGGCCTCCTTCGAGGCGGCCTGGGCCCCCGACGGCGCGGTCTGCCTGGCCAGGACGCGCGATGACCGGGCGCTGGAGTCGATCCTCCAGGAGTGTCCCGGGCGTTTCCAGCCGGGCGCGGTGGACCTGGGGAACGGCGACCGGTGCGCCGTGCGCCGGCCGGACGCGAGCGCCGCCGGCCCGGTGCTGCGGAACCGGTCGCTCCCGGCCGCGGCGCGCTGAATAACCCGGCACCGGCGGGTCTCCTGAAATCGAACCGCGACGTTCGATGCGTCACCCAGGAGACCCGCCCATGCCCACGCTGCACCTTCCGTTCGACCAGTCCCCTCGACCTCGCCTCTTCGGAGCGGCCCGCTCCAGGTCCTTCGACATGGGGCCCACCGGGCAGGATCTCCTGGAGCTGGCTTCCTCCAGTGGGCCCGGGACCCTTCCCGAACTGCCGCCGGTGTGCCTGGTCACCGGCGACCGGGAGAACGTGACCTTCCGCACGGTGGACTTCTCCTGGTTCCCGAGGTGGGTGCTGCTCCTGAGCTTCTTGCCCACGGGCAGCGTGCTCCTGGCCGCCATCGTGGCGCGGCTGTTGACCAGGAAGGCGACGGGCGATCTGCCCTTCACCGACCGCGGGTGGCGCCAGTGGAGGGTGGCGAAGCGGATCACGCCCATCTCCGTCTTCGTGGCCGGGTACGCCCTGATGACGGCCCTGACCGCCGGACACTCGGTGGTGGCCGGCGCCGCCTGGGTCGCGGTGGTCGCCCTGCCGATCGGGCTGTACCTCGCGTTCCAGCGGAACCGGATGGTGCGGCCGGTTCGCATCACCAAGGCGGAGATCGCGCTCGACGTCCCCAGCCAGGAAGCCGCGCAGGCCGTCCTCGACCATTTCCGCCCTGGCCACGGGGTCCAGCCCGGCCCGCTGCTCAGCCCGGCGCGCTGAGCTGGCGCCGCGGGTGAAGCGCCCTCGCGACGGGTGACTCGCGACCCGCCTGGCCTACCGGACCCACCGCGGGTCGCGCCGGCCACCCGGGATCCTGCCCGGTTGCGATTGGTGCGCCGCTTGCTCACCCGGAGCATCCGTGTCGCCCCACGCACAGGCCCCCTCCGGGTCGCTCCGCGTCCTCCTGGTGGATGACAGCGCGTTCTTCCGCTCCATCCTCCAGCAGTACCTGCAGCCGCTGGCGGGGTCCTTCCTCACCGCGGAGGGCGGCACGGACGCGCTGGCGCTGCTGGAGCAGTCGCCGGTGGACGTCGTCATCTCCGACCTCAACATGCCGGGGATGGACGGGGTGGAGCTGATCCGGCGGATGCGGCTCCACCCGCTGCGCAGCGTGCGCACCGTCCCCGCGGTGCTGATCACCGCCGAACGCGATCCCGACCTCATCGCCCGCGCGGAGCGGGCCGGCGCGGACCACCTGGTGCTCAAGCCGGTGGCGCCGGAGGACTTCCGCAACCTGGTGGCCCGGCTGTGCGAGGGGAGCGCGCCGTGACCTCCCCGCTCCCGCTGCTGCTGCTGGTGGACGACAGCGAGGCCATCCTGGAGATGGAGCAGGCGGCGCTCTCGCGCCACTACCGGATCTCGCTGGCCCGCAACGGCGCCGAGGCGCTGGCGCGCGTGGCCCAGGAGCGCCCGGACGGCGTCCTGCTGGACCTGTCCATGCCGGACATGGACGGCGACGAGGTCCTGGCCCGGCTCCAGCGGGATCCGCGCACCGCCTCCATCCCGGTGCTGATCGTCTCCTCGGAGACGGAGCGCGCCGACGCCTGCCTGGAGCGCGGGGCGCTCGCCTCGCTCCACAAGCCGGTCGCCGCCGCCCGCCTGGTCTCGGAGGTGGAGCGGGTGCTGGAGCAGGTGCGCGCCGCCCGCCGCCGCCAGGGCCTGCACATCCTCCCGCTCCAGGTGGGGCCGCTGGTGGTGGCCGTCCCGCTGGAGGCGGTCCGCTCGGTGCACTGGATGGCGTCCACCGCGCCGCTGCCGGGCGCTCCCGCCTACGTGGCCGGCGCGCTGGAGCTGCACGGGGAGCCGGTGGTGGTGGTGGACCTGGCCACCCGCTTCGGGGTGGAGCCCTCCGCCCAGCTCCTCTCCCGCCAGCTGGTGGTGATGGAGGGCGCGCGGGGGCTGCTCGCCCTGTGCGCGGACCAGGTCCTGGACCCGGAGGAGGTCCCCGCGGACCACGTCCATGGCCCGGGGGCGCCCTCGGGGCCGGAGGAGTTGCTCGGCGCCGTCCGGTCGGTGCTGCGCGCCGCGGGGGGCGTGCTCCCGCTGCTGGAGGCGGACCTGTTGCTGGGGCCGCGCACCTGGCTGGCGCTCTCCCCGGCTCCGGCCCCGGCTCCAGCGGAGGCGGCATGAGTGCGCCGCTGGATCCGGAGATCGCCGAGGCGCTGGTCCAGCTCGCCTCCCGCCACCTGGGCTTCACCCGGGACAGCATCGAGCCGGGGGCGCTGCGCGCGGTGGCGAGCGCGCTGCTGTCCGGCGGGACGGACCGGGCCGGGCTGCTGGAGCGCGCCCGGCGCGGCGACCCCTTGCTGGTGGAGCGGCTGGTGGAGCAGGTCACCGTGGGCGAGACGTACTTCTTCCGCGGCCCGGACCAGCTCCAGGTGGTGGCGGACCGCTTCGCCGGCGCCTCCGGCCGCGCCATCCGGGGGCTGAGCGCGGGGTGCTCCACCGGGGAGGAGGCCTACTCGCTGGCCGCCTGCCTGATGGAGGCGGCCCCCGGGGCGGAGGTGAGCGTGCTGGGCGTGGACGTGGAGCCCCGCCGCATCGCCACCGCCCGCGAGGGCCTGTACGGGGCCTGGTCCCTCCGCCACACCGACGGCCGCTGCTTCTGGGAGCCCGCCGGACAGGGCCGGGTGCGGGTGCGCGAAGGCGTGCGCGCGGCCACCGGGTTCGCGGTGCAAAATCTTTTGGAGCCGCTGGCCGCCGGCCCGTTCGACGTCATCCTCTGCCGCAACGTCCTCATCTACCTGGAGTCCGGGGCCGCTCGAGCCGTCAAGCACGCGCTGGCCGCCGCCCTGTCGCCCGGCGGGGTGCTGGTGATGGGCACCGTGGAGGCGGACCAGCCGCCGCCCGGGCTGGAGCGCCTGGGCGCGCCCCACCTCCAGGCGTTCGTCCGGCCCCCGCCGCGCGCCGCTCGCCCCGCGGTCCAGCCGGTCGCCACCGCCGCGCCGCCGCCGCCCTCTCCACCCGGGCCCGCCGAGCCGCCCGAGCCCGTCCGGCTCCACCTGGAGGCCATCCGCTGCAAGGAGCAGGGCGAGCTGTCCCGCGCGGACCGGCTGCTGGAGGAGCTGTCCGGCCGCCACCCCACGTACCTGCCGGCGCTGCTGGAGCGGGGGCTGCTCCACGCGCGCCGCGGCCAGCGGCGGTCCGCCTCCCGCCTGATGCGCCTGCTGCTGGAGCGCGCCCGCCTGCTCCGGCCGGAGGAGCCGGTGCCGGGGCCGGAGCCGCTGCCACTGCGCTACTACGTGTGCTCGGCCGCCGCCTTCCTCGGCTCGGAGCGCGAATGAGATCGCGCCCGCTGCCGCACCGGGTGGAGCCCAGCGCCGCGCAGCGCGAGGTGCTGGACCGCCGCGCCGCGCGCCTGCGCGAGCGGACCGTGGAGGTGGAGGAGGAGCAGGCGGTGGCGGTGGCCGAGCTCCCCGCGGGCGATCACACCTACGCCATAGAGCTGTGCTCCCTGCACGCGGTGCTCCCCCTGCGCCAGGTGTCGCCGGTGCCGCTGGCGCCCGCGCACGTGGTGGGGGTGGTCCGGTTCCAGGGCGAGATCCTGCCCGTCCTCAGCTTCGCGTCGGTGGTCGACGTCGGCGGGTGGCGCCGCGACCCGGAGGTGCTGCTGGTGGTGGAGGCGGCCGGCCAGCGCGTGGGCCTGGACTCGGAGCAGGTGCCCCGCGCCACCTCGCTGCCGGCGCGGCTGGTGGCGGAGGCGCGCGCGCACGCCCCCTCGCCGGTGCTGGAGGTGGTGGTGGGATCGCGGCGGGTCCGCCTGCTGGACCTGCCCGCGCTGCTCCAGGGGCTCCGGATTCGCCATGGCGCCTGATCCGGAGCTGCTCAAATACCTGCCCAGCTTCACCGAGGAGGCGGAGCAGATCCACCAGCGCTGCACCCAGGACCTGATCGCCCTGGAGCAGGCCGCCCCGGAGGCGCGGCCGCCGCTGCTGGCGCGCATCGCCCGCGGGCTGCACACCGTCAAGGGAAGCGCCGGCACCCTGGGCCTGTCAGAGGTGGCCCGGGTCGCCCACGCGCTGGAGACCCTGCTGGCCCCGGCGAAGAAGACCGGCGCGCTGCCGGAGGGGGCGGGCGACCTGGTGCTGCGCGGGCTGGACCTGATCCGCCAGCTCATCCAGGACGCCGCCGCCGGCCGTACCGGCCCGGCCCCCCAGGTGGACGAGCTGCTCTCCACGCTCCAGGGGGTGGGCGCTCCAGCCTCCGCCCCTGCTCCCGCGACCGCGGCTCCCGGCCCGGTTTGGCCCGCGCCCGCGCTCGCGCTCGCGCCCGCCGCGGAGCCCGTGCCGGCCGACCTCCAGATGCGGGTCTCCACCGACCAGGTCCTCCAGTTCCTCCGGGAGCTGGAGCGCCTGCGCGAGCTGCGGGTGGGCCTGGAGGGCCGGCGCCGGGAGATCGACCTGGAGCTGGGCCGCCGCGACGTGCAGTCGGACGCGGTGCGCCTGCGCACCACGCTGCAGCGGCTGGCGCTGAGCTTCACCCACCACGCGCAGGAGACCGGCGACGTCCTGGAGGCGCTGGAGTCGTCGCTCAAGGCGGTGTCCACGCTGCCCATCCGGGTGGTGGTGGATCCGCTGCAGCGGACGGTGCGGGACCTCTGCCAGCAGCTGGGCAAGGAGGCCCGGCTGTCGGTGGTGGGCGGGGAGATCTCGGTCGACCGGGGCGTGCTGGAGGCGCTGCGCGGCCCGCTGGTGCACCTGGTGCGCAACGCGGTGGACCACGGCATGGAGCGCCCGCACGTGCGCGAGCGCAAGGGCAAGCACCGGGTGGGGATGATCGTCATCCGCGCCTCCCAGCACGGAAACCTCCTGGCGCTGGAGGTGGCGGACGACGGCGGGGGCATCGACGTGGAGAAGGTCCGGGCCACCGCCGCCCGCCAGGGCACCGTCTCCGCGGCGGAGCTGGAGGCGATGACGAAGGAGGCGGCGCTCCAGCTCATCTTCCTCCCCGGCCTGTCCACCAAGGACCAGGTGACGGACGTCTCCGGCCGGGGCGTGGGCCTGGACGTGGTCCAGAGCGAGGTGCGGAGGCTCCAGGGCCAGGTCCAGGTGCGGAGCGCGCCGGGGAGCGGGACCCGGTTCCAGCTCACCCTGCCCATCGGCTACG
>Ga0310813_10002164_pt1 | contig 11948 bp, 11 predicted proteins | sample YN3metagenome_FD_203086 | JGI IMG/M metagenome (GOLD analysis project Ga0310813, IMG submission 203086) | Soil microbial communities from experimental microcosm in Duke University, North Carolina, United States - YN3 | ecosystem: Engineered > Artificial ecosystem > Soil microcosm > Unclassified...
CCTTGTTGACCAGAACGACCGCGGCGACGCGCTCCGATGGAATCAATCGGAGCCATGCTTGCGCTCCGGAGTTGCCGCCCTGCGACAACACGGTGCGATGGCCGAAGCGATCCTCGATCCACCAGCCGAGCCCATAACGTTGCGTGCCCGAGCCCGTGGGGACGGTGACCGTCTGCATCGAGTCGATGGCGGCATCGGAGAGGATCGCGCGCTGGTCGGAGCGACGGGCCTTCATATGGAAGGCGGCGAACAACGCCAGGTCGTGCGCGCTCGCCCATCCGCTGAAGCTGAGATAGTCCGACGAGCCCTCCGGCGTCGGCACTGGCGGAACCAGCCCCCGCCCGTAGACGAAGGGGACGACGGCCTCTGGGGCCATCGCCGAGTCGAGGCCGAGCGATGAGTGCTTCATGCCAAGGGGCAGGAGGACCTCGTCACGAATGAGGGCTCGGAGCGGGCGGCGGCCGGCGCGCGCGATCGCCTCGCTCGCGACGATGAAGCCGAGGTTGGAGTAGTCGAACCCTGCGCCCGGCTTGCTGACGACGATACCGTAGTCCCTGATCATTTCGTCGGCGTTCGGCATATGGCACTGGTCGCGCGGCCGGCCGGCGTCGCAGCCGATGTTGAATGTCGAGAGGCCGGCGGTGTGCATGTACAGCTGTCTGACGGAGATTTCCCGGACGTCCCAGACCGGACTCGAGATCGCGGTGGTGCGGAGGTAGTCGTTGACGGGCCGGTCGAGATTGACGAGGTGCCGGTTCTGCAGCACGGCGGCGAGCGTCGTCTCGAACGTCTTGTTGAGCGACGCGAGGAGGAATGGCGAGTTGGGCGTGGCGCGCCGGTTGTTGGCGCTGTCCGCCCAACCGATGGCTTCCTCCCAGATTATGGCGCCGTCGCGGACGACGGCGAATGCAGCGGCGGGGGCGCTTTCGCGGACCATCCCTTCACGAAGGATGCGGCGAACTTCGGCGAAATCTGGTGTGGCCTGCGCGGCGAGCGCGGAAGGCACCGGGACGGCGAAGGCCAGCGCGACGAGCGCTCTACGCATAGTGGGCGTCAGCATAGGGTTTGTTGCTCTGAGGGCGACACCCGGGGCTATCACTGCGGCACACGCCGACGACGAAGCTCGTTGCCGCTCGACTTGACGACGACCTCGGTCACTGTTCCATCGCGACTTTTTTCAAAGGTCCAGCGCGTTGAATGGTCGATGGCGAAGAATTCAGTCTCTGACGCTGGATAGAGACGGAACCATGCGTCTTCGCCGGATCGTGCGAAGAGCTTTTGATCCTCGAAGACGACGACGAGAGAAGGGCGGCCGGCCGCGTCATACCTTCCTGCGTAAGTCGACTGAACCGCCGGCGGCACTGGTTCGTACTCGAGCTGAGACGTCCATGTGATGTAATCGGGCCACCGGTACTCACGCGCGACACTCTCGAGCACCTCGTCGATGAACCGCCCGTTGTTGTTGCGATTGATCATCACCACCGCTCCCTGGCGGCCGTTCTTGTAGGCCACGAGCATGGCGTCGAAGCCGGCGTTGCGACCCGAGTGCATGAAGCGCCGCGATGCGCCATTCGGACCGGCGAGGAAGACGCCCAGGCCGGCGTTCGACACACGGGCGGTGAGAATTTCTCGCGCCGCGGCCTGCGTGAGCAGACGAGATGGACGACCGGCCAGGGCATCCTGCAGCTCGATGATCACCTGCGCCAAATCCGATGGCGTCGTCCACAGACCGGCCGCGGCGAGCTCCGGCTGGATCATCCAGTTGCCCTCCAGCTTCGATCCGTCCCGTCGATACCCGGATGCCGCCACGCGAGCGCGGTCGGCCGGCAACGGCTGCTCAAAGCTGCTCTGCGTCATGCGAAGCGGCGAGAATACCGACCGACGCATGTATTGGTCGAATGGCGACTGTGCCACTTCGCTAATAACCTGTTGCACGACGACATATCCGCCGCCGGAGTAGCTCACGACCGCCCCGGGCTGCCCTGCCATGCGGACTGCTTCGTTGTTCGCCGGCTTTTCACCGTTGAGTATCTGCGCTGTGGTCGGCAGCGGCGCGCCCGGCACATAGCCCGCGAACCCCGACTCGGTGAGTCCCGCAGAGTGGCTAAGGAGCTGGCGGAGCGTGATGCTTTGACCCGGATTCCATGACCGAAGCCACTGGCGCAGATCGCCGTCGAGGTCGAGCTGATGATTCTGCACGAGGGCAACGGCGCCCAGCGCCGAGACTGGCTTGCTGAGGGATGCGGCCTGAAAGAGCGTTTCGGTTGTGACCGGACTTTTTGTGTCGCGGTCACGAACGCCATACGCGCCGGCCCACGCGATGCGACCGTCCTCGATGACGGCGACGCTCATGCCGGGTATGGCGTGGTACGTCATCCGCTCGACAATCGACGCACGTTGGCCCGTTTGACCTTTCGGCACGGCCCGCGGGAGCAGGCCGCTTTCCACGCGCGCGATCCGTGCGGCCTCCGCGTCCTGGGGCCGAGCGAGTCCGCCAGTCGTCGCGAGAAGGACGAGCAACAAGCCGACGACCTTGTCGCATCGTGCTCTGGCGGGCATGCGATCTCCGATATGGTCAGATACGAGTTTGACATACGGCATCGTGAGATCGTTCGAAAGTAGGCGCGGCAGCCACGTCGGCCGAACCGCATGCCGCCTTGCGATGCACGAGTCGGGCATCGCACCGTTAGCGGGCATCCGAGTTAATCCCGAGTCGGCATTCACCGGATACGTGCGCCACCTCCCGAAAGACGACCGCTGTTCCGCCGTCCCACTACCATGAGCATCGGCATGCCCACTCTCCAGGAACAGTTTGGCGCCATCGACATCTACCTCTTCGATCAGCTCCTGCGCGGCAATGTCTCGAAGGGGATGACGATCTTCGACGCCGGCTGCGGCACCGGCCGGAACATCGTGTACCTACTCCGCGAAGGGTACGAGGTTTTCGGCGCCGATCTCGATCCGCAGGCGATCGACGCCGTGCGCCGCCTCGCGCCGCACCTGCCGGCTGACAATTTCCGCGTCGAATCCGTCGAAGCACACTCGTTCCCGGATCTGTTCGCCGACGTCGTCATCATCAACACCGTCCTGCACTTCGCGCGAGACGACGATCACTTCCGCGCGATGCTGCACGGCTGCTGGCGGACGCTCAAGCCGGGCGGGCTTTTCTTCTGCCGGCTCGCGTCGACGATCGGCGCCGGAGGTCTCGTCCGACATCTGCACGATCGATGGTACGCGATGGCGGACGGCACCGAGCGGTACCTGGTCGACGAGACGATGTTGATGCAGGTGACGAAGGAGCTCGGAGCCGAGCTCGTCGACCCGATCAAGACGACCGTCGTGCAGAATCTGCGATCGATGACGACGTGGGTGCTGCGAAAACGGTAGGATGCGGAGCACGGGACGACGGCGTTTGGCCGCGGGTCATGATCCGCGACGAGTCGCGTTGACAGGGCGCGGCGACCTTCGCGATCTTTCGGCTTGCGCCGTAGGGCGCAACGGCTTCGAGCCGGATGGGCATCGCCCGCCTACGTGACGCCCCGTGGAGTGTGCTCGCGATGCTCAATTGCGAACATCTGCGCAAACAGGCGAAACTGTACGTTCGCTGGCATCGGCAGCAGTACTATCCGGTTGCTGCACGGATCCGAGCTGTGTTGCCGCGCTACAGCCGCCTGACCGACCGTGAAATCCTGAGGCAGCCCTTCCGGCTGTCGGATGCACAGGAGCTCGTTGCGCGCACAGTCGGCTTCGAGAGCTGGGAGGCACTCCGTTGGGGAAGTCATCTCATGACCCACACTCGAACCGGTACCCCAGCCATGCCGACCCTCGTTGCCGCTGAACCACAGCTCTACGTCCGAGACATCGTTGCCTCATGCGATTTCTATTCGCGGATGCTCGGATTCTCCGTCGCGTTCACCTATGGCGAACCGCCGTTTTATGGCCAGGTGTTTCGCGACGGCGCCAGATTGAACCTTCGTCAGGTCGACGAGCCAGTCATGGATCCGAAGCGCCGCGATAGCGAACAAATGCTCGTGGCGTCGATCACGCTGGAGGACGCCAAGCCGCTCTTTCTCGAATATCAGAGCGCCGGCGTCACGTTTGTTCAACCGCTACGGTCCGAACCGTGGGGCGCGCGAACGTTCGTTGTGCGAGATCCGGACGGGAATCTCCTTCTGTTCGCCGGACGAGGTGAGTGACACGCGAGCTGAGATTGTTGCACGCTGGGCAGAATGAGGTGGCGTTTTCGGCGCTCCCATGTGCGTCTTCGGGATGCAAGCAACCTGGTCGCACGGTGGGTTTGATCGGTTCATAGCGACGGTGGGGGCAATCGGGGCCGTCGCTCGCGGGACGCGGACGGTCGCACACACTTTGCGGGAATTCCCGACCAATCGGGCACTTCTGGGCGGGTCGACGGTATTAGTGGACCACCTGCATGGGCCGTGGGCCCTCAGGGACGATCCGGCCGTCGCATTCGCCCGATCGGGTGTCAGACTTAGGCGGCTCGTCGCGCTCGGCGGCGCGATCGAGCGAGGAACGCGCACCGTCCTCTCGAAGGTGGTGGGTATGCGCTCTGTTCGTTGTGATGCGTGCGGCGCGAAGGCGATGACCGCGGCGGCGAAGTGTCCGAAGTGCAGCCACTTGCTCGACCTTCGCGATGGATTCGGCGAGCTGCTGCCCCTCGCCTACTGCTCGAGTTGCGACTCGTACTACCCCGAGCACCTCGGCGAATGCAAATGGTGCCACACCAAGCCGGAGCGTCCACCGATCGGCCCAAAGATCTGGCGCGCGGTGGGCGCGGGTTTGGCCGCCGTGCTCGGCGGAGTCTGGTTGGTCGGCAATCTCACGTCGGACGCAAAGCCTCAACGCGCCAAGACCGGTACGCAGAGCGTCGCGCGGAAGGCGGCGAGTGACAGCATTACCGATTCGGTGAAGCAGGCCGCGCCGACGGCCGTCGTGGCGAGCGCGAACGAGGACAGCCTTGCGCCCGTCGTCAGCCCGTCGCCATCAGCATCGGCGCCGGTCGTGCTGCCTCAGGCCGTAGTTCAGCCGGTGGGACCGCCGGTCGCACCCGCGGTTTCCGCGCCGATCGCCGCGGCCCCGCGCATCATGAAATCCAATGGCACGGTCGTGCCGGCGGCGCGCCGGTCGTCATCGCCGTGGGTGCGTTCCGTGTCGCGTGATTGGGTGATCATTCGACGCGACGCAAGCAAGCGCTCCAAGGTCGTGGCCTCGATCGGCCCGAACTCTCGTGTAGAGCTCGGTGAGTCACGCGGCACCTGGCGACGCCTCCGCGCGAAAGGCGTCGCCGGGTGGGTGGAGCCGCGCAACCTGTTCGAGGTCGCTCGCGCGCGCTAGTTGCCGCCGCGGCCCGGTCTTGGGAGCGCCGTCGGCGGCAAGATGTTGTTCAGCCGCATGTAGTTCGCGAGCTGGCTATAGTGGTCGGCGAGATCGAGCGCATGGCCGAGCACCATCGAGACCCGCGGCCGCTGCTGCGATTGCGTACCGAACGTCAGCGTGATCGTCTCGGCGAGCGACGCGTCGTTGAGCTGCCCCAGGGCGCTCTGACAGAAGGTGAATGAATCCTTGAGCTTCGAGACGAGCTTGGCCTTCGGCCACTTTGCCTTCACCGAATCCGCGGTCGCGGTATCCTCGGCCGTGAGATTCGGCTTCATCGCCCCGAAATTATTGCAGAAGAAATAATTGTCGGAGGCGACGTGCTGCGCGATGTATCCGATGGTGAGCTGCGCCGGGGTGGGCTTATAAGAGAACTTTGATTCCGGGATGGAATCGAATGCCCTCGCGATGTTGTTGTGCATCGCGACGATCCGGCCACGAAAAACCGTCGTCATCGGATTCGCCGGATCACCGGCCGGCTGCTGAGCAGCAAGCGCCAGCGGCAACGCGACAGTGAGGATTGCTGCGGATGTGATCTTCATATCTGCTCCGGAAAGAATGGCAGGGGGGTCTTTGTGATATGGGCGGGCGGCTGGCGTTGCGCAACGGGGATGGCCGCGAGCTTACGAGGAGCTTACCAGATAGCTTTTGCGAACGCGGTCGAACCGTGAGCTGTGAGGAAGGTCACAATGACGAAGGTGCGTGTCCAAAGCTTCGGCGTGTCGCTGGACGGGTATGGAGCTGGACCGGAACAAAGCCTCGAGCATCCGCTCGGCATAAACGGCCCCGATCTGATGGAGTGGTTCTTTCACACGCGGATCTGGCGAAGCATGCAGGGCGGATCGGGTGGCGAGACCGGTATCGACAACGAGCTCGCCGAGCGCGGCATGTCCGGCATCGGCGCGTGGATCCTCGGCCGCAACATGTTTGGGCCGGTTCGTGGCCCGTGGCCCGACGAGAGCTGGAAGGGCTGGTGGGGCGAGGAGCCGCCGTATCACGTCCCGGTGTTCGTGCTCACCCGGTACGAACGTGAACCGCTCCGCATGGCAGGCGGCACGGAATTTCGATTCGTGACCGGCGGGATCGAAGCGGCGCTCGAGCAGGCACGCGCCGCCGCGGGCGAACGAGATGTGCGGATTGGCGGAGGCGTTCAGACCGTGAGGCAATATCTGCGCGCCGGCTCGATCGACGAGCTGCATCTCGCGGTTCGGCCGGTGCTGTTGGGGCGCGGCGAGGCGCTCTGGCACGACCTCGATTTCCGCGCGCTCGGCTACGAGGTGGCCGATTCGGTTCGGGGAGAGCGGGCGACGCACGTCTTCATTCGAAAACGCTGAAGACGCGCGCCACGTCGTCTAGTCTTTGATGAGGAGCGGAACGCTTCCTCCCGCCTCCTGAATTCGGCGCGCGAGCGCGACAGCGTCATCCGGCACCATGCGAATGCAGCCGTGCGACGCGGCCTCGCCCATCGAATCAGGATCGTTCGTTCCGTGGATGAAATAGTACGGCGCCTTGAAGTAGATCTTCACGCCCTGCATCGGGTTCGCCGCCGCGCCGGGCGGCTGGTAGTGCTGGTTGCGCGCCCAGTCCGTCGGAGGCGGGCGCCACGCCGGATTCCAGACGATATCGCCGGTCCGGAAGGAGCCCGTCGGGGTCGGATGACTCGGCCGACCCACCGCGACGTCGTACGTACGGACGACACTGCCGTTTTCGACCACCTTGAGACTGCGCGCCGACAGGCTGACGACCAGGCGCACCGGCGGATCGCCGGTGTGGAAGATCGACCAGAACAAGACCAGCGGAATGATCGGCGCAAGGCTCAGGGTGCCAAGTCGCCAGCGACGGGTCAACTGCATCGACAACTCTCCTACTTCAGGCCACCTGTCGCGGCGCCTCGCGCGACGGCAGCGTCAAATGAAAGGTGGTGGTCTTTCCGGGAGTGCTCTCGGCCCAGATTCGGCCGTTGTGCGCCTCGATGAGCTCGCGGGTGATGTAGAGTCCGACTCCCAAGCCCGGCGTTCCCGATCCGCGCGCTTCTTTGGAACGCATGAACCGGGCGAACAGCTTCGGCAAATCCTCCTGCGCGATGCCACGGCCGTGGTTGGTGACGGCGATCTCGACTTCGTTCGGCCGGTGTTCGATGGCAACATCGATCTCCGTTCCGGCGTCGCCGTACTTCACCGCGTTCGAGAGAAGGTTGCCGAGGATTTGCCCGACCCGCATCACGTCGACAAACACTTCGCGGCGCATGCCGCTCTCGGCGACTCGCACCTTCCGATCGCCGATCACGTGCGTCAGGCGCGCGACGGCATCTTCAACGCACGACCGCGGATTCACCCAGCTGCGTCGCAACTCGAGGCGCCGCGCCTCGAGCAACGACATATCGAGCAGATCATCCACCATGCGGGCCAGCACGTTCGCGGCCGAGGAAATTCTCGACAGGAACGAGGATTCTGCATCGACCCGATGTTCCTCGTGCAGCGCGGGCAGCGCGCTGGCGGCCATGAGGATGACGCCGATCGGTTGACGGAGATCGTGCGCGATAACGGACGTCCATTCGTCGCGCAGCCGTTGCGCCTCGCGAAGCTCGGTGATGTCCTGCGCGGTCCCGGTGATTCCAACGATCTTTCCGTCGTCGTCGCGAATCGCGTCCCCGTGCGCCATGACATAGCGGACCGACCCGTCAGGGCGCATGAGCGAGAGCTCCAGCTCGTAAGGGCGACCATCGGCCATCGTTTTCTTGACGGCGTCGCGCAGACGTCTGACGCTTTCCGGCGTGAAAAGGTGCGAGTTCTCGCTGAACAGCGCCGGCAGCGGATGGGAATGGTCGCGACCGAAGATGCGATAGAGCTCGTCGGACCAACGGGCGGTATCGTTGCGCGAGTCCCAAGTCCAGTTCCCGACATGCGCGATTCGTTCCGCTTCGCGCAGATCGGCTTCCCTTCGGCGCAGCGCCTCCTCGGCGCGCTTCCGTTCGGTGATGTCCGACCAGATGGCGCAGATGCCGAAGGTGTGGTTATCGACGCCCTGGAGCGCAAACTTGTTGATGAGGAACACTCGCCGAGTCCCGTTGCGTTCGAACACTTCCTCGTACGACGCCGGCGTGCCTTTCTCGAGCACCGATGCATCGATTGCCCGGTGGCGCGCGGCCACGGCGGGCTGGAACAGATCCTCGTCGGTTTTTCCTCGCGCCGCTTCTACGCTCGTTCCGAGCATCGAGGCGAGCATCCGATTGACGAGGATGTATCGCCCCGTGAGATCCTTGACCACGACGATGTTGGGCGAGAAATCCATGACGGCCTGGAGCAATCGCTGACTTTCGGCGAGCGCCTTCGCCTGCTCGGTGAGCCGCCGATTTGCCTCCTGCAGAGCATCGCGGTTGCGCTTCAGCTCGGAGACGTCACGGGTGACCGTTCCAATCCCCAGCAACCGCCCTGTTTTCGGATCTCGCACGAGGAAGTTGTGCTGCCACACCGGGATCTCCGATTCGGTACCCCAGTGGCGGAATCGGGTCTCGCCCTGCCACAAACCGCGACTGATCGTCGATGGTTCGATCTCACCCAACGCGCTGTCGCGAGCCGACGGAGCGTAAAACTCGAGTAGGCTCAGTTCGGACATGGGCGCGTTCTCGGCCAGTCCGACCATCGCGCGGCCCGCGGGATTCAGGTAGATGGGTTGACGTGACGGATCGGCGATGCCGATGAAATCACTGGAGTTCTCGATCAGGGCGGCGAGCAGTTGGCGCTGGTCGGCAAGATTACGAAGCCGTGCCTGAAGCACGCTCACACCAACGCTCATGAACGTGAAGATGATCGCGGCGAAAACGTTTGCCGGGTCTTTGCCGGTCCAGCTGTGCCACGGAGGCATGAAGGCCCACCAAACGATGAGTCCGGAGCCGACGGTCGCCGCGATTCCGCTCGCCGCACCTCCGAACCAGGCGCTGAGAAACACGGCGGGATAGAACAAGGCCCAGCGCGCCATCGTCGGTCGAAAATGCCACTGTATCAGCGCAACGATCAGCGGCGGCACAATGGCTGCGAGGATCTTGTGGAGCCATTCGCGATACTTGTGCGACCTCCACTCCGCCGCGGTGCGCTCAGCCGCCGATTCGCCGTCGGTACTCCATGGTGATCGCATCCTGACGGAGAGTCGCCGCGCGCAGGGGGGAACGACAATCAGACCTTGGACTTCTCGATCGCGGGTCGAGCCGCGCCTTGCTACGATCGGTTACGTCGGTTGAGATCCAAGCCGGTCGTGTGGACCAAGGTCCCATATGCGCGACATATGGTTCGCTCTATTTGTTTTACTTTGTTGTCTTATGCCGAGGGAGGCGATGACTCCTTTCCCCACAACCAGTAGCGAAGGATGGGTTGCCGTCGTTGACGACGACGCATCGATTCGGCAGGCGTTGGCCCGCGTATTGTCGGTGAGCGGCATCGCCGCTCGAACATTCGGGTCAGCCGAACAGTATCTGGCTCAGGCCGGATCGGACGAACCGGCGTGTTTGATCCTCGACGTCCACCTGCCGGGGCGAAACGGTTTCGCGCTCAGAGACGAGCTGGAAGCGCGCGGCATGGCGCCGCCAATCATTTTTATTAGCGCGCTGGATGAAAAGTCGCTGCTGCGCCTCTCGCAGCGTCCCGAAGCGCCTCAGTATTTCCAAAAACCGTTCGATTCGCGCGCGCTGCTCGCGATCGTCCGCCAGCACATCGGAGTCGAAGCCGTGAGTAAAGCGGGATAGACCGGAGTGGGGGGGCCACGACCGGAGTGGGGGGCCACGACCGGAGTGGGGGGAGCGACTAGTAGGATGGGGACGCTACGTCCAAGGTCCTATTTCGATGGCCTGTGAATGAGCGTTAGGTGTCGCTGGTGTTTGCTCATGCCAGCCGACCCCGCCGAAGCACCCTGACGAATGTCGTCGTGCGCCAATCCATGCGCACGGGATCCGGGAGCTCGTCGGCAGTCAAGGTACAGGTGTTCGACATCCTCAACGTGATCCAGGCGTCGGGGAAGTTGTCGTTTCCGAACCCGTCGTGTCGGATCCCCGGTGTGAACACACAGCAGACCTATCAGAACGTCTGCAGTTACTACGACGTGAGGATCGCCGTTCGCTTCGAATGGTAAGGGTCCCGGATCGCCGGGCGTTTCAGCCGTTCCTCCCGTAGCCGTGGAAGCATGCGCCCCAGTTCGCGCCATCGATGGCGTGTCGGTCGGGCCGCTTCGGCGAGCCGACTGAGTTTCTGGCGGGGGCCGCCACCGAGAAGTAAGATGGAGCGCTGACCGTATCCGACTGCCACCCCGCGAGGATCCAATGAGCAACCCGATCGAACGGCTGCTGCGTGAATTCGACGAAGGACGCATCTCGCGACGCGAGGTTCTGCGGGCGCTCGGTCTGTCGCTCGTCGCCATTCCATCGATCGGGCTCGCGCAGGGTGGCGGTGGACGCGCCGGTGGCGACAGCACCGGGCGTGGCGGTGGCCGCGGTAATCGCGCGCCGGCCGATACCACGCGCGCGCCGGCGCCGTTCGAGCCGACGGGCTGGAAGACCGCCTGGTTCGATCACCTCACCTACCAGTGCATCGACTACAAGAAGGCGGTTCCCTTCTATGCCGCGGTCATGGGCTGGAAGGTGCGCGACGACGACGGTAAGCGGTGCGTGATGGAGATCAGCGACGCCGTCGGCGATGCGGTGTTCATCAATGGCTACGAGCCGCCGCCGCCCGCGCCGGCTCCGACACAGCAGGCCGACACCGGCGGCGGCCGCGGAGGGCGCGGCGGCGGTGGCGGTCAACGGGCGCCGAGAATGGCGAAGATCGCCAACCTCGCTTTCGGCATCGATGGGTGGGACACGAATAAGGTCGAAGCGGAGCTCAAGAAGCGAGGTCTGAATCCGGTCGCCGATCACAACGGAGACTTCAAGAGCTTCCACGTGAAGGATCCGGACGGGTTCGACATTCAGGTCTCGAACGGGACACGCGCCAATCGTCACAACAAACCGGCGAGTGGCAAGCTCCCTGGCCCAACGCCGTTCGAGCCGACGGGATGGAAAACGTCGTGGGTCGACCATCTGTCGTACGGCTGCTCGGACTTCAAGCGCACATTCGCGTTCTATGAAGCGCTGCTTGGGTGGACGCAGTCGGGCAACTTCACGGGCAATCAGGTGACGGTCGACATGGGTGACGCCGGCGGCGCGATCATCCGCAATCGTCCGGGCGGAATGACGACCATCGACCATATCTCGTTCGGGATCGACGGCTTCGATCCGGACAAGGTCGAAGCGGAGCTCATGAAGCGGAACCTCGGCACGCCGGCGAGAAACAATCCGGGGCATCTGCAGCCGGATACCGGCAGCGGCGGCGACATCCACACGTCGCGATTCAAGAGCTATCACACGCCCGACCCATTCGCCTGGGATCTGCAGATCAGCAACGTGACGAAGTCGAATCGCCACGACACCTGAACGCCGCACCCCTCCACAAACCCGCATTAGGGGTCAGACTCCTAAGAGCAATTGGTCCAAAAACCCGCATTAGGGGTCAGATTCCAAAAGAGAATTG
>Ga0310813_10002165_pt1 | contig 11947 bp, 7 predicted proteins | sample YN3metagenome_FD_203086 | JGI IMG/M metagenome (GOLD analysis project Ga0310813, IMG submission 203086) | Soil microbial communities from experimental microcosm in Duke University, North Carolina, United States - YN3 | ecosystem: Engineered > Artificial ecosystem > Soil microcosm > Unclassified ...
CGGAATCGCAGGGCCGATTGCAGGATTTGCAGTCGCTCTTCCCGTTCTGTTCTTTTCGCTCGGACATTCACATGTCGCTCCTTTCGGAGTCGCTTTGCCGCGCATTCAGTTGGGATATCCCTTGATTTTCGGTCTGGTGCAGAAGGGGCTTGCGGTAATGAACCCACTCAATCCGGTCGCCAGCGTACCCCTGTCTCGCCTGTATCTGAGTCCGGTCGCGATTGCTGCCTGGGTGGGAATGTTCGCAACTTCGCTGAACTTGCTTCCTGGCGGCCAACTCGATGGCGGCCACATCGTCTTCGCAGTTTCGCCGCGCTCACATCGTACAATTTCGCGCATTACGATCCTCGCCCTGATCCCGCTTGCGCTTTTCTTCTGGACAGGCTGGATTGTCTGGGCCATTCTGCTGCGCGTAAGCGGCATGCGTCACCCCGCAGTTACCGAGTGGCCGGACATCACTCCCGCACGACGCTGGCTGGCATTGTTCGCCCTGGCAATGCTCGTTGTAACGTTTACTTATCTACCGCTTTCTCCGAGCGACAACGACAGTTCGCTGTTCGGGTCTTTATCGGCTGTCGTTAAGATGTTTTATCACCCGCGAACTCTGCACTAATTTCGACTACCTTGTTTCATGTATTTCCTGATTACGGCAAGTCCTGTATCCCCAGCCACTCACGCTTCACAATCGTGAAGCCAGCTCCGAATTTCCACATCCAGCAATTCGCGGCAGCAACTCCGATCGCGATAAATCCACTATTTTCACCACAACTCTTCGGCGCCAAATTGGCATACGGTTTGCATATTTAGTTTGCAAATTCTTAGCTTTCGAGGCCCGAACATGCGTGCACGATCAATCCTGCTTTTCTTTTTGACCGCTATCTTTGCCGCCTTTGTCACAATCGGCGCAGCAGCACAGTCCTTAGTTTCTGGCGATATCACCGGAATCGTTTCTGATCCCTCCGGCGCTGTCATTCCAAATGCTACGGTTACGTTGAAGAACAATGGCACGGGGCAGACGCAAAATGCCACGAGCAATCAATCCGGCGTTTACAGATTTTCTTTGCTGACTCCTGGTCAATACACGGTTACGGTCAATGCGGCAGGATTTCAGAATGCGGAGCGAACCGTTACCGTGGTTGTGGGTCAAGCCACAAGCATGAATATGCAACTCGCGGTCGGCGCGTCCTCACAGACAGTGGAAGTGACGGCAGAGGGTGGCGTGGTGCAAACCGAGAATGGGAACATCTCCACCACCTTCACCCCCGAACAGGTTGAACTCGTCCCCAACCCCGGTAACGATCTCAGCTACATCGTCCAGACCGCGCCCGGCGCAGTGATGAACACCCAGGCCGGATACGGCAACTCCGCCACCTTCGGCCTTCCGGCGACCTCGAATCTTTTCACCGTCAACGGAATGAATGAGAATGATCCTTTTCTAAACCTGAACAACTCCGGAGCTACCAATCTTCTGCTCGGCCAGAATGATGTTCAGGAAGTCTCAGTGGTGAACAACGGATACTCGGCGCAATATGGCGGCCTGGCCGGTGCCAATGTAAATTACGTCAGCAAATCCGGCACCAACAACTGGCACGGCAACGTCAATTATTTCTGGAACGGCCGCGCCATGAACGCCAACAGTTGGTTCAATAAGCAAGCGCAACTGGGTGACGGCGACCCAAGTACTCCCAATCGCCCACCTTTCTCCAATGCCAATCAATGGTCGGCTTCCGTCGGCGGCCCGCTTATCAAGAACAAGACCTTCTTCTTTGTGGATTACGAAGGTCTCCGCGTGCTGCTGCCCACCAGCACGTTGACCCAGATTCCAAGTCCGGCATTTCAGTCGGCTACCCTGGCTAACATCTCGGCCACTTCTCCGGCCCAATTGCCCTTCTACCAGAACATTTTTAATCTCTACAACTCCGCGCCAGGTGCAGCAAATGCAGGCCCGATTCCGGGAGGCAGCGACGGTTGTGACGGCACTCTCAGTTTGGGAGGCAACCCTTGCGCCCTGGCATTCCGCTCCACCGCGGGCAACTTCACCCATGAGTGGCTGCTTACTGCGCGCGTGGACCAGAATATCGGCGATAACGATCGCGCCTATGTCCACTTCCGCAGTGACCACGGCGTCCAAGCCACCTACACCGATCCCATCAACAGCGTATTCAATGCGCAGAGCACCCAGCCCCAGTATGAAGGCCAGTTGAACGAAACCCATACCTTCAGCGGCAGCGCCACCAATCAGTTCATTCTTTCTGGATCCTGGTACAGCGCGATTTTCAAGCCCGCTGATATGGCCGCGGCCACTGCTCTCATGCCTTATCGCCTGCGTTTCAGCGGTGGTACCTTCTATGATCTTGGCCGCGATCTGAACGATTGGCCTCAAGGCCGAAATGTAACCCAGTACCAGATTGCTGACGACTTGTCGAAAGTTTACGGCGCTCACAATCTGCGGTTCGGAATCAATTTCCGACGCAATGACATCACCGATTATTCCCCCGGCTTGTTTACTACCGGAGAAATTATTGGTGAAGATCAGGCCAGCTTCTTCTCGGGAACGGCGGGACTGTTTACCCAAGCCTTCAACACTCGACCCACACAGCCTGTTGCCCTGTACTCATTGGGAGTGTATGCGCAGGATGAATGGGCAGTTCGTCCGACTTTAAAGATAACCATTGGACTGCGGGCCGAGCACGATTCCAACCCCGTTTGCCAGACCGATTGCTTCGCCCGGCTTACCGGTAGCTTTTCCAACGTTTCACATGACGTCAATCAGCCCTACAACATGGCAATACAAACCGGAATACATTCCGCTCTGCCCTATTACACAGCCATCGGGTGGGAACCCCGTCTCGGCTTTGCCTGGACCCCACGCGGCGCTGGAACCAACACCGTGATTCGCGGCGGAATTGGAATTTTCCACGACTTCTTCCCCGCCACGGTGGCTGACAGCTTCCTGAACAATCCTCCGCTCTACAACCAATTCTTCGTTGGGCCGGGCACTCTGGCTCCGGGTGTGGCGGGGGATGTTCAAGGACTCGCGTCGGGCGCCAACTCCTCTTTCGTTACCGGGTTCGCGAATGGCGGGACCCTCGGCAGCATCAGCGGATCTAACCCTTTCTTCGTGCCGCCATCAGTATTCAATTCCGAGCGCTCTGTTCATGCTCCGCAATATCAGGAGTGGAACCTCGAATTGCAGCAGGGATTCGGGCAGAAGACGTCGGTGAGCATCAACTACGTCGGCAACCATCAAATTTACGGCCCGCTTCAGAACGCCGGCTTGAATGCGTTTTGTGACGCTGTCTGTCTGGGAAGTCTGGGCGCCACCTCGGCCCAGTTCTCCGATCTGCCAACCACGACACCTGATCCCCGCTTCGGGACCGTGACTCAGATTGGCAGCTCTAATGTCGGCAACTACAACGGTGTGACCGTGTCGTTGCAGCGCCGTTTCTCCTCACTACAATTCTCCGCTAATTACACCTATAGCCACGCTCTGGACATCGTTTCCAATGCGGGGATTTTGCCCTACAACTTCAACACCAACGAGAGCACTCTGAATCCGCAGGATCCGTTCAATTACAAGCGTTACAACTACGGCAATGCAGATTACGATGTTCGCCACTATGCCAGCCTCAACTACGTTTGGACCACGCCCAAGCTGAGCGGCTGGAGAGGAGCCATCGCCAGTTGGACAGTTTCAGGCACGTTGTTCACGCGTTCAGGCCTTCCAGTCACCGCCTACGATGACAATGCCAGCAGCACTCTGAATGGCTTTAATTACGGCATCAGCGCCGGTGATCCCGTGTTCGCAAATTATAACGGCTCTGGCCCTGTAGTCTGCACTCGCAACGCGGTCAACACTCCCTGCCTCGATGGCGCTTCGCAGTTCACCCCTGCTATCAACGGCTGGGGTAATCAGCGGCGCAATCAGGTCTGGGGTCCGCACTTCTTCGACACCGACCTGACCGTCATGAAGAACTTCCATTTGCCGATCACCGAAGCCAGCAATCTCGGAATCGGCTTGCAGTTCTTCAATATCCTTAATCATCCCAACTTCGATCAGCCGGACGCCAATATTTCCAGTTCCACGTTCGGCCAGATCATTAATACCGTAAGCGTGCCGACCAGCATTCTTGGATCGTTCCTCGGCGGAGACGCCTCGCCACGCCTCATTCAGGTCAAGGCGACGCTGTCCTTCTAGCCGTCGTCGCGCGGGTAATGCGGCAGCCCCGGAGATTCCGGGGCTTTCTTTTTTGCCGTTTTAATCTTCGACGACTCTCGCCGTCATCTCCTCGGCCGGGTCTCCGCCCACCATGCCCTGCGCAATGATCAGTCGCCGAGCCTCTACCCGAAGCTTCGGCAGTCGCAATCCGAAGATAGCCGCTCCACCCAGGGCCGCTACTGCGCCGGCACTGACCGCCACCGGCGCGCCCAACCGATCGGCAATCGCTCCCCCCATGAGCGCCCCCCACGGCGCCATTCCCATAAACATCATGGAATAAACAGACATTACCCGGCCGCGCAATTCGTCGGGCACCATCGCCTGAATCAATGTGTTTGACGCAGACATTTGCAGCATCATGCAGAAGCCAACCGGTACGAGCAGGGCGGTCGAAAGCCAGAAATTGTTGGATAGGCTGAAGACAATCAGCGATATCGCAAATCCCGCGCACGAAAGTGTCACCCAGCGGCCAAGACCTTGTACCCCGGTTCGAGTCGCCAGTGTAAGTGCCCCCAGCAACGCGCCCAGGCCGGTCGCTCCCATCAGGATGCCCAGCCCGCGAGGCCCGCCATGCAAAATGCGGTCTGCAAAGACCGGCATAAGGACGGTATAGGGCATGGCCACCAGGCTTACCAAGCCGAGTAAAAGCAGCAACGCGCGTATCGGTGCGGTCTCGCGGACAAACCGGAATCCCTCGATCACGTGCTCGATCGGTGATCCCATCGCTTTTATTTCTCGCGGCGAAACCTGCATCATCAGCAGACCAACAATTACCGCGATGTAGCTCACCGCATCCGAAAAAAAGCACCATCCCTCGCCGATTTTTGCTACCACGATTCCGGCGATCGCGGGTCCAATGATGCGCGCGCCGTTGAACATCGACGAATTCAGCGCAATAGCATTGATGAGATCTTCCTTCCCCACCATTTCCACCAGAAACGCCTGTCTGCCTGGAATATCAAAAGCGTTCACAATTCCGCGAAGGATCGCCAGCACGAAAATTTCGGAAACCGTGATGCGATGGCTCAGCGTCAGCCCCGCGAACACAAAGGCCAGAACCATGGACGCGGTCTGCGTCGCAATCACGACGCGATGGCGGTTGTACCGGTCGGCAGCAATGCCGCCCAGGGGAGAGGTCAGAAAGACTGGAAATTGTCCCGCGAAGGTGACCGACCCCAGCAGCAGTGACGAACCCGTAAGGCGATACACGAGCCACGCCTGTGCAACATTTTGCATCCAGGTGCCGATCAAGGAGATTAGCTGCCCGCCGAAGAAAAGCTGAAAATTGCGGTGCCGCATGGCCCGCAACGTAACCGGCAGCCGCCAAAGCGGCGGCTTTGCTTGATTTTCGGGTCCGGAAGCATTCTGTTCTGGCGTGCTCGAGGAGGACACTTTGGTCGTTTTATGATGCGGCGTCCTGGTGACTTGATGCAAACGCCTTCCGTCCCACTATTCACTTTTTTGTGACTTCCCCAACTGCCTTTTCTGGCGTACATTTATCCGGCAATAATGGCCACTGCCGAACCAACCCGTATCGAACGCCGCTGCGGACATCGTTTCACTCAATATCAGGTGCCGGTGTTGCTGAAGACATCAGACGGCGCTACCGGTACAGGATTCACTCTGGATTTGAGCTCCCGGGGCGCGCTCCTATGGACAGATTTCCCTTTGGTCGCCGGCCAGTCTGTTGACGTCACGCTCGTCATGCCGTCAGAGATTACCTTGGGCGAAGATATGTGCGTTCGTTGCCGTACGAAGGTCCTTCGTCTCGAACCGGACCATGCCCGCAGCAAACCGGCCGTCGCCGTCAAGATCGAACACTACGACTTCGTTCCCCGTGAACTCACTCCCTTGCAGTTGCATCCCGCCGGTGAAATTCACGCGTCCAGGCCTTAAAGGACCTTTTCCAACGTTTCCTGCTTCCCCACGCAGCCTGATTTGCATAAAATAGTCTCCGAGCGCTGTCGACTGGACGATAGTCTTCGATTCCGTGCGGAAGTCCTTTGTCCGTGACGCAACTCAGTGCCTTGCTGTCGTGCGATTACGGAGGTCACTTGGCTTGGTTACCCTCCACCCGTACCATTGATGTAAGCTGAGCTGGACGTAAGCTGAGCAACCAGAAGTACCGTTATGCACGAAATCGCCGTCAGTGTCCTTTCTGAAAATCCGGAACGCCTCGCGCACTTGCAGCAGCGTATTGAAGCGACTCAGTTAGGCCGGGTGGTTATCGCCCATGGCAGCTTCCCGGCTGGACCTTCCGACGCAGCTATCCGTCGAATACAGGAAACCCGTACTGAAGTCGTCGTAGTGGATATTGCTCCGCGCGACACTGCTCGCGCCATGCAGGCCATTGAACTCATTCATGCGAACGTACCGCAAATAGCGGTTTTCGCCGCCGGCTCCATGAATGAGCCCTCAGTCATTGTTGCCGCTATGCGCTCCGGCGCCCGTGAATATCTGGAACGCGAGTCGAGCACGGACGCCTTCATAGACGCTTTGCGCCGTTTTTCCTCTTCTCGTTCCAAAGCTCGCGGGGCGACCGGCCGCGCGCGAATTCTGGCGGTCACGAATTCCAAGGGCGGCGCCGGAGCCACTACGGTTTCGGTCAATACTGCGGTCTCTCTTCAACAGTCGCACGGCCGCACCGTGCTGGTGGATTTCGCCTTACTCGGCCATGCCGCATTGCACCTGAACGTACGCCCGCCATTTGGAATATCTGACGCGCTGCAAAACCTGCATCGCATGGATTCGGCGCTTTTGCAGAGCTTTGTCACCGAGTGTAAAGGCGGGTTGCATCTGCTCGCGGGAACCCAGCAGCCACTGCAACTCACCCCCTCTGCCGCTGAACTTGCGAGGCTCTTCGATCTCCTGGTTTCGCACTTCGAGTATGTGATTATTGATTGCTCGAACCGCGCGGATTCGTTGTTCCGAATGATCGCCGATCTTGCCAATGCCGTGCTGCTGGTGACCCAGGCCGATGTGGTTTCCTTGTGGAGCGCCGGTCGCATGCACGCTTTTCTGGAACAAGGCAGCGGGCGCGATCGCGTGCGCCTGGTCGTGAACCGGTTCAAGAAAATTCCCGGCTTCGACGACGAAGATATTCAGAAGGTCACCAATTGCAAACTTTTATGGAAGCTGCCCAACAGTTTTCATTCCGCCGGTCCGGCCATAGATAAAGGCAGCCCAGTTGCTTACCATGAAACCAGCGAGCTCGGAAGGTCGTATCACGCACTGGCGGGAATTCTTGCAGGTGCATCCAGCTCCGAAAATTCCATGGATCTTGGTTTCAATATCGAAAAATCAGAAGGCAAACGGCGGGTTAGCAGCTTGCTCATCTCGCCCCTGCGCGCTGGTCAGTAGTTTAGGGTTGCTGATTTCGCATCACCAGCAGTGCCGCACCTACCAGGGAGGGGACTCATGGATGTGGAATATACTGGCAGGCACTACGAAGTTACTTCCGCCAATCGCAAAGAAGTTGAAGCCGGCCTCGCCAAAATCCGCAAGATCCTTCGCAATAAATTTGACGCCAAGGTAATTCTGGCTGTCGAAAAACGCCGTCACAAGGCGGAGATCACCGTCAACTCGCGCATCGGACCGCTGGTCGGACTAGCTCAAGCCGGCGACATGAATGCCGCCATCGGTGAAGCCCTCGAGCACCTTGAAAAACAAGCGGTACGCAACAAGACCCGCATCATCACTAAAAAACGACGCAGTCACGGTAAGTGGAATGGCAAAGCTAAACCCGAAGCTTCCAGTCAAGCTGCGGCGCCAACCCCTGATCCGGAACCGGTCGAGATGGTAGTACACAAGTTTCCCGCGGTCGCGAAATCGACCGAAGTGCACCTGGTGCGCACTGATCAGGCCGTCGCCATGCGTCCCATGACTCTCGAAGAGGCCATCAAAGAAGCTCACTTCCGCGATCGCGACGTCTTCGTTTTCCGCGACCCCAAAGGCAAGGTGATGGTCCTGCATCGCACCCGCGACGGTAAAATGGAATTGATTGAGGCGCCGTAAGGACAACGGGCGGACCCCACACCGGCGCCTGGCGTCGGATAAATTGGACAATCATCCCCGAGCAGTAAGTGCTAAAATTCGCAGCTGGCTTGAAACTACTCATGCCTACAGCTACAACAATCGCCCCGGCTGCAACTACAACCACCTTCTCACAATCCCCTGAGACCACGAGGTTGATGTCTCTCGACCTGTTTCGCGGAATCACGATTGCCGCAATGATTCTGGTGAACAACCCCGGCGATGGCTCGTCCTCGTACTGGCCTCTGGAGCACGCCCACTGGAATGGCTGGACGCCAACTGACCTGGTGTTTCCCTTCTTCGTTTTCATTGTTGGCGTGGCGATGGCTTTTTCATTCAGTTCGCGCCTGCGCCGCGGCGATTCGCGGCCGCATCTCTTCAAACATGTCTTGTGGCGAGGACTTGCCCTGTTCGCGATCGGTGTAGTCCTCCACGGATTTCCCGATCACTTCAACTCGCATCTTCGCATCTACGGCGTGCTGCAGCGCATCGCGATCTGCTACGTGATTACGGCCATTCTTGAACTATGGACGGACTGGCGTACTCAACTGGCGGTTGCGCTTGCCTGCCTCTTGGGTTATTGGATCCTGATGCGATTCGTGCCTGTGCCGGGCTTTGGGATTCCTACGCACGACATTCCGCTGCTTGATCCCGACCGCAACATCGTCGCCTGGCTCGACCGCAAGTTGCTGATGGGCCATCTTTACGAAAAGACTCGCGACCCTGAAGGCGTCCTGAGTACGATTCCCGCCGTCGCCTCTTGCTTGGCGGGTCTACTTACCGGCAAGTGGTTGCGCACGGCGCGTTCTGCCAAAGTGAAAGTGCTGGCAATGGTCGCAGTCGGCGTTTGCGCAATCATCGCTGGACGCACCTGGCATCTCTGGTTTCCCATCAACAAAAAACTTTGGACCAGTTCGTTCGTACTCTTCACCACCGGTCTGGCGCTCGTTTTTCTCACTCTGTTCTATTGGCTGGTTGATATAAAGCAGTACCGGGCGGGCTGGACGAAGCCGATCTTGGTATTCGGCAAGAACGCTATCGCGGCATACTGCTTTGCCGAAGCGCTATCGGCCACCGCGGACAGCGTTCGCATCCACACCGCGAACTTCGGGACCATGAACCTTCAAGACTATGTCTATGCCCGGGTATTCGCCCCGCTTCTGAATCCCGCCAACGCCTCATTGCTGTATGCGGTCGTGTATGTCGGGCTGTGCTGGGTTGCGATGGCGCTACTGTATCGCAAAGGCTTGTTCCTAAAAATTTGATGCGCTTGTACATGTCCAGTCGTACACCCCCTGAGCCGTATAACTTGCGTAACATTGCCCTGACGTATACCCGTAGTACCCTCAATTTACCGGTCGGCTCGGCGCCAGATTTCAAGCGGAAATGGCTGTCCCCCGCGCCGAGTCGGGTCCGGGCTCAACACATCCGTGCCACGCATTCCTATCTTCAAACTCGGAACTCCGGCCGAAGTTCCGCCGCCGCGGCTGGCCACCTATTCGCCTGCGCTGAATCTTGATGGCCTGCAACTGGGCATCGACAATGTCCGCCACGACGTATGGCTGAGCCCCTCGTTCTGCGAATCGACGCGAGCGCAGATCGCTAATCTGATTGCCAAGTTCGGCAACGTTGAGATCATCCTTTCAGCCGAAGTCGGAGGAAGTGGGAACAGCGCTCGCGCTGGACTTTCGAAATTCCTACCCTCGTTTTCAAAGAAGAACCCAGACCTGAAGCCGCTTCTTCTCGAACTGCATAAATCGGCGCTCAATCAAGCCAAGGCGAAGGGCAATCTCGCCATTGACGTGCTCGCCAGGGCAGCAGTAATAAAGTTTCTGCGCGCCGAACTTAATACCCAGTTCGCCCATGTCTTGAACCGTTGCCGTGGAACTCTGAAGTCCTACGAGGGTGTCCGCCAACAAAAAGCCCTCGAGTACCGAGAAACCGTGGCCGCTTTTCAAATTGCGAAGAAAAATATTCTGCGCCAGGTTGGCGAAGAACTCTTTCGCATCCTGCGTGAGGTCGAGCGCGAAACCCTGGCCGCGACACGGCGTTCCTTGTTTGGAGAAAGCCAAAACACCGATTACCAGGTGTTCTTGAATCAGCTCATCTTTCTCGAAGAAGGCCGCGATTCTTATCTACAGGCGCAACACTATGTTCTGATTGGCGGCTTCGACAATGATCCGGATTCCATCGGCAACGTCCGCGCGCTGGTGTACGAGTTCCTTCGTGCGGTTTCCCCCGAAGCCGCGAATTGCGGCTCTAATGCGATCGACGGCTGGCTGAGTGCGCCCGAAAACGCACATGAACTGGTTGGCACCGGCGAGCCGTCGGAGCGAGAATATAAAAGTCGCCTGCAGGTTTGGATCGACCTGCTGGATCGCGAAACGCTCCTCAGTCTCGCGGTCGCCGCTTATGAAGTTCTCCCGCTGTTCAAAGAATTCACTCCTCTCATGGACCCGCAGCAACTCAAGTACGCACTGGTTTATCGCAAGGAGCGCGATCGCGTCGAGAAGTTGATCGAGGAGCACGGAAAATTGTCGCTTGATCAGCTAACATCAGCCGCGGCGCGCGTCAGCCAGGCTGGCAGCTCACAGCGGGCCAAGTTCGCCGCCCGCTTTCTCCGGGATTTTCTCCTTTACTACCGCGACCTGCGCCGCCTCGACTTGCTGAACCGCGCCATCGAAAAAATCAACCTGATCAGCAGCCCCAAACTGTCCGAGCTTTCCCGGCTCAATGGCACTCTTTATGACTTTTCGCTCGCGGCTGAAGCTGCTGCGCAAGGTGAGGAAAAGCCGGTCGTACGACACGTCATCCTAAAGGCCGACATTCGCGATTCATCGCGCGTAACTCGTTCGTTGCTGGATCGAGATATGAACCCGGCTTCGTACTTCAGCCTGAACTTCTACGAACCGGTGAACAAGCTTCTGGCCAAATACCACGCCACCAAAGTATTCGTTGAAGGCGATGCCATCATCTTGGCGATCCTCGAACATGAAGGCGAACCCGCGCTGGCGGTAGCGCGCGCCTGCGTCCTCGCCCGTGAAATGATGGAATTGGTCGGCGGCTACAATCACCTGCTGCAGCGCGCCGCACTACCGGCCCTCGAACTCGGCATTGGCATCTCGTATCAGAACTCTGTGCCCATGTATCTGCTCGACGGCGAACACCGCATCATGATCTCCGACGCGCTCAATGAAAGCGACCGCCTCTCCTCTTGCGACAAACGCATGCGCAAGGCCATGGAAGGCATGCTGGTCCCTTTCAATGTCTATGAGTTTCAGAGCAGCGAAAAACTCGGTACAGAGCCGATGCGTTACAACCTGAGCGGTATCCGGATCAGTCCGGCGGCATTTGCCAGGTTACGTGAAGAAATCTCGCTGACCGAATGCGAGCTCGAATTTCCCCGGCTCTGGGGCAGCGAAGAAACGTCATTCTATTCTTCTCTGGTGCCAGTGGGATCAGATATCTTCCGCCGCATCGTCGTGCGTGCCAGCCGCATTCCGCTGGTCGAGACCGCCAACTTCAACCTCTCGCAGTGGACAGAACAAGTGTTGTATGAAGTTTGCATGAATCCGACAGCCTATGAGGCAGTCGAGAAGAAGTCAGCGGCGGCGAAGTAAGGGTGAGTATCCAGGAGAATACTCCGTGATGGACAGAGAACAGAAGGAATTGCCGAAAGGCGCTAAAAAACAAAAT
>Ga0310813_10002166_pt1 | contig 11944 bp, 10 predicted proteins | sample YN3metagenome_FD_203086 | JGI IMG/M metagenome (GOLD analysis project Ga0310813, IMG submission 203086) | Soil microbial communities from experimental microcosm in Duke University, North Carolina, United States - YN3 | ecosystem: Engineered > Artificial ecosystem > Soil microcosm > Unclassified...
CTTCCGGAAACGGTACAAGTATCGGTGGCCCGGCCAACTGGGAAGAATTCACCCAGTGGCATTGGCTGACTGTCAACGGCAAGGCACCGGCTTACCCCATCTGAGGAGGAAGTCTTTATGCATACAGCCACCGATCAACGTGGGGTTACAGTCGCAGTGGCGCGGACCGCGGCCCAGCCATTCACCATTGAACCGGCGTATCTGCGCGCCGCGCGAGCCGCTGCACGACCATTTTTTCTCACAATCTTCGTTCGCCAACTATGCGCTGGCCCGCGAGAGAAATGCGATCAAAGTGCCGGCTGAAGCTCCGCTGGAGTTGCTCGGTCCATTGGGTTGCGGCATCCAGACCGGCGCGGGCGCCGTCATCAATTCGCTGAAGGTAGGACCAGGCAGTAGCTTCGTCGCCTATGGTGCCGGTGCGGTGGGATTGAGCGCGGTGATGGCCGCACGCGTTGCCGGTGCTGCGACGATCATCGCGGTCGACGTCGTGAGTTCCCGGCTGGAACTCGCCGCCGATCTCGGTGCGACCCACACGCTAAACAGCCGCGAGGTCGACGTCATCGAAGCTGTGCGACAGATTACCGGAGGCGGTGTCGATTTCGCACTTGAATCCACCGGCCGGCCGGACGTCCTCGAAGCGGGCGTCGAGGCGCTCAGCGGACTGGGTACGTTAGGCATTGTCGGGGTTCCCAAACTCGGCACCACGGCGAGCTTCGACATCAACAACCTGATCCTCGGTGGGCGCAGCATCCGCGGCATCGTAGAGGGTGACAGCGTGCCGCAGGTATTCATTCCTCAACTGGTCCAGCTGTATCTGCAGGGTCGGTTTCCATTCGATCGGCTGGTGAAATTCTACCCATTCGAGCAGATCAACCAGGCCGCTGAAGACAGCGCTAACGGCACCACGCTCAAAGCGATCTTGCGCATCGGCGAACAATGACCGGGTGCAGTCTTCATTCCCGCACCGCCGCGCCGGCGCAGTCCGGTGACGGCGGTGCGGTCGCGATGCGGCGCATCGAGGTCTGTTCCGCGCCCTCGCGCGGCCGACCTTCCTGCAGGATCTACTCGAACGTTGCAGTGTCGGAACCGTCATGAGCCACGCGGTCATCGAATGATTCGACAACCGATGCAAGAATCATCCAGCTACCGTTGAATGGCATCTTGTAGTGAACGGTTTTCGGTTTGAAGACGACATCGCCGCGTTGGATTTGCCGCCCCGTAGCGGCACAGCGCGAGTGCCGCGAAGCGCGCCCCATACGCCACGTCTGCTCGCCATATACACCCGATTGCGAGTCGCTCCAGCGCACCGAGATGGTCGAGTAGGTCAACCTGTCGAGAATCACTGCCTTGAGCTGGGTCATATCGATGCTGAGCGTGTCAGTCTCATCGAGCAGCGCGCTGCACGCGCGGATCTTTACCCATTTCTTGTGGATGCGCGTGCGCATTTCCTCGACGGTCTGGGTGGGTCGAACCACCAGGTCCACGAGCGCGCGCGCGATGAACTCATCTTTTGCCGTCCGGCTCATAGTCTGCCTCCAGTGATCCAGTGATCGTCCTGCAAGTTCCGCGGTGGCCTTGCCTGGCGGCTTGCTGTGTGCGCGCCAGCGACCTCGTAAAGGCTGAAAGAATGGCGACTTATGCACGCAATCCGGCGCTAGGTGCGGCATTAAATGCCCTTTCCTGACGCAAATCGATTCGCCAGGAAATTCAGCGAGACGATGTATTGCCTATTCTAAAACCCAGTATGCAAATTAATATGCATATATGAACTTCGTGATCTCAACCACGCAGCACCGGTCGATATCGACAAACCGCCTTCGTATCCATTACGCCATAGTCGGCTTGCATAGACAACCAGACCAAGGTATTCATTTCGATCCAATGATATTGTCTTTATTTGAATGCGGGCATGCGATTGCTGAACATGCGCGGCGCGACAAGGCCGCGGCCGCGCTCCGTTGCCAAACACAAGTCGATACGAACGTATAAGCTGGTTCTGCCTGGTATGGCGTAATATTCTGGCAACGCAGCACGCTTTATCCTGTACATCGAGCGGTCTACGGGGGCTCGCCGAAGAACATTAACGAAAGCGCGCCTTACATTGTGGTTCAAGCAGATTTCGCTTTCTGTTCTCGAGAGCACAAGATGATCGTAGTCATAGACGACGACCTGTCAGTTCGTGAGGCCGTCGAGAACCTGATCGCCTCCGAGGGCCTGGCCGTCAAGAGTTACAGTTCCGCGGAGCAATTCATTGAATCACGCGATTTTGACTCGGTCAGTTGCGTGGTGACCGATATTCAAATGCAGGGAATGAGCGGCACGCAGTTGCAGAGGTATCTCCTTGCAATTCATTGTACGGTGCCCGTCATTCTGATGACCGCATATTTCGAGGAAAGCGCAAGGCGTGAGGCGACAGCCTGTGGCGCCGCCGCATATCTGGTCAAGCCTTTTAGCAGCGCCGCACTGATTGGAGAGATTGAAAAGGCGCTTTCGGCGCGCGATTCGCCGTGACTTTCGCCCGGCAACCAGCGTTGTCACAACGGCGGCTGTGGTTTAACGCCGCCACGCGCCGCCTGCGCCACCACCGGCGGCGCTCAGCGGGCGACGCACGGCACCGCGAACTGCAACGACGTCCCTTGTTCCCGGCTCGAATACACTACCAGTCTGCCGCCATGTGCTTCGACAATCGAGCGGGATATCGACAGTCCCATGCCCATGCCGTGTTTCTTCGTCGAATACATCGCGTCGAACACGCTGCTGTTCAGATCGGAGCTGAATCCCGCGCCATTGTCGTGAACGGTAATCTGCACCGCGTCATCGCCGAGCATCGCGGTCGACACCTGCAAGCGGCGTGGACCTTGCTGCGCCGCCATCGCTTCGATCGCATTGCGCATCAGATTGAGCAGCACCTGCTGCAGCTGCACGCGATCGCCGAGCACGGGGCGGTACGCTGCCAGCTCGAGCCTCAGGTTGACCATGTTGCGCTCGACGTCGCTGCGCAACATCATCGCGACTTCGCGTATCGCATCGTCAATGTCCACCTCGGTCTTCATGAAGCCGGTTTTCCACGCAAGCGCGCGCAGTCCGCTCACGACCTTCGCGACACGGTCTGCGTCGCGCGTCGTACGGGTGGCGGCCTGTCGAGCCTGCTCGATATCGGGTCTCGGACGCGTGAGCCAGCGTAAGCAGGTTTCGGAGTTCGTCACGACCGCGGTCAGCGGCTGATTGATCTCATGGATGATCGACACGGCCAGTTCGCCCATCGCCGAAAATCGGAGCGAGCGCGCAAGGTCAGCCTGTGCCGCCTGCAGCGCCTCTTCCGCAAGCCGCCTTTCGGTGATGTCCATTGCCACGCCGACAAACTCGAGGCCGCCTTCCGCATCGAGATTGGGATGTCCTTCCGCGCTCAGATAGCGGATGCCGCCGTCATCGATAAGGATCCGGTATTCGAGCTTGAACACGCTACATCGCATGGCCGCGTCCGCCAACGTCTGTTCGAAAAGAGGGCGGTCGTCTGCGTACACGCGGGCGACGAAGGCCTCGTAACACAGTTCGTGTTCGTCCGGCAGGTCGTAGATCTGAAAGAACTCTTTCGAACCGGTCATCCGGCGGGTGCGAGCATTCCATCGCCAGCTGCCGGTGCGGCTGATTCGTTGACCCTCCGCCAGCGCGAGTTCGCTCGCCAGCAGATCGCGCTCGGCGGCCTGCTTTGCGCTTTCCGCCTCTACGGCACATATATCCAGACGGATGTTGCGCAACGCGAGGTCCGCATGGGCGCAGAGCAGCAGAATGAACGCCCGCGCGGTGGTCGTTAGCGTGAACGTGCCGCCCGCTTCGCCGATCAGCAACAGGTCCCCGCCGATTTCATCCGCGCCGAGCGCTACCCAATGAACATCGGCGGCCACTGCGGATTGGGCGCCGCGGTGGCGATCAGCCGCTTCATCAAAAGGGATGCGCGCAAAATCCTGCGCGAGACTCGTCAATGCGGCCGCTACGTGCTCGTCTTCCGGGGCTTTGTCATGGATTTGCGTCATGACCTGGTCGGAGGTACGCGTGGCCTGACAAAGAATGACCGGCTTGCCAGGCACACGCGAAACGACCAGCGCGCGGCGTGCATCGCACAATGACAGCGCGCCTCTGATGAAAATGTCGATAATTTCTCGGGAATCGGTCGAGTTCCGAATCTTCGAAGACCAGTCCACCAGCGCCGAAAGTCCAGTCACGTATCGAACCGCGGCTTCGTTAATCGATGACATAGCAATGGAGAGATTCGATATCTCTTTGGGGATATATTAGCCTTTCAGTCTAGTCGCTCATCGGGCGTGCGTTGATCAATCGATACATTTGTATATACAACTGATACCTGATTCACTGTGGCGTATCGCGCCGGCGAACACGGCCGTCGACTCGTTAGTATCGTGAAGCATCTCGACCAAGGTGGACGCAAGCAGGCACGCGGTACGCGCCGGCCCGCGAACGTACGCCGGCTTGCACATTATTGCTGCTCGGCCACCACATATTCAGAGGGGTCCATTCCATAGACCTTGCGGAATGCACGCAGAAAGCTGCTTCGGCTCGAGTAGCCGACGTTACGCGCAATCTGGTCGACGGAGGCCTCATCGTTCGAGACGAGCATCGCTGCCGCCTGTCGCATGCGTAGCTGTCGCAATACAGCGATCGGCGACTCGCCGATCAGGTCGACAAAGCGCATCATGAACGACGATCGGCTAAGCCCGGCCAGTTCTGCGAGTGAGCGGATCGTATGCGGCGCGCCGGGTCGATTGACCATCTCCGAGAACGTGCGTGCGATCGGCGGGTCTCTGAGCATCGAGAAGCGATCGCCCAATACGCTCGTCGACGTGAGCGAACGGCGCAGAAGCGTCACCAGCACTTGCTTGAGTAAAGTCGTCGTCATTGCGCCGACGCCCACCTGCTGCTCCGCAAGCTCGTCGAGCACGGATTTCAGCTTTTGATCGAGGCGGTCTTTCGCCTCGAAATACTCGACAATCGGCGCAGTCAGCCCGGAGAACAACTCGATCGTCGTGCCGTAGGTGGCATGAAAATAGCCGCACACGAGCATGACTTCCGGCTTGTCCTTTCCCGCCACATAGCGTACCAGCGCGCCGGTCGGCGCAACGGTCTGCAGATCGACCACCTTTAGCATGGGCGCACGGTTGTCGTGGTCGAAAGCAGTAATGTGGAACGGACGATCGGCAGGCACGATGATCAACATGTGCGGTGACAGCCGGATCGGAGCACTGCCGCCCACCACGAGTTCGCCGGTACCGTCGAGGTTGTAGTGCAAGGCAGGCATTTTCGATGGAGTAAACGAAAGACGCCAACCTGAACTCACATGGCATTCGGCAAGATCGACAAATCTCACATCCAGTCGCGTGAGCAGGATGTCGAGATCGCCTGGCGAGATTCGGGAAATTCGCGTCATTGCCACGTCCTGCCTTTCCTCTGATCCGCAAATGCCGCAATGCAGCGGCTTGAACTGGGCTGCGGATAACCCGGAAGCCGACACCGCTGCGCTCTGATCGTTTGCATCATTGCTGACTCGTCCACATTTTAAATACTTAACCTCTATCACGCAGCCTTACCGCCTATCCGCAGCCCCGTCGCCATCACGCCGCTTGTCGGCGCGACATTTTAAGCAACAGTTTCAGCCGTGTGTCATGGCTAAAGAGAACCCGATTAAAAAATGGACGAATGGCGACTTGTTCTGGATTCTCTGTTTCGAACTGCTCTATAAACTTGCTAGTCATCGGTACTTGCTTGTCCATTCATGTATTTCCACGTGACGTAGACATGGGGCACCGAGATGACTCTGCACACTATCGCATAGGAGCCAGGCGTGACAGCATCTGCAATCGGATCGGGCGATCAGCTTGCTTCAACGGTGTACGTCGTCGACGATGACGATTCAGTTCGGGACGCCCTTCAAGGACTGCTGTCATCGGTGGGCCTTCGTTCAAGGGGTTTTGCAACCGCCCAGGAATTCCTCGAGTTCGACAGGGGTCGATCAGACGCACAGACGAGCTGCCTCGTCGTCGATGTGCGTATGCCCGGCATGGGCGGTCTCGATCTGCAAAGCCGCCTCGCGAAAGGCTCTCGGGTACCGCCGATCATTTTTATGTCGGCGTTCGGTGACGTCGCAATGACAGTGCAGGCGATGAAGGCCGGCGCGCGGGATTTCCTGCCTAAGCCATTTCGCGATCAGGACATGCTCGATGCCGTGGTTGCGGCGCTGAAATACGACCAGCAGATGCGTGAGATCGTAGAGTCGCGCGAAAGCCTGCAGGAACGCTATCGCTCGCTGTCGGATCGCGAGCGCGCGGTGCTGCGCATGCTCGGCGATGGGCTGATGAACAAACAGATTGCATCGAGACTTTGTGTCAGTGAAATCACCGTCAAGGTCGGGCGTCGCTCCCTGATGAAAAAGATGAACGCGCGTAACTTTGCGCAACTGATCAAAATGGAAAGTGTGATTACGGGGCTAAACAGCCAGAAGATCCGCGCGTCACACGAGGGCGGGGCAAGTGAAGTGACCTACCGCCTGGAGTCCGGACTGGTGCGCATCCTGCACGAGTGACGGGACGTACGCGGCGCCGCCGATGCTGGCGCGCCAGTGCCGCCGGAATCGAATAGGTGATCATTGGCGCGACTTGCTCAGTCTCGACGGCTGTATTCTGTGCCACCGAAGGTGCAGATAAAAGAACCAAGAAAAGCCGTTTTCATGTGTACCAAGCGCATGGCCTCGCGAGTTCAGATTCGTGGCGGGAAGCGCCTGGCGGCATCGTCATCATGCTTGCCCTTTACTTCACAGTACATGGAAAACTTGGATTTCTGGGCTTTAGCTTTCTACTGGTGATCCAACCTGTTGCAAGCGTGGGTCGCGGCGCATGTGGCTCTATGCGCAGATGGCGAGCACCTGCGTGTCGATGACGCCGGTGTCCCACCGGTGTTTATCGTTGACCCAGGCAGCGCGCGAGCACGGCGTCAAGTTGCGCTGAGCTAACGCGGCCATCGGAGTCGGGAAGGCGAATGCCGAACGTGCGCTCTAGCACATCACGCAGTTCCACAACGTCGCGCAGTTTGCGATGCGATGGCGCGGGCGCGTAGTGACCAAGCTCCCCATTGAACAGCGTGTGACGCTCGCCTTCAGTCACACGCGCCACCAGAAGATTGTTGACGAATAGCGACGCCGGATGGGCATTCACGTAGAAGTTCGATACCAGGTAATCGGCATCGAGTTGAGCGGTGAGATCGAAGCGATACACGTGCTGCCAGCGTTCGCCGAGTTGCACCTGTAACAGCCAGTCTCCATCTTCGAGCCTATCAAGGCGGAAGCGCTCATGAGGGGTTGGCTGCACGATGCCCGCTTCGAGCCGCAGCGGCGCCGAAAGCGTGACGCCACCAAAGCCGACGTCGGCTATCCAGCGCACACCATCCACGTCGACCAGCAACAGCATATGGTTTCGCGGTGGCAACGCCACCGGCGGTGGCCCCCACAGCACACGGGCGGCAAGCGGCACGGTCTGAAATCCGATCGCCTGCAGTGCCGTGCGAAAGAGTCGCCCATGCTCGTAGCAATAGCCGCCGCGATGTGCATCGACCAGCTTCGCCGCGATATCGTCAATATCCAGGCTTACGGTCTGACCGAGCAGTGACGTGAGGTTTTCGAAGGGGATGGCGTCCGGATGGCGCGCATGGAGTTCACGCAATGTTGCGAGGGTCGGGGTTCGCGGACCTTCGTAACCGATACGCTTGAGGTAAGCATCGAGATCGAACAAGGCTGCTCCTGTGGAGTAGTTTCTCGTCGGTGATTGTAGTCGTCGAAAGTGCTGGGAAGTTGAGTGCCGCTAATAGTCTATACATTCATATATTCGCCAAAGCCTTTGGGAAAGATGCGGAATTTTTCCAGAAAAAGGCAATGAATATTCACGGATATGTAGTTATACCAATGTCATGGGTAAGGCTGAAACATGCGCCGGTATGATGGACAAAAACCCCCACAATCACAGCTACCTCCAATAGGAGAAGAGCATGTCTTTCTCGCGTCGCACCTTTGTCATTACTCTCGCCGGGCTTGCATCGGGTCTGCCTTTGATGAGCGGAGCGCACGCCGACGACGGCACCATTGCCGAGTCGGACCCGACCGCCGAAGCGCTCGGCTATAAAGCCGATGCAACGAAAGTCGACAAGGCAAAGTACAGCACGTATGTGTCCGGCGACACTTGCGCGAACTGCCAGTTCTATCAGGGGCAGGCGACTGCTCCGAGCGCGCCGTGTCCGCTTTTGGCGGGCAAGGCGGTAAGTGGTAAGGGCTGGTGCAAGGGTTACGCGCGAAAGGCGTAATGCTTTAGCGGTCGCGAGGCTTTAGCCTCGCGATCCGGATCAAAGCTTGCCGTAGCTGTGCAGCCCCGACAGGAACATATTCACGCCGAGGAATGCGAAGGTCGTGACCAGCAGGCCAGTGAGCGCCCACCAGGCCGCGACTGCGCCGCGCAGGCCTTTCATCAGACGCATGTGCAGCCAGGCCGCGTAGTTCAGCCAGACGATCAGCGCCCACGTTTCCTTCGGGTCCCAGCTCCAGTAGCCGCCCCACGCTTCGGCGGCCCACAGCGCGCCGAGAATGGTCGCCACCGTAAAGAACGCGAAACCGACCGCGATCGACTTGTACATCACGTCGTCGAGCACGTCGAGCGCCGGCAGCCGGTCGGCCAGCATGCCGCGCTCTTTGGCCAGATACGCGACGCCCACCATCGCCGACAGCGCAAAGCTGCCATAGCCGATGAAGTTCGCCGGTACGTGGATCTTCATCCACCAGCTTTGCAGCGCGGGCACCAGCGGCTGGATCTGCTGCGCGTCGCGCGCGATCGAGTACCACATCAGGAAGCCGACCGCTGCACCGATCACCAGCAGCACGAACGCGCCAAGCGCACGCGTGTTGTAGTGCGATTCGTAATACAGGTAAAAGAGCGCCGTAATCAGGCTGAACAGCACGAACACTTCGTAGAGGTTCGAGATCGGAATATGGCCAACGTCCGCGCCGATCAGATACGACTCGTACCAGCGCACCATCAAGCCGACGAAACCCATCAGCACCGCGGCCCACGTCATCTTCGAACCGATCGCGGCCATCGACGGCGAGCGCGCCAGCATGCCGATCCAGTAGAACACGGTGGCGAACACGAACAGCGCGCTCATCCACAGGATCGCCGACTGGCTCGACAGGAAGTATTTGAGGAAGAACGCGTGATCGGCGCGCGTCAGATCGCCCTGGTAGATCTGGATGGCCAGCAGCGACAGCGCGGCGATGCTGAGCATTAGCGGTCGTACCGGTTTCCAGCGCCATGCGAGCACCACGAATACCGGCACTGCGCATACCAGCACCAGTTTGTCGTAGTAGTTCATGAACGCGTGGTAGCGCGACAGCGCGAAGCCGGCGCCGGCGACCATCGCCAGGGCGAACAGCGCGTCGAACGGTGCGATTCGCGTTAGTGTCGTGCCGGCTACGAGACGGACTGCGTGCCGGCGCGTGGACGATTGCGCCGCCTGCGACACATGCGAGGTTGAGGATGAACGGCTCATGATTTCCACCTGATGAGGTTGGTGCAGCGATCGAACGACTTCAGTACCACGCGACACGACAGTTCGCTATCCGCCGATCCGTACATCTGAAACGGCTTCAAGCGGGCTCTGTCAGCTGCTTGTCGACGAGCGCGCGCAACTCGTCGAATTCCCGCTGAACATCAAGCGTGCCGCGCATGGCTGACATGGCAAGCAACACCTGAGTACCTTGTTCGGTAGTCTTAGCCACGAACCACAGACGACGCTCGCGGACATAGAACATCGCGAAGACGCCGATCACCAGCATGATGCTGCCAAAAAACACGACGGGTTCACCCGGCGAGCGGGTCACTTGCAGTATCGATGCCTGCACCTGTCGGAACGTATTGAGCTGATAGAAAACGGGCGCCCCGTAAGATGCGCTATCCGACAGCGCGTCGACGGCAAGTGTCACGAACCGGTCGTCGTCAGCGGTATGCTGGCGTGGAGGTAGCCCGTTACGGACACGAGAGAGCTGCCACAAGTCCCACGTTGCACCGCGTAGCGTGTGCAGCAGCGAGATCGTCGCGGCGCGCCGCCCGGCGGCCGGGGCGGTTTGGTCCAGATAGGTTGCGAGCGCACGAAAGCCGCGAACACGGCCCGGTGCCTGACTGTTCGATAGGGCGCCTTGCACAAACAGGTCCAGTAAATTTCGCACCCGTTCTTGTTCCGCATCGCGTACGGTCGCCGACGCGTGCTGCATGGTTCGTTCGACAAAGCGTTGCGCGGCCTCGGCGCGCAGCGCCGGCTGCGACAGCGCCGCTCGCAACATCATCCACTCGCGAATCGAAGCCTGCTCGTCGACGGGAATGCGCATGTAGTCGAATGGAGCGTCCGGTTCGCTGCGAACGCCAGCGAGAAGGACGCGGGCCCCATCTATCTGCATCGGCAGCATGAAGTTCCTGAATTCGCGCGCCTGGCCATCGGAGCCGCGCACCTTGTACTGGATCGACGGACCGATGTTGCGCTTGTCCGACTGGCCACCGGGTTTCGCTGCGGAGCCTAACAACGCGCCGAGAGCTTGCCGCGCCGCACGCGCTGGTGCGGACGCGGCAGATGGTGCCGACTGAGTGCTGCCTGCGTCGTTCGTATCTTCAACGTTGATGGCGCGGAAATCGGTGAATTCGACGGACTGGCCGCTTTCGCCGGCGATGCGCGGATCGATGCTGTCGCTGCCGCCGACTACGCCGACTGCCGCATAACCTTGCGCGTCAGAGCCTTGCATCGGCCATGCGGTCAGATCGAGCGTCGAGCCGCCATCCTGATAGCCCGATTGATAAATCGATACGCCGTGGTAGGTAAAGGGCTTGTTGACGGACACCGTCGCGTGAACCGGTTTGCCGCCGTCGGCATCGGTCACCACAATGTCGCTCAAAAACGCTTTGGGCATACCCGTCGAGTAGTAATCGACCCGGAAGCGCTCGAGCCGGATCGAGAAGGGCAGCGACTGCGCCAACGTTTCACCCTGCTTGAACAAGGTCGCCGAATCGACTTGCTGGCCTTCGGGAATCCACGTATATCCGCGAAACGCCGGATTCCACGATGCGAGCCGGTGCGATTCGCCGTTGCTGCTGTCTGCCGCGTCGGGTGTTACCCAGCTTTTATCAAGCGCCCAGCGCATTAACGTTACCGGCACGTCGCTGTCTAGCAGGCCACCGAGACAAATGACGATCACCGCGAGATGAGAGGACAGGTAGCCCAGCCGGTTCCACGAACCGCGCTTGGCCGCAACCAGCGTGGCAACCGGCGACAGCTCGCGCGTCACGAAGCGGTAGCCCAGTACGCCGCAGATGTTCTGCAGTGACGCAACGACGTTCTGCCTCGCGCCCGGCACGATGCGCTCGTCGTGAAGCCTGTGCGCGCGCAGTCCCTGTTCGTGGACCCGGTCTTTCCATGACCGTATGTCGGCGAGAATCTTCGGCCCGTTGCGCGACACGCACACTGCGATGGAACCAAGCAGAAAACAGAGAATCAGGACAAACCACCACGCGCCGTATATGTCGAAAAGGCCGAGCCCTCGAAACAGGTCGGCCCAGAACGGGCCGAACTGGTTCACATAGTCCGGATAGGGGTTGCCCTGCTCGACGACAGTGCCGATCGTGCTGGCAATGGCCAGCATGACCAGCAACGCGATCGCAAAACGCATCGAACCGGCGAGCTCCAGCAAACGGCCCATCGCGAGCTTGCGCAGCTTTACCTTTTGGTCGGTGATTACAAAACCCATGCTTGCCTCACGCTGGCGCACCAGCAAACAATTCGACTTTGCGCGCCGCGTGTTCGCATTGTCCGGCACGCGTAAGCGGCATTCATTGGTCGGTACCGGCCGGCT
>Ga0310813_10002168_pt1 | contig 11939 bp, 10 predicted proteins | sample YN3metagenome_FD_203086 | JGI IMG/M metagenome (GOLD analysis project Ga0310813, IMG submission 203086) | Soil microbial communities from experimental microcosm in Duke University, North Carolina, United States - YN3 | ecosystem: Engineered > Artificial ecosystem > Soil microcosm > Unclassified...
ACCGTCGCGCTCCCCGGTCCACTGCAGCGGGACCTCCAGCGTCGAGCCACCGGGACGTGTAACGCGCGCCATCACATGTGCGTCGTTGACGTCGAGCCAGGTCGGATCCACGACTGATGATTCGATCGTCACCGCTTCACCCGGCTCGACGCGATCGACCGTCGTCCCCGCGTCAACCGGTGCCGGTGAATCCGCGACGAGCCACCGCAGCATCTGACGCCAGAGGTTCTCGTGCGTCATGTCCTCGAGCGGAATGCTGGCGTGCATCTGCCACTCCCACGAGTCCTGAGGCAGGAAGGCGATCCCTTTGCCGCGGCCGTACGGCTGCCACACAAGCATCGGCACCGTGCGATTGCGCTCGTCGGTGCCGTTCAGCAGGACCGTCGCGGCCGGCTTGATTGGTAGCGGCGCATTAATAGAGGTGATCTGCGGCAGCTCGGGCCAGCGCGCGGCGGACGCGTCCTCCGTCGCCGCAATCTGCGTGACCGCATGCGCGGCGCCGGCACGCGTCGGCAGCACCTTCAGGCGGGCGAAGGTCGTCGGCTCGGCTGGGCGCGTACGCGGATCGATGAGGACCGGCAGCGCATCGGCGACGGGCGTTCCGCCGTAGCCGCCTTCTCCGAAAGAACGTGCACCGCCGAGCATCAGCAGACCGCCGCCGCGGCGATCAACGAAGTCCGCAATCATCTGCAGCTGGTCCGCGCTGAAGGCGGCCGCCTCGATGCTGCCGAGAATCAGGCCCTTGAACGCGAACAGCTCGTCGCGCGTCTTCGGGAATCCGCCGAGCAGTTCATCCGGCGTGTCAACGTCGAGGCGCAGGAACTTGTTGTCTGCCGTCCGCTGCAGCGTGACGATCTGGAGGTTCTTGTCGTCCGCGACCGCGCGGCGGATGAATTTCATTTCCGAGCGCGGCTCGCCCTCGAAGTAGAGGATCTTCTCGCGCGTGTCGCGCACATCCACCAGCGAGTCGCGCTGGTTGTTCTGCGTGACGACCTCACCCTGCTGCGGCGCCACCTTGAAGGTAAAGACTCGCGGGCCGGGCTCGCTGGCGGTCGCGCGCACGCGCACGGTTGCGGGACTGCCGTCCGTGGGGAACTGCACTTTCTGCGATCCGACGATGCGGCCGTCGTCCTCGACGTCCAGCGTCACCGTCTGACCCGAGTATCCGGACTGTGTGATGACCGCGTCGACCAGGAGCGAGGCACCTTTAAGTACGGTGCGCGGCGTGCTGACGCGATCGATCTGGATGTCGCGCGGCAGCTTGGCGCTGCCAACGCCGACGGTAAAGACCGGGAGCTTTTCCGCTTTCAGATTGAGCAGCGTATTGGTGAGCGATCCTTCCGTGGTATCCGCCCCATCGGTGACGAGCACGATCCCTGCGACCGGCAGGCCGGCGAGTTCTTCGCGTACGCCGTCGAGCGCCGTGCCGATCTTCGTCTGCGATCCGCCGAAGCTCAGATCTTTGACGGAATTTACGCGTCCCGAGGTGGACGAGAAGCGGAACGTCCGGACTAGAAAGCGCTCCGCCAGCGACTTCAGCAGCGGACTCGTGTCGGACGCCAATTCCTGCCGCAGAAATTCGGCGCGCGGTTTGTTGTTCCAGTCGCCGATCTGCATGCTGCGCGAGTCGTCCATGAGGACGGCAACCACGTTCTGCTGCGGGATGGCGGCCTTGACGACGAGCGTCGGGCGGAAGAGGCAGAACACGACCAGCGCCAGCGCGGCCATTCGCAGCACCGTCAGCACGAACCGGTCGCGCGGACGGCCCTTCGCGCCGACCGTTCGATAGGTAAAGATCGCCGCCGCCATGATGAGCGCAGCGATGCCCGCCGCCACAAAGGACGCCGTCGTGATGTCGAAGCGAAAATCGCCCTGCTGGAAGACCACCGGGCGATACGAGAAGAGCGCCTGGAACACCTTTTCGAACACGGCCACTCCTAAAACGGGGCGATCATAGTGTTGAAAATCCCAAATCCCAAGCTCCAAATCCCAAGTCCCAACTCTCGCTTTGTTGGGATTTGGCCTTTGGGATCTGGGCTTTGTGATTTCTCATTGCGTCATCGCATACAACAAGACGTTGATTCCGAGCGCATAGCCGGGCGGCGAGAACAGGCGCGAATACTCCGTCGATTCCCGCTCCCGCTCGAACGAATCGCCGACATCTGTATTGTGAGTCATAAGGACCACGATGCGGCGATGTTGATCGCGGATCGCCCGGACGTGAACCTGGATGCTGTCCTCGCCGCGTTCCGACGTTTTCCCGTTGTTCTTGAGCCAGAACGTCACATTCGTGATTTGGGGAACCTTGTCCAGGTCGAACATTTCGCGCATGATCGGGTCGGCGGCGGAAATGTCCTCGATTGGGTACTGCTCCGGCGGGAGCACCTTGGCGATCTGGTCCTGCCATTGATCCCACGCCTCGGTCCCCCAGAAGTCATCCACCCAGAGAAACCCTCCCTTCAGGAGGTACTCCCGAAGAGCTGACACTTCTTCATCCTTGATGCCAATAGTCCCTACGTCCGAGGCAAGCAGGAACGGACAGTCGTAGAGCTTGGCATCCGTGAGCTTCACCACCCACGTATTGGGACGCTTCTGCGCGTCGTCATAGCTGACGCGCACGGCCGTCATCTCGCTGAAGCGAATCAGCAGATTAATCTCACTGTAGGGATAGTCGGTCTTCCACCCGCTGCCGTCACGCTCCGACCGCACGCTCGTGTACCAGAGACGGCAAATGGTGAAGTCGCGATCGGGCCAGTCGGCGGGTGGAAAGCGCGCGCGCGTGAACCCTTCAGGGTCGGTTCTGAAGAGATCCGTCTGTTGCGCGGGCTTTGCGCCCGCTTGCCCTCCGAAGCTCACCGAGCAAAGGAAGGCGGCCACGATCAGGGCGATGGACGTGCGCCAGAACACGGGCGGAAGCCGCAATTATCGCAGACGGAAGCCAGATCCAGACGGCTTCGCTCGCAAGCACGCGCAGGCCCCGCGGCGAGAAAAAGCCGGCGCCTATTGGCGAAACCTGAATCGGCCGCCAGGGAAAGAAGTAGCGCTCGCCGCTGAACGGAGCGAAAAACGCGATGCCGCGGCCGCCGTTAGTGAGGGCATCGAGGACGCCGTGCGACGCGGTCACCGCCGTAAACCAGAGGAATAGAGCCAGATGCGATGGGTGCGATGAGTGCGAGGGGTGCGATGCGTGCGTCCGAAGGTGCGAGGGGTGCGACAGGTGCCAGGAGGCCGCTGCGCCGACGATTAGGGCAAAGAACATCGAATGGGTGAAACCACGGTGGCCGAGCATCGCGTCGTACGGAACGCCGAATGAGAACGCAATGACGTCGATGTCCGGCAGCATCGCGCAGATGGCGGTCCACCACCAGAACGATGCGGGCATCCGGCGCCACCACTGTCCCACCGCCGTCGCAACGATGGCGTGGCTAAAGATCGTCGGCATAACGACTCGTCATCGCGGCGAGGTGCTAGATGCCCGGCGGGAGCGTCACTTCCGCGTCCTTGCCGATGACCGTCGTCCACTCGCGCACGCGCCATTTCGTGACCAGACCGTTGGTCACGTAGGGATCCGCTTTCGCAAACGCCTCGGCGGCGGCCGGTGAATCGCCTTTGAAGAGCAGCACCGTGCCGTCCACGGGATTGGCCAGCGCACCGGCGAGCACGAGCTCGCCGCGCGTGACGGCCGCCTTCGCGTGCGCGATGTGATCCTTGCGGAACGGCGTGCGCCGTTCCGCATAGTTGTCGACGACGTCGTAGAACAGCAGGTAGTGCATGCGGCTTACCCTCGAACCATCGCTTTCGCGATCGACCAGAACGACACCACGAACAACAGATCGCACAGTATGAGCGCGGCGGCCACGCCGCTCTGATGTGCCAGCGGAAAGAGAATCGCGCCCGCGGCAATCAGCGCCGCCATGCGCCGGGACACGGTCGACCCGATCAACGCGCCGGACATGACGAGGAGTCCAAGCGGCAGCAGCACCGCGGGCGGTCGGATCGGAGCGGCGAGAAACGACTGCCGGATGACGATGGCGAGCGCGCCGAGCACCGCCAGTCCAGCACCGCCGGCGGTCTGCCAACGCGCGCGTCCGCGCGAGAACGCCGCCACACCGACGAGTGCGGGGATGAAAAGCGTCAGCGCTACACGCTGAATGAGCAGACCCGGTTCCGAGACGAACAGCATGAGCAGCATGTCAGATACGAGCAGCAGCAATGGGGCGAGCAACGCCGCGGCCGCGGCGAGATAGACGATTGGTTTGCGCATGCGGTGAAGGGAATCGTATCGGATCTAAGCTAAGGGCATGAAACGCCTGATCACCTTCTTGCTCATTGCCTGCTTCGTCGTCGCCTGCGGCCGCACCTCCTCAGCGCCGGCAGCCACGACGAACAGCGACCCTCGAATCACGAACGGCGAACGTCGAACCACCGATCGCAAGTACCTCCTCGAGCGCGTCGACGACGCGGCGGTCGTGCAGTATTACGCGGACGGGTTCGAGGAACTGCCGCTGCGGGAGAAGACGCTGATCTGGCACCTGTATCAGGCCGCAATTGCCGGCCGCGACATCTTCATCGATCAGCGACACCGCAACGCGCTCGAGATGCGCAGCCTCCTCGATCAGATCGTCGCGCATCCGCAGGGCATCGACCCGGCGACCTTCGCCGAGATTCAGCGCTACACGAAGTACTTCTGGATCAACAACGGCCCGTACAACAACCTTACCGCGCGTAAGTTCGTGCTGAAGACGACGCCTGAAGCGTTTGCATCGGCGGCGAAGGCAGCCCAGGGCGCGGGCGCGACGTTCGCCCTGCAGAATGGCGAGACGCTCGACGCCATGTTGAAGCGGCTGCAGCCGATGTTCTTCGACCCCGACTTCGATGCCAGCGTCACGACGAAAGCCCCACCGCCGGGGAAGGACATCCTCACGGCCAGCGCCAACAACCTGTATGCCGGCGGCGTGTCGATGAACGACCTGAAGGGCTTCACGGAGAAATACGGCCTCAACTCGCGGCTGGTGAAAGCGAACGGGAAGCTGACCGAGGAGGTCTACAAGATAGATGGTCGATATGCGAAGCAGATCTCGGAGATCGTACGGCATCTGAACGACGCGATTCCTTTTGCCACCGAGCCGATGCAGAACGCGCTGCGCGCGCTCGTGCAGTTCTACCGCAGCGGCGAGCAGAGCGATCGTGAGAAGTACGACATCGCCTGGGTGGCGGACAAGGCGTCTCCGGTGGACACGATCAATGGCTTCATCGAGGTGTATCTCGATCCGCGCGGCATCAAGGGAAGCTGGGAGGCGCTGGTCTTCTCGATCAACCCGGAGAAGACGGCGATCATCAAGAAGCTCGGCGACAACGCGCAATGGTTCGAGGACAACTCACCCGCCGACCGCAAGTACCACAAGCCGAACGTGACGGGGATCGTCGCCAATGCCATCGACGTCATCGTCGAAACCGGCGACTCGGGTCCGGTGACTCCGATCGGCATCAACCTGCCGAACGACGAGCACATCCGCGCGCAGTACGGCAGCAAGTCGGTGTCGCTCGCGAACATCCTCGAGGCCTACGACAAGTCGACGCCAGGCACCATGCGCGGCGAGTTTTCATGGACGCCGGAAGAAGCGGCGCGCGGAATGAAGTACGGATCGATCGCCGACAACCTGGTGACCGATATGCACGAAGTGATCGGTCACGCCTCGGGGCAGCTGGCCGCTGGATTCAAAGGGACGCCGCAGCAGGCGCTCAAGGAACACTTCTCCGCACTCGAGGAAGGGCGCGCCGATCTCGTCGGCTTGTACTACCTGGCCGATCCGAAGCTCGTCGAGCTGGGAATCATCCCCGCCGCCGATCAGGAGAACATGGTGCGCGCGGAGTACGAAGGCTACACGCGCAACGCACTCGTGCAGCTGCGGCGTGTACGTGAGGGCACGACGATCGCGGAAGACCACATGCGCAACCGGCAGATGATCATCCGCTGGCTGATGGCGAACACGAAAGCGATCGAGCAGCGTACGCGCGACGGCAAGACATATCTCGTGATGGTGGATGCACAGGCTTTCAGAGAAGGCGCCGGCCGGCTGCTCGCGGAAGTGCAGCGCATCAAATCGGAAGGCGATTACGCTGCGGCGGCGAAGCTGTTCGACACCTACGGCGTACATTTCGATCCGAAGGTGCGGGACGAAGTGGTGGCGCGCGTGGACAAACTGAATCTGGCGTCCTACACGGGTTTCGTCCAGCCGAAGCTGGAGGCCGTCACGGATGCCAGCGGCAGGATCACTGACGTGAAGATCTCGTATCCGATGGACCTGACGACGCAGATGCTCGAGTACGACGGGGTCAAACGGTGAGACGCGAGGGTGCGATAGGTGCGAAGTGCGATAGGTGCAATGGTGCGTCCGAAGGTGCGACAGTGCGAAGGTTCACATAAAGAAGCTGCGAAGCTCCGCAGCCACTAATTCCGGAATCTCCTCAACAAGGTAGTGCGTGCCTGGCAGTGACTTGCCGGTGACGTTCGTCGCGCGCTCGCGCCATGTTGCCGCGACGTCGTACAGGCGGTGCATCGGCGCGTGCTCGCCCCAGAGCGCGAGCAGCGGACACTCGATCTTGCGATGCAGGTCCGCTTCGTCATGCGCCAGATCGATGGACGCCGCAGCGCGGTAGTCCTCGCAGCTTGCGTGAATCGTCTCCGGATGCCGATAGTGGCGCAGGTATTCGGCAAAGGCGGCGCTGGTGATGGCGCCGGGCGCCGCCTTTCCCAGCTTCTCGCTGATCCAGAACTCGACGCTGTTGCCGATGAGCGTCTCCGGCAACGGCGCGGGTTGAATGAGGAAGTACCACCAGAAGTAGGCCTCCGCGAACGCACGCGTCGCGTCGCGATACAACCGGTGCGTCGGCACGATGTCCAGCACCGCGACCTTCTGCACCCGCTGCGGGTGATCGAGCGCCATCCGGTGTGCGACGCGGCCGCCACGGTCGTGCCCGGCGACGAAGAACGTCTCGAAGCCGAGCTGCGACATCACTTCGACCTGGTCGTGCGCCATCGCACGCTTGGAATAGCCAGCGTGATCCGCACCGCCGTCCGGCTTGCTGCTGTCGCCGTAGCCTCGCAGATCGGTCGCGACGACGGTGAAGTCGCGCCTCAGCAGCGGCGCGGCTTTGTGCCACATCACATGCGACTGCGGATATCCGTGCAGCAGCAGGAGCGGCGGACCGTCACCAGCGTAGAGGGTCGTAATCGCCGCGCCGGCCGTGTAGATCCTCGCGCGCGTGAATCCGTCGAATAACAGTGCTATCTCCTCAGGAACGATTCGAACGATTCGAACGATCCGAACGATCCGAACGATTCGAACGATTCGAACGATTCGAACGATTCGAACGGCTCAATACGTCGTGCACCTCGCGATCGAAGGCGACGAGCAGAATGCGCTCGAAGTGCGCTTCCCGCTCGCGCGTTTCGCGAACAGCAATCGTCGCGGCTTCGTCGATCGGATAGCCGTAGACGCCGCAGCTGATCGCCGGGAACGCGAGCGCCCGCACCCGATGTCGGTGCGCCACATCGAGCGCCGTGCGGTAGCACGACGCCAGCAGCTGCGCTTCGCCGTGGCCGCCGCCGCGCCAGACTGGTCCGACGGTATGAATCACGTAGCGCGCCGCGAGATTGAATCCCGGCGTGATGCGGCTTTCCCCCGTGGGACACCGGACATCGGGGCGCACCTCGGGCAGCGCCAGGCACGCCTCGTACAACTCAATCCCCGCGGCGCGATGGATCGCGCCATCGACGCCCCCGCCGCCGAGCATCCGCTCGTTCGCGGCGTTGACGATCGCTTCGACGTCAAGAGTAGTGATATCGGCGTGAACGACTTCGATCACGGTCGCAGCAGCGGGCGCGCGATCGGCATGCCCGGCCACGGGACGAGGATGATGAAGATCACCAGCGCAATCCCGTAGAGCACCATGGCGACACGGTGTTTGCGCGCCGGTTCGGTGGATTTGCGAATCCTGACGCGCGCGACGTGCACCAGCGCGATGGCGACGAGCATGCCGATGCCGTGTTCGACGGTGAAGAACCGCACCGGCGGAATCTGCATGGCGGTCGCGAAATTGCGCAGGCCGATTTTCGTGATGGGACTGAGCACGAAGTACAGAATCAGGCCGACGAGCAACTGCAGATCGACGCTGATCGTCAGCATCAATCCCCAGAGATCGTCTTTCGACGTCCACGGCCGATTCGCCGTCTTGCCGCCAATCGCGCGGAACCATGCGACCAGGCCTGTCAACAGGACCGCCCAGCGAAGCAGCGAATGAAGCCAGAGCGCGGACGAGTACATGGCTACTTCGCCCTCGCCGTGAGAATCTGCGCGAGCAGATCGGGCTTGCTCGCATCCCGTTCGAGATGCGGCTCCCTCGTGCCGCCGTGATAGTCGACCGAAACCGTCTTCACCACATCGTCATTCTGGAACTCGATCGTCATCGGCCCTGACGCGCTCTTCGATTCCTTGATGGCGTTGCGCAGCACGTCGGCCGAGAACCGCAGGCCGTTGACGGCCAGGATCTGCATGCCCGGTCCGATGCCCGCTTTGCCGGCAGGAGAATTCAGCGTCACGTCACCCACGACGCCATCACGTGCGCGCACGCGAAGTCCGAGTGAGTAGATGGCGTCGATGCGCTCATTGTCAGTCGTTTTGATGTACTCGTTCTTCGCGTCGCTGTAGACGAGCCGCCAGCCGCCGCGTGTAATGCCGTCGAGCGGCGCGTGCGGCGTCACCTGCTCGATGCGCGACGAGAGGAACGACTTCCAGTCGTGCGGCGCCACCTGATTCAGCGCCGCGACCACATCGTCGACGGTATACGGCTTGACCATTGGCGCGCTGCTTTCGCCGCCGTGGAACAGATGACAGAAATCGTCGATCGACTTCTGGCCGTGTGTGAGCTCGCGTATAGCGGTATCGACATCCAGCCAGATCAGCCAGCCTTCGTCGTAGAAGTCGGTGCTGCGGCGATACGTCGTCCACTGCCCTGGCGCGAAGTAGAGCAACTGCGCCGCGATGGCAGTGTCGGCAAGCGGACGCCATTCACGGCCCGGCTCGTTGTCGAGGTACGCGGCAATCTGCGCAAGCCGCTCCTTGTAGTACGACTCGCTCCAGATGCCGCTGCGCTCCGCGAGCACGTAGCCAAGATACTGCGTCAGTCCTTCGTACACCCACAGGAGCTCGCCGACCATCGGCTGCTGAAAATCGGGTGTGGCCAGACCCGCCGGACGGCGGTACTTACCGTTCCATGAGTGGACGTATTCGTGCGCGACGACACCAATCGAGTTCTGCTGCGTTAACGAGTTCTCCGGGACCCGTGAATCGTTCGACTGGTGATGCTCGAGGCCGAAGTGGGCGACGCGATCGCTGAGCGTGAGCAGGAAGTGGTACTCGTTGTAATGTCGTGCGCCGAACATCGCATCGGCCTCCCGCACCAGCCGCTTCCACTTCTCCGTCAGGTCCGCGGGAATGTCGATCGAATTCGCCGTGTCGCCGACAAGGTCCGCGTAGACCTTGCGCGACGACGACGGGTCGAGCGGCACTTCGCGGAGGTACTGGCCCGCGATGACGGGCGAGTCGACGAGCGTCGTCAGCGACACGGGCGCGTATTCCGTGGTGTCGCCGTTCTGCTTCGCAATCTGCAGCGACGTGCCCGACTTCCACCCCGCGGGGAGCTGCATGCTCGCGCGGAACATGACGTCGTCGGTACGCGCACCCTGCGGATAGAGCAGGACCTGATTCCATGAGTAGATGCCCAGATGCGCAGTTTCGGAGGACGCGGAGCTGAAGCCGCCCTGCCCAATCGCGGACAGAAAATCGAGTGACACATCAAGCGTTGTGACGCCTTCTGGAACCGTCAGGTGAAACGCGAACTGATCGACCGTATCCCGCCGCCACGGGACCGTTTTGCCGCCGGCAGTGAACTTCAGGCCGACGAGATCGTCGATGGCACCGTCGGGCGCGTGTTCGCCCGGCAGCCACTTCGGATAGACGAGCGTCAGCGCGCCCGACGTAACGGTCAGCGTTTCGCGCGCGTGCAGCAGCTTGCGCGGCGTCTCGCGCGCATCGAGTGTCAGCGTGATCGTTCCGGTCACACGCGACTGCGCTGGTGCCTGCGCGTGAGGCGATGCCAGCGCACACAGAGTAAGGAGCAGAGCAAGCGTGAATCGTTTCATTGCGAATGCCTTACAGATAGCTTAACCACCAATCGCGCCGCCGCCGCTTTACGCCCGCAAACCACACGCAGAGCGGATACTCGACCGCGATGATGCAAGCCCAACAGAGGTATACGGTCCACAGATGAAAGCCGGTGCCCCACGGCACGTTGAAAAACGCGGGCGGCATCAGCAGCAGGTAGGCGAACGGCTTTCCTGCAGCGATGTTGGCAAGGATCGCCGCAGTGTGGGCAAGCACCCACTGCCACAAATAGAAGAACAACGGCACGCGGCCGAACGTGACGAGCGGCCCGAACGAGATAGACCGTGCTTCGAACCACGCCAGGGCAATCAACGCCGGGCCGAGCGTCATCAGCAGATACAGCAGCGACGGCGGATACTTCGTCGTGTTGATGAACGAAAAGGCCGTAAACAATGGCGTCGACTGTATTGACCACCGCGAAGGATCGCCGTAGACGTTGCTAGCCCGGATGACGATGAACGCTGCGCTCAGCGCCAGGCCGGTGCGAAGGACGATGCGAACGCGGCGATCCGTATCGAATGTGTAAACCGAGCCGAAGGCATAGCCGGCTGCCATGACGCCGATCCACGGCACCAGCGGATACTGCACCCAGACAAGCGAACTGCCCGCCATCACGAACGCCGCTCGATGCAGCACGAGCCACAGCGGTGCCTGACTCGTCACGCCGTCAAGTATGTTGTGGAACGCGATCATGCCGATGCCGATGGCGGCGATCGCGGGAAGCGGCAGATACACGAGCGCGGCGAGCACGATCATCGACCAGCCGATTGCCCAGATCACCTGCAGCGGGCCGATGAAGCTGAAATCCAGGTTGAACCAGATAAGGGCGTGCAGAACCACCAGTTCGACGAAGAGCAGCCACAGACCGCGTGTTAACAGGAAAGTGGACAACTCACCGGTCGTCTTCCCGCGCATGCGCTGCAGATAGGCGCCGACGCCTGCGAGGAACACAAAGACCGGCGCGCAGAAATGTGTGATCCACCGCGTCATGAAGATGGCGGCCGACGTTCGCGCCAAGTCGGTGGGGTCGTAGCGGAGCGCCGGACCGTGCACAAAATCGCGGGTGTGGTCGATCACCATCACGACCATCACGATGCCGCGCAGCAGGTCGATCGAATCGAGACGCGAACGGCCGGTGGCGACCGCGCGAGGCGCGTACGCGGGAGCGACAGTCGCCATGCCGCGCCAATCCTAACGCAGATTCTCGATGTAGATCAGCGGAAGCGTGTCCGCCGGCGTGAAGCGGAATATCGCGCCGTAGAAATACAGCTCCGCCTCGAGACAGCGAATGATCGTGTCGGCTTTGCGGAAGCCGTGCTGCTCGCCCTCGAACGCGATGTAGGCAATGGGCAGGCCTTTGCCGCGAACCGCCTCCGCCATCCGCTCGGATTGATCCGGCGGGACGACCTTGTCTTCGAGCCCCTGAAACAGAATCAGGGCGCACGACAGGCGCTCGATGAAATGAATGGGCGAACGTTCCCGGTAAAGATCCTTCATCTCCGGGTACGGGCCGATCATCGTGTCGAGATACCGCGATTCGAACTTGTGCGTGTCCTTGGCGAGCGCCTCGACGTCGCTCACGCCGTAGTAACTCGCGCCGGCGGCGAATACATCCGGATGAAACGCAAGCGCCGCCAGCGTCGTATAGCCGCCGGCACTTCCGCCACGAATGATCAACCGATCTGGATCCGCTTTGCCTTCCTCGACCAGATA